>FWPV01006078.1_pt1 | contig 23469 bp, 21 predicted proteins | sample 2228371 | NCBI WGS metagenome assembly FWPV01 (sample SAMEA103939776, study PRJEB20133) | metagenome | reverse complement strand
TTTGCCAAAGCAATTTTTTTTATTATTTTTGTAGATTCAATACAATTGAGTTTTGGCATCGATAAATCAAGAACCACTACATCAGGACGCAATTTTTTCGCTAACTCAATTGCTTCTTCACCATTATCTGCTTCGCCAACAATTACAAACTCTTTATACGGTTCCAGTAGTTTAATAAGACCACTACGTACTAACGGATGATCGTCTGCCAGAAGAATGGTAATTTTACTCATCATTTTCCCCTATAAATTTACTTCGACAGAACATGTAATTCCCTGAGTCAGATTATTATCAAAACTTACTTTAGCACCAATAAGTTTAGCCCGTTCCCTGATACTTATAAATGCCAAATCATTAAAATCCACCGCAATAAGTTGCGTCGTATCTCTCATTGCTTCAAATACGAGCCTACTGGAGTTTTCTTCATTGAATAACTGTATACACATCTCATTGATATCGGTTCTATTCTGGAAGTAAGTTAGCAATTCCTGCACAATTCTGTAATAACAAATCTCTACATCCGGTATTAATCGTACCCTGCTGCCATATGTACTAAAATGAATTTTTTTATCAATCCGCTGACTTACCCTATCACAAAGCACTTGCAGTGCAGATGCCAGCCCAAAATCTTCTAATACACTTGGGAGCAAATTATACGATAGCTCTCTTGCCTCTTGCATAAGGTTATCAAGCAACCGTTTGATTTCATTTGTAAGTTCTTTTTGATTGCCACCATCGCTCTTCAGATTATCTTCTAATATTTCAATATTGAATTTTATTGCTGTTAACAATTGTCCGAATCCGTCGTGAATTTCTCGTGCTATTTTTCTACGTTCATCTTCCTGAGCGCGCAGACGTACTTCCGAGAGCTTCTCTAATTCCCTTTCGCGTTGACGTATTTTTTCAGATAACCGGGCATTGAGCAAAGCAAGAGAATTTTTTTCGGCCAGAGCATACAATAAACGGATTTCACAGTCATTAAAATCTTTACATGTTCTGTAACCTACAAATAAACACCCATCGGTTTGCGACTCAATCTGTAATGGTACCACTGCAAGTGACTGAAGTGATTCATTAACAAACTGTGGAATATTCTGTAAAGCACATACTGCTGATGTATGGTTACTATCACAAAGCTGAATGTCATCAGACCATAATAACGATTCTAAATAACCGGTGATATTGAATTCTTCTGTCGGAAATGACGTCATTGCGCCTTTTACTACTTTCCACTGCGCTAATTTTCTTTCGGGATTATAGAGTAGTACAGCTGTAATATCTGCCCGAAGCAATGAATGTGCTTGTTGAGAAATAATATCCAGCACCTCTTCAATATTGTGTTTACTAATTATCGCTCTGTCTATAATACTAAAAGCTTCCTGTTCTCTCTGCTTCTGTAATTGTTCAGTCAGAAGATCAGCTGATTGCATTACTTTATTTATAATCAGAACTGATAAATTCTGTTTTATGGTTGTAAAACAACGCACTTCAACATCGGTTGTTGTTCCATCTGCTTTTACAACAGAAGTAACAAAAATGCTATTAGTGTTTTGTTGAGTAAGACAATTGAATTGATTGCTAATTGTTTGAATCGCTGAGAAGTATTTGATTTCATCAAAAGAATGACAATCAAAGAGAGTTAATGCCGAAGTATTGACAAATACAAGTTCATCATTTTCAAATATCAGTATTCCTTCAGTCAACAGATCAAGAATTTTCTGGAATACTTCTTTTTCTACAGACATTACCCCCTGCTCCTTTGCTTCTTTAAAAGACTGTATAACAACAGAGTTTATTTACCAATCAGCGAGCGATACATTTCTGCTGTTAGTAATGTCTCTAATTCATTAGCGTTCTTTATATCAATTTTTATAAGCCAACCATCATTATATGGATCACGGTTAATAATTTCTGGGTGATCTGTCAATGTTGGATTGATTTCTTTAACAATACCACTGACAGGAGCATACAAATCTGATACAGCTTTTACAGCTTCGACTGTACCAAACGATTTGCCTTGCTCTATCGAATCACCAACAGACGGTAGCTGAACATACACAATATCCCCCAATTCACTTTGGGCAAAATCGGTAATACCAATAATACCTGTTGCTCCTTCTACACGAATCCATTCGTGATCTTTCGTATACTTTAAATCTTCCGGAAAATTCATAGCTATTTACTCCTCATAAATGGCACAGATAATCTTACTGGTAGGAATTTGTAAGAATTACTCTTCAAAGGCAAACGTTTCAATGAACTTGGTATCAAAATCCCCACTTTTGAATCGCTCGTCGAGCATTAATTTTTTGTGAAATGGAATAGTTGTTTTTATTCCTTCAATCACAAATTCATCAAGTGCACCAGACATTCTTCTGATGGCTTCTTCTCGCGTTTTTCCTCTGACAATAAGTTTTGCTATCAATGAATCGTAATACGGAGGAATAACATAGTCTTCGTAAATGTGTGAGTCAACCCGTATTCCAAATCCGGCAGGAAAGTGAAGGCTCGTTATTTTACCAGGCGATGGGCGAAAACCGGCAGATGGATCTTCCGCATTTATTCTGCATTCAATTGCATGCCACTGAGGTTTCAATGTCTGACGTTTTAACCGCTCTCCGGCAGCTACCTGTATTTGTAGTTTTAATAAATCAACGCCATAGACTTCTTCGGTTACCGGATGTTCAACCTGAATCCGTGTATTCATTTCCATAAAGTAGAAATTTTTATCTTTGTCCAGAAGAAATTCAATAGTACCTGCTCCGACATATTTTACACTTTTAGCTCCCTTCACTGCTGCAGCACCCATTGCTTCACGGATTTCGGGAGTTAATGCAGGTGAGGGTGATTCTTCAACAAGCTTCTGATGACGTCGCTGAATACTACAATCACGCTCTCCAAAATGCATAACCGTACCATATCGATCTCCCATAATTTGAATTTCGATATGTCTTGGTTGTTCAATATATTTTTCGATATAAACAGAAGGATTACCGAAAGCTGTTTCTGCTTCGTGGCTGGCTGTCAGAAAGGCATTTTCCATTTCTTCTTCGCTTCTAACAATACGCATACCTCTGCCACCACCACCTGCTGTTGCTTTGATTATTACTGGATAACCAATGTCTTTAGCTAGCTTATGTGCTTCGTTTAAGCTACTGATAACACCATCACTACCTGGCACTACAGGTACACCGGCTTTTTTCATAGTTTCTTTTGCCAGTGCCTTATCACCCATTGCACTTATAGCATCAGGACTCGGTCCGATGAATGTAATGCCGGAAGTTGCACATATTTCCGCAAAGCTAGCATTTTCCGACAAGAATCCATATCCCGGATGAATGGCATCTGCATTTGTAATTTCGGCTGCAGCAATTAATTGAGGTATTTTTAGGTAGCTTTCTTTTCCCGGTGGTGGTCCGATACAAACTGCCTCGTCTGCAAAGCGTACGTGTAACGAATCTTTATCTGCTTCGGAATAAACTGCAACTGTTTTAATTCCTAACTCTCTCGCAGCTCTGATAACCCGTAAAGCAATTTCACCCCGGTTTGCAATAAGTATTTTCTTGAACACGTTTAATTCCGTTTTCTTGTTGAAGTTTATTATTGCTTTTCTATTAAAAAGAGGGGCTGATTGTATTCTACAGGTTTGCCGTTTTCAACTAATATCTTTACAATTACCCCATCAACATCCGATTCAATTTCGTTCATCAGCTTCATTGCTTCAACAATACAAAGCACTGTTCCGACTTTTACGTGCTGCCCTACCTCAACGTAAGGATCGGCATCAGGAGCAGGAGCACGATAAAATGTGCCAACAATCGGCGAACGAATTTCGTGGTATTGATTATCAGTGTTTGTTTTCGTTGATGATGACGGTGTTTGTTGTGGAGTTGTCTGCGATGGCATTACCGGTTGAGGTGCATTCACCGTGTATACCTGCGGAAGTGAATTGGTATGAGGTATATTATTTACCCTATTTCTCGCAATCCGAATTTTTTTACCTTCTTCTTCAACTTCTATTTCATCAACGGCGCTGTGTTCTACAAGCTTTATCAACTTTTTTATATAAGCAATATCCATACGAGCCTTCCTTGCTCTAAGTTCGACATTCCCTGCTTTTTAATTACCCCGCTGTATTGCTCAGATTCAGGATGATACCCGTTCGATATATTTACCTGTACGTGTATCGACCTTTATTATATCCCCTTCATTAATAAACAAGGGAACATTAACGGTAGCGCCGGTTTCAACAGTAGCAGGCTTGGTTGCACCGGTGGCTGTATCTCCTTTGACACCCGGTACTGTTTCAATAACTTTTAATTCTACGTTGAAGGGAAGTTCTGCACCCACAATTTCATGACCAACTATATTAAGTATAACCGTTTCCCCTTCTTTAATAAATTTAACCCCCTCGCCCAGTATTTTTTCATCAACCGGTATTTGTTCGTAGGTTTCTTTATCCATAAACTGATAACTCGTTCCATCAAAGAAGAGATATTGAAACTCCTTTTGTTCGACACGTACCTCTTCTACTTCCTCACCTGATCGAAAACGGGTTTCTGTTACTCTGCCGTTTTTAACATTCCGTAACTTTGCTTGGACAAATGCACGCAAATTACCAGGTGTTCTGTGAATATATTCTTCTATACGATGAATTTCACCGTTAAAACGTATGAACATTCCAACTCTAAAATCGCCTGTAGTAGCCATAAAAATCACCAAATCCTATCTATTTTGAATTAAAAACCTTCCATTTTGAAAATTTTGTGCCAAAAAAGATAGCATTTCAAAACAGGAAAATCAAGCCTTTTCGGTTTTTCAAAAAATATGTATAGATGGCAATTCAAACACTTCGGTTTTCTGCTGCATTTGCTTTTTTTAAGTAATGCATTGCGTAGTAAGCACCGCCGAGGGTAAAAAGCATGACCGGTATAATTAGCAACATTGCTATTGAGTAGGCATAAGGGATATTGGTAGAAAGGCCAACTGCAAAATACGATGGTAAGCCTCCGAGAAAAAATGCTGCAATATATGTTATTATTCTTTCACGCGTTTTAAGGCCATGAAAAAAGAACATACTTGCTACTAATCCATCTAGAAACGGTATCTGAACTGTATGTTTCCGAACCCAGTTTCGCCATAACCACAGTAAGTAAGAACACGAAACAGTGCACAAAAGTGTGTACCACCCCAAAAAGAAAATCCAGTAAACATCTGATGGAGTAGCATAGAAAGGGTTTGTAAGAGCCAAATCTATTCTATGTAAAGTTAACACCAGCAAAACGCAGGATGCTAGTAACGCCATCGCAATCCGTGAACGCTCAACAGAATGTTTATGGAGTGCAGATTTCAATATCTTATATTGTTCTATCAACCCTATAGATACCCCATGGTTGTTGCAGTAGATTTCAAGCAAACGTATCGTATAAAGGAATAACATAACTGCTAGTACAGCAATCGATACGCCGATAGATATCCAAATTGTTCTGGCAAAAAACAAAATCAAACCAATTAAAATTGCCACCACCTGCCATTCTTCACGATGGTACCATTGAAATATTGACCGTATTGTCAGCAATTGTCTCATTATACAGGTAATCCCTTTTTAAATGCTATTGCCGCTAATTCAGGTAATTTTCGGGGATTGAAGTACGAACCGATTGTTTCTTTAAGTTCTTCTAACCTAACACCTGCTTTTAGGAAAGGATACAGTATTTTTTCTTTTTGTGTATTGTATGTACTTCTTCTACATAGGAGATAGATGTTTTCTATATAGCTTCTAAACTGTTTCAACCGCGGATCCTCGCTGAGTAATACCATAAAATCATATACTTGTCTATACAATTTCATTTCCTCGAGTTCGTCTTTAAAAGAAATTTCATCATAAATAGTTAAATCAAGCTGAACCATTAGTCTTTTACGTACAGGATCTATTCTGATTTCATTGATAAAATTGTAAAAATCATGAGAAATATATTTCACATTTAATTGCTTCCAAATTTCAGTTATGCTAACTGTCTTACCTTTACTCAGATTATTTACTTGCTCAGCGATAGCTTCTTCTATCTTAATTTCCTGCTCGATACGTAAACGTTCGACTGATGTTTTTCTTTTCTTTGAACGTTCTTTTCTCTTTTGTGCTAATAATTCCAATACAGTAATCCGATGCTGTGCCGAACGCCGAAATTGTAATGCATCTTTTATAAAATCTATTGTTTCATCTAATATTAATTCCGAACGTGAACTTAAGATAAACTCTGTAAAATATCCTGTAAAAAATATTGCTATTAAAAAAGACCACAAATCTTCAACATTATACACTTTGATAAGTCTTAAAAAGAGTAATACAAGCAAAATACCCCATAATACAAGACTAATAACAAACAACCATGCAAAAATACCGGATATGATAGATTCAAAAGCTGACAAAGGACGCCGAATCCAGACTTTTGTAAAATATCTTAAGCCCGCCCATAAACCGAAAATTAATATCAATACAATGAACAGTTCTATAAACATTCTTTCTATCTCTCAATTCTGATGTATCATTTAAGCAATAAATACTACATTGAATAATTGACTGTACGATCGAAGATACTTACTACTTTAAAAACACTAAAGTGATGGATAATAGTGAATAGATTTAATAATTTCCCTCGTATAATCCCACGAAGAGTTCTCGCTTTATTTCTTTGGAGTGATATCCGATTAAAAATAACTGTATTGAAACCTATAATTTCAGACTTCGATTCAAAAAATAAACTAAAAGCAACAAAATACTCTTTAATTACCCGATAAAAATCGTTGAAGCGGCTAAGCATTTCGCTATTTCCGCTTATAAGACCCCTGATTTTTAATAGAACCACCCCCCATACGGTTTTTTCCTTTATCATCATAACTATACTGCTTCCGTTTCGAGGGATCATTTTACAGGAAATGATACGAGCTTTTTAGTGGAATGTCAAACAAACACCAGCTTCTCTTAATTCAATGACGAAGGTAATTTTAGAAGTCTATAATAAGAGCTGAATTTATATCAATAGAAAAATACATCATCAACTCAAAATATCATTGAGCTTAATGATGCTTCAAACTATCAATATTAACGTGAACATTCAGATTTAGTAAATTTTGCTTTTCTTCCTGAACTTTATCAGTCATACCAAGAACGCAGTACGTTTTAAGACGCTTTATTCTAACATCAATTACATTAGGAAATTCTTTCAGTATAATATTATAGTCATCTATTGCCTTTTGGTAGTTGCCTTGTTCATATTCAGCATCTCCACGTAACATGAATGCAAATAAATTATTTGGCTCGAGTGTAAGCGTGGCAGTAAAGTCATCCACTGCTTTTTCATATTTTTTTACATTTAAAAACAGTAACCCCCGATTATAATAGTACTGAGCTTCATCGGGTTCAAGTGTAATTGCTTTTTCAAAGTAGAATAACGCTTTTTCTGTATCACCCTTTTCTGCGTAGGATATTGCAAGATTATTATGCCCTTCGGCATACAACGGATAATTTGTCACAACATTGTTCCACAATGAAACACTTGACATCCAAACCGAAATCTGTTGTTGTGTTTTAAAACCAAGGAACAGGATAATAGGAAGGAGAAGACTAACGAGTCCAACAAGTTTCTTTTTGTTCTGCGTTTCAAAAAAGATACTTAGTTCTTTACCTACTATCAGCATAATTCCATACAATGGTAAGTAGCTGAATCTATCTGCAACCATCATCCGTCCTACTGGTATTATCTGTGAAACTGGCAATAACGTAAGTACATAGAAGAGCAAACCAAATATCAACAACCTGTCACCTCTGCGATAGCGAAAGATCAGATATACAATAATTGCAACAATTATAGGTGCTATCCAATACAATACAGAATACGGTTGACCACTAACGTTCGGATATGGATGTACAGGTAAAAGCTGATGGGGTATAAAAAATTTTAAGAGATAATAAAGAATACTATGAGTGCCAAGAAATAGAGACGATAATATATTGAATTTCGGGTCTTTTGGCGATACACCTGTTGAGTACTGTGAGGCAATTGCTACAATTCCAAACAACAAAGAAAGAGCAAAGAACGGAAAGAGTTCCGTTACACGTTTCTTACTAACAATTCCATACAAATAAAATGAATAAAGGAGAAACATTACCGGCAATACAACAGCCATAGCTTTTGAGAGTAATGCACATAACATAGTTATAAATGCCAAAAACAATGCCGACGCTTTTTCTTTTTCTCTGTATGAGATATACCAATAAAAAGAAATAAACATAAAAAATGTCGACAGTACATCTTTTCGTTCAGCTATCCATACAACTGATTCGACACGTAACGGATGAATACCAAACAGGAGAGCTGTTAGGAACGCAGCTGCAACATTTTGCGTAATCTTTTTTGCAATACAGTATGCCAGTAGTACGTTTGCAAGATGGAGTATCAGATTTGTAAGATGAAAATGAAATGCAGAAAGACCGACCAAAGCATATTCAATTGCGTATGTAAGAAGAACCAAAGGGTGGTAGTGATTCAGTTTGAATTGAGTAAAAAATTTTTTTACAGAATCGAATGAAAGGTGTTGAATATCCTTGTTCCCTGTAACAAGTATATTATCATCCCAATTTGTAAAGTCGGCATTTAATGCAGGATAGAAAAAAAGGAATGTTAACAACAGTACAAATAACACACCTGCAACTTCGGGTAAGCGTAACTTTTCTATGAACGTCACAACAATTCCTTCTTTAAAGAGCAAAGTAGTAAAAAGTTGTTGTAATAATTTTTATGAAACATTCAAAGGAAGTTTAATAATTATTGTGGTGCCTTTCCCCTCTACGCTTTCAATTTCTATAGTGCCTTTATGGTCATCGATAATTTTTTTAACGATTGACATGCCAAGACCTGTGCCATGTTTTTTTCCGTAAGTCACAAATGGCTCAAAAATTCTTTTTCTGACTTCTTCAGGCATACCAATGCCAGTATCTTTAAATTCGATTCGTACATAATTGCCATCCTGTTGTGTTGTTACTGTTAATGTACCACCGTTTGGCATTGCATCGCGGGCATTGCTGGCAATGTTATAAAAAACTCGTGTTAATTTATCCTGATCAAACCGAAGTTGACCAGAAAAATGTGTCTGTTTTATAAGTTTTACATTATTCTTTTCGAGATCTTTTTCTATAAAACTCAGAACATCGTTCATCACCTGTCCGAAATCGAGTAGCTGAAAATTACTTGCACTGACACCGCGTGTAAAGTCAAGAATTTCCTGAGCCATGTTAACGAAGCGGTCAACTTGCCGTATCATTTCATCAGCAAGTTTAGCTGCCTCTTCGTTTCCCGATTTTTTCTTCATAACCTGTGCATAAACTCGTAACGTGCCCATTGGATTCTTTATATCGTGAATAATGACGCTGGCCATTTTACCGACAGCCGAAAGTCGTTCATTCTGCACCATTTCCTGTGCCAGTCGGGCGTTTTCAATTGCCACCGATGCATGAGCCGATAGTGCATCAATAAATTCAACATCATCTTGATCAAAATCCCCATGCTTCTTGTTAAGAAACTGAAATACACCGATAATTTTCCCATCTTTATTTTTCATTGGCATACAGAGTACATTTTTTGTTCTGTAACCGGTTTTTTTATCAATCTCCTGATTGAAGCGGGGATCAGCATATGCATCCGGAATAATAATAAATTCACCAGACTCTGCAACATAACCGGCAATACCTTTCCCTATCGGCAGATGTATTTCAATCATATTTTCGCCCTGTGATATTTTAGACCAGAGCTCCTTTTTAACATCATCAACAAGGTAGAGCGTACCTCGATCTGCGTCAATACTTTGAGCGGCTGCATTAAGTATCAATCCTAACAATTTATCAAGATCCAACGTTGAGTTGATAATTTTACTAGCCTCGATAAGCTTGTGAAGACGTAAAAATCGTACTTCAATAGCTCTTCTCTGTTCTTCAAGACGCTGAACAATATTATCATCTGCTTTGCGGATACGTGCGCTAAGCTCCCGTAAAAGATTATATGCTACTTTTTTGTTTTCTCTGAGTAACTTTTCAAATACTTCTTTTTTGGCAACAAGTGCAGTTGTCTCTTCGATGCAGGTAGCACGTGCAGAGCGAGGTTGTCCATCAATCGATGCAAGTTCACCGACAACTTCTCCAGCACCCACAATATCAAGCGTCGTTTCTTCGCCGAATGAAGTCACCCTCGATATTCGTACACTGCCCTGTGTAATTACAAAAACCTTATCTCCCGGTGAATGGGCATCGAAGAGCATTGTATTTTCTGGATATTTTTCTTCCTTGAAAAAGGTAAGCACTGTATCAATTTCTTCATTTGTAAAACCATCGAAGAGCAGTGTTTTCTGAAGACGTTCGTGGAATGTTGACATTCGGTACCTCGCACCTCTTTATTTATATAATTAATACCTCGAACAAAATCATAATACTAAGAAAGTGAATGATTATCAAGAAAACTATTGGTTTTGAACTGTCATTTTCTTCAATAGCGGATAGCACTGAAGTAACACTTCTCTCATTTTTGAAAATGATTTCGCTCTGTGGCTAATGCTGTTTTTTTCTTCTGTTGTTAATTCAGCATATGTACGCGCAAATCCATCAGGAATGAATATCGGATCATAACCAAAGCCGTTTGTTCCGCGTGGATATTCTGCAAGTTTGCCGGAACAAATACCTTCTGTTACACTTTCAATATCATCTGCAACAAGAGCTAATACAGAGCGAAATTGTGCTTTTCGCCGGCGTGGCGGTACACCCCTCATTTCATTTAATAACTTCTCATTATTTTCTTCATCCGTTGCCTGAACACCGGCATATCTGGCAGAGTAAACACCTGGTCTTCCGTTCAGATAGAACACTTCTATGCCGGAATCATCGGCAAGAGACGGTAAGCCGGTAGCCTTATATACAATTCTAGCTTTTTGGAGTGCATTATCTTTAAATGTTGATCCATCTTCACGTAGTTCTATATTGTTTTATATATCTTCCAATGTAAGAACTTTAAAATCCAATCCTTCTAGAAAAAATTGAAGTTCTCTTGCTTTATGTTTATTTCGCGTAGCCAATACTAATGGTACTGCCATATCACCTCATTACATTAATAAAACATCAAGTGCTTTTTGAATTTTATCAACAGCAATAATTTCGATATCCGGTGGATATTTAAGTCCTTTAAAATTGTTTTGTGGAATAACAATTCTTTTAAAACCGAGTTTAGCCGATTCCTGAATTCTTTTTTCAATATTATTGATGGTACGAATTTCGCCGGCAAGACCTATTTCTCCAACTGCAACAGCTGTTGAATCGATTGGTACATCGCGTAAACTGGAGGCAATAGATACCGCAATTCCGAGATCAACAGCAGGTTCATTGATTTTTAAACCGCCTGCAATATTAACAAACACGTCGTATTGCCCTATATTCATCCCAACTTTTTTTTCCAACACTGCAAGGAGAAGTGTCAACCTCCGCAAATCAAAACCGGTACAATTACGTTGAGGTAACCCATAAGAAGTTGGCGAAACAAGTGCCTGTACTTCAACAAGAATTGGTCTGGTGCCTTCCATACTTGCAACAACGGTAGAACCAGAAGTACCATAGTGTCGTTCTGATAAAAAGATTTCAGAAGGATTTAAAACCTCATGCAGTCCCGTTTCGTGCATTTCGAAAATGCCAATTTCGTTTGTTGAACCAAACCGGTTTTTATGCGAACGCAATATTCTGTACGAGTAATGCGCTTCACCTTCAAAATGAAGTACGGTATCAACCATATGTTCAATAATTCGCGGACCGGCAATAACACCTTCTTTCGTTACATGACCAATAATGAAAACCGGAATGTGTTTTGACTTTGCAAAACGTAACAATAGCGCTGTAGATTCACGAACCTGACTTACGCTCCCCGGCGCACTTTCGAGTCCAGGACGATACATTGTTTGTATCGAATCAACTATTACAAGATCTGGTGTTGAGCGTTCGAGAATATCGAGTATCAGATCCAGATTTGTTTCTGCAAGTAACAGTATGTTTTTTGCTGAAGCACCTTGCAAACGATCTGCCCGTAATTTAATTTGTTGAACAGATTCTTCACCTGTTATGTATAGCACTGTCTGCTCTTTTAACATTAATGCAACCTGCATCATTAATGTCGATTTACCTATACCAGGATCGCCACCGAGCAAAATTAACGAACCTGGTACAATTCCTCCGCCCAGAACGCGATCAAATTCAACAATACCAACTTGTATTCGAGGAATTTGTTGAACTTCAATATGTTCAAATGTTACAGGTTCTATGGCAGAATTTGTGCTTGTCTTCCTTGCTGTTTTAATCGGTTTTGAAGCCTCTTCGACAAATGTATTCCATTCACCACAGTTCGGACATTTTCCGATCCAACGTGGTGAAACATAGCCACAGGATTGACATACATATTGTGTAATTGATTTTGCCATTAATTTCTATAACAACTTATTAAGTATTACATTCCCCAATCTCTTACGTAGCGAAAATCGATATTAACAGTACGGTACGATATTTTTGCAATTACGGGTGGTCGACGCTTAAACTGATTCTTTTGAATCATTCTTCTGACCTTTGTAATAATCTGCTGGTCAAAGCCTGCTTCTACTAATTCTTCATCTGTCAACCTTTCATCGATCATACTATACAACAAGGTATCGAGTTGTGCATAGGTTATTCCCATTTCTGTTTCGTCAGTTTGTCCTTCCCACAAATCAGCTGATGGTGCTTTTTCAATAATCTGTTTCGGTATTCCAAGTTCTTCTGCCAGTTGCCATACCTGCGACTTGTAGAGATCGCCCAGTGGATTCAATGCACAGGCAAGATCGCCGTGTTGCGTACCATAACCAACCAGCAATTCTGTTTTATTACTTGTACCGATTACTAACGCCCTCTCGCGTACTGATAAATCGTATAATACAATCATTCTCATACGAGCCATTATATTACCACTGCGGAGCGAATCAGTTACAGAATATCGTTCGCGATATGGATCTACCATTGGTGTTATATCAATCAATTCGGAGCGTATTCCAATTGTTTTTATTAGCAACTGTGCATCTTCAACACTTTTCGGATTACTTGTTTTATATGGCATCATTACGCCCAGCACATTCTCTTTTCCAAGAGCTTCCGCAGCAAGTGTTGCAGTTACCGCCGAATCTACACCACCCGAAATACCAATCACCGCTTTATAAAAACCAGCAGTTGTAACCTCGTCGTGCAGAAAACGGGTTAGAAGTTCACGTACAACTTTTACATTAAGATAAAGGTCTGCTCTGTTGATCCTTCGTGATGTTTCCATAGTTATACTTTCTAAAATGTTATGAGCTCGTTATTATAAAGTGCATTAAAATAAAGATGTATGCAATACCTTCAATGAGTGAAAAATACAAATTTCTTATGAAAAATTGTCATATGTTATGGTTGCTTTCACTACTTCTTTTAAGTAATTTTGGCTTAGCCTAATATTATCCAAAAACAATAATTGGAGGGCGAGGGTGATAGAATATATACTTTATTTTGTGGGGGGATATTTGGTTGGCTCAATACCAACAGCTTTTATTGTTGGTAAACTAATATCCGGAATTGATATTCGCAGTGTCGGTAGCGGAAATGTTGGTGCGTACAACACCTTCGAGTTCAGCAAATCAAAAACACTAGGTTTTATTGTTGGCGTTATCGATGCACTCAAAGGATTTGTTGTAACATATATTACATGGCAGTACTTTACACCTGATGTCTGGTTACAGATCATCGCTTTCTTTGGTGTTATTATTGGACACAATTATCCGGTTTGGTTACGATTTAAAGGTGGACGTGGACTGGCATCTGCATTAGGAGGATATTTGGCTATTGGTGTAACCCATATCGTTATCTGGTGCCTCCTATGGGTAATTGCCTATCGGTTTTCAAAAAAAATATTAAGAGCAAACTTATATGCAATTCTTCTTTCACCAATTCTTGTCCTGTTGCTTCCTGCTTCAGTGATTGAACTAGGTTTTATTCGCGATATTAATGTAATGGATTTCCGATTACTTGTGTATATTGTCAGTAGTTTACATTTGTTAAGCCACATCGATGAATTAAAGAAGAATCTTATACCGCAGAAAACTCTATGAAAGTATTTATCAATAATCCTTATACACGAATTGCAATTATATTGAGTATACCATTAATTATTGGTTTTGCTGTTGGCTATGTAGTTAAACCCGTACCTTCAATTACAAACAATCACGAAACGATACCTACGGGTTTCCAGCAAGTCAACACAATTCAACCGGTTCAGCAATATGCCGATGAACTGTCTAACAGCAGGCAAAATGCAATAACTCGGGCAATATCGAAAATCGCACCAGCTGTTGTAGGAATCAATGTTATAGCTGTAAAAGAATTTCGTTATCGAGACCCGTTCTCACAATTTTTCGATGATCCATTCTTCCGTCATTTCTTTGGCGACAGAACATTTCGTCAGGAAGTAAAAGGATTAGGTTCTGGATTCATTATATCTCCCGATGGTTATATCATTACCAATGATCATGTTGCCGGTAATGCGACTGATATTACCGTAACCCTCATGGGAGGACGTCAGTTAAAAGCAAAAATTGTAGGTTCTGATCCAGTATCCGATATTTGTCTTCTTAAAGTGGATGAAACAAATCTTCCATACGTAACACTTGGTAATTCCGATGACATTATTATCGGAGAATGGGCAATAGCTCTTGGAAACCCGTTCGGTTTATTTGAAATTAATGATAAACCAACGGTAACGGTTGGAGTAATCAGTTCGACGGGTATGAAATTAGGTCAGGTCGAAAACCGATTTTACCGTGATATGATTCAAACAGACGCTGCAATTAACGGCGGTAATAGTGGAGGCCCTCTTGTTAATGCTAATGGTGAAGTTGTTGGAGTCAATACACTTATCTACACCGCTGGCCAAACAACAACATATATTGGGTATGGTTTTGCAATACCAATTAATAAGGTAAAGCGTATCATAACAGAATTGAAATCAAAGGGAAAAGTATCGCGTAATCTCACAGCTGGTTTCGACTGGCAAGTTGTGGATGCACGGATTGCCCGTTACCTTGGAATGAGTAAAGCAGAGGGAATAATTGTAAGTGATATTACACCAAACGGACCAGCCGAAAAAGCCGGTTTACGTGTTGGTGATGTAATATTGGAAGCAAATGGCGAAAAAATCAGTAGTGGAAACGATATTTTAGCAATGATGGTTGATATGAAACCAGGTGATATACTGAACCTGACGGTCTATCGTGAAAGAAAAATTTTTAATCTGAAACTTAAATTAGAAAAAGCGGAGTAGTCATTAACTATGATTCAGCGATATACACGTCCCGAAATGGGAAAACTTTGGGAAGAAGAAAACAAATATCGTATTTGGCTACAAATCGAAATTCTTGCCTGCGAAGCTCAGGCAGAGCTGGGAAATGTACCAAAACAAGCTCTTGAAATTATAAAGCAGAAAGCAAATTTTTCGATTTCACGAATTCTTGAAATCGAAAAAGAAGTAAGGCACGACGTTATAGCATTTTTAACATGTGTTAATGAATACGTTGGTCCTGAAGGTCGATACATTCACCTTGGTATGACTTCTTCCGACATTCTCGATACAACACTTTCCGTGCAGATGAAACAAGCAGGAGAACTTCTACTAAAGGATATGGAACAATTACGCGATGTTCTGGCACGTCGGGCAAAAGAATTTAAACATACCGTTATGATTGGTCGCACACACGGTATCCATGCGGAGCCAATTACTTTTGGTCTGAAACTTGCGCTCTGGTATGCCGAAACATTGAGAAATATTGAGCGACTTAAAAAAGCGATCGAAACGATTTCTGTCGGTAAAATATCCGGCGCAGTCGGAACATATCAACATATTGATCCGTTTGTTGAACGCTATGTGTGCGAAAAGCTTGGATTACGACCAGCCCCTATATCGACGCAAATTCTTCAGCGCGATCGTCACGCTGAATTCATGACAGCACTCGCACTATGCGGCGCTTCGTTAGAGAAATTTGCAACTGAAATAAGACACTTGCAAAAAACAGAAGTACTCGAAGCAGAGGAATATTTTTCGAAAGGACAGAAGGGTTCGTCGGCAATGCCCCACAAAAGAAATCCCGTTGTGTGTGAAAGAATTTCAGGATTAGCACGAATCCTCCGCACGAATGCACTCGCAGCGATGGAAAATATTGCATTGTGGCACGAGAGAGATATTTCTCATTCATCAGTTGAACGAATCATCATTCCAGATAGTTGTATTGTACTCGACTTTATTTTATCGGATATGATAAGAATTATCGACTCACTTCTTGTCTATCCCGAACATATGATCGAAAATCTAAATCGCACTCATGGACTTATTTTTTCTCAGGAAGTATTGCTAGCACTTACAAAGAATGGGCTCACACGCGAAGAAGCTTACCAAATTGTTCAGGATTCGGCAATGAAGGTATGGCAGGAACGTACCGATTTCAAATCACTCGTGAAAGCAGATACACGGGTTACAAATCTGATTCCCGAAGCAGAGCTCGATGAACTCTTTAATCCTAACCGAAGCCTGAAAAATATTGATTACATTTTCAGGCAAGTAGGAATTGAATAGATCAATTCAGTTTATTTTTTTAGTCGTTTAGTACCATTCACATAATTGATCCACATATACAGCGGAGCCATCGCGTAGCCAGCCATCCATCTGTGCTGGTTCTTTCAGCTGCTGACCACGCAATCGGGGTACTACGATATATGTACACTTCAATTCGGGGAGTGTTGTCATATCTCCCCAGATTTTTTCATACTGCAGTGTCGGATACACATCTTCCTGTCCTTTCCCCCAACGTTTTTTCACATTTTTCAATGTAATATAGGTTGGCATACGTTGAGCTACATTTCTCACTGCTGTTTGTACAGTTTCCTGATTCTTTAAACTTTCTTTAGTAAGCCTAAAGATTTTTAGCATCTTTTCAATATCTATCCAATAAGTAGCAGAATTGTAAAATGATAAACGAAATTCATCTTCTTCACGAGGCAATGCCAATCCTTCAACGAGACGTATTCTTCCGTCAATATTTGCTAAACCTCCACCACGATCATCGATTCGTCTTGGAATGACTTCTATACTCATCGCTGACTGCGATTCAATATGACGACCAAGTATTACAGGATCGACTGTTACACCAACTGTATCAATATTGTGTACAAGCAGATAACGAAGGTTTGGATATGTTTCCATCAACCGCAATAGCACACCGTTACTGAACATATTCGGTAATTCGTACCAATGACCTACAGGATTGAGACATTGCATCGGTATATTATCTGTATAATCACTTCCTTCACCTGTATTTCTTGCCCATTCAATTAATGCTGCACGCATACTATCGAGTACCTTTTGTGCTTGTTCATCAAGTAATTGCTGTGGCATTTCCTCCCATGCAAAACGCAGATCTCTAACAGTAGGCACCAGACGCAACCCTACAATACTTCCATGCGAAAGCAAAAGATTCTCTCCGTAATGGAAATTGTTTTCACGTTTTATGTATTCTTCAATTGCCTGGTGAGTTAAATAACTGGTTGATATAACATAAGGTATTTGTGTACTGTAACGTTTATTTATCTTTCGTATTTTTGCAATATGTATTTCAAGAAATGTCCTATGACGTCCACCAAGTTTGCAGAATGGATTAAGTGCTTTTACTGTGCCGGCTCCTTTTGTCCAACGGGTACCAGCGCCCGCAGCTAAGGTTAAAACGGCTACCGTTCCACCTGCAATAGCTTCTTCACCTATCTTCTGGTAATGTGAAATATTCCCCTCATCGCTCCTGATAATTTCATCCACTGTCACATCATTAATTGATACATTACGTGGTAATCTGTTTTGAGCTAATCCGATGCGACCATTGATTAAATCTGATTTTATTTGTTCGTGTTGAATGCGATCGAAACCATACCGCTGTAATAAATCTTGCAATGTATCCTTATTTTCACTCTTGTATTCATTAACCGGTAGAAGATGTTCCAATAGCTGTTGAAAGACACCATTGTACGCTGGATTTTTTCTGCAGACAGTGGTAAAAAATTCAAGTTCATTTCGTTGCTCTGCTGTAAGGCTCAATGGATCGTGACGCAAAAGAGACGGTACTGTTAATGTATAGTACTCCTTTGGCAACAATGCTTGTTGGCCAAGAAGCAGCTCAGCCCACGTACCTTTTTCGTTGATTGTAAAATCGTATACAACAGGTTCCATTGCAAAAGGGATTCCCCGCTCGAAACGTTTTTTCTGCTCACGCAATATTTGCTCCATTTGTATTTGTGCTTCTTCTTTTTTCTCGGGATCGAACATAAAGCCCATTCCCCCACCCGACATTCCACCAAGCATCCAAAAGCCCCAGAAATCTTTACCAAACTTCTGCTGTATACAAGCGATAATTGATTCGGTGTACAGGTTGGTTGCCCATGGAATAATTGTCTGAATTGGTCCGAAAAAATTTTTGTGCGTCAACTGACCAAGAGTCTTGATATTACCCTTTTTCAACTCATTCAAAATATCATGGAACAATGAGAGTGCATCTAAACGGGCCATCCACTCAACATCCGATCGTAGCAGATATCGTTCTGTAACCATTTCCAGTATTGGTCCGACATCCTGCGCCATTCCGCCATGAACAAGAATCAGGCTTTCCTGAAGTTTTTGCCTTGTTTGTTGCGAAACGTCATTATCCGTCAGAACTGTGTGATGTGGTAATAAACAACCGCGACTTATTCCGAATTCACAGTCGCCTAGCTTGCTATTTACACCTTCGATAATTTTAATACCTGGCCAGATACCACCTGAATCCTGCCATCCACCACCAGAACCTCCGAGCCATTCGCCCAAAATAGAACGCGCTGCAACAATTCGCCTCTCTTCTTCAGTAAGTGATGTTTCAAGCGAACGAATTTGACCGGTTGCACGCATACAAGCCGTGATAATAGACGCCAACAACGTTGTTGATACGGCAAGCCGCGAACCTTTTGGTATTCCATTGACCTGACTCACAATTTCAAGACCCATACCCTCCCCAACAAGCTTTTGTAATAATTCACCGATGGTTTGATGAGATCCTTCCATGCTTGGAGGGATGATACCAGATGCGATGACTGCTGCTTTTAACAAACCCAAATAGTCTGCTGCAAAATCAAACATCTGACGGAGTGAAGTAATTTCGGTTACTGCCTGTAGATCGGTACTAACTAATCGGATTACAGGTTTTTCAATAACTCTTAAGAAAACCTCAACCGGTGGCTTGGGCACATTACTGAAAGATCCATCACGTACAGAAAGGTTTATTGAAATATTTAAAACCTTTGCCCCTTCAGGGAAATCCATACCTAAGAAGAAAATATCACTCCAGCCGCTATGTGATAAATCCATTCTTACCGGCGTTTGTTCATGCAGTATCGGATATCGGTTCTCATACTTCCTTAATAATGCCGGTACAATCTTTAAGGGATGATCGAGTGAGTGTGCAGCACGAAACATCCATTGATTTCCACGTACCGATCGTACACTAAAACGCACCTGATTTGCAAGTGTTTGAAATGCCAGACTTCTGTATGTTGCTGCAAGAGCACTCGATATTCCATCACACGGTCCATTATGTTTTTGTACAAAAAGAAATTTCTGAAGTGCTTCTTCAAACCGACGATGAAGAAAATCTTCATACCCTTCAAACGGAATTAATCCGCCAATCTGAAATTCCTTTTTATCAGGCAGATAAAACCGATGAATTGCATAAAGAAAAAACAGCGCGCGCACCTGTTCGTAGAGATTCGTAGTCGATTTACGAAAAACTTCAAGCTCTTCACACTCCTGCAATAATTCTTTTACAGAAAGCTGTTTACAATATGTATCAATCTGGAGATTACGTTTTTCTGGATCGGCAGAAGTAATAATTGCAACCAGCATGCTCATTACAGTGTCCTTTCCGAAGAACGTTGTTCACGATAGAGAAGTTGCTCCATCAACATCGACGTTATAGTTTCTTTGTCTTTACCACACAACGCAAGGGCAAGTTGTGCATTCCAAAGACCGTACTTCACGCCAACATTGTAACGATAATCATCCAACTCAAGAGCAAGGTACTGTTGCTTATGTATTAGTTCATTAAGTGCAGTGGAAAGAGTCACCTGCTCCGGATGTATTGAATTCTTCTTTAATTCTTCGTCCAGTATATCAAGCACCGCAGGTGTTAGTACATGGATCCCAAAAAAACAAAGATAGAATCCGGCTCTGAGACCCGGTACAATAAGATGCATTTCTGCTTCCGTCGGTGTTGGTTTTTCAATTACCCGTTCCACAACAAAAAGGTTATTCTTGTTTTGAACACGCTTACCGCCAATGGCCCCATAGTTTGGCAATAACCCTTCACGTGTAGCCTGTACAGCAGAAACAGAACATGACTCAACTTTTGCAACTTCAACAACTTTCTGTGCACATCCATTCGAATTTCGACTAACATATAAATGATCACCAATCAAATGAAGAATCGGCACATTGTTCCAGTAATCTTTTGCACACCAAAGAGCATGGCCATATCCCCGCGGCTCTTTCTGGTGTATAAATGTTATATACTCTGCCTGATCTCCTGCTACTGCACGGTACGATTGTTCATCATCTGGGTGAATAACAATTCCAATATCCGTTATACCTGCATGAAGAACTTCATCAATTATTATATTCAATACAGACTTTTGAATACCTTCACTATCATAGAGTGTCTGCAATGGCAAATTCCGCTGTCCTTTGCCTGCAGCAGTAACAATAGCTTTTGTTACATTCATAGACTTCATTCCCGCAAATTATTTAAGATTATGCTCAATGTTACAAATATTGTTTCTAAAAAGAAATAAAATCAACAATGAGATAGTACATTCTGCATTGGATTTCGATATGTACTTTACAATGTATAACTATTATAAAAGAATGACAATGAATTCAAACAATAGATTTTCTTCATTCACTAACAGGTGTAAGAAGACGACAAATCAACTTAAACAATAACAGATAATCCTTTTTAGATCTATTATTCCGTTTCTTAATATTATTCACTTTACCAACCCCCTTTATATATGAACAGATAGCTTTTATTGTTACACCACGGTTCACAACAGTTCTTCTTTCGGATTAAATTATCGGCAGGCTCTACAAAATAGCGTATTTTTTTTATGCTTCTTCTCTCCCAAAGCATACTTCACAGTACTTCTTTATATAAAAGAAGCATAAATAGCTTTATCACTTCTGTGGAGATTCTTCCTTGGTTTGGTTATTACAAATTAAACAAGATATAACAGTTATACTCAACGAATGGCTTTTCACTCACCACAAAATTGTATTTAAATTCCCAGCCAATGTGTAGCCATGAATTAAATGAGTTCGAACCCGTTACCCCCACAGGAAAACCAACTCGGTTTTTCAACCTGGTACTATTCGTGTAATTCACATATCTCTCAGCGTAGTATCGCATATGGTTATATGTTACTCCAATCATTCCTCCGAAATAAAAGAGACGAAAAAATTTATATGTATTGGAAATGTTTGTTATACAACCATAAACCAATTCTACTCTATGAACACTTGAATTATCAGAAGGGTCACCAAAACTAAAAGCATAATTACGATAGTAAGATAGCCTGACATACTGATTTTCTGTTGCATGCAATGCTCTCACTCCCCAACCAAGGAAATAATCAGTATAACCAACTGATTGTGAAACTAAACCGGCAGAAAAACCGACATAGATCTTTCCTTGAGAAGTAGTATTATCCTCTGAATATAACAGTCCCGTACACAGAACGAATAAGAATATCTTTTTCATATTATGTCCTTTTTTATGGTTATTCGATAAAAATCAGACATCAACTGCAACATCTTTTCTTTAATAAGTAACTTTGATAATAGCAACATATTCTTCCTTCACTATTGGTCGTCCATTCACTGGATATGGTAACAAATCAATTAAATGTATCCTATAATCCCCAATGGATATTACAGGTTTGAAATATGTAACGAGAGTATCAACACCTGTAGGATACAGTTATATGTATAGAAGCACTCCCCCCATGTATACAATAAACAAATACAGGACATCTCGAATCCTGAATTACCGAATCATACCTGAACACAAACTCTCTGTTGGATAACATCACTGATTGTCCAGCACGAACTTCAAATGTTTCATTAATATTTATATATTTAACAGAATTTTCAGGCGAAGTGACTGATTTTTTCTCACAAGAAATGGAAATTAAAACCGCTACTATCATTAAAAGCCACCTCATTTTTTGTCCCTCTATGTAGTGAAACCTGGTAAAATATCTCCCTCTCAAAAAATACTTTTAATCAAGTAGCGTCAGCTTCTCTGATAATGCAGCCTCCGTTTTGATAATAATAAAAAAAAAGAGAATGTAAATCATTTTCACAAAACATCTTCCTACAGCATACAATTATTCCTATACAAATTACACATAATAATTTACTTTATAACTCATACTGAAATACAGCTTTCATATGATCTTTAATTATTAAGATTTATAATCAGGGACTGCTCTATTTTAAAATGATCATTTTTTTTGTATCTGTAAATCCACTTGTTTTCAATTGATAGAAATATATACCACTTGCCACCTGTTGACCATTGGAGTTTGTGCCATCCCATTCAACTCTATATTCACCAGGTGATTTCACTTCATTCACCAATGTTGTAATTTCTCGACCGAGCAAGTCATATATTTTTAACATTACTTTCGATTGTTTTGGTATATTATAACTTATTTTCGTTGTAGGATTGAATGGATTGGGATAATTTTGATGTAATTCGAATTTATTTGCAACAAGTTCATTCTCTAAAACACCTGTTACAGTATATTCATAAGCACCAATATCCCATGCGCTGTCCGCTCTACGTGGATTACCGTAAAAATCCTGTGAAAAATCATAATCAAGAAAAATATTTTTAATTTCCTGTGGAATAATAGAATTCGGATCAACACCTGCGTTACGTGCCGGACTGTTTTCTAAAAGGTGATAATTATAACTTGCCGGACTGAGAAATATCGAATCCAAATTGGTTTGTATAAATTCTCCCTCCACTAATGCCCATCCGCGAGACGGACTTTGTGTCCAGTTTAAGCCCGTATAAATATTATGCGATCTGTTTAATGTCATACCATCGGGACCCCCATCGATAATGTTGTTTTTGATGATTGCTTTTGATGAATCTGCAATATTAAATGTACCGCCAATTCCAAAGTTCGTATAACTGTTTAAAATTGTATTATTTGTTATGATTATGTATCCATAACATGGGCCACTATTTTGTCTCACTATA
>FWPV01006077.1_pt1 | contig 23473 bp, 20 predicted proteins | sample 2228371 | NCBI WGS metagenome assembly FWPV01 (sample SAMEA103939776, study PRJEB20133) | metagenome | reverse complement strand
CCGCGCTCAGTACAAAAATCGCGACCAATCCCGATAGTCCCTGTTGATGGCCTCTCCTAGACTGGCGGCGAAACATCACAAGAAGACAATCATCATGCAGATTCAAGCAAACACCGTCGGCACACAGGCCGTCGCTCACCACAGTGATGCAACCACAGGGGTTGGCCGGATGGGCCAGCTGGAGGCACGTCAGGTTGCCACCGGACAAGATGCGGTCTTGCTGGGCAACCGCAGCGAACCGCAGAAAGGGCAGGGGCTGCTCTCGCGATTGGGGGCCCAACTGGCCCGCCCGTTTGTGGCCATCAAAGAGTGGATCGGCAACCTGCTGGGGAGTGGCAAGAGTGCCGCTGCGCCGAAGGCGCAAACCGCCACGTCCCCCGAGGATCTTCAGCGTCTGATGAAGCAGGCTGCATTTGGGAGCTCGCTCGGTGGCTTTGCCAAGGCGGACGTATTGAACAACATCGCCGCCGAACAACTGGGCAAGGAGCACGCCACTCTGGCGACCGGCAACGGCCCACTGCGCTCGCTCTGCACCGCGTTGCAGGCTGTTGTCGTCGGCTCCGAGCAGCCGCAACTCCGGGAGTTGGCTGCCGGGTTGCTGGCCCGCCCCATCGCCGGTATCCCGCTCCAGCAGTGGGGCACTGTGGGGGGCAAGGTGACCGAGCTGCTCGCCAGCGCCACCCCCGAACTGTTGCAGGAGGCGATGAGCCAGCTGCACACCGCGATGGGTGAAGTGACCGACCTGCAGCGGGCCGTCAAGGCTGAAATCGCTGGCGAACCGGCGCAAAGCGCGACCACCACTGCAGATGCGGTGCCTGTCCAAAGCGGTGAGCGTAAAGGGGCTGCCCGCGAACAGGTCGCCATGGCACGGCAGACCCCGGCCACCGGCTACAAGCTGGCGCTGGATCTTATCAGCTATCAGGCCAGCTACCTGCTGCGGGATCAAACCTCGACCGAGGTGACCCTGAGCAGCAGCGATCTCAATGCCCTGCATCAACACATTGCCGATGGCTCCATCAACAGTTCCCACATGGCCAAGTTGCAGACCCGCGGCGATCTGCAAACCCTGCGTACTCTGGCGCTCTCTCTGGCCAGCGGCAGCGACGCCAAGGGCTCTTCCCTTGGTCATGCCCTCGACAGTCTCGCCTCGGCGCGTCCCAACCAGCGGCTGGTGCTGGGCGGACTGATGCAGTTTGCCGGTCAGACCGATCAGGCGTGGGTGAACCATACAGCTGGCAAGCCGGAGGATCGGCTCGATGCCGGGGCGCGACTGCGTTTTGACACCGGCCATATGCAGGCGGAGCTGGGGCGTCTCGGCGACAGCGAGGCACGGCAGGTGCTGCAACAGCTGGAAGGGGCTTTTGGTGATCGGGCCAGGGCTATCTGCGACTTCGCGGTGGCTCAGGTCTCAGGCTTTGCCGATAGCGAAAGCAGCCCTGAGGCTGTGCTGGTCTCCCGCCTGACCCGCATGGGCAATCTGGTGGGCAGCCTGACCGATGCGCTCAAGGAGCGGCTGCAACTGCCCGGGTCCGCCCGTGGCGAGCCGACCATGATCGACTCCGCTAGCCAGCTGACACCGCTCGAACTGGCTGCGCTGGCTCATATCGGCGTCGATGAGAGCTATCTGTAAACCGTCAGCACACAGCCCCTGCGGGCAAGGTGATATGACATAAAAACGGACACCCTCGGGTGTCCGTTTTCTTATTCGGGCGGGAGTGGGCTGAGGGGAGCAGGGCAGGCCGATATGGCTTAGAGGCTGGCGAAATCCACTTCGGGCAGGTTTTCAAAGCCGGGGCGGGCAAACAGATAGCCCTGCATCAGGCTGACGCCCATCTCCCGCAGGCAGGCCATCTCTTCGCGGGTCTCGATCCCCTCCGCCAGCGGGGTGATCTGCAACTCGGCAAACAGCGCCAGACAGTGGCGCACTATGGCTTGTCGGGTCGGGTCCTGGTCGATGCCCCGCAGCAGGTGCATATCGAGTTTGACGATGTTGGGATGAAAATCGGCCAGCAGGTTGAGGCCCGAGTAACCGGCGCCAAAGTCATCGATCGCCGTCTTGAAGCCGAGCGCCTGATAGTGATCGACGATGCCGCGAAGATGCTGGCTATCCTGCACCTGCTCCACCTCGGTCAGCTCGAACATGATCTGCTCGATGGGGAAGAGGTGCTCGCGGGCCGCCTGCAGGGTGGTGCGGATGCAGCGCTCCGGGCGGTAGACCGCATTGGGCAGAAAGTTGATGCTCAGCATTCCCCGCATCTCGAGCCGGGCGGCCAGCGCGATGGCCTTGATCCGGCACAGCTGGTCGAAGCGGTAGCGATTGCCGTCGTTGACCCGGGCAATCACGCTCTGCGCCGACTCGTTGTTGAGCCCTCGCACCAGCGCCTCGTAGCCGAAGATGGTGCGCTTGCTGCAATCGACGATGGGCTGGAAGGCCATGGTGAAATCGAAGTCGAGATCTGCTTTCTCCTGACACAGCTGGCAGATGGCGGGGGATGGGGCGGCAGGTATATCCATGACTTTCCTCTTGGGCGTGGCGGCGCTGGGCACTGTCTCAAATGATAACAGCTCATCACCCCCCTGTAGGTTCGATTAGCGAAGCGTAATCGGACGATCGAGAGGCTTTGGTTGCGGTTATTGCCATGAAACAGGGGCGGCCAGCTGGAGGGGGGAAACTTGGCTGGCCGTTATGGTGGGAGAGTCCATTGACGCGAACGTCCGATTACGCCTGACGGCTAATCGGACCTACGAGATCTGGCTGACCCTGACCGACCGTTGGTTTGCCCTTCTTATAGAAGTCAGAGCGATTTCGATATGAAAAAGTCATGCGTTTTTTCCGCACATTTTCATCTGATAAATAGAAAGAAAATCAGTGCGTAAGCAACTTTGGTTTTGCTGCTCTGGTTTCTATAGGGGAGAAATGGAGATTTTTGGCTGGGTTGTCGAGTTGCACGGAGTGAACAACCTCGGTTATATTAACACCGTATTAATTGCGCCAAATGGCGTACTAAAAAGGGGGCGAAGCCCCCATGAGTTAAATTAGCATATTGATTGCAGCGTTCAGGTGCTCCATAACCGCCAAGTTTTGACCACCTATAGACTGCAAAAACTGCTCTAAAGCGAATGTGATGGTTACATCAATTAGCTTGCCAATCAGCCACTTCATGGACTTCTGTGAAGTGGCTTTGTTTTTGTCGTCTTTCCGACTGTCATTGCCATCGTCGAGCATGCTGCCCTCCCTTTGTTGGCGTTGGTGAATATTGCTTGCGAAACCAAGGTTTCCTGCATTGTTGATGTCATATCATTTCCTTTTACTGTAATGTTTATGGTGTTCATGAAACCTGATGGTCTGGCACTGCATATCGCGTGATTTATTAAAAAAAACACCACATATAGTGGTTGTAGCGCGAATGAGTGTCTTCTCGATGCATATATTAGGCACAATATCTTCGGATCATTTATTGATCCAGAACAGGTTTTTAGACGAGTGGGACAGTGTCTACTTACCGCAAACTTGTGGATAACTTATTTAAAAATAAAACGTTTTTTAAAAGTCAACCATCTACGTTACATGGCTCGTTTTTCGTACAAGCCATATCTTCAGATTCGAAGAGTTAATAATCCTCTTGGGGGATTTCCCACTTCAGCTGCCTACAGTTTTTCGTCACGACATCAAGAGTTCGAGCTGTCTATGTTGTAAAAGCCGTTTTTACAACTGTACCGACCTCATCTAGCCTTAGGCGTAACCATATGCCGCAATTCCTCTAGTGTGTGAATACAGCTTGCTGTGCCACGCCAGCCAATAGTGCTTTCCAATTGATACTGCTATCGCTATACAAATAAATCGACCTGCTCTGGGTGTGTGGGACGACTACACACCCACTACATTGATAAGGTGGGATCAAAGAGAGACTAAATGTTGTAAATATGTAACATCGTGTTCTCGTGATACAAAAAAGGCGCCTTACGGCGCCGTTTTTAATATCACCTACCCAACCAACATCACTGCAGCAGCGAGATATCCGCCACTTGCAGGAACAGGTTGCGCAGGTTGTTCAGCAGTGCCAGACGGTTGGCCTTGAGGGCCTCGTCGTCGGCCATCACCATGACTTCGTTGAAGAAGGTATCGACCGGCTCGCGCAGGGCGGCCAGACGGGTGAGGGCAGCCTGATAGTCACCGGCTGCGAACAGCGGAGCTAGTTCGGCTTGCAGTTCGGCAACCTGGGTGGCCAGCGCCTTCTCGGCGGCATCGACCAGCAGTTCCGGTTTGACGGCAGTCGGCAATTCGCCTTCGACCTTGGCCAGAATGTTGCTCACGCGCTTGTTGGCGGCGGCCAGTGCCAGTGCGGCATCCAGCGTGCGGAAGTGGCTGACGGCCTTGACGCGGCGATCGAAGTCGAGCGGGCGGGTCGGGCGGCGGGCCAGCACGGCCAGCACCACGTCGGCACCGATGCCTTCGTCCTGATAGGCGGCGCGGAAGCGACCCAGCATAAAGTCGACCACGTCGGTGACGACGGTTTTGTTGGTCAGCTTGTCGCCGTAGACGCGTACCGCTTCTTCAACCAGTTCAACCAGATCCAGATCCAGCTGCTTCTCGGTCATGATGCGCAGGGCGCCGATGGCGGCGCGACGCAGGGCGAACGGGTCCTTGTCACCCTTGGGCAGCATGCCGATGCCGAAGATACCGGCCAGGGTGTCGAACTTGTCGGCCAGCGCGACGGCGCAGGCAACCAGACCGGACGGCAGGGCATCACCGGCAAAGCGCGGCATGTACTGCTCGTTGAGGGCCACGGCCACCGCCTCGTCTTCGCCATCGTGACGGGCGTAGTGCATCCCCATGACACCCTGGGTGTCGGTGAACTCGCCGACCATGTTGGTCATCAGGTCACACTTGGAGAGCAGACCGGCACGCTTGGCCTGAGCCACGTCGGCACCGATACGTTCGGCGATAAAGCCGGCGACGGTCTCGATGCGCTCGACCTTGGCCTTGACGGTGCCCAGCTGTTGCTGGAACAGCACGGTTTCAAGGCGCGGCAGGCGGGAGGCCAGGGTCTGCTTGAGGTCGGTCTTGAAGAAGAACTCGGCGTCAGAGAGGCGGGGGCGAACCACCTTCTCGTTGCCGCTGATGATCTGGCTCGGGTCTTTGGACTCGATGTTGGTGACGAAGATGAACTTCGGCAGCAGCTTGCCGTTCTTGTCGTAGACCGGGAAGTACTTCTGGTCACCCTTCATGGTGTGCACCAGCGCTTCAGCCGGAACGGCCAGGAACTTCTCTTCGAAGTTGGCGGTCAGCACCACAGGCCACTCGACCAGTGCGGTAACCTCTTCCAGCAGGGCGTCGTCCAGATCGGCCACGCCACCGAAGGCGGCAGCAGCCGCTTCGACGTCAGCCTTGATCTTGGCCTTGCGCGCCATAAAGTCGGCAATCACCATGCCGCGCTCCTGCAGGATCTGCGGGTACTGGCTGGCGTTGTCGATGGTGAACTCGCTCTCGCCCATAAAGCGGTGGCCGCGAATGGTGCGGGCAGAGTCGATACCCAGAATGTGGGCGGGAACCAGATCGCCATCTAGCAGCAGGGTCACGGTGAAGACCGGACGCACGAACTGGATGGTCTTGTCGCCCCAGCGCATCATTTTCGGGATCGGCAGTTTGGCCAGTGCAGCAGCAACCAGCTCGCCCAGCAATTCTTTGGCCGGACGGCCTTCAACCTTGGCGGTGTGAACCAGCCACTCGCCCTTGTCGGTGACCAGACGCTCGGCCTGCTCAACGGTGATGCCGTTGCCACGGGCCCAGCCTTCGGCAGCCTTGGTCGGCTTGCCTTCGGCATCGAACGCCTGCGCCACGGCCGGGCCGCGCTTCTCGACGCTCTTGCTCGGCTGTTCGCCAGCCAGCTCGCTTACCTTCAGCGCCAGACGGCGCGGTGAGGCAAACCACTCGACGTCGCCGAAGGCCAGATCGGCCTTGGTCAGTTCGGCTTTGAAGTTGTCGGCAAAGGCTTCGGCCAGGGAGCGCAGGGCTTTGGGCGGCAGCTCAGCAGTACCGATCTCTACCAGAAATGTATGTTGTGCCATGTCCGTTCCTTAACCTTGCTTGTTCTCACTGCGCTGACACATCGGGAAGCCCAGCGCTTCGCGGGAGGCGTAGTATGCCTCTGCCACGGCCTTGGTCAGGGTGCGAATGCGCAGGATGTAGCGCTGACGCTCGGTGACCGAGATGGCCTTGCGGGCATCCAGCAGGTTGAAGGAGTGAGCGGCTTTGAGGATGCGCTCGTAGGCAGGTAGCGGCAGCGGTTTTTCCAGTGCCAGCAGGTTCTGGGCTTCCTTCTCGTACTGCTCGAAGCAGTGGAACAGGAACTCCACGTCGGCGTGTTCGAAGTTGTAGGTGGATTGCTCCACTTCGTTCTGGTGGAACACGTCGCCGTAGGTGGTCTTGCCCAGCGGGCCGTCAGACCAGACCAGATCGTAGACGCTGTCTACGCCCTGAATGTACATGGCCAGACGCTCGAGACCGTAGGTGATCTCGCCGGTGACCGGCTTGCACTCGAGGCCGCCAACCTGCTGGAAGTAGGTGAACTGGGTCACTTCCATGCCGTTCAGCCACACTTCCCAACCCAGACCCCAGGCACCCAGAGTCGGGTTTTCCCAGTTGTCTTCCACGAAGCGGATGTCGTGGATTTCAGGATCCATGCCCAGCTCTTTCAGGGAGCCCAGATAGAGTTCCTGAATGTTGTCGGGGGAAGGCTTGATGATCACCTGGAACTGGTAGTAGTGCTGCAGGCGGTTCGGGTTTTCACCGTAGCGGCCGTCGGTCGGACGGCGGGACGGTTGCACGTAAGCGCAGGCGATGGGCTCCGGGCCCAGGGCACGCAGACAGGTCATGGGGTGGGAAGTACCGGCACCCACTTCCATATCCAGCGGCTGAATGATGGTACAGCCCTGGCGGGACCAATAGTCCTGCAGCTGCAGGATCAGGCCCTGAAAGGTTTTGACATCGAATTTTTGCATAATTTTTTTCGCGCGAAGTGAAAATCAGAGCAAGATTTGCTGAATGTGAACCGAGGGAGTATACCGTCTGGCATGGTCGGATAATAGGCGAAATTGCAGCGGATTCGCGGGATGGTGCTGCGCTCTGGCTGGTCGGGCGGGATGTCCGGTATATGATGTGAGCAGTGCCGCCTGCAGAGTGGGCAGGGTCGGGCAAACCGCTGAAATAACGAGGGAGAGGAAATGGAACTGCGCTGCGCCTGGGTGACCAAGGACCCGGAATACATTGAATACCATGACAAACAGTGGGGCAGGCCGGTCTATGACTCGCGTGAGCTGTTTGCCAAGCTCTGCCTCGACGGCCAGCAGGCGGGGCTGTCGTGGATCACCATCCTCAAGCGCACCGAGAGCTATTACCGCGCCTATGCCGACTTTGATCCGGTGCAGATTGCCCGGTTCGACGAGCAGGATGTAGAGCGGCTGATGCAAGACCCCGGCATCATCCGCAACCGGCTCAAGGTGCAGTCGATCATCAGAAATGCCCGCGCTTATCTGGCGTTGCAGGAGCAGGGGATCGACTTCGCCGACTACCTGTGGGGCTTTGTTGGCGGCGCCCCCATCGTCAACCAGCGGCAGGGCAACGGCGATATTCCGGCGACCTCGCCGGAGTCGGATGCCATGTCGAAAGCGCTCAAGAAGCTCGGCTTTACCTTCGTCGGCAGCACCATCTGTTACGCCTTCATGCAGGCGGTGGGGATGGTGAACGATCATCTGGTCAGCTGTCCTTGCCACGCCGAGTGTCAGTTACCGCGCTGACAGTCCGCCGATTGGCCAAAAAAACATCACTCTCGCCATCTGTTCAGGCTTGCGTCAGACAATGGCGTGCCAGCGCGTTACAATCCGGCCCCCGGCATGGTGCCGGATTGTTTTCACAGAGGTTTTTTCATGCGAGCCAAGATCCTGGTGCCTGCTCTGGCACTGACCGTTGCCCTGAGCGGCTGTACCACCAACCCCTACACAGGTGAATCCCAGACCTCCAAAGGTGCCTGGGGCGCGCTGGCTGGCGCCGCTGCCGGTGCGGCCGTAGGTGCGCTCTCCTCCAGCAAGGGTGACCGCAAGAAGGGCATCCTGACCGGCGTTGCTGCCGGCGCGGCGCTGGGTGGCGGTATCGGCTACTACATGGACGTGCAGGAAGCCAAGCTGCGCGAGAAGCTGCAGGGCACCGGCGTCAGCGTGACCCGCAATGGCAATGAGCTGATCCTCAACATGCCGAACAACGTGACCTTCGACAGCTCCAGCTCCCAGCTGAAAGCGGCCGGTGCCAACACCCTCTCCGGTGTCGCCATGGTGGTTGCCGAGTTCGACAAGACCCGCCTGAACGTGGTCGGTCACACCGACAGCACAGGTTCCCGCGATCTGAACATGAAGCTCTCCCGCGATCGTGCCGATGCCGTTGCCGCCCAGCTGATTGGTCAGGGCGTAGCAGGTAGCCGCATCTCCACCACCGGCGTGGGCCCGGATCAGCCGGTTGCTACCAACAGCACTGCCGCTGGCAAAGCCCAGAACCGCCGCGTGACCATTACCCTGACCCCGACCGCCTAAGTCGCTCAGGTCTTGGTAACGAAAAGGCCCCGCCAGTGATGGCGGGGCCTTTCTATTGGCGCAGTGGCGAGCAATGACGCCTTGTTGTTTGCTCCCTTCTCCCCTCGTGGGAGAAGGGGCGGGGATGAGGGGGATAAGCGCCTCTTAGACTGCCGCAGTCAGCTGCACTTCCACCTTGTAGCCTTCGTGGGCGAGGCGTGCCTGTACGCAGGCGCGAACCGGTGCGGTGCCAGCCGGGATCCAGGCATCCCACTGCTCGTTGAAGGCAGCGATGTCCTGAATGTCTTTGAGATAGATATTGGCCATCAGGATCTTGTCGACGCCGGAGCCGTTGGCTTCAAGCAGGCGTTGCAGGCTTGCCAGCACTTCGCGGGTCTGCTGGTGGATGTCGGCCTCTTCGCTGACGGGCACTTCCACCACGTAGAGGGTGCCATTGTGGATGACCACGTCTGACCAACGCCGGGTGGTGCCGATTCGGGTAATGGTTGTCATGGAGTGCTCCGGTACAGGGGCTTATTGACCCTTGCGGATCAGATAGCGGTAGGGGGCCTGCTCTGTCTCGCTGGCGACCAGGGTGTGATCCATAAAGCGGCAGAAACTGGGGATGTCGCGGGTGGTTGAAGGATCGTCGGCGCTGACCAGCAGGGTCTCGCCATCCGCCATCAGCCGCACTTTCTTGCGAACCATCATAACGGGTTCCGGGCAACGAAGCCCGATTGCGTCCAACTCGTGGGTCGCATCGCAGAATAAATCACTCATCTATTATCAACCTTCAACCTATTCGGCTGCCAATGATACTCAGGGCTAAAAAATAATCAAACAAACGCCCCATCAACCAGCATATGTAACCGAAATGTTATTCGACCCTATCCAGCTTGCGCCGGACGAGTAATATAAAAATTGAACCATATTCAACAAGGAGGTGAATATGCAGGTCTCCTACGGCAGATTACAAGCCTATGCAGGCATGGGGTTCTTGTCCTTCGCCATGATAGTGATGGGCAGCCCGATCGGGAATACCGGTACCTGGTTCGGCTCCATGGTGATGGTCGGGTTGGGGCTCTGGATCGAGCTCAGCGATTACTATGACGAGGATGAGGACGAGAACGATCAATCCTGAATCGGATGACGATTCAACAACAAAGGCGGAGCAATTCCGCCTTTGTCATTTCTGCCGTTTGGCTATGTGCCCGGATCAGCGGGTCGATCGCATCGCCCGCTCCAGATGCAGCGCCGTCTGCTCCGGGTTGGCCTTGGGATCGTTGAAGAAGTTGCTCAGCACATCGAGGATCGCCTGCCGCATATTGGTCGGCGTCGCCATCCCTTCCGCCATGCTGGGCAGCAGGTTGTCCTGCTTTTCCGCCAGCAGGAAATCCTGATAGGAGCGGACGGCGCAGCGGTCGAATTTGCTCATGTCGGGATTGGTCAGCGCCGGGATCGACCCCTTCACTCGATTGAACTCCTCCTGGAATTTTGGCGTCATCAGCAGCTGGGCCAGATCCCCCTGCGCCTGCAGCTGGGCTGGATCCCGCTGTTTGAACATGGCGATGGAGTCGAGGTTGTAGCTGAACAGTCCGGAGCTGCCCGGGCTCGGCAGACAGGCGATATCCTCACCCGGCCGGTAGTTGCCCGCGCTCAGCTCCCCCTTCACCCAGTCCCCCATCACCTGCATGGCGGCGCCACCGCTCTCCAGCAGATTGGTGGCCTGATGCCACTTCAGACCGGCGTATTTTTGCGGCACGTAGGCGCGCAGCTGCTGGAAGCGGGTCAACACCTGCACCATGTCGGGGCCGGTCAGGGTGGCGCTGTCCTGCTCGAGGAACGCCTTGCGATAGAATTCTTTACCGCCCTCACCGAGCGCCACCGTTTCAAACAACACTGCCAGCTGCCAGGGCTCGTTGCCAATGGCGAGCGGGGTGATGCCCCGTTTTTTAAGCTGGTCGGCGACGGTGACAAACTGGGCCCAGTCGGTGGGCGGAGTCAGCTTATTGCGCTCGAAGATCTTGCGGTTGAGCCACAGCCAGTTGACCCGGTGGATGCCGGTGGGCACCGCCATCAGGGCGCCATTCTGGCTGAGGGTGGCACGCACCATGGGCGGCATCTGGCTGTACCAGCCGAGGTGCTCGGCCATAGGGGTGAGATCGCGCAAAAAGCCGAGTCCGGCCCACTCCTTGAGCTCGTAACCCTTGAGGTGGGCCGCTTCGGGCGGGTTGGCCGCCAGCGCCCGGCTCTTCAATACCGTCATGGCGCTCTTGCCGCCGCCGCCCTGTACCGCGAAGTCGTTCCATTGGTTGCCCTGTTTGGTCCACTCGGATTTGAGCACTTCGACCGCTTTCGCTTCGCCGCCGGACGTCCACCAGTGCAGCACTTCCACCTGGGAGGCGGCAACGGGAGCAGAGAGCAGGGCGATGACAGAAAAAGACAACCACTTCATAAGGTTACTGCCTTGGTAGGGAGAGCGTGGCCTGCAGGCCACCTTGCGGACGGTTTTCCAGCACCAGATCGCCACCGTGGGCGTGGGCTATGTTGCGGGCGATGCCAAGGCCGAGGCCGGTGCCAGCCTGATCGGTACTGAGCCGGTAATAGGGTTCGAAGATACGCTCGAACTGATCGTCCGGCAGGCCGGGGCCCTCATCCATGATGAAGAGGATCAGCATCTCCTCGTCATCCATGATGATGATGCGCACCCGCTGGCCGTACTTGATGCCGTTGTCTACCAGATTGCCGATGCAGCGCTTGAGCGCCAGCAGCTTGCCGCGGTAGGGCCACTTGCAGTGGCCTTCGATGGTCAGCCGCTCGTCGTGCAGGTTCATCGACTCCGCCATCTGCTCAAGCAGGGCGTTGATGTCGATCTCCTCGATATTCTCGTGAATGTCGGTCTCTTTGACCGTCTGCAGCGCCCCTTTCACCATCAGCTCCAGCTCGTCGAGATCCTTGTTGAACTTGGCGATCTGTACCTCGTCGTCGAGCAGTTCGACCCGCAGCCGCAGCCGGGTGATGGGGGTCTTGAGGTCGTGGGAGATGGAGCTGAACAGCCGTTCCCGATCATCGATATAACGGCGAATGCGGTGCTGCATGATGTTGAAGGCGCGGGTGGCCGCCACGATTTCCGACGCCCCTTCCTCTTTGAGCGAAGGCTGATCGATATCCTTGCCGAGATTCACCGCCGCCTTGGCGAGACGGCGCAGCGGGCGGGTCTGCCAGCGCACCAGCATAAAGGTGAAGAAGCAGAGGAACACCGTCATCAGGGCGATGAAACGCACCTGGTTGCTCGGCATCACGGTATCGTCGAGGGTCATGTAGGGGGCGGGCAGCAGGGCCGCCAGATAGAGCCACTCCCCCTTTTCAATCTCGATCTGGGTCACCAGTACCGGTGGATTGAGCGGCTCCAGCGACAGTGTGTAGCGGGCCCAGGAGGAGGGAAGATCCGCCAGCAAGGTGTCGTTGTTGAAGACGTGGAGGTCGTCGGGCCGGGAGAAATCCACCTTGATCGCCATGGCGTCGGAGAGCTTGCGGGTCAGCACTCCCTGCACCTCCTCCAGCACCTGCGTCTTGCGTTCGCTGTCAGGGATGGCGTTGATGTGGATTTCCTCTTCGTTGAGCGAGACGAAGAAGCGGCTGCCCCCCATGTTGCGCAGCTGGTCCAGCGCGATATGGCGATACTGCAGCGGCAGGGATTTGAAGAAGTTGACGGTGGAGGCGGCAGACATGGCGAGGTTGCGGGTGGTGCTGAGCATCCCCTCCAGCTCCCGCTTCTGGATCTGCTGCATCCAGATGCCGGTCAGAATGGTCTGGGAGAGCAGGATGGCCAGCAACAACAGCAGGATCATCCGTGACAACAGGGAGCGGGGCACCAGCGCCCCCCAGGACCACTTGTTGCTCATGGCAGCTCGTGCACCTCGGCAATCAGCATGTAGCCGCTACCGCGGATGGTCTTGATGATGCGCGGGCTCTTGCCGTTGTCGCCCAGCTTCTGGCGCAGACGGCTGATCTGTACGTCGATGCCGCGCTCCATCGGCAGGCTTTCGCGGCCGCGGGTGGCATCCGAGATGGTGTCGCGATCCAGCACCACGCCGGGCTGTTGCAGGAACATGCCGAGCAGCATGGCATCGCTGCCGGAGAGATCCAGCAGGCTGCCATCGTCATGGGTCAGCTGGTGGCTCAGGGTATCGAGGGTCCACTCGGCAAAACGCAGGCGGCGGCTCGGCTCTTTCTCTTTTTCCGGCTGGCGGAATTCGGCGCGGCGCAGCAGTGCCTTGATGCGGGCCTGCAGTTCGCGGGGGCTGAACGGCTTGGCGATATAGTCGTCGGCGCCGAGTTCCAGGCCGATCACCCGATCCGCTTCGTCGGAGGCGGCGGTCAGCATGATGATGGGCACCTGGGAGTCACGACGGATCTGCTGGCAGAGGGTAAAACCGTCCTCGCCGGGCATCATGATGTCCAGAATAATCAGGTCCGGGCTGTGCAGGGCGAGTTGCTGGCGCATCTCGTTGCCCTCCGCCGCCGTCAATACCTGAAAGCCCGCCCGGGTCAGGTACTCATTGAGCAGCTCGCGGATCTCTTGGTCGTCATCGACGATCAGCAGTTGTTTGCTCATTGACATATGTATGTGCATCCACCCATTTTTTTGTGCAGATTGAACCTGTCGGGGGAGTAAAAAGCAAGCAAGCCCCCTATCTAATGTGAGGTTTAAGGCAATAACAGCCTATTGATAAGATTAAAACGAAAAAAGGCCGACCCAAACGGGACGGCCAACAGACAGCTTCTGACCACTGACGAGCACCCCGTGTGGCGATCGTCACAGACTTGAAAAGGGGCCAGTCAGACTGGCCCCGAAAAGGGACAACTCTCAGTAGTGCATCCCGTCGATCCGGCTGGTTATCACACCCGTTCAAACACGGTGGCGATGCCTTGGCCCAGACCGATACACATGGTGGCAACCCCCAGGGTGGCATCCTTCTCCTCCATCAGATTGATGAGGGTAGTGGAGATGCGGGCGCCGGAGCAGCCAAGCGGGTGACCCAGCGCAATGGCGCCGCCGTTCAGGTTTACCTTGTCGTCCACCAGATCCTGCAGACCCAGATCCTTCACGCAGGGCAGGGACTGGGCGGCAAACGCCTCGTTCAGCTCGAACAGGTCGATATCACCGACAGTCAGACCGGCACGCTTGAGCGCCTTCTGGGTGGCCGGCACCGGGCCGTAACCCATGATGGCGGCGTCACAGCCGGCGATGGCCATGGCACGTACCTTGGCGCGCGGCGTGAGGCCGAGGGCCTTGGCGCGATCCGCGCTCATCACCAGCATGGCGGCGGCACCATCGGACAGGGCCGAGGAGCTGCCGGCGGTGACGGTGCCGTTGACCGGGTCAAACACCGGGCGCAGCTGGCTCAGGGTTTCGACCGTGGTCTCCGGGCGGATCACTTCGTCGTAGTCGTAGAAGAAGCGGGCGCCGCTGGCGTCATGGCCTTCCAGCCCGACGATCTCCTTGGCAAAGCGTCCTTCCACGGTGGCGGCGTGAGCTCGGCGGTGGGAGCGGGCGGCAAACTCGTCCTGCTGCTGGCGGCTGATGCCGTGCAGCTTGCCGAGCATCTCGGCGGTCAGTCCCATCATGCCGGAGGCTTTCGCCACCGACTTGGCCATGCCGGGGTGGAAGTCGACGCCGTGGCTCATCGGTACGTGACCCATGTGCTCGACGCCGCCGATGATGAAGATATCCCCATCACCCACCTGAATGGCGCGGGAGGCGTCATGCAGCGCCTGCATACTGGAGCCGCACAGACGGTTGACGGTGACCGCCCCCACCTGCTTCGGAATACCGGCCAGCAGCGCGGCGTTGCGGGCGATGTTGAAGCCCTGCTCCAGGGTCTGCTGCACGCAGCCCCAGTAGATATCCTCGATCTCGTTCGGGTCGAGGTTGGGGTTGCGCAGCAGGATGGATTTCATCAGGTGCGCGGACAGATCTTCTGCACGCACGTTGCGGAAGGCGCCGCCCTTGGACCGGCCCATCGGGGTCCGGATACAGTCGACAATGACTACGTCTTTCATGAATGGATCTCCTTTCCGCAATCAGTAGAAGGTTTTGCCCTGGGCGGCCATCTCGCGTAAGCGGTCGCTGACGCGGTAGAGCGGGCCCAAGTCGGCATACTGGTCGGCCATGGCCACGTAGCGATCCAGACCAAGGGTGTCCAGATAGCGGAACACGCCGCCGCGGAAGGGAGGGAAGCCCAGACCGTAGACCAGTGCGATGTCGGCTTCGGCTGGCGTGGCGACTATGCCCTCTTCCAGACAGAGCACCACCTCGTTGATCATCGGGATCATCATGCGGGCTATGATGGCTTCCTTGTCGAAATCCTGTTTCGGCTTGGCGATGGGGGCCAGCAGCTCGTAGCTGGCTGCGTCAGCCACCTTCTTCGGTTTGCCCTTCTTGTCCTGCTCGTAGGCGTAGAAGCCCTTGCCGTTCTTCTGACCGAAGCGGTTGACCTCGTACATCACGTCGATGGCGGTGCGACCTTCCTTGCTCATGCGTGCCGGGAAGCCTTGTGCCATCACGTCACCGGCATGGTGACCGGTGTCGATGCCGACTACGTCCAGCAGGTAGGCGGGGCCCATGGGCCAGCCGAACTCCTTCTCCATCACCTTGTCGACGGCGGCGAAGTCGGCACCATCGGCGACCAGCTTGTTGAAGCCGAAGAAGTAGGGGAACAGCACGCGGTTGACGAAGAAGCCCGGGCAGTCGTTGACCACGACCGGCGACTTGCCCATCGCGGCGGCGTAGGCCACCACGCGGTTGATGGTTTCATCGGAGGTCTGCTCGCCGCGGATGATCTCCACCAGTGGCATGCGGTGCACCGGGTTGAAGAAGTGCATGCCGCAGAAGTTCTGCGGGCGCTTCAGCCCCTTGGCCAGCAGGGAGATGGGGATGGTGGAGGTGTTGCTGGCGAGCACGGCGTCTTCGCCAATGATCCCTTCTACTTCGCCCAGTACGGCGGCTTTCACCTTGGGATTCTCGACCACGGCTTCGACCACGACGTCCACATGCTTGACGTTGTCATAGCTGAGGGTCGGAGTGATGGCAGAGAGCACCTGGCCCATCTTGATGCCATCGATGCGGCCCTTTTCGAGCTGGCCGTTGAGCAGCTTGGTGGCTTCGCCCATGCCAAGTGCCAGTGCCTTCTCGTTGATATCCTTCATCACCGCCGGAATGCCCTTGCTGGCAGACTGGTAGGCGATGCCGCCACCCATGATGCCGGCACCCAGTACGGCGGCGTGGCCAGTGGCCTTGCTTGCCTGCTTGGCCGCCTTCTTGGCCAGCGCCTTGATGTGCTGATCGTTGAGGAAGATGCCGACCAGCGCCTTGGCGACATCGGTCTTGGCCAGCTTGATGAAGCCTTGCGCCTCGGCCACCAGAGCCTCGTCACGGCCCATACCTGCGGCGGCCTCGACGGTTTTCACCGCCGTCATCGGTGCCGGATAGTGTTTGCCCGCCACGGCGGCAACCATGCCGGCGGCGGTGGTGAAGCTCATCATGGCTTCCAGTTTGGAGAGGCGCAGTGGCGCTTTTTTGGCGGCGCGACGGCTCTGCCAGTCCAGCTTGCCCGCGATGGCGTCCTTGATCATCTGCAGCGCAGCGCTCTGCAGTGCGTCCGGGGCAACCACGGCGTCGATGGCGCCCACCTTGAGGGCGTCATCGGCACGGTAATCCTTGCCGGTGGTGATCCACTCGAGCGCGTTGTCGGCGCCGATTACCCGCGGCAGACGTACTGTGCCGCCAAAGCCCGGCATGATGCCGAGTTTGGTCTCGGGCAGGCCAATCTTGGCGCTGGTGTCAGCCAGACGGAAGTCGGTGGAGAGAATGGTCTCGCAGCCGCCGCCCAGAGCGTGTCCCTTGATGGCGGAGAGGGTCGGAACCGGCAGATCTTCGATGGCATTGAAGATGTCGTTGGCCTTTTTCAGCCAGCCGAGCAGATCTTCTTGCGGCAGATCGAACAGTTCCAGGAATTCGGTAATGTCGGCACCGACGATAAAGGCGTCTTTGCCGGAGGTGAGGATCAGACCTTTTAGTTCACGTTCTTGTTGTAATGCGGCGATCGCTTCGCTCAGGGAGAGCAGGGTAGCGCGATCCAGCTTGTTGACTGAACCCGGGGCATCAAACCTCAGCTCGGCGATGCCGTTTTCGAGGTAGCTGACCGACAGGGTTTCGCCTTGGTAGATCATGAGAGTGTCTCCTTGTTCCCACTCAGTGGGGAGTGGTGCTCCTTAATCCCCAGCAGGGGGCGAGGCTCACTATTGATCCAAAAGGAGACATTTTCAACACCTATTTAAAACATTTGTTTAACAGATCTCGAGTAAAAGCTCTTCATCACAAAACGGGCAAAAGAGAGGCGCCTTGCGGCGCCTCGGATAGATGTGAGTTTGTTATCAACTGGCCAGTTCCGGCCGGTTGCGATACTGGTTCAGCACCTCGGGATCGGCGAGGGCATGGGTATTGTTGACCGGCCGGTTGTGTACCACTTCGCGAACCGCCAGTTCGACGATCTTGCCGGACTTGGTGCGGGGGATGGCATCCACCTGCAGGATGCGGGCGGGCACGTGGCGGGCGGTGCAGTGCTGCTTTATTTGCTGGCGGATCCGCTCGCGCAGCGGCTCGTCCAGCTTGCAGCCCGCCTTGAGCTTGACGAACAGCACCACCCGCTCGTCCTGCTGCCACTGCTGGCCGATGACGATGCTCTCCTCCACCTCGTCCAGCTGCTCGACATAGCGGTAGATCTCGCTGGTGCCGATGCGCACGCCGCCCGGGTTAAGGGTGGCGTCGGAGCGGCCGTAGAACAGAATGCCGCCGGTCGGGGTCAGCTCGATCCAGTCGCCGTGACACCAGATGTTGTCGAACCGCTCGAAGTAGGCGGCGTGGTACTTGTCGCCGTTCTCGTCACCCCAGAAGTAGATGGGCTGGGCCGGGAACGGCTTGGTGCAGACCAGCTCGCCTTTCTCCCCCTGCACCGGCTGGCCCGCTTCGTTGAATACCTGCACCGCGAGACCGAGGCCACGCCCCTGACTCTCGCCACGATAGACCGGGCTGAGCGGATTGCCGATGACGAAGCAGGAGCAGATGTCGGTGCCACCGGAAATGGAGCTGAGCTGCACATCCTGCTTTATCTGCTGGTAGACGTAGTCGAACCCCTCCGGCGACAGCACAGAGCCGGTGCTGCAGATCAGCCGCAAGTGCGGCAAGTCGTGGCTGTTGATGGGGGCATAACCCTGTTTGTGCAGCGCGTCGAGATACTTGGCCGAGGTGCCGAACAAGCTGACCTGCTCGTCGCGGGCGAGATCCCACAGCACGTTGCCGTCCGGGTAGAAGGGCGAGCCGTCATATAGAACCAGAGTGGCGCCGGAGGCGAGCGCGCTCACCAGCCAGTTCCACATCATCCAGCCACAGGTGGTGAAGTAGAAGATCCGCTCCCCCGGCTTGATGTCGCAATGCAGCTGGTGCTCTTTCAGGTGTTGCAGCAGGGTGCCGCCGATGCCGTGGACAATACACTTGGGTTTGCCGGTGGTGCCGGAGGAGTAGAGGATGTAGAGCGGGTCATTGAAAGCCATGGACTCGAACTGGAGGCCGGCGTCCGATTGGCTTGCCAGCAGTTGCTGCCAGTCGTGACCAAGCTGCAGCGGGTTGCCGAGCAGGGGGATCATCACTGTCTGCTCTATGCTGTCGATCTGGCTGACGACCCCTGCCACTTTGTCCTGAATATCGATGGCCTTGCCGTTGTAGCGATAGCCATCCACCGCAAACAGCACCCGCGGCCGGGTCTGGCCGAAGCGCTCTACCACGCTGGCCTCGCCAAAGTCGGGGCTGGTGGAAGTCCAGATCGCCCCCAGACTGGTGGTTGCCAGCATGGCTACCACGGTTTCCGGGATATTGGGCAGATAGGCGGCAACCACATCGCCACGACCAATCCCCTGATTGCGCAGCCATTGAGCCAGCCGGGCAACCTGATCACTCAGTTCACCCCAGCTCAGGGTGCGGCTTGGGCTACCTTCGATGCGGGAGATGATAGCCGGGCTCTCGTCCTGACGGCGCAGCAGGTTTTCGGCGAAGTTGAGGCAGCTATCGGGGAACCAGCGGGTGCGCTGCATATCCTGACGGTTCTCCGCCACTATGTTGCCGAGCTCGCCCTTGACGCCGCAGTGCTGCCATACCAGCGGCCAGAAACGGGTGGTCTTCTCCACCGACCATTGATAAAGCTGCGGGTAGTTCTGCAACTGCAAGCCGTGGAAACGGTTCACCTCCGCCATAAAACGGTAGAGGTTGGATTGCTGCATCCCGAGCGGATCCGGTTGCCACAGGCAGAGGTTGTCCATGAGTAATCCCTGACTTCATGTATCTACCGGCAGTGTATTGAATTGTTTTTGATTTGTTAATGATTGGTTTTATGTTGATAACAAACACGTTTGTAACGTATGCGTTACCTCGCGAAGCGGCAGCTTGACGGGTCGAGCCGCCAAGCGCTTGATGTTATGCTGCAATCACATTCACCTCGGAGCAGGACGCCATGAGCAGCTACAGCCAACTTTTTGCCCAGCACCTCGATACCTTGCAGCAGCGCACCCGCGACATTCTGCAACAACAGGGGCTCAGCGGACTGGCCATCCACTCCGGCCAGACTCACCGCATCTTCCTCGATGATCAGGATTACCCGTTCAAGGTAAACCCACACTTCAAAGCCTGGTTGCCGGTGCTGGACAATCCCCACTGCTGGTTGCTGGTGGACGGGGTGAACAAACCAATCCTGCTGTTCTACCGCCCGGTGGATTTCTGGCACAAGGTGGCGGATCTGCCCAATGCCTTCTGGGTCGAGTTCTTCGATATTCGTTTCCTGACCCGGCCGGAACAGGTGGCCGACCATCTACCTGCCAACAAGCAGGAGTGGGCCTATCTGGGGGGCCATCTGGAAGTGGCCGAGCTGCTGGGGCTGACCCAGCCCAATCCGGAGGCGGTGCTCAACTACCTGCACTATCACCGCGCCTACAAGACCCCCTACGAGCTGGAGTGTCTGCGCGAGGCGAACCGGATTGGGGTACGCGGCCATATCGCCGCCAAGGACTCCTTTATGGCGGGGGCGAGCGAGTTCGAGATCAATCTGGCCTACATGAAAGCGGTCGGGCAGGGGGCCAATGAGGCGCCCTACGGCAATATCGTCGCCATCAACCGCAATGCGGCCATTCTTCACTACACCCATTTGTCCGCCTTGCGGGTGCCGGATGCGGAGCGCCACTCCTTCCTGATCGATGCCGGCGTCGATTTTCACGGTTATGCCTCCGACATCACCCGTACCTGGGCGTGGCGGCGTGGCGAGTTTGCCGATCTGATTGCTGCCCTCGACGAGCAGCAGCAGGAGATCATCAAGGAGATCAAGCCGGGTCGCCGCTACAGCGAGCTGCACCTGCAGATGCATCACAAGCTGGCGCGCCTGCTACAGACCACCGAGCTGGTGGACATGTCGGTAGACGAGATGATCAACACCGGGGTGACCAACGTCTTCTTCCCTCACGGCCTCGGCCACTTCCTCGGTTTGCAGGTACACGATGCGGGCGGTTTCATGCAGGATGAGCGCGGCACCCACCTGGCGGCGCCCGAGCTGTTCCCCTATCTGCGCTGCACCCGGGTGATGGAGGTGGGTCAGGTGTTCACCATCGAGCCGGGCCTCTACTTCATCGACAGTTTGCTGGAGCCGCTGCGTCAGGGTGAACAGGGTAAACGGGTCAACTGGAACAAGGTGGAGGCGCTGCGGCCATTTGGCGGCATCCGCATCGAAGACAACATAGTGCTGCACGCCAACGGGGTGGAGAACATGACCAGACAAGCAGGGCTCTGATGGCGGCAGCGTACTCCATTCCGGCTGCCCCGCTGGAGTTGACCGAAGAGATAAAGAAGAGCCGCTTCATTACCCTGATCGCCCACACCCCGACCGTCGAGGCGGCCAAGGGGTGGGTCAACGAGATCAAGCGCCAACATCCGACCGCTCGCCACCACTGCTGGGCCTTTGTGGCGGGTGCGCCGCAAGATAGCCAGGTCTATGGCTTCAGCGATGATGGCGAACCGTCCGGTACGGCGGGCAAGCCGATCCTGGCCCAGTTGATGGGCTCGGGGCTCGGTGAAATCTGTGCCGTGGTGGTGCGTTACTACGGCGGCATCCAGCTTGGCACCGGTGGACTGGTCAAAGCCTATGGAGGCGGCGTCGGTGCCGCCCTCAAGCAACTGCCCACCCTGCTCAAGGTGCCACGCACTCCCTCTCTCATTCACTGCGATTACGGTGACATGGGGACTGTCGAGTCGCTGATCAGCAGCCATAATGGCGAATTGCTGGCGGCGGATTACGGTCAGCTGGTCACCTTGCAGGTGGCGTGGGAGTCCTCGGTTTGGGCTCAGGTGGACCGTGAATTGACCGACCGGACTCATGGGCGGGTATCCCTCAGCCCCTTAGATGGCTAGAATCCATCGCTCTTTAATTGGGGAAAGGGAGCTGTAATGCACATTCTGAGCATTATTCGCATTGTTGGCCTGCTGGTTGCGCTGTTCAGCTCGACCATGCTGTTGCCTGCACTGGTGGCCTTTGGCTATCGGGATGGTGGTGGTGCCGAGTTCGTCAGCTCTTTTCTGATCGCCCTGCTGCTCGGCGTGGTGCTCTGGTTTCCCAATCGCTACCACAAGAAGGAGATGCGCTCGAAAGAGGGCTTTCTGATTGTGGTGCTGTTCTGGACCGTGCTGGGCAGTGTGGGGGCCGTGCCCTTTATCATGAGCGACGTGCCGGACATGTCGGTCTCGGAGGCCTTCTTCGAATCTTTTTCCGGCCTGACCACCACAGGGGCAACGGTACTGACCGGGCTCGATAATTTGCCCAAGGCGTTTCTGTTCTATCGCCAGTTGCTGCAGTGGCTGGGGGGGATGGGGATCATCGTACTGGCGGTGGCCATTCTGCCACTGCTGGGTATCGGGGGCATGCAGCTCTATCGCGCCGAGATCCCGGGGCCAGTGAAGGATACCAAGGTGACGCCGCGCATCGCCGAAACGGCCAAGGCGCTCTGGTTCATCTATCTGCTGCTCACCGCACTCTGTGCGCTGGCCTACTGGCTCGCCGGAATGACGCTGTTCGATGCGGTCTGCCATTCGTTCTCGACGCTGTCGGTCGGTGGCTTCTCCACTCACGACGCCAGCATCGGTTTCTTCAACAGTCCGGTCATCAACCTGATTACCGTGGTGTTCCTGCTGCTGGCCAGCGTGAACTTTGCGCTCCACTTTACCGTCTTCTCCCACCGCCCGGTGCGGCTCGGTCGCTACCTCTATGATTCGGAGCTCAAGGTGTTCCTGGCCATTCAGGCGACCCTGGTGATGATCTGCTTTGTCGCCTTGCTGACCCACGGACACTACGCCACCTGGCAAGAGGCGCTCAACCACGGGTTGTTTCAGGCGGTCTCTCTGGGTACCACCACCGGCTATAGCACCACGACCTATGCCGACTGGCCCTCGTTCCTGCCCATGCTGCTGATGTTCTCAGCATTTATTGGCTGTTGTGCGGGCAGTACGGGCGGCGGTATCAAGGTGATGCGTTTCATGATCCTGTTCATGCAGGGGATGCGCGAGTTGAAGCGGCTGGTTCACCCCAGAGCCATCTATACCTTGAAGCTGGGGAATCGGGCGGTGCCCGAGCGCATCGTCGAGGCGGTGTGGGGCTACTTCGCCACCTATATTATTCTCTTCTTTATGTTCATGCTGCTGTTGCTGATGACGGGGCTGGACGAAGTGACCGCATTCACCGCTGTGGCTGCGGCTTTCACCAACGTAGGCCCGGGTTTGGGAGAGGTATCAGCCAACTTCGGCAATATCTCGCCAGCGGCCCAGTGGGTACTGGTGTTGGCTATGTTGTTTGGCCGATTGGAAATTTTCACGCTTCTGGTACTGTTTACTCCTGCATTCTGGCGTAGTTGAGGTTGTTATGGACAAGATTCTGGTGCTTTATTCCTCTCGGGATGGCCAAACCCGCAAAATAGTCGATGTCATGCTGGAGCAGATGCCTGGATGCGAAGTGGTGATGCACGACCTGCACACCTTGCCGATGTGCAACCTCAGCAAGTATGCCAAGGTCTTGATCGGCGCCTCCATTCGTTATGGCAACTTCCACCCCAGCCTGTTCAGCTTTATTCATGCTCATCAGGAGCAGCTGGAGGTGGCCAATGCGGCCTTCTTCTGTGTCAACCTGACGGCCCGCAAGCCAGAGAAGCAGACGCCGCAAACCAATGCCTATATGAAGAAGTTCCTCCGCCTCTCCCCCTGGAAGCCGAAAACTCTGGGGGTGTTTGCCGGCGCGCTGCAATATTCCCGCTATAACTGGTGGCAGACGCGCATCATCCAGCTGATCATGAAGATTACCGGTGGCAGTACAGACACCAGTAAGGACATTGAGTTTACCGATTGGGAAAAGGTGCGCAGCTTTGCCCGCGAATTCTGGTCAAAAAGGTAGCAGTGTGATGTGAATTCAGGGTTTTTTGCCCGAAACAGCCCCGCCGATGCGGGGCTTTTGTTTAATAAAGCAACGGTTGAACCGGAAAACTGCAAAAAGTGCCATTTTTTGCAGTTTTTCTCTTGTCATCGCGGCGTGGCTCCCTATAATGCGCCCCTACTAGCACGGCGCAACACGCCGGACTGATGAGCCAGCTTCCTTGTGAAGCAGGCGCCGAAAGAAAAGCGAAAACAATCGCTTGACTTTCGAAGTGGGAAGCGTAATATGCGCCTCCTCAACGCGACAAGCGTGGCGCTCTTTAACAATTTGAATCAAGCAATCTGTGTGGGCACTCACAGCATCGAACATCAAAAACAATTTTTGATTTTCAATGTCTG
>FWPV01006072.1_pt1 | contig 23479 bp, 22 predicted proteins | sample 2228371 | NCBI WGS metagenome assembly FWPV01 (sample SAMEA103939776, study PRJEB20133) | metagenome | reverse complement strand
ACGCCAAGCCACGATCATGTCCAAGGCCAAACAGGCTTGAAGGCTTTGAGCATACCCCAGGTGTCTGTCTTCGATGCGACATCCGCTTTTGAGCGTGCGGTGGTAGACTTCGATAGGCCATCGTTTGCTGGAGCAGTCGATGCGTTCACAGGGCTCTTCCGGGCTCGAGACCTTCAGTGTGGTGGCCAACATCCATCTGTGCGAGTTTAACGGTATTGCCTTGCGGGTCCAACTCGCTATATTCTCGCACAGAAACACCAAGACACATAGAAGTTTTCAACAGACTTCATGATGCCGAGGAAACTTTGATGATCGAGTAATAGAAAACACAGAAGGACCCGCAAATTGACAGGCATGCAAGATAATGATTATATAAAGAAAAAGATTGCCGCATGATCCAAGGCTGCCAAGTATCGAAAAACGATTTAACAAGAAAAAATCCGAGAATTCAAGTATTAATCTTTTCAACCACTACTTGTTTAAATGAACCCCAGTCAACACTGTCCACGGTAAAATATAGCTCATCCGGCAAAAAAATCTTCATGGTTGTCCGCGAACATTAGAAAGAATCTACGGAAGAAGGCAGTCGCTTCAAGAGTTCACTTAAGTGTTCACTTACCGAAAAGCATATTTCGGGACTGAAATCGGCATTCCGCCGAGCAAACAAACCGCGTGTCTCTTTCAAGAGATTCTGATCCCTTCGATTCGTAAATTCCACGGACACTGCATCCAAATTTTTAAGAATCCTTATCACCCGATCAGTCTTTTCAGCCTTATCGACAAACTGGAGGGCGTAAATGTCGAGCAAAGCGATGTTCATCAACGATTCCGGCACGTAGCGGCTTTCCGGAAACCGTTTGGTGAATGTTTGGTACTTTTCGATCAACTTGTCCACCTCATCGATGTCGCCCTCAAACTCGTAAGGTCTCGAAAGATGGATTGACAAGATGGCACCCCTGTCGCCGCACTGGATTTTAGGCAAAAAGCAGCTTGCAACCATGTACCCAGTAAGGCCACCCTCTACTTTTACTTTTAACGTATATCTCGATTCCGAGTCATTGGGGAAGGCGGAGATAATCCCGACTGTGGTTCCCTCTGCCAAGTCCGCTAATTTTTGTCCCACGGGATAGCCTTTGGGATAGAGGGTGTTGCCCATCAGCTTGTCTCTATCCGCGACGGCCCCGAACAGTTCGGCATCACAGACAAGTTCGCCTACAATCACATAATCCCCCTCCGTGCAACCAGACAAATCCATGATCACTTCAGAGGGATCGTCCGTCAATCTTTCAATGTGTTCCTTGTCCCGTAGGAGGACACCGTCGCTACCCTCGCCAACCAAAGACCTACGGTCGTAACCTTGGGCACGCAACTCAACATGCACGTGGTCGCCATGGACCTTACCTATAGTCTCTCCTTTTTTCCTGTATCCCAGTTTAAGGTCATCCAAATGCAAGAAAAACAGCCTTTTACCGGTTGGCAATACCACGTAGCAAGAATTTCCGCCAACATTTGTGTCGGCTTTGTTGTATTCACCGCTCAACGGCGCGTAAACTTCCGAGCCTTTATCCGCCCTATAGTCGATTCCTGGGTGCGCCAGGTTTCCACTGATGTTATAAGGTTGCCCTAAATAGCCACACATGATGCCCTTGTATCCATCTTTGAGCACCAATCGCCCCAATTCCTTCTGCCTGTCCGTTCCCGTATCAGGGCAATCAGCGTAGGGCATAATGCATGACTGCGAAAAAATCCAGAAAAACGCGCTTACCGTGCAAACGGCGTATAACCAACTGGTTTGTCTCATAGTGAAATTCTCCTTAAGCCATTTGTGTTTTGGCACATTTTCCGTAGATTGGGGTAGGAGCTAACCGCCCAAACTGATTATTGAGTATCTGTACAAATCCAAACTGAATGATCTTTCCGGTAGTGTCAAGGATTTTGTGTCAAATTCCTACCTTCAAACCGTTGCCATATTGGCAGGCTTTTTCGCACTTTCCCAGAAGGTTTGGCCTCCAGTGGACTTCAAATTTAAAGGCGATGAAGGCGAGCAGGTTGTAGCAAGACCGTTCTCCCGCCAGGATCTCCATCGGTTGGCTCTACGTCTAAACTCCTTGCTGAGCCTTTCAATGATCTTGGTCGTTCTTAGGGAAATCCATTCTTCTTCAGGGAAGTTGAAGAAAGTCAGACAGGCTTCCAGACCCTTTTCCAGACATGCGACAGCGGATGGCAGATCTTTTTCCCACTTTATTTTGAATTCAATGAAAAGCTTCACTGGCCTTGTCTTTCGAAGAAGCGTAGAAAATGGAGCGCATGTCGTCGGCCACAGCTTGTTTGTATTTTCTTGGCACTTTGGCCAGGACATTTCTGGTTTATCCGGGGAATCAATACCTATAATGCACCCCAAAAACTGGACAGCTCATTAAGGTGGAAAGGCGATCCCGGCCTGTGCTAACAAACGAGCAACGGAGGGCTGAAATGAAGGATCGCCGAAACAAGTTCAGGAGAGAGTTCAAAACCAAAGTCGCCTTGGAGGCCATCAAAGGTTATCGGACGGTCTCCGAGATAGCGAGTGAGTACGGGGTGCATCCGCATCAGATTGCCCAGTGGAAAAAGCAGGTGCTGGATGCTTTGCCTGATGTCCTTTCGGATAAGAGGCACAAGCGCAAAGACGACCACAAGGAGCTCGTTTCTGAGCTCTACCGGCAGATCGGGCAACTGAAGGTAGAGCTGGACTGGCTTAAAAAAGCACGGCAGGGCGAGCTTCTGGGGCTTTGCCGATCCAGTTTGGTATTACAAGCCCCGGGAGGTGTCGAGCATCAATCTGGAAATGATGCACCTGATCGATGAGCAGTACACGCGTATTCCTTTCTAAGGAGTCCGCCGCATGACAGCCTCCCTGAATCACCAGGCACACCGCGTCAACCACATGCGGGTTCAAAGGTTGATGCGGTTCATGGGACTTGAAGCCATCTACCCCAAGCCCAAATTGAGCGTCCGAGATGAACAGCACAAAGTGCTCCCCTATCTGCTCAGGGGACTGAACATCGGGCGGCCAAACCAGGTATGGGCCAGTGAGATCACCGATATCCGTCTCTGCCGTGGCTTTGTCTACCTGGTGGTCGTCATGGACTGGTTCAGCCGCTATGTACTTTCCTGGTCCGTTTCGCTCACCATGGATGTGCACTTCTGCCTGGTGGCCCTGCAAAAGGCTCTGAGCCAAGGTACGCCCGAGATTTTCAATACCGACCAGGGCTCTCATTTCACCAGTCGGGAGTTCACGATCGCCGAGTCAGTGATGCGCCATCTGAATTTTGGTAAGATGTGGGGAAGCTGTTCTGAAGTTCCTTCTTTTGGATGCACAAACCGTTTCCAATTTAACCGTCACTGGCTTATTGATCATTGATTAGGGAAACAAGTTGTTAATGCCCAAGAATCCAACAAGTTAGTTTATAAGGGGTAGGTGTCTCACTATCGTTGACACAGAGGGATCAATATGGAAGAAAGTAAAAGGAGCCGGCGGATTTCACAGGAGGTGACCACTCATGAGTTACGAAGCGGAAGGCACCGTGTCTGCCATACCGCTCGCAACACCCCCGAGTGCGGTCGGAGTGGGCGTTGCAGCGATTGGGGCGTTGGGGTACTTGTTTTTTCGAGGCTGTCAGAAATCGGCAAAGGCCTGTCATGATGCTTGGCGCCGTCATCTTGAGCGACTGGAACAGGAGCGAAAGGAACGGCTGGAGCGAATGCGCGAGAACGACGAAAAGCGTGTTCGGCAAGTGCAGGCAAGGATAAAAAGTCTCGCAAAAAAGAGTGCCGATTTTGTTGCCGAACTCCAAAAATTGCGCCTGACGGAACTACGAAGACAGGAAAACGAATTGCATGAGACGCAAGCGAAGATAAACGAATCCATCATCCAAAAGCGGCTTGAAATGGTTGAGGAAGAGCTGCAAATCGTGAGACAATGCCAAAACGATGCGACCCAGTTTCCTCTATTGTGGAATGATGATCAAAAAGAAAACTATGAGAGGGAACTTGCGAAAGCTATAACAAAACTCCAGAGCGCTCGCCGACCCGCAACGCCTAACGTGAGAGGCCCCCAAAGCGAAAACTCAAGCGCAGAAACGGAACCTACTGAAGATATTCACTCAGAAACCATGTCACTGTTGAAAAAGCGGCTTTTCGATTGTGTCGCAGCTTTGGCGGTTCTCTCTCATCTTGATGAGACCGAATACAGTGAAATCTACGGACTTATCTCCATCGTTGGTTATGAGGAACAGGGCGCGGAAGAACGCATCAAGGAACTAGAGAACAAGATTCATCAGGCAAGAGAAAAGGACGAAACAAGGCGGAAGGTGCGTGCCGAGGCGCTAGCCCTCTACCAACATCTTTTGGAACGTTACCTGACGGTCAAAAATGATGAAGGTTTAGCCCTTTGCGTCCCCGAAGCCTTGCAAAGAATCGAAAAGCAACTGCTCAATGCAGAAGAACGGCTCAGGCGGCTCCATGACGACCATGGGGCACTCTGTGGTGATCTTGAACGGGAAGCCTCACAGTTTGAAAAGGCCGTTCAGAAGGCTCTGGTCAACCACCAAAACAACCAAGCGGAAAAGATTTTTGAGAGTGTCCTTACAGACTTGGGTTACCGGCAAGAATCCGTCTGTAAGGATGACGATGAGGTTCAAGTCACGGGGATTCGAGGATCCGGCGATGATGAGGCGCGTGTGAGACTGACATTGGGGCATGACGGCAGATTCCAGCTGGAACTGTCCCCGGAGGGTTTTGAGTCTCAAGCGCAGTGCATGGAGGAAATGAAGAGGATCCAGCGCAAGCTTGCTGAGCGCGGTTTTTGGGTAAATCCCAAGCGCGTTGAGCCTACGTGGATTAGTCATTTCGTAGCCGCCGTAAAAGAGGAATTGGTGCGTCATGGTTACGCCCCGCAAGATCTCATGGAGGAAAGGGACGGCGAGGCTGTTCGTGTTCTCGTTCGCAAAGGAAGCCACCAAGAGGAACTACGGATCGACCCGGTTCAAGGCATTTCGGCAAATCCCCATCCCGAATCCAATGATCCTGTCATTCATTCACCAAGGGTCACTTTCAAGAAGAAGTTCAAGGAAAAGAGTCGTGAAATCAAAAAGGTCATGGACTGAAGCGTTCCGGCCGAAAGACCATGGTGCCCAAGTAATGGACCTCAGCTACATCGAGGTGGGAGTCTATCCCGATGGCACAGTGCTGCTGCGAGGTGATCGAGCGGTGGTCGCTGGTCTCATGAAGGCCTTGGCATCCAGGGGGTTTAAGATTGCTTGGCGTTGCTTCAGCCCCTGTGGCTGACGTCGGTCAGGAGGTCTTATGTCATCCAGCTCAAAAACCATCTCCAGCGGCCCCGTTTGGATGCGCAGTCTATTGGTTCAGCACGGCCAAGGGGTGGGCCGGATTTTTATACTGCACGGAAATATTAACGATTTAGTCTACTATCCAATAGAATCTAATGATTACCTGAAGGTGCCCCGTCCCTTTCGACACTTCTTGGTGTATGGGCTCTTGAAAGGTTTGTTTGTTCAAACGAGCAACAGCGAAAACTCAGTTGGGCCTTTTGGGCCAGTCGTCTATGTGTCCCCTACGATTCCCCCAACTCTTTACTACTTAGATGAATCATGGGCGGTCCGCCACGTGCTTTTGGATGAGGCTAAGTTCAGGGAACATTTGCAGAATTGGTGCCATGGTTCCCAAGGCAACTTTGCTCAACAAGTCCGCTCCGACCCCATTCCCCGACCTCCAGACATCGTCTCGTTCCTGCTTCGTTTTGAGGAGTTGATGGAAACGTCTGAGGGATTGGTTGTGATTCTTGATTTCCTCGAAAAAATCACTCCTCGGGACGATACGGAGGGACGTGCGGAAGAGATCATCCGTCGCCTTGCCCTCTCCCACCGGCTCAAAAGGACTCGAAACATGCTGATAGGATTGACCGTATCCCAAGATGCGCTTTCTCGTTTTCTGATGGATTCACACAGTGGGATCATGAGTATTCATGTTCCTCTGCCAACCGTGGAGGAGAGGGAAACATTCCTCTGTTATTGGAAAAACCCGTTGCTGGACTATAACTTGAAGCTTCAGATGGCGGCTTTTGAGGGTGAAGAGGATGGGAACGAAGGTGAGCGCATTAAGCACCTTGCAGGACTTTCCCGTGGATTCCGGTTGGTGGATTTGGAAGCAATGGTAAGGCTTGCCAAGGTTCGTCATCCCGAGGGGCATCTGAGTCTTGAGCTTTTCAAGGAGCACAAGGCTAGGATCATTCGGGAGCAGAGTGATCAGATCCTTGAAGAAATTTCGCCCGAGTTTAGCTTTGATGATATCGGGGGCCTGGAGTACGCAAAAAATTACTTCAAGAGAGTAGCGAAAATGATGGGGGCCGTTCAGGGCGACGCCTCCAAGGCAAAGTATGTTCCGAAGGGGGTGCTGCTGGTAGGCCCGCCGGGAACGGGCAAGACAATCTTGGCCCAGGCCGTGGCACGGGAGGCACGAACGAACCTTGTACGAATGGGCGACATTCGCGGTCCGTATGTCGGGCAGTCCGAGATGAGGATGAGTGCGACCTTGCGACTGTTGAAAGAGCTTGCTCCTGTAGTCGTCTTTGTGGATGAAATCGACCAGACCTTGGGGCGTCGATCCGAGGGCTTGGAAGGTGACAGCGGAGTCAACCGTCGCCTCTTCGGAAAACTTTTGGAGTTCATGGGCAATGACGATTACCGCGGCGATGTGCTGTGGATCGCGGCAACCAATCGTCCCGATTTGCTCGACGAAGCCATGCTTAGCCGCTTTGACACAGTAATGGCCATCGTTCCTCCATATGATGTCGAAGATCGGGCGTCAATCATAGAGACAATGGCATCCCGCTTCCAAATGGACTTTGACGAAGGCCTCAAGGCAAATTTGAAGAAAGTCGCCGAAGCTATGGGCGAGCTGCCCGGACGAGCCATCAGCACCTTGATGGCGAAAGCCGCCGATTTAGCAGCAGGCAAGGCCATTACGACCCAAAACGTGGAGGAAGCCATCAAATTATATAAACCGAATTTGAACCAGCGTAGCTATGATGAGCAAACGATTCGGGCCCTCATCGCCGTCAATTTCACAGACATGATGCCCCCTTGCAACGTCTTTCCTAAGCGTCTGGCACCCTATGTGGAACAAGCTATCAGGGAAAAATCCAATATGCCCCTAGAGGAGTGCCTCAGGCTCATCATGGATCCGCAAAGCGCCTTTTATCTGCAGTCTCAGAATGAGGGAATGGCTTGACGTGGGTGCAGGCACAAATTAAGGGCAAATTGGAGGGCAAGGAGCACAGCGGCCTGTGTGCCCTGGACTCCGCTCTAATGGATGAGCTCGATGCAAATCCGGGAGATTATGTATGCCTGTGCACCAATCCGTGGTGCACGGACGGAAAACAGGTGCTGGCCCGATTGTGGCCCGCCGCATGTGATCCTGGAATGAAATTAAGCCCCGAAGAGACTCAGGGGAGACGAATGATTCAATGTGACCCGCAGATCCTACAAGGACTTGAAGCAGCACCAGGAAACACCATCTATATCTCAGCCCGTCCAAGGATATTCGAAACTTCGGCGGTCACCTTGGAGCCTTCCGAAAAACTTTCAAAGGAACAAAGAGAGGCTCTCTCGGATATCATTCCTCGAAAAGGTTGGCCTGTTCGCAATGGCGCCGTTTACGCTCTTAACCTGAATGGAAGGCCGCTGGCCTTGAAGGTCGTATCCGACCACAGCCCTGAAGAAATTCTGGCTCGAGGAACAAGAATCATTTGGGCAGAGGCGGGCTCCATGCGAGAGGCTGCCGAGAAGCTTACAAGGCAAGCCCGTCTTGAAGATGTTCAGCGCCGACTGGCCGTCAGCGAAAAGGAAACCCGAAAACTGGAATGTGAAAACCGGAAGCTGGAGCATACGTGGAATGAAAATCAGGCCATCATAAAAGCTCTCGAGGACCAGAAGGACAAGTTGAAAACGGAATTGCAGAAAATCGAGCAAGATAAGATGGAAATGTTAATGGAAAGAGCAAAGGTTAAGGCGGAGATTCAGGCGTTGACCAATGAACTGGAGTCTTTGAATCAGAGACAAGTCCCGAATTTCAACCTGGACGCTGTGCGCGAAGATTTGGAACAAGAGCAAAAAAAGCTCATCGAAGAAATTCAAGAAATTGAAAAAAAATTAAATCGCTTCGAAAGGTGAGATCGTGAATCAAGGAAGCGATTTTGATCGAGAGATTGAACGCTTAGAGGAGCTTTTAGAGAAAGCCCACAGGAGAAACGACGATCTTCGTCGCTCTAATGAGGATTACCAACGTAAAATCCAGGCAAAACGCCAAGATATTGAAATTACACGAACTGAGATCCAGTGCCTTAGGTCCGAGATCGAAAAGAGCATGGATGAACTAAATCGCTGTGTCAGGGATCTGGCGCAGATCAAAAAAGAGCAGCAAGCCAAGACACTTGAAAAACAAGCTGTTGAACGCCTCCATCAGTCGTGGGACCAAAGACTCGAAGAGCAAAGCCAACTCCAAAGAAAAATAGAAAGAATAAAACAAATAGTAGGAAAAGCATCCTTAGTAAAACAAGAACTGAATCCGAATAATCTTGAAACAATCAGAAAAGACATTGGACAGTACCCCTACGACGGCACGGAAGAAGCGAAGACCACATGGATCATAGCTTTTTATGAAAAGCTAAGGTTGCTTCTGCCCTAGGATCTTTAAATTACCGGCGATGTCGCTCAGGATTTTAGAGAAAGGCCGTCATGGTTAGAAAACCATTAATGGAGACGAACAGTGGGAGAAACCTTCGCCGCCCCCTTGTCATTCGGTTCCTTTGGATCATCGCCATCTTTAAGCTAGTGTCTATTGGCTTGCATTCGCCCTTTGCTTGGGGGCAGGCGGAGGCAACGGATATGGTGATCCTGATAGATCGCTCCGGATCCATGAGAGGACCCGGAGGCGACCCCGAAGGGCTGTCCATGGCCGCCGTTCAGTTTCTCCTTGATCAGCTGGAACTGGCCGGCAACGGTAACCGTGCGGCCTTGGTGCTTTTCGACAGCGTGACAAAACTCGTTCCGGAGGAGGGACTTACCGCCGATTTTGAGGGTGCTATTCGCCCGCAACTGGATCTGTTGAAAAGAATCGGCGGAAACACCGATTTGGAGGAAGCACTCCTGCAGGGAATGCGTCTGCTTTCACAAAGCCGCGGTCGAAAACAAATGGTCCTCATTTCCGACGGCAAGCCGGAACCCGATTTCCAATCAGCTCGCGCCTCCGAGCGTTTTCCCGATCAATACCGCCTTTTCGCCAAATCCCCCTTATCCGGAAGAACCACTGAGCTACTCAGTCAGCTTTCGGAAATTTCAACGAACCGAATCAGCAAGCTCCTCTTTGGACTTCTGAAAGAAAACGGTGTGGAAGTTTATCCGCTGGCCATGACGGGTATTCAGGCGCCCGGAGAGGATCTGCTTCGGCAAATGGCCATGACGGTTTCAGGGGATGCGGGGGCTTTCAAAAAGGTAGTAAGCCGGGATATGATTCAGGCCCTGAATGACATCGTTCCCAAGCCCGAGAGTCTTCTGACCGTCGCACGCGTTTCACTGGAACAAGGTGGTCAAAGGGACTGGTCGGCGCATTTTGAAGTCCAGGAGCCTTTGCTGAAGCTTCGCGTGATGATCCTCTATCGAGAACCCTCCTCTGGTGTCTCATGGAAAGTTCAAGGCCCCGCAGGAACTTTCACACCGCAAACCCCGAACGGAGCCCGCTACAGCATGGCCAGACATCGTCATGGGGAAGGAAAGCTTATTTTCGAGCGGTTCTTTTTGGACGAGCCGCCCAAGGGATCTTACCGCCTTGATTTCCAGTCCTCGGCCTTCCTACCGGCGATGGATGTCATCGTGGAAGGGCGGACTGACTTGCGGTTGACAGTGGACGCACGTCCGCAACCGTCTGAAGTGGGTGTTCCAACGGAAATCTTTTGCGGGCTTATTGACAGCCGGGGCTTCGGCCTAAAATCAGGAAACGTAAGCATCGTAGACCCCAGCGGGGTCCCCTTGGCCACCCCTCTGGATTTACGTCCATCCGACAACGGCACGCTCACCACAAGGTGGACTCCTTCCGCGCCCGGTTCCTATCTTCTAAAGGTGGTCGGCTATCTCAATGAGGCCCGAACCCGGTACCTCACGGCCAGGTATGTCCTCCGAGTGCATCCTCCCCAAGCGGTCCAATTGCGCGTCGTCATTCCAAAGGCCGATTCTTTGACGGTGCCGCCCATTCCGCCCCCTTCCGGAGTCCCGCCCGAGGAGCATCGATCCGCCGAACATGAGGCCCGGCTGAAGGGACCTTCATTCGACAGCCGGGGGGAGTCTCTGGATTTTCAGACGCTTACGGCCTTGCGGCGTCGCTATGAAATCGAGGGCGTCCTCATCGAGAACACGAGCAACCGGAATGCCGCCGTTTCCCTGAGCGTGCAGGGACTCCGGCATGTCGAAACCAACTTTGCCATGAACCCAGAGGATTGGTTCAGCGTAACACCCGATGGCGGTTCGGCAACGTCATCCCAACCCCTGAAGGTCGCTGTATCGATTCATGTTCCTTCCAAGATACCCGTCGGGCTCCCCGACGGACTCTACACGGCGAAGCTGGTCACAGAGTCCCCGGTGGCGGCAGAGGTGATTCATACCCCCATTCGATTCACTTTGGATCTTCCGGACTTCTTTTCTGTTCCCACAAACGCTGTTGAAACGGGTCTTACCATCGCTTTTAATTGTTGCCTTCCGGATACCCGTACCGTCAAGTTTGCGCTCACGACGGATGCGCTGCAGGATCAAGAAGTGAGTCTCATCGCACCGATGGCCCTGGTCCGTGAGGAAACAGGGGAAAGCTTGTCCGATGAAAAGGCTTGGATTCGCATGCAGGGAAACCGTGACCCGGAGAGCCGGGTGAGGGTCAGCCGCCAGGACAAAGGCCCTACAAAGATTACTCTGGAGGCCAAGGTGAACGACTCTTCTTTACCGCCGGGAAGATACAGCGGACAAATCGCTGTTTATTCCCATTTGGGGAGGGCAATCTATGTGCCGGTTCACCTATGGATTCCCAATCGCTTTTGGGTGGATCGGATACGACCGGTAGCCGCAACCGGCGCTGCACTAGTTTTGCTTTTCCTCCTCCTCGGTCCTGTTCGGCTTCTGACCCTTCGCCGACGCCGCTTTATGGGGGACACGATCACCGTACAACGCCGAAACCATGGAAGCATTCACGTACCCCCGCCTTGGAACCGCGTCCTGGACGTCGTTTATCACCGGGACCAGAATGCTTGGCTCATCACTTCTCCAAGGGCCTCTCTCACACCGGAGCGGTCGCTGCCGGGCGTTGGAACAGGCCGCATCGTGGTTCCCGTAGGAAGGCGTATCGCTTTTGGTCTACGCTACGGGGGTGAATACAGAATGGGGACCGTTTCATCGAGCTCGCACCAGTTGCGACTGCGGTTACATTCCAGTCCATATCGTAAGGGGCCTGTGATCGCCACCTTCGCGTTGGGACTTGTCGTGGTACTTCTAGGGTCCGTGTTGAGTCTTCGGCCTGAATGGCTGTGCCAGTTTATTCCATGAGATCAACCAGCGCCTTCTCCCGGTCAGGTTCGACCGTTCAAAAAAGGAGGGTTGAGATGGCAAGAGTTGGTGAGCTTAGTCTGTTGCCCATAGCCGAGCCCGGATGGCAGGCTCCGCCGACTTATTTCATTGGAGCGGGAGGTCTGGGATACTTGGTCGTCACCTGGCTCATGCACTTCCTGAGCGCCTATCGGCCGGAAGGGTCAAGCATGGAAGACTTTAATGGGGCCGGCTTTTTGGTCATTGACACCGGCGAAGGTGAAAATAAGGACTTGCCGCCGAACGACTGGGCGAAGAACCGGTTATTGAGGATGACAGGGCATCCGAACACCATCTTTTCGGAAGTGGGACAAAACCTTTTTCCCGGGATTCGGGAATTCTTGGAAGTCACTCCGGTTCTAAATGATATCATCCGTAAATCGCTGGATCTGTCCACCGGAGCGGGAGCTACCAGGCCCCTAGGCCGCATGGCCTTCCATTACAATTGGGAAAAGGTTTTTGAAGCCCTGGACGCACTGGTAAAGGCACCTGTCAAAACTGATGTAATGCGGTATGGAAGTCCGTCGTTAGAGGTGGAACAAGGGAGCCGTCGTCATTTCTTTGTCGTCTCTTCCCTCGCGGGGGGAACGGGCAGCAGTTGTTTTCTGGATATTGCCGCGACACTCCGGCTTCTTCGAAATCAGAGCTTCAGACATGAGGAATGGATGGTCACGGGTGTTTTCACGCTGGCCGAAGTTTTATCGGTAGACAAAGCGATCAATGAAGAATCCCATCGGATTCGAATGAAGGCCAACACCTACGCCGCCCTGAAGGAGCTCAACCACTACCTTTGCGGAAATCCTTTCAGCGTCCGCTATGGAAGACATGGTGAACACCCCGTGTGCCTGACCAATACCGCCAATCAGGAAACTCTCTATGATCTTGTTTTTCTCGTGGACACACCCAACCAGGATAATCAACCCCTGAGCGGCCGGAAAGAGGTCGCCACGTTTTTGGCCCAGGCGTTGTTGCTATTGAGTTTGACGCCACTACAGAAGGAATTTACAGACCGACTGATTAACGATATCGCGATGCTGGTTTTCGAACAAAGCTATCCCCCACGTCACGACGGAGAGGACGGAAAGGAGCGTCAAAAGCGTCTCTTTTCCTCCTTAGGACTCGCGACCCTGAGCCTCCCCGTTCAAGAATACCTGGAAATAGCCATAGGCCATGTCGCTCTGGAGCTTTTTAATCAAATCATTGGTTCCGGTGCTCGTCCCGACCCAACGGCCCACGTGGAGCCGATGCTCCGACGGATCAATCTCACCGAAGAAAGCCTGGAACAAGCCTTTATGCACTGTATGCGGCGTTCGCTTCCGCCCGTTGAGGATGCCTTAGGCATGATCCGGGATGCCCGCGAGCCTGTCCAAGAATTGCAACGCCTCATCGCAATCGTGGGACAACAAGCCAACACCGGCTTGTCGACCGAAGCGCAAGTGGCTGCTGACCAGGAGTTTTATCGGTTGCAAGCCCTCCTTTCTCAGGAACTGACGCAACTGGAAAAAAATGGAATGGTCTCTGTGGTGCCTTTGGTCCTCGATAGGATTCGAGATCGCCTTCAAGCCTACGCGGGCGTTTTGGAGCGTGAACACCAGGAAGCTGTGGTGCGGGCTCAGTCGGGATTGGCCCCGGCAGGGGTCCTCTCGTCCCAAGCGCAGGATTTGAGTGTTCACCCGGATTTTGTGCAGCTTCGACAAGCCATGGAGCAAGCATGGCAGCATCGTTGGACCCGTTGGCGACACCGGTTGGGAAAAGGCGTTATAGCGGATTTGTTTGAAATAGATCTGGAACACGTCCTAGAGCTTTTTGCGGGGGCCGAAGAGACAATGCTGCGCCTCAGAGTCTGGCCCTCCAAGATGACTTTGGTTTTCCGCCTCCTTAATGACCTGGAAAAATTGCGTGCCGACTATAAGCAAAAGCTCTCCGCAGCAGAAAGGATTCGATCGGAGCTCACCCAAAATATTTGGCAATTGGAAAAGCAGGTAGAGTATCCGTATCGCCATGAACTGGCGGCCCTAAGCCCTATAGATTACATGAAAGAGATTTTCACACCGTATTCACCCGTTGAGCGTCAGATATCCGCGTGGATTGAAGAGCTCAGAACAGAGGGTCTAGCCTTAAAAGACGGATCCAAGGTGAACCCAAGTGATTGGCCGACGCGATCCTGGTCCGACATCGCAGAGGCGCTTAGAGATTTCTGCCGTTTTAAGATCCTACACGGTCCGCCACCCTCGCCGGACGACGATTTGGGGAGCACTTCCTCGCCTCTCTTCCAGGTCGGATTAGATCATCGGTATTTCCTACCGCAATCCCAGCCCACACGTTTTACGAGCACCGTTTTGGAGTGGAAGCGGCGTGCCAAACCCAGCCTTTTGTTTGGCGGAACTGTTCCGGAATCCCGTAGCTATTTGGTTTCAGGGTGCCGCGTCCACGACGGATCTCAAACGTGGGACGATGCCCTTAACCTCACCGGGCTGAACATGTTTTCAGGGGGGACCAAAAATAAAGTGAGCCTTTTGACGGTGGTTCTCGGATTTCCGATCCAGAGTGTGGCCCGCATCGGGGACTGGTTCAAAAGGGCTTACGTGCCTCAGCTGCGTTGGGGTTGGCCGGTTCACATGGTGAATCGTGAAGAACTCTGTCAAATGGTGGAACCTTACCTGGATTGGTTGGCACTCCCGACTAAGCAAGAGGCCACGGCCATGGTTAAGGAAGCGGAGAGTATTCGTGTATGCCAGTTTCTGACTGGGGGCAGCGGGGGCACCTTAGAAGTGTTGGACCTGGAGTCGCTAGGTTATCTTCCTCGCAGGCTACACCCTTTCTTTCACGAAAAGATTCACGAGACAAAGTTCCAACCTAAAGAACACGTGCTCACATTGCTGCGAAACAATAAACGTGCGCAAGCCTTCTTAAGAGCAAAACTCGCGGCAGACACCCTAGGAAATGCGCACGATTGCATGGATACGTTTCTCAGCTCCCTGGTCCAGGGAAAGGTCATGATAGAGAGTGAGAGCGGCGAATACACCCTGAATGAAACTTATTGTCGGGAGGCTATGGACGTGCGGGAGCTGAAAGATTTTTTTCTCCTGCAGACGGTGGGCAGGCCGAAGCAGGTGACCAAAGATGAGCTGATTTCCATGATAAGTACCAACGAAAGCGTATGCAGGTTCTTTGTGAAGAGAATGGTGGAGGTTCTGCTGGCCGAGCATCGCCGGACCGAGACTCGCGCACGCTTAAATCAAGGCGAATTTGATGGGTTTTTCAGGGGTGTCCTGGAAATGTTTCTTGCGTAGCCCAAATGCTGCAAAAACGCCATGGATTGTCAATACTTCGAGGCTTTTCTGGATTGGGCCAAGGATGCTCGGCCCTTTTGGATTCGCTGCCACGCAACTGAGCGACTTATCGATCGAATCGAAACCTTTCTCACATTCAAAGAAGATCGAAATCGATTGCGCGTCTTCGTATTTTCGCAAGGTCGCATGGAAAGACTTAATCTGGAAACCAAGGCAGACCAGATTCGGTCGGGAAAGAGGCTGGTTTTTTCCTTAAGGGATTCTCTAGAGAGCGCTCATATTGCGACTTTATGGGCCATGGCGGACCGAGCGGAAGCCTTTCGCCTCTGGAGGCCCAGACTTTATGGCCCCTATCGCATTCCGAAAATATTCGGCCCGCCAGGAGGCATTGAGGCACAATTTCCCGAACTATGCAACGTGCAGCGGCTGTTGGCGATCCAGCCTGCCCCAGGGGAGACATGGCGATTGCTGGCGGTGGACTCCAAATGGATCCATATTGTGGATACAAGCCGATGGGGATACGACGACGCCATCAAAACAATCGAACCCCGTTGCAGGAAACCGATCTTGGATGTGGTTGGGGCCGGCGACTCGAGAGTCTTCGTCCTGACCGAGGAAGGTCTTTGGCTTTGGGACAGTGCCCAGGGTGGGTGGAAGGAGTTGACGGTGCCGAGATGTGGACCCGATGCGATAGTCGCCATAAGACCGGGACCGAACGACTCGAAGTTGTATCTAATCGAAACAGCTCGCGATGGCAAGCGAAGAATTCTCGTGGAGAATGCATGGAATGGAATGCAGCCGTTGCATCTTGGGGAGGTAGAGCCTTGGGAGGTGTCGTGGAGCCTGGATGGAGGGCTTCTGGTGGTGGACGCCGAAAGAAGGGGGCTCTGGTACGTTGAGTCTGGGAGCGGGACTCCACATAGGGTGTTCGCCGTAGAGGCGGGAAGAATCCATTACTGGATGGACTCTCACGGCGTGTTGTACGTGCTGGATGCTGCAGAGCAGCGGTTGCACCTTTTTTTCCATAACCATCATTGGACTTGCCGAGGTTGTGGTACACATCGGCTGCAAAGACCTCCCGGGGGCCGTTGCCCCGAGTGTGGCTGCGTGAGCCTTCGCGGCTTTCGGGAGGGTCATGGCGCTTTCGTTCACTGGGTGGATTTTTCTTTAGAGGACCAAACTTCCTTGGTTACGGGACCCCTCACAGTGGACGGTGATTTGAACTTTTATGTCAAAGCGGCAGGTCCCCACTTTCGAACATTTTCGTTGAGTCGGAAAGATCTTTGGGAAGAGGAAAAGGATTAGAAATGCCGAAGTGCGGAGAGTGCGGTGCACTGAACCATGGGAGTGCTGCAATCTGTGTTCGGTGCGGAGCGCCCACGAACCGTGGCAGTGGGGAGGCCGCTCAATCAGATAGGGAGCTTGGGATATTCCCACAACTTCAGGGACATCCGGTGTCTGAGAACGTGGGGGACAACCTTGCTAAGGCCTTTGCAGCAGATGTGTCTCCTTGGAATCAGGTAAAGGGATTCAACCTGGACACTTTCGAAGCGGACGGTTCCGCCCTGTCACAGTTGCGCTCGGAGTCCGCTTGCACGGATCCAAGCCCGACGGGGGAAGAATTGATTCCAGGGGAGAACAACTCCGGCTGGGGGGTAGTGAGTACGCCTCCAGCAGAGGCTTTCCGACCCCGTTTTCTGCGGTCTCCGGATCTTTCCGGGATCGTTTTCAAGGTTGAAAATATGCCGCCGGAGGCACCGGATTTCAGCGTTTGGGTTTGGATGTCCCGTCTGCTACTCTTTTTGGGAATTGTGGGTTTCGCGGCACTCTTGATAAGGCACATGCAACAAAGGTACGGGGCGATCTTTTTCATTACGGCATTTCTTTTCCTGTTTCTGTTGTCCAGGCTTCGTTTCATAGGGGTGGTTCTTTTGTTTTCCATTTTGGGCCTTCGGCGGATTCTGCGGCCTTTTTTTGGGAATTTTGAGCGACAGATTCCGGTGCGGATGTGCCGCCTACTGGACGAGCGCGATCAAGAGCATGTTTTGCGCATTAAGGGAACCATCGTTCGGGGTGCCGTGGATGAAGGAGACTTCGTCTACGTGTGGGGACGAAGGCGGCAAGGAACATGGCTTTTTCGTCGTGGGTACAATGTGAGGGCGCGTGCCTACATTCTGCTGGAAGGTCGGTACAGCTGGGTCACCACCCTTCTACTGGCGCTGCTTTGCGCGTGGTTGCTGGTGGAGCTCAGCCGAATTTACCCGAACTGGTTTGGTTAGTTACGGGGCCTCTTGATCCCGGCATTTCCATAAAGCCGTTGGGCAACATGAGGATGAGCATGGAATTGGACGGAAGGCTTGCAGCGATTCCAAAGGGCTCTCGCTCGCTTGGGCCCATGCCGAAGATTCCTTTTTTGGGTAGCGCGGATTGGAGATTCTGGCGTGTCCAGTGCGTGAGCTGCTTTTGGGAGCAACAAGATTCGCCTTCTCATTTCCTGACGCTCGAAGATGCCACCCAAAGGTTGACGCAGAGTCTGTCACATCCGTTTGCCTTTGTGGTGTTGCATCACCTTGGCTCTCTAACCGTGGGGTGGGCGGCCCCCGCTTCCTCGGGCTTGGGCGACACGCTCCGGGGTTTCTATCGTGATATCGAGCTGGTTTCCGAACATCAGGGGCTGGAGAGGTTACTGGCCCGCGTTCCTCCTTTTTCCAGGGCCTTGGTTCTTCGCGGAAATCCTCCCGCTTTCGCCCGAAACGACAGGCACATCAGGCAAAACCATGGGCCCAATCTGGACGGTCTGATTCGCGGGCTTCGGGAAGGGACCTGGTTCTATGTTGTGCTTGCATTCCCGATGGAGGATGAGGAAAAAGCAAATACTTTGTGTCGCCTTATGCAGATGGAAAGCGAAATTCATACGGCGTGGCTTCGTCCCGGAACAGCGCTGGAGAAAACCAATGTGAGGGCTCGGACGGCGTTGGAAACAATCCAGGCGGTGCGGGCTAGGATCCAAGAAGGCCTCCGCACCAGCCTGTGGAAAGTGCACCCGGTTCTGTTCATCCGGGAGCTTGATCTCTTGGGGTCTGCGGCCAGCTTGCTGCGAGGGCTCTACGGGGACTCTCCCGAAGGAGGTACAATGACTTTTCGTGTGGAGTTGTGCAGCGCCGATGCGCCCGCTTCGTCATCCCAAAGGTCCATGACGAGCTCGGTGCTCAACGGCAGAGAATTGAGTTTCCTCGTTGCGCCACCAAAAACCGAATACCAAGGCTATCCTGTCCGATCCGTGCCGGCGTTCCATCGGCACCGTTTCAATCATATTGCCGGGCGACCGCTTTTCATTGGGTGTCTCGTGGAAAATGCCAGGGCCGAGATATGCGTGTCCGCCGAAGATCTGAAAAAGCATCTTCTTGTCGCGGGAAGCACAGGAAGCGGAAAGACGACCACCTGCCTTTCCTTGCTGCAGCAGATGTGGCAACGTTACAAGATTCCGTTTACAATCTTGGAGACGGCCGAGAAGTGTGAATATGCTGCACAATTGCGCAAAGTGCTTGGTGAGGATGTAGCGGTTTTCACCGTCGGCGATCAGAGCAACCAGCCCTTGCACCTGGATCTCCTGGCCGTCCCCGACGGAATGTCCGTCGAAGCCCATATCGGGCGGCTCATGAGCATCTTTAAAGCGGCGTTCCCGTGGCCACCGCCGACGTCATACATTCTGGAAGAGGCTCTTTACCTTTTCTATAAACGCTTGGGCTGGAACATCGAGCAGAACACGAAGCTTTTTGACGGCCCCCCTCTCATCTTCAACGACCTGTTAGAAGTCATTAAGGATCTTTTGCATGTGAAATATGGGGGATATACAGGCGAAATTCGCAACACCATCGATACGGCACTGCTCGTCCGCTTGAGCAATATGAGTCTCGGTGGCAGAGCCTCCTTGTTCGTGGGCACGGGCGAGCATGAGGTGCAGTGGGAGAGCCTGATGCAGCGCCCGCTGGTATTGGAGCTCGGGTCTCTTTATGATGATTATAAAGCCTTGGCCGCGCTGTACCTACTTTATCGGATCACAGCTTATGCCAGAAGTCACATGAGTAAGCAGCCCGACCGGCTTCATTTCACAGTGGTGGAAGAGGCACATCGTGTCCTGACAAACAAAAGAAGTTCGGACCATCCCGACGCTGTGAACACACAAGCCGCCGTAGTGGAGGAATTTGCCAATGCTTTGGCCGAAATCCGTTATGCCGGTGAGGGCCTGATCATTGTTGACCAGCAACCCAGCCTGTTGAGCCCCTCTGTTCGTGCGAATACGAATTTTCGAATCTATCATCGCCTCACCGCTGGAGACGAGCAGGAGGCCTGCGCCGTCGATGCTGGGCTGGACTCGGCGAAGCGCCGAATACTGAACCAATTGAAAACGGGAACGGCCCTGTGGGTGACGGATTCTGGAGGGATCTTTCATGTGCGCATCCAAGGCCTCCCGTGAACGAGGGAGCCGATGATGACCGATCGAAAACGTACCGTGGATCGTGCGGAAGAAAAAGAATCGAGGAAGGTGTCCGATTCCGTTTGGAAAAAGGGGCTGGACCACACCACTTTACAGCGCGAGGGTCGGGATGATTCCGAGTCGGAGCGCCGATACCTTGAGGCTTTCGAAAGCCACTTGGATGCAAAGGTCATAGACCGTTTGGAAATTCGCTATGGGCAATGGATTCCCCCCGAAAGACTGGCCTCCTGCCGGAAGCGCTCCCTTCACTATGAGACAGACCAAGAATTTGAGAACCGGCTGACACGATTGAACCCCGAAATAGACTCCAAGGATCTTGACTTGACCCAAGGCTACTTCAATGGTCACGAGCCCCATGTCAGGCGCAACCGAGAGGCCCTCGCTACCAATGTCCATGAACGACTCCACCACCTCTCCGATCCTCGGGCAGCCGAACTGTTGGGCAAGCATTTGTACGAGGGGATGACGGAGGAGCTGGCAGAGGAGGAACGGGACTTCCAAATCAAACTCTGGTCCATTGAAAGGAGTTCCAATGGGCATGTGACGGTCATGGAACCTTTGGAGTTTTACCGTGAAGAGAAAATCACCTATCGGCATCTTCGAGAACATGTGCCGGAAAGCGTGCTTATGGAGGCGTACTTTCAGGGGGATATAAGGCGTTTGGTCCAGACCCTGGACGCAAAGTTGGGCGAGGGAACATGGCGTGAGTTGAGAGACCTGCTGGATAAAACGGACAGGGATCCCGACGGGGAAGCCCTGTCCAAAATCCGCCGGTTGCTCGACCCACGTCGGGGTCGCTGAGATGACGGCTGGGCATCGTTAGCGGCCGATCTGGCCGAGATGTGAATCTCTAGTTTCTCAATCAGCCAAGATAGCCCAAAGTGGTTGTGGACGGAAGGCGTAGCACTTCCCAGTTTCTTGATCCGGCGTTTTCAACAGCGGACCTGGTTGTTCGTCAGCTCGTGCTTTCGGCAAAAAGCCGCCTCACTGAGCCCGCCGGCTTGCCGTGAAGCCATCCGAGCACGCCACTCTTCCAGATGTTCGCTCTCGTGCTTGCCATCGCCTTGGTCCATTGATGGCCTCCTTTCATTTTTCGGCAATCATGAACCAAAAGGCTTGAGACCCGTAAAGCTGGGGTTCCCCGGACGCTTACAGACGGACCATGCCCTCGGCGTCGGGGTTAAGTAACCATCCAGTTCTGGAGGTTTTAGGAATGACTATTTTGACCCACCATTGCTGAATACTTGCCTGAACGAGTCTTCCCCACATCTCGGTGGCCGAAAGGTAGGCATTGGGGGTTTCCCAGCCTTGCCACGTTTCACACATCCGGCCTTGGTGCCAAAGCCTGTACTGGGCTTCACCCAGGTATTCCATGACGTAAACGATCTGCCCCCTGGTTACTCGAAGCTTTTCAGGGGGATTTTTTTGAAGGCAGTCAAGCGTGACGTCTTTCAAAACCACAACGCGACCATATTGCAGGAGATGCACCTCGCCGGTAAGGCTCCGAACCCGGGAGCCGGGTTTCAAGACAGTGATGATCTGAGCCTTATCGTTTGGCTCTTCGTACACAAAACCTCCGTTCCGAAGTGTCCACGCGCCGTACGTGCAGCCCTCTCACCTAACATTCCTCCTTCTTGGAGAAATCGCGGGAGCTTGTGCCATCGCGATCACCCGTTACGTCAAGGAACCAAACAATCGATGGAAGGTTGCGAGGAACTAAGATTCCTCTTCCTGAAACTCGACCAGCATCACGGTAATGTCGTCCGTCGAACCCAGCGCGCGTGCACGACGGGCCAGCTCCGTCGCCGCCACATCTATTCTTTCATGCTGCATGACAAGCTCACCCGCCGCCTCAGCGGGAATGCGCTTGGTCACCCCGTCGCTCATGAGCAGAAGTCGGTCAAATGCCTCCACCTGGACCTCGGTGGTTTCAATGGTCAGGTTGGGGCCGATGCCGAAGTAATTCACAAGGAATCCGTCGATCTCATGAAACCGGGTGAGAAGCACGGGCCCTTCTCCATCCTGGCAGAAAACGGCCGCTGTATCTCCGGCGTGAAAGATGTGGAGCCGTTCTTCCAGGTACCACGCGATGGTCCCCGCACACCCGCCCAGCGGAAGATTGGTTGCCGAGATGAAACCCCAGGAGTGGATTTCCATGTTCAGTTGGTGGAGGAGGTCATGGACCCCCTTGGGGTCTGCTGTATAGAGATGACATTCGTGATAGAAACGATCCAGCCCTTTGGTGAAGGCCTGGGCGGATTCTCGGCCCTTCGGTGCGCTGCCGATCCCGTCGCATATGGCGAACAGTTCCCCACGGTGAGCCCTGGCCACGAGAGGAACCTCTTGCGTGAGCAGACGAAAGCTGTCTTCATAGAGTCGGTGGTTCATTCCCGGTTCCCAGGCAACCACGGCCGACCCGCGACGATCCAGTCGCATTCAAGACTCCTTGATTGAGCAAACTCATGAAAGGTTTCATAGCTCTAATACCCCGATCAATCAAGACCAAAATTGGCATTGCTGAAAACACGCTGCTCTTGCTTGATCTCTCGGTAGCAAAAAAAGCTCATACCCCTTGGCCTTCGCTCCAGGCCTTGACAATCGGCTTTGGTCCTGATGTCCGGAAGCCAGTTTTGGCGGTTGCCCCGAGGAAAACGCCTTGGTTTCTGCCCTTGTCCTTAGCACAGAACGAAAAAGGGCGCCTTCCGCTAACTTGGCATTTTGCTTATGTCTGAAACGATAATCCATAACCCCGCGGTTCCCAAAATCCATTACCGCAACCACTTGACACCATCTTCGTAATTACCATTAAGCCCATACGCCGGCGGAGCATCACGGTGATGTATCCTTAACCATAAGGGGGATCAGGCTGGAATCAGGTGGGAAGTGCCATGTTGGATCTTGCGGTCGACTAGTACCGGTCTGCGCCTCCGGGGCTTGGATTGCACCGTAGACCAAGGCACTCCTAAACATCCGCCTACTTTGCGTAAACTCACCTTCTGGCCCTGTGCCTCAAGCTCGGTTCTTACTCAGAGCTTGCGCTCTCTTCCTCGCTGAGAATAGTGCCGGCTTTTTTAGACCATCGATCTGCTGCACGAGCTCACCCATCTCTTGCCGGTGCCGTTTGAGTTCCTTCTGGTAGATCGCCTCGATGGATTTGGGATTGACCCTAAGACCCCGCGTGGCAAACACAAGAAACGTACCAATCCACGGCGGCATTCGCGTGTCAGGCGACACTATAAATTGACCCCCTGACGACACGAAGAATTGACCCCCTAAAGGAGCAATCAGGAGGTAGCCATGGGGAGTCAAATGCTGCACCATCTTTACCTTCGAGGAAGGAGGAGGGAAAAGATGGTGGAACCAGAGGTGGTGGCGCAAATGGTGGCGCTGCAGAGGATGGGTTGGGGGTCGAGGCGCATTGCGCGGGAGCTGGGCGTGGCGCGCAATACGGTCAAACGGTACCTGGCGGCCGGAGGCTATGTGGCCCATCGGGCGCCCAAGCGTGCAAGAAAGCTTGCAGGGTTGGAGGACTGGCTCAGGGAAAGGTTTGTCCAGCACCGGGGCAATTGCGACGTGGTGCGGCAGGAGCTTTTGGGCTGCCATGGTATTTGCGTGAGCCTTCGGACGGTGGAGCGGGCCTGTCGGGATTTTCGTGCAGAGCTGGAGGCGCGTTCGCGAGCCACGGTGCGTTTTGAGACGGCGCCGGGGCGGCAGTTGCAGATCGACTTTGGTGAGGCGAGCGTGGAGATCGGCGGGGAGAAGGTGCGGGTGCATGTGTTTGTGGCCACCCTGGGATACTCGCGGCTGGGCTATGTGGCCGCGTTTCGCCACCAGCGGCAGTGGGCCTGGTTTGCCGGGCTGGAAGGTGCTTTTGCCCACTTTGGGGGTGTGCCGCAGGAAGTGTTGGTGGATAACGCCAAGGCTCTGGTGACTTCTCATGATCGGCACACCCGTGAGGTTGTTTTCAACGATCGTTTTCGGGCGTTTGCCCGCCATTGGGGCTTCACCCC
>FWPV01006071.1_pt1 | contig 23479 bp, 17 predicted proteins | sample 2228371 | NCBI WGS metagenome assembly FWPV01 (sample SAMEA103939776, study PRJEB20133) | metagenome | reverse complement strand
TGGTTCTCGGGCTTCTTCTCCCAGCGCACAAGGATGCGGCGAAATTCGTCTGAAGCAGCACGAGATTGGCCGTCCACGCGTCCACGCGTCCACGCGTTCACGAATCCTGGCCACGAATTCGCGAAGGACCATGACGACGAATGAGACGCGCCAGTGCAGGCGGATGCTTCGTGGATTCGTGCGCGCAATTTGCGGACGGCCATCCCTGCGACCCTCATGCGGGTGGGTAGGGACGTTGCATGCGACATTCGTGCGCGCAATTCGTGGACGGTCATCCCTTCCCTTCCTGGTTTCGCTGCCGAACTCAGATGGACCTCAAGTGTGCAGGAACCCGCTTGGTTGTGAACGACTGTCGCCAGGCTGTCGATACCATCGGGTAGGGGCGCTCGCCGCGTCCAGGAACCTATCCGGAAAGTTCGGTGCGGTCTCCTGACCGCGTCGAAACTTTTCGGATAGGTTCTTATCAGGGGCCCAGGCGGAGCATGGGATCCCGATGGGGGGAATGCTGGCGCTCGCGCGCGGCGTGGGCGCCAGCATTTTCATCCCCGCCCGGCGCTGGCGTCGCGCGAGGTTGAACCCAGAGGCTGGCCGTACAGCCACCAGAAGCGATCGGCTGGGAACGCGGGAGCCAGGCGGGGATCCCAGATGAACTCTCCCCTGGCGAAGCTCAGGCCCAGCAAGCGATCGATGGCCTGGATTTCCTCGATCATGTCGGCGGGGACTGCATCGACGCCGAGGTGGTCGAGGAGCAGTTGGAGAGTGACGCGAGCGCGCACGTCGGCGACGTAGTGGTCGCGTCCGCGCTCGGGATCAGCCAGGCAATCCTCGACGAACCAGCGCCAGGTGTGGAGCAGCCCGTGCATCTCCTTGAGGGCGTGGTCGCGATAGGCGTCGGGGTACCAGCGACGGGCGCGCTCCAGCTCGGCCTGGCTGCGGGCCAGCAGCGCTCGCTGTTCTGGCGTCAGCTCGTCGGCGATGGCCTGCAAGCGCGTTTGCAGGCTGAGCAAAACGCCCAGCGACATGGTGGGCCGGACCGTCCCCTGCGGCGTCTCGACCACCAACGGCCAGTGCAGGCGGTCGCGCTCGAGATAGGCGTTGAGGCGGTCGGTCATCGCTTGCAGGATGGCGATCTCTGTCGCGATGCGCGTTGGGGAGACAGGCTCGTTCATCGCTTCCCTCACAAATCGGCTGTGTCCAGGATCAACGTGACGGGGCCATCGTTACAGAGGCAGACGTCCATATGGGCGCCGAAGCGGCCGCTCTGGGTCGGCACGCCTGCGGCCTGCAGGCGTGCGATGAAGTATTCGACCAGCGGCGCGGCCTGATCGGGGCGAGCGGCTGCGCTGAAGCTCGGTCGGCGGCCGCGCCGGGCGTCGCCGTACAGGGTGAACTGAGAGATGACCAGCGCCTGGCCGCCGACATCGGCCAACGCCAGGTTCATTTTTCCCTCTGCGTCCTCGAAGACGCGCAGGCCAGCGATCTTGTGAGCCAGCAGGTCGGCTTCGGCCTCGCCGTCGGCGTGAGTGACCCCTAACAAGATCAGAAATCCCTGCTCGATCGCTCCCACCACTTCGCCAGCGACCGTCACCGACGCGCGATGAACGCGCTGGATGACCGCTCTCATCGCTGCCCTCCTGAACTGAGTGTCTCTGAATCTCTTGCGACCAGTGCTGTCAGCATCTTACATCGCGAAACGACGATGCAGCAGTATTAGACGTTTTTGGTGAGACAGAACTTGCAACCGGTGCTGTCAGCATCTTACATCGCGAAACGACTGCGCCGCTGTCTGCCAGCGCCGCAGGCATTCGGGATCGATCCAGACGACCGTGTCGATCTGGACCGCCGTCGCGCCAAGGCGTAAATAGGTCAGAACGTCGTCGATCTGATGAACTCCGCCAGCGCCGACCAGGGGAACGTCAAGCCCCAGGGCGGCCACGCGCGCCAGCGCCTCCCAGGCGAGGGGAGCGACGGCTGGCCCATAGAGTCGCCCGCGCACGAGGAAGCTCTGCCGACTGGGCGCCGCGGCCGGGGGCGGCTGGCCGATGACGAGGGCGTCGGCGCCGGCCTCCGCGCAGGCGACTGCCCATTGATCGATGGCGGGGACCAGAGGTAGGGCGGCCAACAGGGGCAGATCGCTGACATGGCGGATCTGCGTGAGGAGCGCGCTGGCTGTATCGGCGCCAGCGTCGATGTGGGGCGCTACCTCCAGGGCGGCGACTCCCGGCGCTCCGGCGAGGCGACGGGCGATCGCGGTCAGGCGATCGATCTCGTCGGGCGCGGGGTGGGCGGTCGCCTCGAGATGGGCGATCGCAGGCAGCCCCAGGCGCGGCCATGCGGGCGCGTAGCGTCGCAGGACGCGGCTGACGCTGGGGGGATAGGGCGTCGGCGCGAGGACGACCCCGCCTGGGACTTCGGCGCGTCGGGGAGTGTCGGCGTCGCCTTCGGCTGGCGAGGTGGGCGGTTGCTGGCCGATGGGCGCCGTGACCCACGCGCCGCAGGCGCTGAGGTCGAGCGCGCGCGGCCGGGCGTCGCCGTAGCCGATCATGCCAGCGGCCAGGATGAGGGGCGAGCGCAACGGCAGGCCGATTTTGTGGCGGGGCGCCAGTTCGATCGGATCCATAGGCGTCAGGTGAGTCTGGCCAGGTCGAAGACGGGGCCATGGATACAGGCGCGCGGCCGACGTCCGTTCGCCATTTCGACGCGGCAGGTCTGGCAGGCGCCGACGCCGCAGACGAGATCGGCGTCGACAAAGACCTGGGCGAAGCCTGTCCCCATCCAGGGTCGCCAGCGGTCGATCCAGGCGCGCAGGCGTGGCCAGGCGGCCCGCGGCAGGGCGGCGTAGATGCGATCGGGCCAGCCTTCCAGGCCGGGAAGCAGATCGAAGAGGTCCCCGCGCATGCCTGCGGAGCCGTCGGCGGTCGCCAGGCGATATTCGACGGCGATGGGCGTAAGGCTCGGAGCGGGGGCGTGCTGGCTCATGGACACGGCTAACGCCAGAGTCACCTGGCAGCCGGCGGCGAGGGCTGCGGTCATCGCAGGCCACACTGGCCCGATGCCTGCCTCAACGGCCAGGATGAGCACGTTGGCGGGGGAGGTGGGCAGATCGAAGCCGTGGCCGCCGGGACCAAGGAGGTCGATCGCGGCGCCGGGGGGTTGCGCCAGGAGCCACGCCAGGCCGCGGTCTTGGGGGTCGGCGATCCAGAGCGCCAGATGGTCGGATAGCAGGGCGACGGGCGGCAAGGCGCGGCGCAGGTACGGATCCCAGTGCAGGGGCGAGGGGGTGCAGCGCACGAGAAAGAATTGCCCTGGCGCAGCGGCAGGCGCGGGGCCGGTCCAATGCAGGTGGAGGATACGGCCAGCGGCAAAGGGCTGGCTGCCAGCGGCGACGGCGGCGACGGCCTTCACCGGAAGCTCTCAATACTCCTCAGCGACCGCGCGCAGGCCGGGAGGGTCGAGGACGATGACGCGCCCGCGTTCGGTGGTGATGAGGCCCTGGCGGCGGAAGCGGCTCATGACGCGGATGGCGGTCTCGACGGTCGTGCCGGTCATGTCGGCGATATCCTGGCGGGTGAGGGGCAGGTCGATGACGAGGCCGTTCTGGCTGCGTTGGGCGGTAGAGGCGGCCAGCTTGAGCAACATGCGCGCGATGCGGCGCTCCACGCGCTCGACTGCGAGGCTGTGGACGAGGTCGCTGGCGCTGCGCAGGCGGCGGCTCAGCTCGCTGATGACGGCCAGCGAGACGCTGGGATAGCGTTCGAGCAGGCGGAAGAAGTCGGGGCGGGAGATGGCGACCACGGCGACGTCCTCCATGGCCTGGGCGCTGGAGCTATAGGGGGCGCCGTCGAAGACGGCCATCTCGCCGAACATGTGGCCGGGGCCGATCACATCGAGCACGACATCGCGGCCTTCTTCGGAGTGGCGCAGGAGCTTGACCTGGCCCATCCAGACGATATAGAGGGCGTCGGGAGGGTCGCCAGCGTGAAAAATGTAAGCATCCTTGGGGTAGCAGCGGCCGACCAGCATGTCGGCCACTTCCTCCCAGTCCTTTTGGCTCAAGGACATAAAAAGCGGCACAGACCGTACGATCTGTACCATATTGAAGTGCAGCTTGTCCATTCTCCCCCCGGTGGGACAACCCCGTCACAGTGGAGCAGATTATACCACGTGCATCGCTGGGGGAGCAATCTGGCTCAGCCCTCGGGTTGTTGCGCCGGTGTCGTGCGGCCCCGGCGGAGACAAGGGCGCCTCGTTTCTGTAAGGCGGGTTGCCTCTTCTGCTCGTCCGGAGAACATAGTCACAAGACAATGTTTGTCTGCGACTATCGCTTGCCGTTAGCTTCCTCTGTCAGGTACTCTTCGCCTTGATCTTTTACATAGTATGCTGAAAAGTCCTGCGAAAGCCCGATAAAATCCTGCAAAGGCACATCTGGCATCTGGTTTCGCAAAAATTCTTCAATCTGGCCATTATCCATATCAAGTATGGGATGTCTGAAGCCAAGCGTCTTTTGTAGGACCTGTGCAACTTGTTTTGGCCAATAACTCGCACTCATTTGAATAATTGTTCCGCCGATTTGTTGGGCCAGGAATTCGATACGACTATTTGCGCCAACTCTGTCAACAAGGATAATGGTCGCCATATAATAGGTGGAATGCCCTAGAGAGATCTCGCGTTCGAATCTGGTGACTTTGTCCAGTGAAATTTCGGGATTGCCTTGGCCGATGAAACCGATATCGAAACGTACTCCCTTTCCTGGTTGGTAAAGCAGGGTTGCATCGCTTTCACGCCGCTCACCTCGGGAAGAAAGCCAGAAAACGCCAGCGAATTCCTGAGGGGGAGGGATGATATGTTTGAACCCGAGGATGTATAAGAGCGTTCCTAAAACCAGCTTCTCGAATAACTTTCCGTAAGCAGATTTCTCTGAACCGCGTATGGCAAGGGTTTGAGCGCCAACAGCGTTGAGCAGATAAGTCATCCACAGCCAGTTAATCTGCGCCTTGATGTCATTCCCAATTTGGATTTGCCCTTGCAGCTCTCCATGTTTGTCAGAAAAAGATGTAATTACTTCCTGACAAGTGCGGATATAGCGCTCTCTATATTCAAGCAAAGCTTTAGGGTCATCGCGTAGGACGTTTTGAAACGCTTTATCAGTCAATCCAAGCATCCACTGAGCCAGCCAGCGTTCGGACTTGTCTACTCGTCTACGAGAAAGAATCTCCTGTGATAGGTCAGGTAGATCGGTGATGAAATCTTCATACAAAGAAGAACCTTTAAGCAAGATAGTGAGTGTCGCCAAATTTAGGGAGACAATACGTCTTCGAGTCAATATCTCTGTTGAATCACGGAGGTTTCTTCCTCGCAAAATGTCTGAAACAACACCACGAACAACATCTAAACCAATTTGCCAAACAAGCTCGCTGCCGTTGGCAGAAAGAAGGCTCAAATCTGACGGGGAAAGCAAATCGCTCAAGCGATAGATTCCGGATTTTCTAGTCATGTTCATCCTCACAGCAAGACATCGTCTACTTCGATTGGCGGGCAGTTGATGGTCAAAATAGTGCGAGCGTCTTTCCCCAACCATGACTTGGCTTCTTCTCGGATGATGGCGATATAGTCCTGGTTCTGTTCAATGAGCACGAAACGCCGACCAAGTATTACTGCTGCTTTCCCTACGGTGCCAATCCCTGCAAATGGATCAAGAACGACATCGCCTTTGAATGAATAGTAGCGTATAACTTTTTCTGCTAACTCTAAGGGAAACACTGCAGGATGACGTGGATCGTGGGTTGGTTTGATGCGCCAGACGTTTGTCCGTTCATAGTCATCACCGATTTTTGACTCTTCGACAAGCTTTCTGTTGGGATGTGCCCGAATATTCCAATCAATTAGTTTATCAGTGTGCTTGCGGTAGACTAAGATGTATTCTGTTACTGGCACGGGTTTGTATTGTAAGGGATTGCGATCTGCGGCAAATCGTCTTCCTCTGCTGGTAGCCCATCCTGCACCTTCTGGTTTCTCCCAGATGATGTCATCTATAAAATCATAGCCTTCCTCAATAAACAAACGATGTACATCAAAAGGTACTGCAATCCTTTTGGATGCCTGATTGCGATTGGCGCGACGTACCAGTACAGGTGATACATTCATCACAAAGAAACAACCCTCTGATAGCACTCGATGGCAATGATGAAGGATTTTGCGTATCTTGAGCAGATACTCTTCGTAGCTGATATAATCCGTGTACTCGGGACGGGCGTTATAGTATGGAGGAGAGGTGAAGATCAGGTTCACACTTCCCGCTGGTAACTCTGGCAAGATCTCCTCTGCATCTCCCTGAGCAATGGTGTTTCGCAAAGAAGATAGGATATAAGTGTTCTTAGGGCGGCTTGAGCGGGGCTTTTGTGTACTGTCTTTTCTGCCTAACAGACGTGCTTCCATGATTTCTGGCGAAGTAGATCTGTCTTCGAGAATTAGCGACGTATAAGCGTCGATCACGACCTCGCCAATCCTCTCTTGGCTATTATTGCTAATCAATGGCACGCGCCAGATATGATAGCGGTCGTCAACTTCAGGCAGACCAAAACCCACAGCATTCTCAAGGTTGGCGCGCTCCAACCAAACCCGGGCGATCTGACGGGCGGCCTCGACATTAAGAACAAGATACTTGCGTCGTTCGCTTACAAGCATTCGGTCAGCCATAGCGGTTCGATCTCTTGAGAGAATTTCCGGCGGCTGCCAGAGGCGCTTCAGCGTCCGGTCTGGTATTCATCCTCACACGCCATTGGACCGCCGCCGATGGCAGCAAGCCAACCTGGTCGGCAAATAGAGCCATCCTGCCAGTCTCTGCACGGAGGCAATTATAGCACCGCGTCACAGCATAAGTCGAATGCGCAACTGATCTTGGGCGCCGCCATGCTCGATCGGCGCTCGCTGTGCAGGGACGGGGCGCCTGTGGGCGAGTTCGTGGACGGCTCTTTCGGCCACGGAGCGAAGCGCCTCAAGATCATACTGCCCCTTCGCCCGCGAGGACGGCGCGCACGGTGCGCAAGAGGATCAAGAGGTCCAGCCGCAGGGAACGATGGTCCACGTAGTAAATGTCGTACTCGACGTGTTCGTACATCGGCTGGGGGCGACCGTTCACCTGCCACCAGCCCGTCAGGCCCGGCTTGACGTCAAAGCGGCGCAGTTGCCAACCGTTATATCTGTCGAGGAAAGCCAGTTGCTCGGGCCGAGGGCCTACCAGGCTCATCTCGCCGCGCAACACGTTCCAGAACTGCGGCAGCTCGTCGAGGCTGGCGCGTCGGAGGAAACGTCCCACGCGCGTGACACGATCATCGTCGGCGTCCGGCTTCAACCCATAGCCTGGCGCATCGAGCCGCATCGTGCGAAACTTGTGGATGCGGAACACCTTCCGATCCTGGCCTGCCCGATCCTGGGCAAAGAGCACCGGGCCAGGCGAGTCGAGTTTGATGGCGATGGCCAGCGGCAAGTACAGCAGGCCTGTCACCAACAACCCCACCACAGCGCCGACCACGTCGAGAAACCGTTTGCAGAGAGGGTACCACATGGCCGGTCCACCACCCACTTCCTAACGCGCTCTGCTCGGCCTATGGAAAGTCCCAGGGCCGACTATAGCGCTCTCCCGGCGTCTGCGCAAGCTTTCCCCCATCATGAACGGTACAAAGTTTTGTGGCAAGGGAGAAGGAGTTCTGGTAGAATTGGGGGAATCAGCAGCAGCCCACACCCACCGGCGTCCAAGTCCCCGAAGATCCGCCAGGGATCGAGTTGTTGGCCAATGGTGTGATCCCTTGGAAGGAGGGGGGAGCTGCTTTCGACTATTTTATGCGCCCCGTTCAGCCGCAAACCGACCAGGGTGGGGAAATGGTCGAGTGGCAGCGTCCGGATGGTGGTCGCGTTTTCAGTGCTGGCACGATTGGTTTTGCCTGGGCGATGCTGGCGGATCAGCGCTTGCAAGGTCTGCTCCAGAACGTTTTAGCCCATTTCGGAGTTCCACTCCTTGCGTAGTATTCGTGATGATGGTGAAGATGACCCCTTTTCTTTCGATCTATACGCATGGCTTCATTCGTGCAGCGGTGTGCGTGCCGTTCGTGCGCGTGGCTGATCCCGCCTATAACGGCGAACGCATCATCGGCCTGGCCCGCCGCGCCTCCGATCTGCACGCCGCAGTCGCCCTTTTCCCGGAGCTGGGCATCTCCGCTTACTCGAACGACGACCTGTTTCAGCAGGGCGCTCTCCTTGCGGCTACCGGCGAGGCCTTGCAGCGCGTGGTCGAGGTCAGCCGTGGCCTCTCGCCCGTGTTGATCGTCGGCGCGCCGCTCGCCTTTGAAGGCAAGCTCTTCAACTGCGCCGTGGTGATCTACCGTGGCCGAGTGCTGGGGATCGCGCCCAAGACCTACATCCCCAACTATCGCGAGTTCTACGAGAAGCGCCAGTTCGCCTCGGCGCGCGACGCGATCGGCCGGACGGTCTCCCTGTTCGGCGAGACAGTCCCCTTCGGCAATGATCTCATCTTCGCGGCGAGCAATCTGCCCGGCTTCGCGATCCACGCCGAGATCTGCGAGGATGTATGGACGCCGATCCCGCCCAGCTCTTTCGCCGCCCTGGCTGGCGCGACCGTGCTGGCGAACCTCTCCGCCAGCAACATCACGGTCGGCAAGGCCGATTATCGTCGCCGCCTCTGCGCCGCCCAGTCGGGGAAGTGCATCGCCGCCTATCTCTACTCGGCGGCTGGCCCCGGCGAGTCGACCACCGACCTCGCCTGGGATGGACATGCCCTGATCTACGAGAACGGCGAGCTGCTCGCCGAGTCGGCGCGCTTCAGCGACGAGGAGCAGGTGATCGTCGCCGACATCGATGTCGAGCGGCTGGTGCAGGATCGCATGCGCACGACCAGCTTCGGCGACGCCGCGGGCGACCATCGCGAGCGCCTGCGCGCTATGCGGCAGATTCCCTTTGTCTTCGAGGCGCCAGAGGGCGAGATCCCTTTGCTGCGGACGGTCGAGCGCTTCCCCTTCGTGCCCAGCGATCCGGCGGCGCGCGATGAGCGGTGTTTCGAGGCGTACAATATCCAGGTGCATGGCCTGATCAAGCGCCTGACCGCGACCGGCATCCAGCGCGTGGTGATCGGGGTCTCAGGCGGATTGGACTCGACGCAGGCGTTGATCGTGTCGGCGAAGGCGATGGATCGCCTGAGCCTGCCGCGGACCAACATCCTCGCCTATACCATGCCCGGGTTCGCCACCAGCGCGCGCACGCGCGACAACGCCCATCGCCTGATGCGCGCGCTGGGGGTCAGCGCAGGCGAGATCGACATCCGCCCCTCGGCGTTGCAGATGCTGCGCGACATCGGCCACCCCTACGCTGCCGGCCAGCCCGTCTACGATGTCACCTTCGAGAACGTGCAGGCGGGCGAGCGTACCTCGCACCTCTTCCGGCTGGCCAACTTCCACAATGGCCTGGTCGTGGGGACCGGCGATCTCAGCGAGCTGGCGTTGGGGTGGGCCACCTATGGCGTGGGCGACCATATGTCGCACTACAACGTCAACGCCTCGGTGCCCAAGACGCTGATCCAGCATCTGATCCGCTGGGTGATCACGACCGGCCAGTTCGATCCTGAGACGAGCGCGACGTTACAGTCGATCCTGGACACGGAGATCTCGCCCGAGCTTGTGCCAGCTCAGGAGGGGCGCGACGCCGCCCCCGCCCAAAGCACGGAGGCCAGGATCGGCCCCTACGAACTGCAGGACTTCCATCTCTACTACATCACGCGCTTCGGGATGCGGCCGAGCAAGGTCGCCTTCCTGTGCTATCACGCGTGGGGCGACCGCGAGCGCGGCCACTGGCCGGACTTGCTGCCGCCGGAGAAGCGCAACCAGTATGATTTGGCGACGATCAAGCGCTGGCTGGAAGTATTCCTTTACCGGTTCTTCCAGCTCAGCCAGTTCAAGCGCTCGGCGATGCCCAACGGGCCGAAGGTGGGATCGGGCGGCTCCCTGTCCCCCCGCGGCGATTGGCGCGCGCCCAGCGACGCCGCGGCGACGGTGTGGCTGGAGGAGCTGCGACGCAACGTGCCGGACCGGCTGTGAGGCTGAGCTTGGGGCGGCGCAGCAGACGTGCTCACCACGCCCAGCGCCGCTTAGAGCCTATTCGAACCTTGCCGATGAGGGGTGGGCGAAGGCATTGCCTTCGCCTACCCCGACGGGGTTTTCGGAAAGGTTCCTAGCCGCCGAACGTCTGGCGCATGCGATCGCAGTAGTATTGCACGTTCTCCCATTTGGCGTCGGGCGCCAGGCGATGGTCGGGGCAGGGGATGTAGCCGCCCAATTCGACCAGCGGCTTGAGGCGCTCGATCTCAGCGTCGACGGCGGCGTAATCGAGGGCGAAGGTGTATTTGCGCATCCCGCCGACGCCGCGCAGCTCGCGGCCGTAGCGTTCGCGCCACGGCGCGATGCTGGCGTTCCAGGTCCCAACTTCGATGGGGAACATGGTGTTGACGCCGTTCTCGATCCAGGTGGGGATGAGCGCGTCGATCAGACCATCGCAGTCGACGGAGACGATGTTCAGGCCATAGCGATTGACCAGCTCGGTGATGCGCCGATATTGCGGACCCACCTTCTCCTTAAAGACGCGCGGGTTGATCAGTGGACCGCTGCGGAAACAGATATCCTCCCAAAAGTGGGCGAAATCGAACTTGGCTCCTGACTCCAGCGCCGCTTTGGTGTTCTGATAGCACAGCTCCCCCACCGTCTCGATGATCTCATCGAAGAGGGCCGGATCATCCGCCGCCAGATAGATGGTGTTCTCCATGCCGATCCAGTCGCGGATGATGCCGTAGAGGCTGCCGCAGTGGAGGCCGTAGAGATAGTCGCGCGTGTCTTGCCGGAGGAACTCCAGCCCACCTTCGTCGAAGGAGACCATGCGATCGTTGACGCGCACGGGCATCTTGGTGACGCGCTCGATCGTGAACTGCAAGCGTGGGCGAAAGATCGTATCCCAGCTTTGGCGATCCTTGAGGGTATGGTCGATCTCAGCCGGGATCGAGGTGGCGTCGTCCTTCTCGACGAGGACCACGCCGCGATGGTTGCGCACCTTGCGCGAGCCGTCGGGCGCGACTTCGAGGACCTGGCGTTCGAAGAAGGGGATGATGTCATTGTGAGTGTGGAAAACGGAATAGTAGTTGAAGTCGAAGCCGAGCTTGCGGCTGATGACGGCGTCGGTGGGGTTGCCGTCGGCCCAGGAGCGGGCTTCCTCCTCGGTGATGTGGCCTTCCCGCGCCCACTTGAGGAGCGTATCGTCCCAAAACCCGAAATGGACGATGGGAAGGCGGTCGTAGGGCTGGTAGTTGAGCACCGCCAACGCGCGCTGTCGATCGTTCACGGTCGCCTCCTCGGAGATGATGACCAAAGCGAGTTTCACGCGCCCGGTCAGCCATGGCGTTGCAGGTCCATGCACTTCCCGCTTGGGTTTTCGGGTAGAATATGCCTGGAATCGAGGGCGCTGTCAAGGGAGGGAACTCGCCACCAGGCCAGGGCGCGTCCTCGCCGCTTGCCCGATGCCCCGCCCTGCGCCAGGCACGATACTCGTTACTCGTTAATCGTTAATCGTTAATCGTCAATCGTCAATCGTCAATCGTCAATCGTCAATCGTTACTCATCACTCGTATAGGAAGTTTCCCGTGCCCGACCCAATCATCCTCGGCAAAGACATCCACAAAACCTACCGCACCGGCAAGATCGCGGTGCCAGCGCTGCGCGGCGTCAGCCTGGAAGTGCGCCAGGGCGAGATGGTGGCCATCATGGGGCCATCTGGCTGCGGCAAGACGACGCTGCTCAACTGCCTGTCCGGCCTGGACGAATTCGACGCTGGCGAGGTGTGGATCGCGGGCGTGTCGCTGCGCCAGATGAGCGACCGCGCGCGCACGGCCTATCGCGCCCGGCGTATGGGCTTCGTCTTCCAGACGTTCAATCTGTTCCCCGTGCTCACGGCGGTCGAGAACGTCGAGTTCCCTTTGCTCTTCAACGGCACCCCGCCTGCCCGCGCGCGCCGGCTGGCCCTCGAAGCCCTCGCCCGCGTCGGCCTGAGCGATCGCGCCCATCATCGCCCGGCTGAGCTGTCCGGCGGCCAACGTCAACGCGTCAGCATCGCGCGCGCCTTCGTCAACCAGCCCGCGATCATCTGGGCCGACGAGCCGACCGGCAACCTCGACAGCAAGGCCGCCAGCGATGTGCTGACGATGATGCGCCAGTTGAACCGCGAGCAAGGCCAGACCCTGGTGATCGTGACCCACGCTCCCGAGACGGGCGCCCTCTGCGATCGCATCATCCATATGCAGGACGGCCTCATCGTCGACGAGGGTGTGGACGCTCGCGTCGCCATACGAGGTGACGCATGACCGCGCCCGTGGATCTCTCGCGTGCGGTGATGATCTTCACCGGCGTGTTGGCCGCCCTCGTCGCCTTGATCCTCCTCTCCTTAGCCTGGACGACAGCGCGCAATCCGATCCTCACGCGGCTGGGAGTGCGCAATATCCCGCGCCGGCCGGCGCAGACCGTCCTCATCATCCTTGGCCTCACCCTCAGCACGATCATCATCATCAGCTCGTTGAGCATCGGCAACACCCTCAGCTACTCCGTGCGCCGCCAGGCGGTCGACGCCTACGGCGCGATCGATGAGGTCCTGGCGCCGCCGTTGCTGGCGACGCTGACCGAGCTGGTGCAGACGGGGAACGACGGCGCTCCTGATCTCTCGGCGATCGAGGGCGCCTTGCGCGGCGATGTGCAGAGCATCCTCACTCTCTTCCGCGCGCCGAGCATCGCGGAGGCCGACTATATCGCCCTGCGCGACAAGGTCGGCGACGACCCGCTCATCGACGGCCTGGCGCCGGCCATTGTATTGCCCACGATCATCCGCAACACTGCCACTGGCCAGGGGGAACCGCTGGGGTTCATCTTCGCCGTCGATGACGCCTACAGCGAACAGTTCGGACTGGCTACGATCGCCGGGGAGCCAGCGCGCCTGGATGCTCTGAGCGCTGGCGTCGGCAACATCTTCCAGGTCGCGCTCGACCTCTTCGAGTTGGTCGCCGATTCTCCGGTCGTCTCCGCCGCCTCGCGCGCCCTGGCGGGCGTGGGGGCGGGGCTGGCTGCTCTAGGGGGCACGGAGGGGCTGAGCCTCGACCTGTCGCAGCTCGATCCGGCGACGCAAGCTGCCCTGGGCGCCGTGTTGGGGCAGATCACCGGCCGTCCGGAGGATGTCGATGTGGGGAAGCTGGCGGACGACCTGCTCAGCCCTCAGTTGCTGAGCGCTGTGAACCTCAACACCCTGCGCCGCGACATCGACGCGGCGCTGGAGCAGGCGGGCCTGCAGTTGCGCCAGGGCGACATCTACCTGAACCAGATCGGCGCCGAGAAGCTGGGCGCGCGCCCTGGCGACGTCCTCGAGATCTACATTGGCCCTCTCCCTATCCCTTACCGCGTCAAAGAGATCGTGCGCGAGTCTGGCCCGATGGGCGCGTTGACGCCGGTCGTCTTGATGCGCCTGGACGAGGCGCAGAAGCTCTATTTCATGCAGGGCCGCATCAACAGCGTGCTCGTCTCCAATCGCGGCGACGCGTTGAGCGGCATGGCTCATACCGCCGCCGTCAGCGAACGTCTGCGCACGCTGGCCCTCGACGATGCGAGCGTCGCGCGGTTGGCGGCGCTCCTGCGACAGCCCGCCGTGCGCGCCAGGCTCGACGCGGCCATCGCCGAGGAGCAGGGGGCGCTAACGGCCGGGGCCGGCCCGGTGGAAGCGCGCGCGGGGCGCGGGACGCGCCGTCGCGTCGAGGCGTTCGCCGATTTCCTGCAGGGCAGCCGTTCTTCCACGCCGTGGCCGGAGGCGCTGGCGACGCTGGCGCGCGAGCTGGATCGGCCAGACGTCAGCGCCGACCTGCGCCGCACGCTGGCCGACAGCCGCGTGACGACATGGCTCATGGACCTGTCGTTGGAGCCGACGACCCAGGCCGAGCTGGAGCGGCTCGTCGCCGAAATGAACAAAGTGGCGTTGATCGCGCCGCTCACCAAGGAAGCGGTGGTCGGGGCGGCGGAAGCGGGGAGCACGGTCTTCATGGCGATCTTCGCCATCTTCGGCGCGTTCTCGATCCTGGCGGGCGTGCTTCTCATCTTCATGATCTTCGTGATGCTGGCGGCGGAGCGGCGCAGCGAGTTGGGTACCGCGCGCGCCCTGGGGATGCAGCGCGGCCAGCTCGTGCGCATGTTCGTGGCCGAGGGGATCGTCTACGATCTGTTGGCGGCCGCCGTCGGGGTCGCGCTGGGACTGGGGGTCTCCTACGCGATCGCAGGCTTCGTCGGACAGTTGTTCAGCGATGTGGCGGGCCAGGTCAGCGGGCAGAGCACGTTGTTGCGCATCCGTTACTATACGGCGCCGACCTCGATCGTGATCGCCTATTGTCTGGGGGTGCTCCTCACGTTCATCGTCGTCAACGCGGCTGCCCGGCGCGTCAGTCGCCTCAACATCGTGGCCGCCATTCGTGATCTCCCCGACGAGGCGCGCGGCCCGGCGCGCCTGAGCTGGTTGGGCCGCTTGTGGCGTTTCGGCAGCCTGATCTTGGTGGCGTTGCTGGCGGTCGGCGTCGTGGCTGGCGGACTGATCCGGCAGGGGCAGCTCGATCAAGTTGGCGCCTCGGCGGCCCTGATCGCGCTGGCGGCGCTGTTGGGACGTCTCCTGCTGCGCTTCACCGACTGGCGCGCCGAGCGCCGCGAGCGCCTGGTGTACAGCCTGATCGGCGTGGGGCTGATCGCGATCTGGTCCCTGCCGATCCGCCTCGACGCGCCGACGATCGCGCCGGTCGGGGAATGGGCGCCCCTCGTGGCGGTGGTCACCTATGGCCTGAGCGGGCCGTTGCTGGTGACGGGGGCCGTCTTGCTCGTGATCTACAACGCCGATCTCATCCTGCGGTTATTCAGCCGCGCCCTCGGCCGCATTGCTGGCCTGGCGCCGGTGCTGCGCATGGCGGTGGCCTATCCGCTGAGCGCGCGCACGCGCACGGGCCTGACGATGTTGATGTTCGCCATCGTCGTCACCGTGGTGGTGTTGATGGCGGTGGTGATCGCGGCCACGCAGGCGCTGATCACGCCGGACACGCAGGCCAACGCCGGCTTCGAGATCATCGTATCGCCCACATTGCTCTCGTTCTTCAACCCCGTGCACGACCTCAAAGCGCGGCTGGGGGAACGGCCGGACGCGCCGCTGGCCCAGATCGAAGGGGTCGCGCAATTCGGGGAAGTGGCCGTGGAGGCGCGCCTGACGCCGGCGGCCCCCTGGTCGCCGGCGAGCATCACGGGCGTCAACGAGGACTATCTTACGCAGGCCGCGCGCTTCTATCGCTTCCGCCAGCGCGCGGCTGGCTTCGCCGACGACGCTGCAGTGTGGGAGGCGCTGCGCACCCGCTCTGATGTGGCGATCGTCAGCGCTGGCATGTTGGCCGCAGCCTCTGCGGACGAGCCAGAGGAGATGACGTTGCCGCGTCGCTTCCTGCGCATCCCAGGCGTCGACCCGGCCGAGCCGGTCCTGCCGCCGTTGACGATCACGGTGCGCACGACGACGCAGCCGGGCCTGCTCGCCGTGCTGGGGAACCTGACCGCGCGCCAGCCAGCGACCACGACGCAGGCCAGCCAGGCGCCGACGCACACCTTGCAGATCATCGCCGTGTTGGAGCCTGGCCCCAACCTGGCTGGCCCAGGCATCCAGGTTGGGCCAGCGGCCATCGCCAGCATGACTGGGGCGCCGCTGGCGGCAGACCGGTTCTATGTGAAGATCAAGGAAGGGGCGGATGCGGGCGTCGTCGCGCGTCAGTTGGAGCGGTCGTTGGTGGACAGCGCGCTCGACGCGGTCGTCGTCGCCGAGATGTTCGCGGCGGGCCAGAAGGTGACGCGCGGGATCCTGCAACTGTTCCAGGGGTTCATGGCGTTGGGGCTGCTGGTGGGGATCGCCGCGCTGGGGGTGATCAGCAGTCGGACGGTGGTCGAGCGGCGGCAGCAGATCGGCATGATGCGCGCCCTCGGCATGCCGGCGCGCCTGGTGGCGCTGGCGTTCTTGCTCGAGGCGAGCTTCATCTCGCTGTGGGGGATCGTGATCGGCGCGGCGGCGGGGACCTGGCTGGGACAGCGCGTTGTGGTCAGCTTCTTCTCTGACCTCGGGATGGGGACGCCCTGGCAGATCCCCTGGCTGACGATCGGCGGTCTGATGGCGTTGACCTATCTGGCGTCGCTGGCGACGACGCTGTTGCCGGCCTATCAGGCATCGCGCATCTATCCGGCAGACGCCCTGCGCTACGAATAATCACAGACTTTCGAGATCGCCTGGCTGATCAAGCAGCAAGGATCCCCCGGATTTCATCCAACACAGTTGCCAGATCGGGCTGGGCAGTTGGCACTATATTCGCTTCGCTGCCCTGGTGCTTATGAGTCCTCAATCAATTGAGTTGAACCCTCTGTAAGGCTTGCCGCTGGGCCTCAAGCAATTGTTGGGTCTTGATCTCACCAGCCCATTCGATAAAATCCAAGCTCTCGGTGACTTCTCCGGCATCAAAGCGTCGTTCGAATTCCTCGGAAGTCAGATGATAGCGCTCTTCGAACATACGCAAACGCTGACGAGTGCGCTCTAACCCCAAATCCAGCATCCGCAGTTCAGACCGAATCGCTGATTCGATGAGAGGCTTGAGCGCAACCGTTGCCTCAGAGGTGATGATCAGTCGCTGAAACATAAACGCCCCCTTCATCCCATGGCTGGCACACTGTTACAACGACATCGTAGCCACAGAATAGCTGCGGAATTCTAACATGATTTGATCGCGCGAGACAAACACCTCGCCCTGTCCGTAGTAGCTGGTCAGAGGACGTGCAATGGCCGGGGTCTGCAGCATCGGATGGACATGGCGACATTGCTATCCTCCACTCTTTGCCGCTTCGCCCGACTCGTCTGTCCCTTTGCCCCGCCTCTCGTCCAGGGCGATGCGCAGGCTGGCGATGACCTCGCGCAGGCCCAGCCATCGCCGACGTGTGACGGGCCCGTCGGCGGCGGCCAGGGCGTCGGCGATGACCTCGCGATACCAGGGGAGCAGCCCGCGCGGCAGATGGTCTAGCGGGAAGTAGCGCACCGCCACTGTCTCATCCCCCATCTGGCGCGGGGTCCCGGCGATCGGCCGACACAAGAAGGCGATGCCGTCATGCGGGCGGAAGCCCAGCCGCTGATAGGTCCCGATCAGACGCACGACCTCGACCGTCACTCCCGTCTCTTCCCACACTTCCCGCGCCACGGCGGCGGCCAGCTCTTCGCCTTTCTCGATGCCGCCGCCGGGGAACTCCCAGATGCGCGGGCTGGAGCGCAGGACGAGCAGGATCTGATCATCGGCGATCACCACCCCCTGGACGACGCGCCAGCGTCGCCACTGGCCGAACAACGTCGAGCCGAGGAAGAAGCGTAGCGCCCAGGCCATATATGCGAGCGCGTCGATGACCTTCTGGATCATGCTGGCGTAGAGGGACCGGCTCTCACAAGGGCCGCTCGATCATGTCGCAGGGGACCGCCTGCCATTGGTCGCCCGCGCGCGTCAGGCGCAGCGTCGCGACTTCGAAGGGCGCCAGGGTCAGAGCGAACGGCTGTCCCATCCAGCGTAGCTCGCCCGACCCGCCGCGCCCGTAGCGATCGGCCACGCGCACAATGTAGCCCTGGCCGTCCTCGGCGGGCTTGAGGGCGGTCAGCTCCATCTCCTGCGACGTCAGCTCCATCAGCGAGTCGCTCGCCGCGCGCGCCCCGGCGTGGCTGTGCGCCGTGATCGTCACAAGCGGCTGATTCAACTCGCGGGCGCGCGCGACGATCCCGGCCTCGCGCCAGTCGCCGACGTGTGGGCGCAGGATCACCGTGAACTCCTGCATCCCCTGATCCACCCAGTCGTAGCGGCCCTTGCTGCCTATGACGTGCGGGATGTGGTAGGCGTAGGGCGGGCAGCGCAGGATGGTCAGGCGCAACATGCTGCCGCCGACATCGCAACTGTACTTGCCGTCGTTGAGGAGGGCCAGGCCGATCGTGACGCCGGCCGCCGAGGGGCCGCTGACATCCATCCACATCTGCGTGGGGACCTCGGCGCCGTTCGTGGGGCGCTGACGCCAGCCGAAGGGGATGTCATGCACGGCGGTGGGCTGGGCGGTCGCCACATCGCAGGCCAGCTTGAGCATCTTCCATTGCCCCTGCCAGTTCAGCCAGTTGTGGACGATCAGCTCGCTGGCGCCGTGGCGCAGGATGAGCTGTTGCGTCCAGACGCTGGCGCCGTAGCGGCGCTCGATGAGCAGCGACGCCTGGAGCGGGCCGTTGTCGATGATCGTGATCTGGGCCTCGCCGAAGACGCCGATCACCTGGTCGAAGTGGGTGACGGCGTGCGACCACGTGTCGCTCGTGTCTGCGAGGACCTGCGCCACGTTCCAGCCCTGGGGGCCAACCAGCTCGATCCCGCTGGCCTTGTCGATGCAGGAGATGATGGCGCCTGTGGCCGCGGCGACGCGCACGGCCAGGCGATCGTTCTCGAGCGCGAAGGCGGCGGGGCGGCCGATCGTCAGATGTGGCGGGGCGGCGATGGCCTCGGCGCGCGCGCTGCCCGTCTCGGTCGCGCGCGGCGCATCGGGCGCGAAGTGGTAGACGCGGTATCCCAGCGGCGGCAGCGTGGCTCGGAAGAGGACGCGGCCGAGACGGCGACCAGCGGCGGCCTGGTCGATGGTCTGGTGCGGCACCGGCTGGCCCTGGTCATCGGTGAGGCCCCAACGCCCCTCTTCCCACGATCCCCAGCCGATCCACGGCTCATACTCGACGTATTGCGTGACGGCGTGGGCGGCGGGGTTGAAGAGGAGGAAGGCGCCGCCGCCCGCGGGGCCGACAGTGTGGACCCGAGCGGCGATCGCGCGGCCGGCGTCGTTGGCGATCTCGCGGGCGCCGAGGATCACGCGGCTGAACGCCATGATCGCTTCGTCCTCGGCCTCTTTGATCGACGAGCCGCCGAGGGTGTCGTGGAACTCGTTGAAACAGACGTCGCGCCAGAGGGCGCGCAGGCGAGCGCGCGGGGCAGCCTGCGCCCCCCATGCCTCAGCCAGGGCGGCCAGGCGTTCGGCGACGAGGAGATGGCCTTCGGCCTGGCGATGGGCGCGCTTGAGGGCGCTGACGACCGAGTAGCAGCCGACGGCGTGGTATTGCAGCTCGTCAGCGACGACAGGTAGGCTCGCGGCCTCGTCGCGGATGGCGTCGAAGTAGGCCTGCGGGTGGCTGAAGCGGATCTCCAGTTCGTCCTGGCGCGCTCGCGCGATCTGCTGCACGTTCTCGATCTGCTGTTTGGTGGGGCCGCCGCCATGGTTGCCCACCCCAAAGAAGCACATCGTATGCGTGAGCTGGGGCGGTTTGGCGGCGACGGCTGCCAGGATATGGTCAGTGTGGTCATGAGGGCCGGTGCCGTAGCTGGCCGTGATGCGAAAAGCGAGGACGCGACTGCCGTCGGGGGCTTCCCACCAGAAGGCCTGAGCGGGCAGCTCCTTCTCGTGAGGGCCTGGCCGCATGAACACGTAAGCATCGAAGCCGCACTTCTTGAAGATCTGCGGCAGCGTGCCGGCGTGGCCGAAGCTGTCGACACAATAGGCGACGCGCGGCTCGACCCCTAGCTTCTCGATCATGTAGCGCTTGCCCAGGAGGACCTGGCGCACGAACGATTCGCCGCTGGGCAGGTTCATGTCGGGCTGGACGACCATGCCGTTGACGACGTGCCAGCGACCCTGGCGGATGTACTCGACGATCGCGGCGAAGAGAGCGGGGTCCTCTTGTTCGATCCATTCATAGACCTGCGATTCGCCGCGGACGAAGTGAAATTCGGGGTACTCGCGCAAGCGATCGACGGCGGACTGGCTGGTGGCCAATGCTTCGGCGCGGCCCTCAGTCCAGCGCCACAGCCACACCGGATCAAGGTGGGCCTGGCCGATCATGTGAACGGTGGTGCGGGGCATGGATTCCTCCCGATCTATTGAGACGGTTCGCGACATCCTTTGCAAACGACGCCGCACGACGAACGCGCCCGAACGCGGCATGGCTGCGCGCCGGCCGTCGTTCGTTCCCTGGCTGGGGGCAGGCGACCGCGCGGGCGTAGTCTACCCCTTCAGGCCGGTCAGGGCAATTCCTTCGATGAAGTAGCGCTGGAGGAAGAAAAAGAGCAAGACGACCGGCAGCACCATCAGCGTCGACGCCGCCATCAACTGTTGCCACTCGACCGTATGCGTCTTGTAAAAATCCTGGAGGCCGAGGGCGAGCGTCTTCTTCGACTGGCTGCTGATGTAGATGAGCGGCCCCAGGAAGTCGTTCCACGTCCACTGGAACTGGAAGATGGCCAGGGTGGTCAGGGCCGGCTTGGAGAGGGGGAGAGTGATGCGCCAGTATTGTCCGAACTCCGAGCACCCGTCGATGCGAGCGGCGTCGAACAGTTCGGGCGGCAGGGTCTTGAAGAACTGGCGCAACAGGAAGATCAGGAACGCGTTGCCGAAGAAGGAGGGCACCCATAGCGGCCGATCCGTGTCAACCCAGCCCAACGTGCGGAAGACGAGGAAGAGAGGGATCATCGTCACATGATGAGGCAGCATCATCGTTGCCAGCAGGACGCCGAAGAGCACGCGGCTGCCGGGCACCTCATAGCGCGCGAAGGCGTAGGCGACGAGCGAGCAGGAAAACATCGAGCCGACGACGTTCAGCACGGTCAGGTAGAAAGTGTTGCCGAAATAGCGCGGCAGAGGGACGGCTTTCAGCGCGTCGCCGTAATGGGTCAACTCGATGGGGTTGGGGATCAGCTCAGGCGGAAAGACGAAGAGCTGAGCGTCGGACTTCACCGAGGTGATGATCAGCCAGTAGAAAGGAAAGGCGAACAGTACGGCGCCGGCTGTCACTACGACGTGCAACACGAGGACGCTGGCGACGCGTAGAACGCGCCAGGAACTGAAGGACGCCCAGATCGTCGCCTGGCCTGGGCCGTGGATGCCAGCAGCAGGCTCATTGACCGCCATAGTACACCCACCTGGAGCTTAAGCGAAACTGCACTGCCGTGAGCGCGACGATGACGACGAAGAGGAACCAGGCCATCGCTGAAGCGTATCCCATCTTGAAATAGTTGAAAGCCTGCCGGTAGAGATAGAGCACATAGAACATGGTGGCGTCAGCCGGGCCGCCGTCGGTCATCACGTAGGCCTGTGTGAACACCTGGAAGCTGTTGATGAAACCGATGATCACGACGAAGAAGATCGCAGGCGAGATCATGGGCACGGTGACGTGGCGGAACTTGTTCCACTCGTTGGCGCCGTCCAGCTCGGCTGCTTCGTAGAGGTGGACCGGCACCCCTTGCAACGCAGCCAACAGGATCACCATGTTGCCGCCGACGCCTGTCAGCGTCATCAGGACCAGGCCGGCTTTGGCCCAGGCGGGGTCGCCCAGCCAGTTGGGGCCTGAGACGCCAATGAAGCCCAGGAAGGTGTTGATCAGCCCGAAGCGCGGCTGCAGCAACCAGATCCACAAGATCGAGAGGGCGACGATGGGCATGATCGAAGGGACGTAGAACGCGGCGCGGAAAAAGGAGCGGCCGCGCAGGCTCTTGTTATTGAGGAGCAATGCCAGGATCAGCGCGGCTGTCACTCCGAGGGGCACTGCCAGGCCAGCGTAGTAGATCGTGTTCCAGATCGAGATGCCGATGTATTTGTCCTGGAGCATCTGCTGGTAGTTGTAGAGGCCGACAAAACGCGTTGGCATCAGGACCGAATAGTTCGTGAGGCCAAGATACAGCGAAGCGAGCATAGGCCCCAGGCTGAAGAGCAGGAAGCCGAGGATCCAGGGCGAGGCGAAGAGGTAGAACCAGAACGTATCGCGAGCGCGTAAACTTTTCACTGCCTTCCCCTTGATCAGCGTTTCCCCCCACGCCGGTCGACCAGAGGGCTGGACAACCCAAGAGGTTGCCTGGTCGTCAACTCCTTGGAAAGAGGGAGATCAGTTCCCATGGGATGGGAAAATCTGACCGATGTGTCCAGATTCTCTGGCGTAAGCCTCGGGGCGGCCCGTCAGCAGGATGAAGTATCCCGCGACGAGCCTGCCCCTGGCCCATTGTACCTCAGGTGGGCTAAGACATGCTAGCCCAGAACTCGTCGAGCGCCTTCTGGACCTCGGCCTGCATGTCGGCGCACGCCTGCTCAGGGGTCTTCTGGCCGTAGAGGACCCAGTCGCGGCCGGTGCCGGGGTAGGTCCACAGGTCCTGGATCATCTGACCGACCGGCGTGATTGGCCGGAAGCGCGCATATTCCATCGACGCGTTGGCCAGCTTGCGCAGTTCGGGGAACGGCGAGCTGTTGATCAGCTCATCGCTCATGGCAGCCTTCTTCAGGCAGGGGATGCTCTGGTTCTCGATGCCCAGGTCCACCTGCGCCTCGTAGGTGCTGATGAAGTGGAGCCACTCGAAACTGGCAGGCAGGTTCTTGGCGCCAGCCGGGATGGCCAGGCAGAAGCCGCCAGCGAAGCCGGTGACCTTCTCCTTGTCGTTGCGGATATGCCACGGCGCCATGCCGAATTTCAGGTCGGGGTAGTACTTGGCGAAGTTGCTGAGGTTCCAGTCGCCGTTCACCATCATCGCCAGCTTGCCGGCGCCGAAGGGGGAGAACCCGGCCTGGGTGGGCCATCCCGCCGCGAAGTCGGCGGTCTTCTGGATGCCGCCCACAGCGTTGATGCAGTCGAGCTGCCATTGTAGCGTCTCGACCAGCTTGGGGTTGTCGAGCCAGGCGGTCTTGTCGTCCTTCATGAACTCGCCGCCGTTGGCCCAGGCGTAGACGTAGTCGCCGCCGTTGCCGTAGTTGAGCATCTGCGAGGGGACGAAGCCCATGACGTCGACGGCGCCGTCGCTGGTGGTCTTGGTGAGCTTCTGGGCCATGTCGATCATCGCGGCCCAGTCGTAGGTGGGAGGCTCCACCTCGGGATCATAGCCCGCCTCGGCGACCAGCTCCTTGTTCCAGAAGATGAAGCGGCCGTCGGTGTTGAACGGAATGGAATAGACCTTTCCCATCCACACCCCTTCCGCCCAGGTGGCTGGCCAGTAATCTTCCGCCTTGACATCGTACTGGGTGATGTAGTCGGTCAGCTCGGTGGCGCCGCCGCGGCTGGCCCAACCGGCCATGCGGAAACGATCCTGGATCACGCAGTTGGGGGCTGTGCCGCCTGCGCTGGCCGTGAGCAGTTTGGGGGTCATCTCGCCCCATTTGAAGGTGACGAACTCGAAAGTCACTTCGGGCTTCACCTGTTTGTAGGCCTCGATCTGCTTCTGGACCCATTCGCCAGCTACCTCGGTCCAGAACTGGAGTTTGATCTCGCCCGCTGCGGGCGCGGCCTCCTCAGCGGCGGGGGCGGCAGCGGG
>FWPV01006070.1_pt1 | contig 23479 bp, 18 predicted proteins | sample 2228371 | NCBI WGS metagenome assembly FWPV01 (sample SAMEA103939776, study PRJEB20133) | metagenome | reverse complement strand
CGGCAGCCGCGGGCCGCGAGCCGGCGAGCCGCGCACCCGCTCGCCAGCAGGGCTCGGCCGCCGGCGGCGGCGCGGCACCCGGCACACCGGCTCAGCCGCCCTTGGATCTCCAGCTACGCTGAACCGGCCGGGTCAGCCGGCGGCGCGCCAAGCCGCGAGGAACGCCCGGGCTCGCTCGGCCACGGCAGCGGGCGTGGCGCCCGGTCGGTAGAGCGCCGAGCCCAGCCCGAAGCCCGTGGCTCCCGCGGCGCGAAAAGCCGCCATCGTCTCGGGGGTGATCCCGCCGACCGGGAACAGCGCCGTGCCGGCCGGCAACACCGCCCCCAGCGCCTTGACCACCGGCGGGCCCAGCATCTCGGCGGGGAACAGTTTGAGCGCGTCGGCGCCGGCATCGAGCATGGCGAAGGCCTCGGTCGGTGTGGCCACACCGGGCATCGCCGCCAGGCCGGCGGCTTTGGCCTCGCGTACGATCGCCGGATCGGCGTGCGGGCTCACGATCAGCCGCCCGCCCACGGCCGCCACCTCGCGCACCTCGGCCGGCCGCCGCATCGTGCCGGCACCCACGAGCGCCCGGCCGGCGAGCGCGCGGGCCAAGCGGCCGATGCTCTCGAGCGGTCGGGGCGAATTCAGCGGCACCTCGAGAATGCGGATCCCGGCTTCCACGAGCGCTTCGCCGATCGGCTCGGCATCCTGCGGGGGCAGGCCGCGCAGGATGGCGACCAGCGGCGGGTCGAAGCCGAGGAGGGCGGTGGTCGTCATCGCCGATCTCCCGTCAGGCCGGCGAGCGTGGCGATCCGCAGCTGACCGCGCGCCGCGGCATCGGCCGGGGCCCGCGCGACGAGACGTCCGGCCAGTGCCAGCGCGCGGGCGTAGCGCTCGGTCAAGGCCGCCTCGCCCACGACCAGGACCGGCCCGCGCTCCTCGACGAGCTGCGCCGCCTCGCGCAGCTCGCTGCCGATCAAGAGGCCGGAGAGGTAGCTGCGCACCGCGCTGGGCGCGAGCTCACCTGCCAGCACCGCGGCTCGGGCCGAGAACAGACGGGCCAAGCTGCCGCCCCGGCTGGTCTCCGGGGCGAGCCCCGCGACCACGCCCCGTTCGAAGCCCGCCTCGTCCTCCCCTGTCGAATCGCCCGCCAGCCGACCCAGGATCGAATGGGCCAGGAGCACGGCGTACAGTTCCCCGGTCATGAAGGTGGCGAAGCCGCGCACCACCCCCCGCTCGACCGTCACCCACTTGCTGTGGGTGCCGGGCAGGACGAGCGTGCGGGTATCGGGCCGCTCCGCGAGTGCGCCCACGATCTGGGCCTCCTCGCCCCGCAGCACGTCGAACGAGCCGTCCGCCCGGCGCGTCGAGAGACCGGGCACGAGGTGGACCGTCCGGCGGTCGGCGAGCTCGAGGGAGGCCAGTGAGCGCGCGAGATCCTCCGCCCCCGCCGGACAGGGCCGATAGGGGACCTCGAGCCAGCCCTGGCGGCTCGTGACCATGCCCGAGAGCAGGACGGGCAGCGCGCGGTGGTGGTCGAGCCAGTCGCCCACGAGTTCGCGCAAGCGTATCTCGAAGCCACCGGGTGGAACGGTCGCGATCCCCGCCGGGGCGCAGCGGCGCGCCAGGACCGTGCCCTGAGCGTCGATCAGGAACGCCCGGAACGCACTCGTTCCCCAGTCGACCCCCAGAAGTGCCGGCTCGCTCACCGCGCCGTCCCGCGGGCCAAGAGCGCCTCGACCTGCACGCGTCGGGGCAGGGGTGCCACCGCCCCGAAGCCGGTGGTGGCGAGGGCAGCGGCGGCGTTGGCGAACCGGCCGGCGGCGAACGGATCACCGGTGCGCCGATATTCGGCCAGGAACGCCCCGTCGAAGGCGTCGCCGGCACCGGTGGCGTCGACCGCCTCGACCGGGTGCGGGGCCAGCCGCTCGCGGCGCTCGGGCGTGGCCACGAGCGCTCCCTTCGCGCCGAGTGTGAGCGCCACCACCCGGGGCCCCAGCGCCAGGAACCGATCGGCGATCCGATCCGGGTCCTCGAGGCCGAAGAGCGCCACGGCGTCGTCGAGCCCGGGCAACAGGATGTCCGCTTGCCGCGCGGCCTCGGTGACGATCGCCCGGGCCCGCGGTGCGGGCCAGAGGCGGGACCGGTAGTTGGTGTCGTAGGCGACGAGACCACCCGCGGCGCGGACGATCTCGAAGGCGCGGAACACCGTGTCGCAGGCCGAGGTCGAGATCGCCTGGCTGATCGCCGAGGCGTGCAGGATCCGAGCGCCGCGCAACCACGCTTCCGGCAGCTCCTCGGGGCGCATCCGGGCGGCGGCCGAGCCGGAGCGCAGATAGCTGAAGCTGTGCCCCTCGGGTCCGTGGCCGACGAAATAGGCGCCGGTGGGCGCCTCGGGGTCGCGTACGACCATGGACGCGTCGATGCCCTCGCGGCGCCACAGCTCGACGAAGCTGTCACCGAACGCATCCGCACCGAGCCGGGACCAATAGCCGACCTTGGCCCCCAGCCGGGCGGCGGCGATCGCGCAATTCGAGGTGTCGCCGCCGTGACCCATCAGCAGCTGCGGTTCGCCGGGCCGGGTCTGGTTGAGCTCGACGAGCGGCTCCCCGATCGCGACGAGATCGAGGCTCACGGCTCCTCACCTCGGGCCTGGCGGGCGAGCGCGGTGCGGTGGTACTCGGCCGATGCGGCCCCGAAGCAGCACAGGATCACCCGCTCGGGCAGCGGGTGGCGGGCCAGGAAGTCGGCCACCGTGCGCACCGCGATCGTCGCCGCCCGCTCGGCGGGGAAGCCGTAGATCCCGGTCGAGATGGCCGGGAAAGCGAGGCGGCGCACGCCCTGCTCGGCCGCCCGCTCGAGCGATCGCCGGTAGGCCGAAGCCAGAAGCTGGTCCTCGCCCAGCCCGCCGCCGTGCCAGATCGGGCCCACCGCGTGGATCACCCAGCGGGCTTTCAGGCCGAAGCCCGGGGTGACCACCGCGTCGCCGGTGGCACAGTGGCCGATCGCTGCGCAGGCGCGAGCGAGCTCGGGTCCGGCGGCGCGGTGGATCGCCCCGCACACGCCACCACCCGGCGCCAGCCGCTCGTTGGCCGCGTTCACGATCGCCTCGACATCGAGGGTGGTGATGTCGCCCTCGACGACCTCGATCCGGTCGAGGGCGTCGCGCAGGCTTGTGCCGGCTCCCGCCATCGCCCAACCTCCCGTTCGCCGAACCCTCCTAGCACCGGGCCCGATCCGCGAGGAGTGATGATCGCACGCTATCCCCTCGTGATCTTGAGCGAGCGCCAGCGGCGTCGCCACAAGCTGCGCAACCTGGCCCAATCGGCCCTGCTCGTGCTGGGCATGCTGGCGATCCTCGGGCTGTGCGCGTTGTTGATCTGGGGCTGGTCGGGTCTGTTCTGGGCTTCGGCGCTCACGCTGCTCTCGCTTTTGTTCGCGCCCCGCGTGGCGCCCGAATGGGTGATGCGGGCCTATGGTGCGGTACCGCTCGACGTCGAGGACTTCCCCGAGGGCTACGCCTTGTTGCGGCAACTCGCTCGGCGCGCCGGGCTCGAACGGCTGCCGCGGCTCTACTGGCTGCCGACATCGCTCCTGAACGCGTTCGCCGTCGGCCGTCGCGAGCGGGCGGCGATCGGCCTCAGCGACGGGCTGTTGCGGGCGCTCGACGGGCGCGAGTTGGCGGGCGTCCTGGCCCACGAGCTCAGCCACATCCGCAACGACGATCTGTGGATCATGGGCCTGGCGGACGTCGTGTCGCGGGTCACGAGCCTGCTCTCCTGGCTGGGGCAGCTCCTTCTCCTGCTCAATCTTCCCTTCCTGCTCGCCGGCGAGGTCGTGGTACCCTGGCTGGTCGTGCTGTTGTTGGTCTTCGCGCCCACGATCGTGGGCCTCTTGCAGCTGGCCCTCTCGCGCGCCCGCGAGTTCGACGCCGATCTGGATGCCGCGGCGCTCACCGGTGATCCGCGGGGGCTCGCCTCGGCGCTGGCCAAGCTCGAACGCTATCAGGGCCGCTACTGGGAAGAGATCCTCCTGCCCGGCCGGCGCATGCCGATCCCCTCCCTGTTGCGCACCCACCCGCCGACCGAGGAACGGATCCGCCGGCTGTTGGACCTCTACGAGCCGGTCGAGCCGCCCTTGCCGATCCTCGAGCGGCTGGGCGTGCCGCGCCGGGTGTGGGTGGTGACCGAGAAGCCGCGCTGGCGCCGCAGCGGCGCCTGGTATTGAGGCGCGCACGCCACAGGGTGTGCGCGGGGCTCGGGATCGCCCTTGATTCCCGAGCGGCCGGCGCGAAACGCGGCGCGCGCAGTCTCGGACCGGCCGACGAGCCGCGATGGTCGTGTGCGGATACGGCCCTCGCACTCTCGGCCCGAGCAGGAATCGGGCGATCATGGGAGATCGAGGGCAGGTCGAGGCCTTTCTCCGGGAGGAACAGCCGCGCGGCGATCGGGCGGCGGCGCCGACCGTCGCCCGGCCGCTGGACGGCCGGCTCGCGCTCTCCTGGCCACAGGGGGTCGCGCTCGTCGCGGCCGGCTGGCTGTTCCTCGCTTGGCCCTGGCTCACGGGCGAGGCGCTGATCCCGTGGGACGCCAAGATCGAGTTCTATCCCACCGTCCGTTTCCTGTCGGACGTCTGGCACCGAGGCGAGTCGGCCTTCTGGAACCCCTTCGTCTACGGCGGCTGGCCGCTCGTGGCCGACCCGCAATCCCTGATCTTCTCGCCGCTGTTCGCGGCCCTCGCCTGGCTGGTCGAACGCCCCTCGATGGCGGCGGTCGATCGCGTCGAGCTCGTCCATCTGCTCCTGGCGGGCTGGGCCGTGCTCGCCTGGTTCCGCCTCGCCGGATGGTCCGTGCCCGGTGGGGTGCTGGCCGCGCTGCTGGCCATGTTCGGCGGCACGGTCGCCGGCCGATTGCAGCACGTCGGGCTGGTCGTGAGCTACGCCTGGCTCGCGATCTCCTTGCCACTGCTGCGCCTCGCCCTGGAACGAGCCTCTGCGGCCTGGGCGGTCGCGGCAGGTGTGGCCGCGGCGATCCTGGCCCTCGGCCGCGACCAGGTGGCGATGCTGGGCTGTTGGGCCCTGGCCGGCTACGTCGCCTACGCTTGGTTCACCGCCGAGCGGCCCGGGGCGTGGCTGCGGAGTCGCTGGCCGACCCTCCTGATCACCGCCGGGACCGCGGGCTCGATCGTCCTTTTGCCGCTGCTCCTCACGGTCCAATTGGCGGCGCTCAGCAACCGACCGGCGATCGGCCTCGCCGAAGCCCTCACGGGCTCGCTCTCGCCGGTCAACCTCTTCACGATGCTGGCACCCGACTTCTTCGGCTCGCTCGGCCACCACAGCGGATATTGGGGGCCCACCAACCCGCGCTGGCCCTGCTGCGACTGGACCGACCGTTCGACCAACTATCTCTATCTCGGTGCCTTGCCGGTTGCCCTGATCCTGGGCCACGGGCTCCTCGGGCGGCGACTGGCCGCTTCCGAGGTCCGCTACTTCGTGCTGCTGCTGATCGCCGCCGCACTCTACGCGGTCGGTCGCCACACTCCGGTCTTCGCGTTCCTGTACGAGTGGCTTCCCGGTGTCGCCCGGTTCCGCCGGCCGGCCGACGCCGCGTTTCTTTTCGTGCTCGCACTGTCCGTGGTGACGGGGTGGCTGTTCGGCCGGGCGATCGAGGACGGATCGCCGGGTCCTTACGATCGGCGCGCGCTCGGACTCGTGATGCTCGCGCTCGCCGCCGCCTCCCTCTACGGCCTGTGGCTGGCGCACCGGTTCGGCGAGCTCGGCCGAGCGGGGCCCAAGCTCGCGGCCGGCCTCGCGGCTTCGGCCCTGGCCGGGCTGGCGATCGAGCTCGTGGCCCGGCGACCCGCGGCTCGGCGCGGCATGCCCGCCCTCGTTCTGCTGCTCTTTGCCGCGCTGGATCTGCGGGCGCACAACGTGGCCTCGGCGCTCAACGCCGCCTCGGCCGAGGATCGCCGGGCGCTCGAAGCGCTCGAGGGTGACGGGCTCGGAGCCGCGCTCGCCGCACGGGTGGCCGGCGTCGCCGGGCCGGCGGAACGTCCCCGCGTCGAGCTGATCGGGCTGGGCGGTTATTGGCAGAAGGCTGGCGCCCTGTTCGGTCTCGAGGCGACCTTGGGCTACGGCCCGCTACGGCTCGCGCGCTACGAACAGGCGATCGGGGCCCGCCAGAACAGCCACGAGCCCGTTCGCGAGTTCGGCCCCCTCGCGCCGGGCTACGCGGCCGCTCTGCAGCGCTTGTTGGGTGCCCGCTTCCTGGTCACGCCCGTGCCTCCCGAGCAGCTCGATCCCCGCCTTCCGCCGGGGGCGATGCCGCTGCTCGAGATGCGCGGCCCGGTCCGCATCCACGAGAATCCGTCGGCGCTGCCGCGGGTCATGTTGGTCCGCCGCGGGGTGGTGCTCGACGAGGAGCGGATCCGCAGCTCGGGGAGCTGGCCGGCTCTCGACCCGACGGCGGCGGTCGTGCTCGACCGGCGACCGGCGGAGTGGAACCGCTGGGCCACCCGCGTCGACGGATCGATCGCCGAACCCGAGGTCGAGATCCGCCGCTACGAGACCACCGAGATCGAAATCGAGGCGGCCACGCCGCTGCGCGCCTTCCTCGTCCTCAACGATCTCTGGTACCCGGGCTGGGAGGTCGAGGTGGGCGGGCGGCCGGCCGAGTTGCTCCGCGCCAACCTCCTGTTCCGTGCCGTGGCCCTGCCGCCCGGCCGGCATCGCGTCAAATTCCAGTTCCGGCCCTTCGCGCTCGCCAATCTGGCGCGGATCCTGGGCGAGCTCGTCTTCTGACCTCAGGCGGGGGCGGGCTCGAGCGCGGCGGCCGCCGGTGCGCCCGTCCGATCCCCTGCGCGCTTGAGCCCCTGGGTCAAGCGTTGGAGGGCCGCCTCGTCGAGCGTTTCGACCTGCAACAATTCGCGCGCGGCACGCTCCAGGATCTCGCGATTGTCGGCCAGGATCGCCACCGCCCGGGCGAACTGCTCGTCGATGATCCGCCGCACCGCGAGATCGATCTCGCGTGCGGTGTCCTCGCTGAACCGCCGCTCGAAGGTGAACTGGCCAGGGGCCGGCTGCAGGAACGGGCTGCGCTCCAGATCGTAGGCCACCGAGCCCAGCGCCGGGTCCATGCCGTAGCGGGCGACCACGGCGCGGGCGATGTCGGTGGCCCGGACCAGATCGTCGGCAGCACCGGTCGACAGATGGTCGAAGACGATCTTCTCCGCCGCCCGGCCGCCCAGGATGACCGCGATCTTGTTCAACAGCTCGTCCTTGGTCATGAGGAACCGGTCCTCGGTCGGCCGCTGGATCGTATAGCCGAGCGCCCCGACACCGCGCGGCACGATCGAGACCTTGTGGACCACGTCCGAGCCGGGCAGCGCCAGCGCCACGAGCGCGTGGCCCATCTCGTGATAGGCCACGATCTCCCGCTCGCGCGGGTTCAAGACCCGGTTGCGCTTCTCGAGGCCGGCCACGATCCGCTCCACCGCGGCGGTGAAGTCGGCCATCGTGACCGCCTGGGCCTTGCGGCGAGTGGCCAGCAGCGCCGCCTCGTTGACCAGATTGGCCAGATCGGCGCCGGAGAAGCCGGTGGTGATGGCGGCGATCTGGTCGAGATCGACGTCGGGGGCCAGCTTCACCTTCTTGACGTGGACCTGGAGGATCTGGACCCGACCCCGCTTGTCCGGCCGATCGACCAGCACCTGACGATCGAACCGGCCGGCCCGCAACAAGGCCGGGTCGAGGATCTCCGGCCGGTTGGTGGCACCGATCAGCACCACGCCTTCCGACGGGTCGAAGCCGTCGAGCTCGGTCAACAGCTGGTTCAAGGTCTGCTCGCGCTCGTCGTGGCCGCCGATGCCGGTGAGCGCGCTGCGGGCGCGACCCAGGGCGTCGAGCTCGTCGATGAAGATGATGGCCGGTGCCGCCTTGCGGGCCTGCTCGAAAAGATCGCGCACCCGCGCCGCGCCCACGCCCACGAACATCTCGACGAACTCGGAGCCCGAGATCGAGAAGAACGGCACACCCGCCTCGCCGGCGACCGCCTTGGCGAGCAGGGTCTTGCCGGTGCCGGGCGGGCCCACCAACAACACGCCCTTGGGAATGCGCGCGCCCAGCGCGCCGTACTCCTTGGGGTTCTTCAAGAACTCGACGATCTCGACGAGTTCGGCCTTGGCCTCGTCGACCCCGGCCACGTCGTCGAAGGTGACCTTGATGTCCTTCTCGACGTAGACCTTGGCCTTCGAGCGCCCGACGGACATGAAGCCGCCCAGCCCCTGCTTCTCGGCGAAGCGGCGGAACACGAAGGCCCAGATCCCGAAGAACACGAGAGCCGGCACCACCCAGGACAAAATGTCGCGGAACCAGGTGCTCTCGACCGTGCCCGTGAACTGCACACCGTACTTGGCCAGCTCGTTGGCGATCGCCGGATCGACCCGTGGGGTGACGAACTGGGTCTTGCCGGCCTGTGGCTGCTTGAAATGGCCGGTGATGAACTGTTCACCGACCGCGATCCGATCGACCAGACCCTGCTCGAGATAGGCCCGGAACTCGCTGTAGGGGATCACCTCGGTGGTGCGCATCTCGCGCAGCCAGCCCTGGATCATCAACAGGAGGAAGGCCGCCGCGACCGCGTACCAGATGTTGAGCTGCTGCTTGCGATCCACCGCGACCTCCGCCGTCGATCCGTCCCACCCCAGAGATAGCCGTTTCCCGAGGGGTTTCCCAGGATCCGCCGGAACCGCTCAGGCGCCGCGCGCGAGCAGCTCCTTGAGCCGGTAGACGAGATCGAGCGCCTCGCGCGGCGAGAGCGCATCCGGATCGACCTGCGCGACCGCCGCTTCGAGCGGCGAGGGCGCCGGGCTGGGGATCGGGGCCGGAGCCGTCCGGGCGGCGGCGAACAGCGGCAGATCGTCGGCCAGCCGGGCCGGCACCGAGCGCGCCTCGCCCTCCTCCAGCCGGCGCAGGATCTCCTCGGCGCGGCGCACCACGGCCGCCGGCAGCCCCGCGAGCTTGGCCACGTGGATCCCGTAGGAGCGGTCGGCCGCACCCTTGGTGACCTCGTGCAGGAAGACGACCTCGCCCTGCCACTCCTTGACCTTGAGGGTGTGGGTGGAGAGCGCCGGCAGCCTGGCCGCGAGTGCGGTGAGCTCGTGGAAATGGGTGGCGAACAGGCCCAAGCAGCGATTGACCTCGTGGAGGTGCTCGAGCACCGCCCAGGCGATCGACAGCCCGTCGAAGGTGGCCGTGCCCCGGCCGATCTCGTCGAGGATCACGAACGAGCGCGGCCCGGCCTGGGCCAGGATCGTCGCCGTCTCGACCATCTCGACCATGAAGGTGGAGCGGCCGCGAGCCAGATCGTCGGCCGCTCCGACCCGCGAGAACAACCGGTCGACCACGCCGATCTCGGCCGCCTCGGCGGGCACGAAGCTGCCCATCTGGGCGAGCACCACGACCAGCGCGCACTGCCGCAGGAAGGTGCTCTTGCCGGCCATGTTGGGACCGGTGAGCAGCCACAGCCGATCCTCGGGCCCGAGCCGCAGATCGTTGGCGACGAAGGGCTTGTGCTCGGCGGCCAGCGCCGCCTCGACCACCGGGTGGCGACCACCCAGGATCGTGATCCGCGGCTCCTCGTCGACCAGCGGCCGGGTCCAGCGGCGCTCCTGGGCGAGCTCGGCGAGCCCGGCGGCGACGTCGATCTCGGCCAGCGTGCGGGCGGTCCGAGCGAGCTCGTCGGCCGAGGCCAGCACGGCTGCGCGCAGCTCGGCCAAGAGTTCGAGCTCCCGTTCGAGGGCGCGGTCGGCGGCCGTGGCGATCCGCTCGGCGAGCTCGGCCAACTCGGCCGTGCCGAACCGGCCGGCACCGGCCATGCTCTGGCGCAAGACGAAGCTGCCCGGGACCTTGGCGAGCTGGCTCGTCGGCACCTCCACGAACCAGCCCAACACCTGATTGTGGCGGATCTTGAGCGAGCCGATCCCGGTGGCCTCGCGATAGCGCGCCTCGAGGGCCGCCAGATGGCGCTGCGCCCGATCGCGCAGCTCGCGCTGTTGGTCGAGGAGCGGGTCGGCGCCGGGGCGGATCGCCCCGCCGTCGCGGGCGATCAGCGGTGGCTCGTCGACCAGCGTGTCGAGCAGCCGCGCGGCCAGCCCGTCGAGGTCCGGAAGTTCGCGGGCCAACTCGGCCAAGGCCCCGTCGATCGCGGCCAAAAGCGTGCGTAACGTGGCCGCCACGCGTAGCCCCCGGCCGATCGCCGAGAGGTCGCGCGGTCCGCCACGGCCGAGCGAGAGCCGTGCCAGCGCCCGCTCGAGATCCGGGCAACGAGCGAGGGCGGCGCGGAGCTCGGCGCGCAGCTGCGGGCGTTCGACCAGGGCTTCGATCCGGTCGAGCCGGGCGCGGATCGCCGCCACGTCGACCAGCGGCGCCGCCAGTCGCTCGGCCAAGAGCCGCGCCCCCGGGCTCGTGCAGGTCCGATCGATCGTCGCCAGGAGCCCGGTCTGGGGATCGCCCGAGAGGCCGCGGGTGAGCTCGAGATTGCGGCGGGTCGCCGGGTCGAGCTGGAGCACGCTGCGCGCGGTCACCCGGCGCGGGCGGCCCAGCCGGGGCAGCGTGCCCTTCTGGGTGAGCTCGAGATAATCGAGCAGCGCGCCGGCGGCGGCGATCTCGGCCCGGCCGAACTCGCCCAGCGCCTGGACGTCGGCCACACCGTAGAACGCCGCGAGCCGGCGGGCGGCAGCCGTGCTCTCGAACGCGCCGTCGCGCAGCCGCGTGATCCGCTCCGATCGCTCGCCGCCAAGCACGGCCAGAGCACCGTCCTGCGCGAGCCGCTCGGCGATCAGGATCTCACCGGGCTCGATGCGGGCGAGGAGGGCCGCGAGCCCGGCGGTGTCGACCGCCTCGGTCGAGAAATCGCCGGTCGAGATGTCGACCCAGGCACAGCCCCATTCGGTGCGGATGCGGGCGATCGCAAGGAGGTGATTGTGCCGCCTGGGCTCGAGGAGCCCGTCCTCGGTCAGGGTTCCGGGCGTGACGATGCGCACCACGTCGCGCCGCAACAACGGCTTGCCCGGTCGCTTGCGGGCCTCGGCCGGGTCCTCGAGCTGCTCGCAGATCGCGACCTTGTGACCGCGGCGGATGAGCCTTTGGATGTAGGGCTCGACATTGTGCGCGGGCACCCCGCACATCGGGATGTCCTCACCCTGATGCCGGCCACGGCGGGTCAGGGCGATGTCCAGAAGCGGTGCGGCCTGGATCGCGTCCTCGAAGAACAGCTCGTAGAAGTCGCCCATGCGGAAGAACAAGAAGGTTCCCGGATGGGCGGCCTTGAGTTCGCGGTACTGGGCGATCATGGGCGAGGCCGGCTCGCCCGGCTCGCTCGCTCGGGGCGCGGCGGGTGTCACGCGACGGCCCCGCTCCGATCGAGAAAGTCGTGGAACATGCACGGGTTGGATGTGGGTACGGGGCGGCCGGCCGAGAAAGCGGGTTGACGTCGCTTCGCGTTATGGTTGAATTGTCGGCTGTACGACGCCCGCCAGCCGGTCGAGCCGGCGGCAGGAGCGGCTCGCGTCGGAAGAGGATGGCCCATGTTGCGCGACGATCCCTCGATGCGAACGACCGCCACTACCGTCTCGGAGGTCGTGCCGTGACCGCCGGCCAGGCTCCGCTGCAGGCTGCTCTGGCCGCCGCCTTGCCGGGGTGCTGGCGGGCGGCTCTGGCCGCCGCCGAGGAGTTGGCGCGCCGGGTTCGATACCTGAGCTGGCCCGATCGGGCCAAGGCGCTCGACGGTTATTTGTGGAACGAGGCGCGGGCCCGCTTGTCGACCGACGGGGTCACGGCGGTGGTCAATCGCCACGCCGAGGTGTTCCGCCCCGGCCACCCCAGCGGGGCCTATGCCAGCTGGTGCACCACCGTGATCGGCGCGGTGCTGACCTTGCTCGACGAGCCGCACCGTCCCTCGTGCGCCGAGCACGCCTTGACCTTGCTGCTGTCGCGGCAGCCGGAACACCGCGATGCGGCCGACGCCTGGCTGGTCGAAGTGACGCCCGAGGATCTGCAACGCGAACTGGCCCGGCTGCCGGGCTATGCATTCCTGTTGCTCACCCTCTACCCGAACGACTGCGCCGAGAGCTTCGTGGCCCGCGACGCGTTCTGGATGGCGATGTTGGGCTGAGCGGACCATCCGCCGGTTCGGGCCGGTCCCGGCGCCGATGGGCGCGCGCCGTCCGGGGCCGGATCGACGGCCGAGCCGGTGCAGCGCACGGCGCTGCGACGCATCCCTCGATCGGGCCATCGCTAGAGCTCGCCCGGGCGCGGCGACGATCCGGCGGGCGTGGCGGAGCCGGTCCACTCGGACGGGCCGCTGGCGCCGAGAGAGCGGGCCAGCGCCGCGGCCACGGGCCGGAAAGTGCGGCGGTGGTGCGGGCAGGGGCCCAGCCGGGCGAGCGCGGCCCGGTGCGCGGCCGTGGGGTAGCCGGCATGCGCGGCGAAGCCGTAGCCCGGCCAACGGCGATCGAGCCGGGCCATGAGCCGATCGCGCACGACCTTGGCCACGATCGAGGCGGCCATGATCTCGGCCACCAACCGATCACCGCCGACCACACAGCGTACCGGCACCGGCAGCTCGGGAGCCCGGCTGCCGTCGACCAGCACACGGGTCGGCCGGACCGGCAGGCGGGCTACCGCCCGGCGCATGGCCAACAGGGTGGCGCGCAGAATGTCGAACCGCTCGATCTCGCGGGTCGAGGCGGCGCCGATGCCGATCCAGGCGGCGGACGCCAGCTCGGCGGCGAGCTGCTCGCGCCGTCGGGGCGAGAGCGTCTTGGAGTCGGCGAGGCCTTCGACCGGCCGGCGCAGCACCACCGCCGCCGCCAGGACCGGGCCGGCGAGCGGCCCGCGGCCGACCTCGTCCACCCCGGCCACGAGCTCCGTGCTCACGCCCAGGCCTCGAGCCAGCTGGGCGCGGGGAGGATTACGCCGACCTCGCTGCCGGCCCAATTGGGCAGGACCGGACGGGCGAAGCCGGCGAGTGCCACCCGTGCCGGATCGTCGAGCCAGCGCAGGTGCTCGAGCGCGGCCAGGAGCGCCACCTGGGCGGCCCGGCCGGCTCCGTCCTCGACCTTGAGGGCCAGGCCCAGGCCGGTTCCGGCCCGGGCCGCGGCGAACACGCCCTCGGCGCCGGTCTTGACGACCAGATCGGGTGCCGTCGCCAAGAGGGTGCTGCACAGCCGGCCGGTACCCGCGACCATGAGCGGGGCGCGGTGCATCGCGGCGGTGATCCGACGGCAGGCGGCGGCCCGATGGGGCGGCAGGTCCTCCGGCGTCGCCAGTCGGGCGAAGGCCAGGGCCAGAGCGCGCAGCGGCATCGCCCAGGTGGGCACCCCGCATCCGTCCACCGCCGGTGGGTCGAGCGGTGCGCCGTCGGTGAGCTCGTCGAGCACGGCGCGGATCGCCCGTTGCACCGGATGATCGGGCCGCTCGTAGCCGGCCTCGGGAACACCCAGATGGCGGGCGAGGGTGAGCATGCCGGCGTGTTTGCCCGAGCAGTTGTTGTGGATCCGCCCGGGGCTGCCGCCCGAGGCGAAGAGGGCCCGGGCCGACGGGTCGTGGCTCGGCACCTGCGGACCGCAGGCCAGCGCGGTCTCGTCGAGTCCCAGTCGCGCCAGCCAGCGCGCGACGGCGCGCACGTGGAAGGGCTCGCCGCCGTGCGAGGCGCAGGCGAGCGCGAGCTCCTCCTCGCTCGCCCCGAACGCGTCGGCCGCGCCGCTCTCGACCAAGGGGATCGCCTGCAACGGCTTGATGGCCGAGCGCGGATAGACGGGTGGGTCGGGCTCGCCGATCGCCCGGACGAGGCGGCCGCTGCGATCGACCAGGGCGAGACTCGCCCGGTGGCGGCTCTCGACGCGGCCGCCGCGCCACACCTCGACCGCGATCACCGACACGTGCTTCTCCTCGTGGCCGAACGCGCGGGGAGCATAGAGGTGGCCGGGCGCGGCCGGGAGACGGGGATGAGATCGCTCGCACGACGAACGGTGCCGGTCGCGGCGGCCCTGCTGGCTGGTGCAGCGGTGATAGCCGGAGCGTTCGCAGCCCACGCGCTGGCCGGTGTCGACGAGCGGGCGGCCCAGCTGGTCGAGACGGCCAGCCGCTACCAACTGGCCCACGCTCTGGCCGTGCTCGTGGCCGGAGCGTTGCGACCCGAGCGGCTGGCGGCCCGCGCGGCCTGGCTCGCCGGGATCCTGCTGTTCTGCGGCAGCCTCTACGCCCGGGCGGCCGGGCTACCGCGCGGCCTGGCGATGCTCGCCCCGGTCGGGGGAGCTCTGTTCGTCCTGGGTTGGGTGATCCTGGCGGTCGACCTCCTGCGCGCCGGCCGCCTCTCACCCGGTGCCGACGGCCCGGGCCATCTGCGCTCGGGAGCCGACGGTCGACCGCCGCCGCGGTGAGCCCGGCCGGCGCGAGCTCGCCCTCCGCATGCCCTGCCGCTTCGCGTCGACCGGCCCGCGATCCGGCCACCGCGCACCCCACACGCCGGGGCGACGAACCGTCGGCAGCGCGAGCGGGGGGCCGCGACGCAGGGCGCCGTCCCCGCCCGCGGCGTCGGCTCTCGGCGAGCGGATCGGCCGGTGCGGTGCCGACCGCTGCTCCGAACGAATGCTGGGCCGGCCCTCGAAGCGCCGGGCGCAAGCGGGCCGTCGCGCGGCCGTCCGGACCAGGGCGCCGGGCGGGAGCGCCCGCCGGGCCCGGTGGTCCGCTCCCGACCGGCCCACGGCGTGACCACCCGGCCCGGATCGTGGCGGCTCCTCGCTGGACCCGTGCTTCGAGTGACCGGGGCGAGGGGCCGCCGGCCACCCCGACCGACGAGGCACGAGTCGCCGGTGATCGGATGGTGCGGGACGGGACCCAACAGGCGGTCCACGCCGGGCCCGGCGACGGCCCGAGACGGGGTCGGTCCGGGCCCGTCGGCGCCGCCGCGGTCGCAACGGTGCGCACCTGGTGTACCCCACGGGTGTCCTCCGGCCCCCACGCGGCCGTCGAGGCCCCCGGGGTCCGGGGGCGCGATACGCGCTCGGTGGTCCGCGCTCCTCGGGCTCCTCTCGGTCTCACCGCCGGCCGATCGACCCGAGGGTGCGCCCCGCCGGTCGGGGGCGCGGTCGCTGGCGGCACGGCGGAGCCGGCCCCGACATCGGCCCGTCTGCCGTCGCCGAACGAGGGCGCCGCCGGGGATCCGGTGGGTCGAGCTGGCCTCGCTGCCCGGCAGGGTCCGTACCGTGGCGGGCCGAGAGACCCGCCGCGAACCGCATCGAACCACTCGGTCTCGCGCCACCTGAACGGGGCAGGCGTCGTCCCTGCAGCGGCGCCGGGTCCGACGGCCCAGCGCTCGAGACCACGGCCTCGAACGCACACCCACGCCGGTCGGTCACGTGGCCGGCCCCGCCCCTCCCCGTCGCCGCCACCGGGCGAGCGCCGGGACACCGCGTGCCGTCCGCTCGAGCCCGCCGATCGCTCTCGGTCGGCGGACCCGGCGGCGTGGGCCGGGGGATCCCGCCGTGCACGTTGCCACGGCGACCCTCGGGACTCGTGCCATCGGCCGCGCCGAAGCCGTCGGTCGTCCCGAACCAGGCGTCAGGTGGCGCACCGCCCGAGCGGCCGGGCCGCCGGCTTCTCGTCGGCGGGTCGCTCGCAGCGGGAGGTTCGGCGGGCCGGCCGTCGAGGCCGAAGGGCCCTCCCACGCTCCCCGCCGATCAGGTTGCGAGCGTGCCTCGGCCGAGTGAGCAGGGCGGCGAGTCGCGGGCCATCGTCTTCGTTCGAGGCACCGGGTGCGGGGACACGATCGCCGATGGCAGGTCGGGCGGGGGACCACGGCTCGCCTGCCGGGACCCCCGTATCGGACCTCGACTCGACATCGGACCTCGACCCGACCCGGGGACCGGCCGGATCGCGGAGGCCGTGGGCTCGATGGGGCGAGGCGGAGGAGCGGGGGCGAAGGGCATGGACGGCCTCGTCGAGGTGGACGCCGACGGTCTAACGCGAGAGGGTGAAGAAAGAGTGAACGGGCGCCGGGGTCGTGGGATCGGGTGCGAGCGCATCGGCCCCGGTGCGGAGGCCGCCGGGGCGGGCTCGGCGGCGCTCAGCGGCCTTTGAGCGCCGCCAGGAGGCGCGCGAGCTCCTCGGGTCCGGCGATCCGACCCGCCGACGGATCGACGCTCACCGCCACCACCCGGCCGTCGCGCAGGATCGGCAATCCGGCCTCCGGCAGCTCGTCGATCGGCGGCGCCGCGGGGGCTTCGGCCGGAAGCAGCGGCGGACCCGGCCGGGGTACGTGCAACAGCACGAGGCCAGCGGCGTCGCGTGAACCTGCCACCACGCCCCAGGTCGTGAACCCGTCGGCGGTTTCGATCCGCGCCAGGCTGGAGCCGCCCAGGATCCGGCTCGGCGTCACCACCTTGTCGGGGGTCAGATAGAAGCCGTGCCCTTCGCCGGCTTCGCCCCGAACCCGCACGAGACCGCGGCCGATCTCGCTCGAAGAGTCGACCCGCGCCCCGGCCGGTGGCACCCGCGGCTCGATCGCACCCGCGGTCGCGGACGGCGAACCGTGGCCCAAAGACCCGATGGCGCCATCAGCCTCGGGTAGGGCGCCCCCGAGCGGGCGCGCGGTGCGCCCCGGTTCCGGCCGGGTCGGGCCGGTCGAGCCGCGAGCGAACGGGCGATCCGTCGGCGCGGACGGCGCCGAGGTCGGATGCGCCGATCCGCCGGCCGCCGGAGCCGGCGCTCTCGATCCAGCGGACGCTACCCGCCCCTCCGCCTCCGGTCCCCGAGCCGCAGCGAGTGTGCTGTTCGCCGCCACCGTGCCCACGAGCCGTGTGCCGATCGCGGTCGTGAGCGCGAGGCGGGCCTCGCGGGTACCGCCCGGCTGCGCCGGCCCCGAGGTCGCGAGCTCGATCAGATGCGGCAGCAGCTCCGAGAGGGCGATGGGCGGCGGCGCCGCGGCCAGCGCCTCCAGATCCGCCGGTGAGAGGTAGCGGCTGCGACCTTCTTCCTTGTCCCGGTCGCGCGGATGGGCATCGAGGGCGACGGTGACCCGATCGACCCGCGAGCGTGGCACCCTTCCGGCGCGGAACCCCCGACCACCCGGTTCGACCAGCGCCACGTCGACCATCGCCCGGCGGACGAGCTCGACTTCGGCCACGGTGAGGGGATAGGTCTCGGTGCGGACCGTTTCCACCCAACGCGGGATCGCCTCGACCCGTGCCCGGGCCTCCTCCAGCTCCCGTTCACGGGCGACCGAACCGATGCCGCCGAGCACCACCCCGCCCAGGAGCCCCAGCACGTCGATCAGCGCTTCGCCGGTGGGCCGCAGCCGGCCGAGTTCGCGGGCCTGGGCGCGCTCTTCGCGATCGAGCCGCTCCGCCAGGCGCCCGAGCTCGCGGCGGGCGGCCTCGTAATCCGGGTTGAGCCGTCGCTCGACCGCGGCGATCCGCTCCGACCAGACCCGCTCGCGCCGCACCACCCGCTGCTCGGCCGGCGCGCCGCGCAGCTCGATCAACAAGAGGCACGACCCCTCGGCCTCGCTCGGCTCGCGCGCGCTCGCGATCGGCAGATCGAGCTGCAACGGTACGGGATCGCGGCCGGGCTCCTCCAGGAGCGCCAGCCCGATCGGAGTCCCCGCATCGTCCGGCTCGTCCGCGCTACCCCGCACCCGGCCCAGCGCCGCCGCACAGCTCGCGGCCGGGGCCGCGCCGGCGCTCGCAGGGGCCGAAAACCTCGCCGGTACCGTTTCCACCGACGCCTTCGGGGCGGTTCGCTCGGCACAACCACCCAACACGAACGCCGTGACTCCCGCCACGGCTCCGATCCGCGGCCGACGCTTCGCCGCCATCGCCACCTCCGCTAGCGGAGGGTAGGCGATTTCAACTTTCGATAGAAGAGCTCAGATTCGGCTCGCCTCCTCTTCGATGGCGCCGGCCACGTTGGCCAGCACGTCCTCGAGCAAGCCCTCGTCCTCCGCCTCGACCATGACGCGGATCACCGGCTCGGTGCCGGACGGGCGCACGAGCAGTCGCCCGCGGCCGTCGAGGCGGGTCCGCTCGCGCTCGATGAGCGCCCCGAGGCGGGGGGCGGAGAGGTCGACGGGGCGGGCGGTGCGCACGTTGCGCAGCCTTTGCGGGACCGGCTCGAACAGCCGCGCCACCTCGCTGAGCGGCCGACCGGCCCGGACCAGTGCCGCCAGGACCTGGAGGCCCGCCAGCAGCCCGTCGCCGGTGGTCGCCAGATCGCTGAGCACGATGTGGCCCGACTGCTCGCCGCCGACATTGTAACCGCGGGCGCGCATCGTCTCGACCACGTAGCGATCGCCCACCCGGGTGCGCTCGAGCGTGAGGCCCAGCGAGGCCAGATAACGCTCGAGGCCGAGGTTGGACATCACGGTGGCGACGATGCCGGGCCGCGCGAGCCGGCCCTGCGCCTGCCATTCGCGGGCGATCAGCGCCAGGATCTGATCGCCGTCGACGAGCTGGCCGCGCTCGTCGACGAGTACGATGCGGTCGGCGTCGCCGTCGAGCGCCAGGCCCAGATCGGCCCGCCGCTCGCGCACCGCGGCGGCGATCGTCTCGGGATACTGCGAACCGCAGCCCGCGTTGATGTTGAAGCCGTCGGGCTGGCAGCCGATCCGGATCACCTCGGCGCCGAGCTCCCAGAACAGATCGCCCGCCAGGTGATAGGCGGCGCCGTGCGCACAATCGACCACCAGGCGAAGGCCCTGCAAGCTCGCTCCCTTGGGAAACGCGCTCTTGAGCGATTCCAGATAGCGGCCGCGGGCGTCCTGCAGCCGTTGCGCCCGGCCGAGCTCGGCGGGGCCGGCGCGCGCCGCCTCGCCGGGCTCGGCCACGAGCGCCTCGATCCGTGCCTCGATCTCGTCGGAGAGCTTGAACCCGTCCGGCCCGAACAGCTTGATCCCGTTGTCGGCGAACGGGTTGTGCGAGGCCGAGATCATCACGCCCAGATCGGCCCGCAAGGAGCGGGTGAGGAACGCCACGGCCGGTGTCGGCATCGGCCCCACCAGCATGACGTCCATCCCGGCGGCGACGAAGCCCGCGGTGAGCGCCGGCTCCAAGAGATAGCCCGACAGTCGGGTGTCCTTACCGATCACCACCCGATGGCGATGGTCACCGCGGCGGAACAGCCGCCCGGCCGCCAGACCCAGCGCCAGCGCGGTCTCGGCGGTCATCGGCTCGCGATTGGCGGTGCCGCGGATCCCGTCGGTGCCGAACAGTCGTCGCTGCATCCCGCTCCCGTCTCGCTCCACCTCGTTCCTCCGCCGACCACCCGGCCGGCCGCTCCGGCCAGGGTGATCGGCGGATCGCACCCCGATGCCGTTCGCCGCCTCGGCGCCTTGCCCGCGCCGGCGGTGTAGCGCCAACCTGGTAAAGGAAACGTGAAGGCCGAGGCAACGGCGAGGAGGCGATCGTGGCGAGGCGAAGCGATGGGGCGCTGATCGTGGCGCGAACGACACGGCTGCCGGCCCGGCTGCCGGCGGCGGGGCCGTCCTCCGGACCGTCTTCTCGCGACGAACCGGTCCGCTCGCCGCCCATCGACCGTCGCCGCCGGGGTCGGCTACCCGACGCGCTGGTGCGTGGCCTGCTCGTCGACCGCCTGGTCTGAGAACGGTTCCGCGGGTCCGAGCGCGACGGCCTCCGGCGCGACGGTGCGGAAGCCCGGCCACACCTCCGCACCGCGCTCGCGCAGCCGCCGCAGCCGACCGAGCGGCACGTCGCGGGCGATCAGCAGCGGCCCGTCGCCGTCGGTCGCCGCCGCGGGCTCGAGTTCGGCCCACACGCCGGTGCCACCCAGCGCCATCTCGCAGGGGACGAAGAGCGCCGCCGCCGAGACGTTCGGCCGCTCGGGTGGGACCGGGACGGTGCCGATGCCCCCCGCCACGGCCACGGCGGCGAACAGCTCGACGGCACGCGCCCGGGCACAGGCGAGCACCCGCGAGCAGCCCGAAAGGGCCGCGGTGTCGGTGGGAACCAGGATCAGATCGGGCGGATCGGCGGCCAGCCGGGCGGCCAGGCCCGGCTGCTCGACGTCCAGGCACACGAGGGTGACGATCTCGAGCCCGTTCCAGGCGACCACACCCAGCCGCTCGCCGGGCTCGAACATCCAGGCCGCGGGATCGCGCTCGTCGGGCGTCAAGGTGAGCTTGTCCTGGATCCAGGTGCTGCCGTCGGGCAGCCGCAAATGAGCGCGGTTGCGGAACCGCCCGGGGCCCACCCGCACGGGTAAGGTGCCGGCCAGCAGCGCCAGGCCCTCGTGTTCGGCGGCCGCCAGCATCGCCGGCAAGATCTCAGGGACCTGCTCCGCGAGCCAGGGGATCTCGGCATGCTCCGGCAGGCCGGCCGGCGCCCATTGCAACCAGCCCTCGGCCAGGTGCTCGGGCATCACGACCAGCTGGGCACCGGCCGCCCGCGCGCGCGCGAGCTGGCGCTCCACCAGCGCCACGAAGGCCGCGGGCCCTTCCAGGACAGCCGCCATGTTGGCGGCCCAGAGCGCGATCGTCAGTGTCTCGCTCACGGCTCCCTCCTCGCCCGCCGAGCTCAGCACCGAGCGGCCGGTCCTGTCGAGGAGCCTTGATCCCGCAGCCGCGTTCGATAGGTTCCGCTCGTCATGAACGAGGCTCCGGTGCCATCCGGCCCGCTGGTCGTGCTTCCCTCCGGCGAGGCCGTTCGGGCGAGCGAGGTCCGCCGCATCCTGATCGCGCCGGCGGTGGCACCACCGCGCCTCGAAGGGCAGCGCTTCCGTGTGATCCTGGAGACGGTCGACGGCGAGCGGCGGCCTTTGGCCACCGGGCTCAGCCGCGAGGACGCCCAGGATCTGGTGCGGCGCTGTGTACGGGCACTGCCGGAGGCGCCCGACCGGACGTGACCCGCTGGCGCGAGCGGTTGACGGCGCTGGTTGCGCGATGGCGCGGCGCCGGCCCGGCCACGAGCCCTCCTGCCGCGTCCCCCTCGCCCGCGTCCCCGGCGCCGGCCGGAACCGGCGGGGTGGTCGTGGTGACGGTGTTGGGCCTCGAGGGCGAGCCGCTCGAGAAGGTCCTCGATCTGGTCCAGGCCCAGTGCCGGGCACTCGGTCGCAAGCCGGTCCTGGTGACCGACGGTTGCGCGCTGGAGCCGTTCCGCCGCCGGCGGCTGATCGTCGAACAGGTACCGGACGCCGAGGCCATGGCCGAGCGGGCCCCCGATCTGCCCTGGCAGCTCTATCGCGAACGGCTGTTCGCGCTGATCGGCCGACGTTGGCGACCCTCGGCCACGGTGAGCTTCGGCCGCCGTCCCGACGTTCGCTGCCTGGCGGCGCTCCAGGAGCGCTGAGCTCAGCAGCGAGCCAGCGCCTGCGGTAGCCGATCGGGCCGATGGTTCCGCGGCCAGCTGCGGGCCAGCACGGCCACGAGCTCGGCGGCGGCACGGGCCCCCTGCGGGGTGGGGAGTTCGGCCGCCCGCGCCCGCATCGCCGCGCGCCGTCCAGGCTCCAAGAGCTGCGCGATCGCCCGGTGCACGCCGTAGGGCTCGTGCGCTCGGGCGAACAGGCCCACACCCACGGCCTCGGCCCACGCCGCCCGGCCCTCCTGCTCGTCCATCATCGGGTTCTCGTTGGGCACGAAGACCGTGGGCACGCCGGCCGCGAGGAGCTCGTGGAAGCTGTTGTAACCGCACGCCGCGACCGCCAGATCGAAGGCTCGCAGATAGCGGGCCACCGGAAAGGCTCGGATCCGGCGCACGCCCGGGGGGCCGCCGGCCTCACCCTCGGCGATCGGCCAGTCGAGGACCACGGCCTCCACTTCCGGCCGTTGCGCCAGCACCTCTTCGAGCACGCGATCGACGAGCCGGTAGTCGAAATTGTTGCGGGCGCCCAGCTGCACGAGGAGGGTGGTTCGGTGCGGGTCCAAGCCCAGCTCGGCGCGCGCGCTCGCCCGGTCCAGCAGCTCCTCGGGGTCGAGCAGGACGATCGGCGGGACCGCCACCCGCTCGAAGCTGCGGCTCGCGGTGATCCCGCGGTCGAAGGCCGCCGCCAGATCGCCGGGCTCGATCACGAGATCGAAATGGCGGGACCGATCGATCGTGGCCCGGCCCGCATCGGGCCGCCACAAGCCGCGGCGGATCCACACGAAAGGCCGATCGGCGTGGGCCAGCCGGCAGTCGACCAGGGCCTGGTAGGGCACGTTGCCGTCGAAGACGACGCAGGCCGGATCGTAGAACGCGATCGCCTCGTCGAGCCGGGCCCGCAGGCCGGCCGCCCAGCGCTCGGCACTCTCGCGGGTGGCCGCCTGGGCGGGCAGATATTCGGCGTGGAAGCCGAGCGCGCGGGCCAGCCCGACCGCCTGCGAGAGCGTGAGGATCACGGGCTCGAGCCCACCCGGCAAGCGCCGGGCGACGGCCAGCAGCCGCACCAGATGGCCGATGCCCACACCATCGGGGCTCAACATCAAGACGCGCCGGGGTCGCTCGCTCGCCCGCCGCAGCCAGGGCCGCGGTCCGGGGCCGTGCTCGGGTCCGCCGAGCTCGGCCTCGAGCCGCGCCACGAGCGCCGCCGGATCACCCAGGCGGCGCGCGGCATCGAAAGCAGCCTGCGCGGCTCGGGCCAGAGCCGGCCCGTCGAGCCCGGCGATCACCTCGCCCGACCGCTCCGCCTCGGCCAGCGGTAATCCCTCACCCAGAAGCGCGCTCAAGCCGGGTGGAGCCAGCACCGGGCAGCCGGCACCGAGCGCTTCGAGGAGAGCGGGCGGCAGCATCGGTGACCAGTCGGGCGCACCGGGCATCGCCCACAGATCGAGTCCGTCGAGAAAGCCCGGCAGGTCGTCCAGATCGCCCGGCAAGAGCTCGAGCCCGCCCTGGTTCGCAGGATCGAGCCCGGGCTCCAGGAATGCGCGTTCGGCCGCCTCCTCGGCCAGGACGGCCGAACCGATCGAGGATGGCAGCCGGCCGAACGGCCCCGTGGCCGGCCAGGGCCCGTGGCCGTGCCGGCCGATCCGCTCGACGCGCAGCCGCTGCCGCGGAACCCGCGGGTGCAGCGGTGCCAGGAGCGGCCAGGGCTCGCTCGCGCGCGGCAGCCGGCGCCACGCCGGCGCCCGGGCGAGGCTCGCGGCCACGAGGGGATCGGCGGGCACGAGGACCGGTTCGCCGCCCAACACCCGGGCCGCGGTCTCGAGGAGCCGTCCCGGTTCGGGGAGGAGCTCGGCCCAGGTGGCGGCCGGAGCCTCCACCCGTACGAGCGCGCGGCGGCTCACCAGGCGTGGCGCGCGGCGGGCGAGGCCCAGAAGCGGCAAGGCCTCGAAGGCCAGCGCTAGACGGCAGCGGGCCGGCTCGGCGGGGTCGACGAGCAGGACCTCGCGGCGGGCGAGGAGCCGGGCCAGCTGCGGCTGGACGGGCCGGGCTTCTGGCAAACTAGGAAGAATAGTTCGACCCTGATCGATTCCGTGACCGATTCTAGGACGAGGCGACTCGCGCCGAGGCT
>FWPV01006068.1_pt1 | contig 23484 bp, 17 predicted proteins | sample 2228371 | NCBI WGS metagenome assembly FWPV01 (sample SAMEA103939776, study PRJEB20133) | metagenome | reverse complement strand
GTCCGCCGGCTCGGGATGCCCGACGCCGAGCTCGCCGAGTATCTGCTCCGCGAGGCCCACGTGGCCACCGTGCCTGGCTCGACCTTCGGGCGGAGCGGCGCCGGCCACCTGCGCATCTCCTACTCCGCCGGATACGACGTGCTCGCGGGGGCGCTGGACCGGATGACGCGCGTGGTCGCCGCGCTGGCGTCGCGCGCCCCGGTGAGGTAGGGCATACCTGTTCCGGCCGGCGGGGTGCCGGGCCCGCCTGTTCCCGGCGGGAAGTCGGGCCCGCCAGCTCCGGCCGGTGGGGAGCCGGGTACATCTGCTCCGGCTGACGGCGTGCCGGGCCCGCCTCCCCCGGCGGGCGCGACGATCACCATCGAAGGGTTCGCCAGGTACCGGCGCGCGGCGCGGCGCACATCCTCCGCGCCGACACGGTCGATCTCATCGGCCAGCCGCCGGGTGAACCCGGCTCCCAGTCCCAGCCACTCGAACCACGCCCCGTAGACGGCCCGCTGGCGGAGGTCTTCCGCCAGTTCGTATGCGAACCCCTGGGGCTGAAGAGCACGTACCTCCCCGCATGCGAGAACGACTCTGTTCCGGATATCTGCTGCAACGATACCGCGATCCGCCGCCCGAAGTTTGTCAGGAGCAGCCGGGCGAGCGGGGGGATGCATCACCACCGCCCGCGACCTGATGGCGTTCGTCAAGGGCTTCTTCGGCGGCAGGCTCTTCGATGGGGCCGTATTCGATACGCTGTCCGCATCGAACCGGCTGCAGGCCTCGAGGGGGCCGATCCACTACGGCAGCGGGTACATGCGAATTACACTCTTTCCCTACACGACTCTCTTCCTGGGACGGGGCGAGCTGATCGGCCACTCGGGCTCGACGGGTTCGTTCGCGTTCTACTATCCCCTGAAAGAACTGTTCTTTGTGGGGGACCTGAACCAGATGGGCAACGCCGCCCTCCCTGTTCGGCTGTCCCTGCGGCTCGCGATGCTGGCGAGAAGCTGGTGAGGGGGAAAACCGGAAAAACACTATAGGAGACCCGGAAACTGTTCGGGCTCGTACTCGAACCGCTCCATCCTGAGCGCGACGACGAGCCGTGACAGTGGGATCTCGATAGGGAGATCGTTCATACCGACGATGTTCCGGACCTCCGGTGTCGTCGCGAGCGAGGGGTCGATGAGGGGCGAGATAAGCGCGAGGACCTCCCGATAGGAGGCATCGACCTCGTCGAGGGTTGCGAGGCCGTAGATGATGTACTTCCCGCTCCTGTAGATGGTGGCCTTGCCTCGGGAGAAGAGGGTATAGGCACCGCAGCAGTCCTGGGACTGTAAGGGGGAATCTTCTGTGCCCTGAGTGGTCCCTCCCACAGGGTCATCCCTGCAAGCGCCGCTACTCTCCCGGAAGAGAAGAAGGCGGAAGAAATCTGGAAACACTGATATGCGGGGTCTAAATCGCCATAGGCTCAATATAGAACAACGAAAGGCCAAACAAAAAGCGGAGATATTATAGAATGGGCGGGCAATAGGATACTATTGTATTCTGAGCAGGCCACCCGCTTTCGTGAACATATCCTTGCTCCTCCATAACCTGCGACTTGCTCGGATCCGCGTAGGCGAGGTGGACATCCAGGAAGCAATCGGGATCGATCCGGACCGAGGAACAGCTTCGGGAGGGAAGAAGCATGGAAGCACGGAACAGAAAACTGGATGAGTGGTATAGCAAGATAAAGCATGGCCAGACTAAGTTACCGCGGTTCCAGCGATTCGAAGCATGGGACCGGCAGCGCATCTGCAGCCTGGTGGAGACGGTCATTCATAACCTTCCCCTGGGCATTACACTCGTTCTGGAAGTAGGGGACAACGAGAAGTTCATCTCCCGGTACCTCATGACCGCTCCCAGAACGGATGGTCGCGTCTATGAGCACCTGCTTGACGGTCAACAGCGTCTTACGGCACTCTGGCGGGTTTTTCACAACAATTACGAGAATGAGACCTATTTCATCTATCTCAGAGAATTCGACCGTTTTGATGGAGATTCGAAACGCGAGGATCTTACCGTGTTCTGTCGAAGCCGTTACTACCGGGAGAACGGTGAACGCTATCCGCTCTGGTGTGACGACCCGGCACAGTGTCTTGAGCGTGGCATGATCCCTACCAACCTCATGCGGCCGGAAGACATCCAGAACGAGATCGATGAGTGGATTGAGGCGGCAACAAAGCCACTGGAGCCTGCTGGAGAGAAAGAGGAACTGCTCAGATTCTTTGAATATAAGAAACGGGTCAGCGACCGGATCAAGGACTTTCGTTCGATCATCGCCAACTATAACCTCCCCTACCTCTCGCTCCCCCTCCCAAACCGACAAAACCGTTGCCCTGAACGTCTTCATCAACATGAATACCAACAGCAAACCGCTCTCACAGTACGACATCATCGTCGCGGAAGTGGAGAGTGTCATGGGGCAGTCCCTCCACGATCTGGAGACGGGACTCAATAAAAAATATCCGGAAATCGTCCGGTATTCGCCGCTTTCAGACCAGATCCTTACCACCTCCGCTCTCCTCCAGGGTCACCTCCCGAACCAGCGGGGGGCCTGGGACATGGACAAGACCCAGATGGTGAAAAACTGGGAACCGATGGCGTACAGTCTGCATCGCATGGCTGCATTCCTGAAAGGTGAAGGCATCTTCGACAGAGAACGCCTGCCGACCAACGCCGTGCTCGCCGTCATTGCCGCCCTGTATGCGTTTATCCCTGAATCCGGCGACAAGCGAGGGCAGGATGAACTCCTGCTGAAGAGGTATCTCTGGTACGCCTTCTTCACCGACCGCTACGAAAACGCAGCCGCCACTCGTGCATTTGCCGATTTCACCCGGCTGAAACAGATCATCACCGGCGAGCGCAAACCTGACGGTTCCCCCTATGGCATTAACGATGTCCCGATCTTTGCCGAGCATGACTTTGCGGAAGTGGAAGAACTCATGACCGCTGAATGGCCAAAAAGGGCGACCATCCGTGGCCGCGGCATACTGGCCGTCGCCTGTCGACCGGGAGCCCTCGACTTCGCAACCGGAGAACGCCTCGATGCGGAAACCATAAAAAACGGCACTATCACCATATCTATCCCGATGCACTGCTGAAAGAGGGCGGGATTCCCGGTTATCTCGCTCTGAACTGCGCACTCATCGAGGATACGACGAATATGAACATCGGCCGGAAAGATCCGCTCCAGTACCTCAAGGACCGGTATGCCTGGACATCGGAGACCATTGTCCGCGAGCGGCTGCAGTCGCATCTCATCCCCATCCGTGAGCTCGCCAACGGCGGCTACGAAGGTCTTGAGGAGTCTGAGAAGAACAAGAAGTTGAAGGCCGACTTTGAAGCGTTCCTCCGCGCCCGTGCGGAGTTGATCCTCCGGGCCGCACGGCACCTTGCCGAAGGCAGGCAGCTTTCTGCCGGTGAGATCTACGGTGAATGAACCTGACGGCATCCCGGAAACCGTTGCGGGGCGGATTCAGCACGGGTGTCGGTCGGGAGTCTCTGCCCCGGAGCTTCCCGACCGAGCGCCGTCTCTCTATTCTCCGTTTAGTTCGCCTCGTAACTCTGCAGGATCAGGGGTTTTGCTTTCTCCAGGTCTTCATCGGAGCGGATCAGTATCTCCAGGTCTCCGGTGCCGTAATGGCCGATCTCTCGTACATCCCGGGTAAATCCCGGCTCGATTTCAACCGCATCTGGATCGACCTTCACCCAGACGACAATCTCTCTTTTCTGGACGCCTATGGTCATACAGGCAAAGTTCTTGATCCGCTTGAAGGCTACATAGAACTTGAGCACCTTCGTCTGGACGTCGTCTCCGAGCGCCTCGATGTAGGCCTTCAACGCCTCGACGCGGTCCCGCAGAACCACATCCGCACGTTCAAGGTTTTCAGAGAATGACGGCGCAGCGCGTGTCGGTCTCGGCCCGGCGCCCTCACCGGATTTTGCGGTAGTACTCAGGGCAGTAGCGGCGTTCTGTGCAGTGGTCGCGTTCACGAGTTCGAACAGCAGGAGGTTGTCGTCGAACTTCCGGTAGCGGACGAGCTCGATATTGCGGTTGATCTGCTGGACGGCATGAACATCGTATTTCGTAAAGTCGCCGGCGATGCAGAGGAGCCGTGGGGTGCTCCAGTCCAACTTCTCTTCGTAGTCTTTGCCCAGTTTCTTGAGAACCATCAACTCGTATTCGCCTTTATGATCGAGGAGCCAGTCCAGATAGTAGAGGCCCTGGTTGATGACGTTTTCATTGATGGCCCGCTTGTATTCGATGATGACTGGAAAACCGTTCTCATCGATCCCCAGGGTATCGATGCGGCCACCGTGCGTCTTTCCGGTGGGATATTCGCTCTCAAGGAACGTGATCCCGAGTAGGTGCTCCAGGTTCTTCTCGATGTAGACCTGGAGGGATTTCTCGAGTGCGACAGAAGATCCCTTGAGTTCGCGGGCTTCCGGCCCGTCTATGCGAAAGATACGGATGTCTCCCATGGGCTCACTCCCGCAGGTACCTCCCCCCGACCGGCACGAACCGTTTTGGTTTCTTGACCGTAGCGTACTCCCGGATATCCTCGAGTTCGAGCGCCATCCAGTCCCTCTTCCTGCCCTCTCCCTTCCTTACCCGGACCCCCTGCCAGCGCTCCTGGCTCCCGACGTAGGCTTTTGTCTCCTCTTTTGTCAGGAAGATCGCGTCGCCGAAGGTCTCGAAGAACGCGAGAGGGTCTTCTGAGATGACGATCCGCCTGATCGTCGCCTCCCCGACGCAGCCGGTATCCTCGTGGGACTGGTAGAAGACGAGTCTCATGCCCGGCTTGAGTTCCTTGAAGACGGTGGCGGGTTTGATGAAGACGGTCTTGCCGTCCTTGAAGAACCGGGGCATGAGGTGTTTGGGGACCGGGAAGGCGACGCCGGTGATCTCGCTCATGATTCTGTGTAGGGAGTAGCACTATATAACGCATATTTTTTTTTGAAAACCGATGTGTGCCGAATCACTCGGCAATGGCCTAATAGGCCTTAAAAATGAAAATCATCACGAATAAATAGTGCAATCGGCTATCCCTCATACGACATATTATGTCCCTTTCCCCAGACATACTTACCGAAAAAATCCTCAACGAACCCAGGCCTCTTTCTGATCGACAACGATATGCTGTCCTTTGCGATCGCCCTCACGTCCGCATTATTGCAGGCGCAGGGGCTGGAAAGACTGAGACTCTAACCCGACGGATTGTCTACCTCCTCCTCGTACAACAGGTAGTGCCGTCCGCAATTGTCGCCTTCACATTCACGGAAAAAGCAGCACAGAGTATGAAGAGCCGTGTATATGAGCGTGTAAAGCACCTTGGCGGAGATGAGATCTGTGCTCGTCTTGGAGAGATGTTCATTGGCACCATTCACGGCTATTGCTATCGTCTTCTGGAGGAGCACTTCGGGTACGGGGACTGGGGAGCGCTTGATGAAAACCAGGAGATGGCGTACCTTATGCGGGTCGGGTGGGCTCTGGGGCTCGGGCGATCCGGCTACTATGCCACCAACTGCGAAGATTTCGTCAATGCCCTGAATGTCTACTACGGCGAGATGATCCCGGAAGAGGCCCTAAGGAAAAAGAAAGATAGAGAATTCCTTGAAAAACTGCGCCGGTACGAGGCATCATTAGATCGACACAAGCGGCTCACCTTCAACCGCATGGTGCAGATTGCAGTGGAAAACCTGCAAAGCCGTCCTGAAGTGGCAGAACACGTAAAATATCTCATTGTTGACGAGTACCAGGACATTAACCGCGCACAGGATGAACTCATCCGGTTAATAGGGCTGGGGGGAAGCATCTTCATTGTCGGCGATCCGCGGCAGACAATTTACCAGTGGCGTGGCTCCGACGAACGGTGTTTCGAGGAATTTGCCACGCGGTACCCAGAGGCTGTCACCATCCACATAACCGAGAACCGCCGTTCGACCGTAGCGGTGATCGAGACGGCAAATGGATTCTCGGATACGTTTGAGGGCCAGCGCTACGACCACATGGATCCGGTTCGTCGTGAGCAGGGTGGGGCGTATCTGGCAGAGATGGAGAGCGATATTGCCGAGGTAGGCTGGATTGCGGATCAGATCCAGGCGCTCGTTAAAGAAGGGAAATGCAACTACCGCGATATCGCGCTCCTCTTTCGGAGTGTGAGCACCTCGGCGCCCCCCTTTATCGATGAGTTCAGGCGCCGTGATATACCCTTTATCGTTGGCGGAAAGGTGGGGCTGTTCCGCCGGCCAGAGATTCTTGGCATAGGGCAGTTGTTTGCATGGCTATGGGAAGATGGGTTCTGGCAGCAAGACCGGTGGTCAGCATCGACACGTATTCGAGGTGAGGAACTGCTCGAAGTGGCGGTGGAGAACTGGAATCAGGGTATTCCGGATCTGGCGCTTGAGGATTCTGATGTAGTGAACCTTCGCCGCTGGAAGGACACAGTGCTGAACGGAACATACAATAACTTCTCTCAGGTTTTCGGAGAACTGCTCTTGCTGCTCGGGTATCACAGGCTCAATCCTGATGACGCGCGACATGCAGTTGTCATGTCGAATCTGGGCAGGTTCAACACGCTCCTTACGGATTACGAGACAGCCATTATGCTTGGGGGACGACGCAGGAACTGGGAGACCGACCTGAAAGGGCTATGCTGGTACCTGAACACCTACGCGTCCTCGAAGTACGAGGAGCAGACCGGTGACGACATCGGCGGCGTGGACGCTGTACAACTGGTGACGATTCACCAGAGCAAGGGTCTGGAGTGGCCGCTGGTGTTTGTGCCCTGCATGGTCCGGCAACGGTTCCCGTCGAGCATGGTGGGCAGAGAAAGAACCTGGCTCATATCCCGGGAACTCTTTGACGCGGCGAAATACGAGGGCGATCGGGAGAGCGAGCGCAAACTCATGTACGTGGCGCTGACCCGGGCGAAAGACGTGGCCGTGGTAAGTTACTTCACGTCCATGAACGGGCGGCAAAAAGGGCGAAGCGATTTCGTGGGCGACATCGAGGACCTACCTCACGTCGAGCCCCTCTCACAGAGAGATAGATTGCCGGATCATGACTATGCGACCGGCGGCGCTGTGGACGAACTGCGCACCTTCTCTGCCGGTGAGATTGTGGACTACGGAAAGTGCGGCTATTTCTACAGGCTTCGGCATATCTGGGGATACCAGCCGGGTCTCACCGACTATCTGGGGTACGGGCAGACCTTGCACTTCTGCCTCCGGGAAGCTGCTGACCTGATGAAGAATGAGGATCTGTCCCCGATGGTTGCAGTGGCAACGGCGGTGGATCGACACTTTCACATGCCGTTCATGACCGAGGGACGAATGGAGGAGATTAAACGCGCAGCAAAGAACCATCTAATGAGATTTGTGGAGAAGTACCGCGACGATATGCTCCGGATCCGGGAAGTCGAGACGCGGGTCGAATTCCCGGTTCAGAACGCCATTGTGGCCGGGAAGGTGGATGTCATCCTCCATGATGGGGATGCTGTGGAGGTGCGCGACTACAAGACCTCCGACACGGTGACGACTCCCGAGGACTCGGCGCTCCAGGTGCAGCTCTACACCCGCGGCCTCTGTGCGGTAGGCGAAACCGTCTCCCGGGGTTCGGTGGCATACCTCGAGGAGGCCGCTGTGGACACCGTTGATGTGACCGAGCAGGCCGTTGCAGAGACGGTGGCACGGGTGGAGGAGCATATCGGACGGATTCTCTCGGGCGACTTCACGGCATGTCCGGGAACAGTCTGTGAGCGGTGCGATTATAGGGGGATTTGCAGGTGGCGAGCATGATTGATATGGATCCGAAGATGGCAAAACATCAGGAAGAACGGTTGAAGCGGCATAAACAGCAGTTGAGACAGAAACTTACCGAGCTGTTCCAGATCGACTCGCCGGACCTCGATTTCGGAGTCTACCGGATCATGAACCAGAAACGGGACGAGATCACGCGGTTCATGGACAACGACCTGATCGAGGCCGTTGATGCTGAGTTCGGGAAGTACGACAAGGAGAGCCGCACCCAGATCGCAAGCGAACTCAAGGAACTTGAGCAGATCATCCGCAACACGTACGGAGACGAGGCCCTCGATGCGAATGGCCTGAAGGAGGAGTATCGGAAGGCGGCGAAGGGCAAAGAACTGCATGAGAAGTGGCAGAAGTTACAGCGGGATGCCGAAGAAGCCTCGATGAGCGATCTGCAGAAGGCAGAGATCTTTGCTCACCTGGAGGAGTTCTTCTCCCGCTACTACAAGGACGGGGACTTCCTCTCGCTCCGGCGGTATGCGGCGAACGAGAAGTACGCGGTGCCCTACAACGGCGAGGAGGTGCTGCTCCACTGGGCGAACAAGGACCAGTACTATATCAAGACGGACCGGTTCCTGAAGAGCCACGGGTTCGACGTGGGGTCATACCGGGTGCTCTTCGAGGTGGTGCAGGTCGAGGGACAGTCGAACGGGACCGGCACGAGCCGGTACTTCGTGCTCGCGGGCGACGATGCGGTGACATACGACGACGAGAAACGCCTGCTCACCGTCAGGTTCGCCCATGCGCCCCTCTCAGACGACGACCTTATCAGGCGCTTCCCGCCCGGGGCCGGACGACAGAAGCCGAACCAGGACGACATCATGGCCGGGCTGGTGGCCGAGATCCTGCGGGGCAGGGGCATACCGAAGGGGCTCGCCGACGCCCTGCAGACGACCGAGCGGGACGCCGATAGGAACCCGCGGCTCTACAAGCACGTGATGAGCTTTACGAAGGAGAACACGAGCGACTTCTTCATTCACAAGGACCTCGGCGGCTTCCTCCGGCAGGAGCTGGACTTCTACATCAAGAACGAGGTCTTCAGGCTGGACGACCTCGGGACGGAGAACGAGGTGGCGGTGGAGCGCTACGTGAAGCGGGCAAAGGTTCTGAAGTCTATCGCCCACCGGATCATCGATTTCCTGGCGCAGCTCGAGGACTTCCAGAAGATGCTCTGGGAGAAGAAGAAGTTCGTCCTGCGGACCGGCTACTGCATGACCCTCGACCACGTGCCGGAAGAGTTCTACCCCGAGATTCTGGCAAACGAGAAACAACTCGCGGAGTGGCGCGACCTCTACGGCATTGGGGAGGCTAGGGCTGGGCAGACCACGCTCGCCGGCGACCGGATCGATGAGGCCTTCCTGCGGAGTCATCCGCATCTCGTCATCGACACGGCGTTCTTCGACGACGACTTCACAGACCGGCTGCTCGAACACCTGCAGCACCCGGACGGCACGCCGGTGGAGGACCTCGACGAGGCCATTGGCGGGCTGATGATCAAGAGCGAGAACTGGCAGGCGCTGAATCTCCTGCAGGAGCGGTACCGGGAGAAGGTGAAGTGCATCTACATCGATCCGCCGTATAATACGGGGAGAGACGGGTTTCTGTATCGAGATAATTTCCAACATAGTTGCTGGTTAACGCTCATGGCCGATCGCCTAAGCATAAGCAACCCCTTGATGCGTCAAGATTCCTTAATATTTACTCAAATGGACGAAAACGAAGATGAACTTTGTCATAATGTTCTGTCTCATGTATTTTCGCGAGAGAACTATGTTGAAACTGTAGTTTGGAGGAAGAGGGGAGGCCCGCCGAATGATAGGATTATAGCGAGTGTCCACGAGAACATTTATATTTATGCAAAATCTGTGGACAATTTCGATTTAAGACTTTTGCCTCGTCCAGACGAATCTATCGAGCGATACACAAATCCCGATAACGATCCTAGAGGGCCATGGGTAGCAGGCGATCTATCTGCAAATGCTAAAGGCGGACGGTTTGTTGAATCACTATATTTTGAGATAACGAATCCTAGGTCAGGAGAGAAGTTTTTGCCTCCTGAAGGTGCGTGCTGGCGGTTTAATAAAGAAAAAATTAACCAATTAATAGAAGATGATAGAATATTTTTTGGTTTAGATGATAATGGTCGTCCAAAACTGAAAAGATTTCTCAGTGATGTAAGAGATGGAATAACGATACCATCAATATGGAGTGATTTGCCCACAAACACAGTATCTAGATCGGAGATTAATCAACTGTTTGGAGAGAACAATGCTTTCGACACGCCAAAACCAGTTGACTTGATAAAAAGAGTGGTGTTTGTAAGTGTTTATGCTGAGCAAAAAATACTTGACTTCTTCGCTGGCTCAGGCACCACCGCCCACGCTGTGCTCAACCTGAACAAGGAAGATGGCGGCAACCGGAAGTATATTCTCGTCGAGATGGGTGACTACTTCGATACTGTCACCAAACCCCGCATCCAGAAAGTCATGTACTCCTCCAACTGGAAAGACGGCAAACCCCAGGACACCGACGGCCAGAGCCACATCTTCAAGTACATGGAACTGGAGCAGTACGAGGACACGCTCAACAACATCGAGTTCCTGGACCGGGACGGCCACGTGCAGGCCACCATCTTCGGCATGAGCGACTACATGCTCCGTTACTTCCTCGACGTCGAGACCCGGGAGAGTCCCTGCCGGCTGAACGTGGACCGGCTGGCGACGCCGTTCGCCTACACCCTCCGGGTCCGCCGTGACGTCGGTTTCGACCATGTCCCGGTCGACGAAGACGGGTTCCGTGAGGTGACCGTGGACCTCGTCGAGACCTTCAACTACCTTATCGGGCTGCACGTCCGGCGCCGGGTGGTCAGGCACCAGGGCGGCCTCACCTACCGGGTCGTCCACGGCGTCCTCCCCGACGACAAGGTCGCCACCATCGTCTGGCGCAACTCCCCGAAGAACCCCGTTGGCCATGAGCAGGCGCTCGAAGCGGACGCGGCGTTCATCACCGACGAGATCCTCGGGGAGTTCCCGGATACCCGCGTGCTCTATGTCAGCGGCCACTGCTTCGCACCCCGGGCAACGCCCATCGAGCCCGAGTTCAAGAAACGCATGGGGGCATGAGGGCGTGGCGGCACAGCGGGGACGTAAGATTGGGCAAAAGCAGAGACAATCCTCGAAGGAGGGAAAACTCCGGCCGTGGCTGGTCAAGTGCGCATTTGCGTACCGCCTCTTCGGGATGAAGTCCTTCCAGGACTTCCAGGGCGCCCTCGCCGGCGTCGAGGAGGGCGAGGGTGAGGACGGGCACACCCACTATTACCACGTCCTGAAGAGCGACACCCGGTTCCGGAAAGATGCCCGCGTCACGCTCGACGAGTTGCGAAACTACGACGACAACATCGTGCGCCACATGCACCGCATCAACGCCCATCGTGACGCCCCCATCAACCTCAAGTACTACCAGTGGCTCGCCGCTCTCTTCACCGAGGCCTACCTGGATCGCTACTTCCAGAGCCCCGGGAGACTCGCCTCTCTGGTCGAGGAGTCGGTGAAGGAGTACATCAAAGAGGCGTTTCCGTCCATCCTGGACCCCTATGAGTATTACGAGCGGTACATGCCCGGCATGGACGACCTCCGCAAGTGCGCCTACTGGATGGCGACCGGTTCGGGCAAGACCTTCCTCATCCACCTCGCCTACCTCCAGTTTCAGCACTACAACAAAGGACCGCATCGGCTGGATATCGATCGCATCCTCCTCATCACCCCGAATCGTGACCTCACCGCCCAGCACCTCCGGGAGATGAAGAAGAGTGGCATTCCCTGCACCGAGTTTGACGCCACCGGGCTCGGCGGCTACTTCCAGCGGCGGTCCGAGGAGGCCGTGAACGTCATCGAGATCACGCGGTTCACCGAGGACAAGCAGGACGGGGGCCTCAAGCGAGTGGACATCGAGAGTTTCGGCAGGAAGAACCTCGTCTTCGTGGACGAAGCCCACAAGGGAAGCGGCGGCGAGAAGTGGAAGATGTTCCGGCGTGAAGTCGCCCGGGAGGGCTTCACCTTTGAGTACAGCGCGACCTTCGGGCAGGCGGCGGCTTCAGGAGGCGATAACGACAATCTCGCCGAGTTTGCCAAGACCATTCTCTTCGACTACTCCTACCCACACTTCTACAACGACGGCTACGGCAAGGAGTACCGCATCCTCAACGTCAACAAATCCACGTACGAAACGGAACGGGTACTCCTCGCAAACCTCCTCACCTACTACGAACAGAAGCTGGTCTTTGAGGATCTCAAAGACATCGCCACGGCTGAGTACAACATCGCCGACCCGCTCTGGATATTCGTGGGGAGCAAGGTAAACGTCTCCGGCATCAAGTCCGACGTGCTCACGGTCGTCCGGTTCCTGCAGAAGATCCTCACTGAGCGGGATTGGGTGATCCAGGCCACAGATGAATTCCTCCAGGGGAAATCCGGCCTCCTCCACGAAAAGACCAAACACGACCTCTTCAGCCCGGCCTACCCCGAGCAGCGTCTCCGCTACCTCAGGGAACGTGGGCTGAGCGCGGAGGAGATCTACGATGACATGCTCGGCCGCATCTTCCGCTGTACCGAACCCGCCGGTCTCACCCTCGTCCTCCTGAAGAACACCGACGGGGAGATCGGCCTCAAAAGCGGCGACAATGACTTTTTTGGGGATATCTACGTCGGAGACACAACGAAGTTCATAAAGATCGTCGAAGAGCACGAGCCGCAGATTACTATCGAGAAGATCGATCACCCATCCCTCTTCCGCGCCATCGACGCTCCTGACTCCACCGTAAACGTGCTCATCGGTGCAAAGAAGTTCATCGAAGGCTGGGACTGCTACCGGGTCTCCTGCATGGGTCTCATCAACATCGGGAAGAGCGAGGGCACCGAGATCATCCAGCTCTTCGGGCGCGGGGTCCGGCTCAAGGGCAGGAACAACTCCCTCAAACGCAGCACCAACGATGCCGGTGACCAGCCCCCAAACCTCCCGCTTCTGGAGACGCTGAACATCTTCGGGGTCGACGCCAAGTACATCGGCTATCTGCGCGAGTTCCTCACCATCGAAGGTGTTGATGATTACAAGACCGTTGAACGCCAGATTCCAATCAAAATCTGCGAAGATCACCTCGGCGAGGGTCTGCTCATCCCCCACTGGGATAAGACCGGATTCGAGAGGAACCGGCGTTTCGTCCTGACCAGAGATCACATCGTCCCGGTAAAGGTTGATCTCCTCGCCAAAGTGGAGAGTGAGGATAGCCGGTATTACAAGGGTTTGGAAGCCGACTCCCGCCCCGATCCAGTCTCAATCGACCAGCGCTACCTGGATCTCATCGACTGGGACGCGGTGCACTTCTCCCTCCTTGAACACAAGAGCAGCAAGGGCTGGCAGAATATGATCTTCGATAAAGCCCTGCTGCGGGAGATCATAGAAGACCCCGGGTGCTACACCCTCTACTATGCCGATCATGCCGTCAGGCCCCGATCTTTTGAGGATGTGCAGAAGCTGCAGGACGTGATTGTGCTCATCCTGAAAAAATCGCTCCAGACCGCGTACAACCGGCAGAAAAACGCATGGATGATGGAGAATTTTCGGATCGAACGCCTATCCAAATCGCATGGCAATTTTGAGTTCAAGAAGTACGTCGTGAAAGTTCGTGAAACCGAGACGGACGTAATCGAGGCAATTGATGAGATCATCCAGCAGGTCGACCGGATCTATGCATATGGAAACACAAAATTCGTCACCAACGTTTTCTTCCCGAACCACCTGTACCAGCCTCTGCTCGCAAAGACCAGTGAGATGTCGAGTAAAATCTCCGCAATCTCCCCGGAAGGGCTCAATAAGGGTGAAGAAAAACTGGTGCGGGGGATTAAGAGGTATATCGATGAGCAAACGGACCTCTTTGAGAGGAAAAAGGTCTACCTGCTTCGCAATATCCCGAAAAATGGTGTAGGCTTTTACAAGAGTTCGTGGTTCTACCCGGACTTCATCATGTGGGTAGTCGATAACAACAAGCAGCATATCGTCTTCCTTGAGCCGCACGGGATGGTGTTCAGCTCCGGGCCAGAAGATGAAAAAGTGCAACTTGCAGAGGATATCAAGGCGATCGAGCGGAAGATCAAATCAACGTACCAGAATAAAGGCATCGACTGTGGAATATCGCTCGACTCCTTCATCATCTCCGTGAGCCAACCGGGCGCGGTGGCAGAGCCGTATCTTTACAGGACGAAAGAGCAGCGGAAGAAGCATCATGTCCTTTCTCTCTCTCAACCAAATTTCATAGATGAGTTGTTTGAATTCGTTCTCTCATGAAAACCATCAAACCAAACATTTACGTTTTTTTCCTGCAATCATCTTGCATGGCACGTTGGCTGGCCATATCCAACCGGACAAACTGGGAGATCACCCTGAAAAAGAATATCTGGGGTGTTCCTCAGCGCAACAGAAGCGTCATCGAACGGGTGAAACCCGGTGATACGGTCCTTATCTATGTATCGCAGCAGAAAGAGGGCGACAATCTGCTTCCGTCAGCCGTGATTGGAGCGTTTGAGGTTGTATCAGAGTCTTACGAGGAACGAACGAAAATGTTTGTCGCACCCGAGCAGATGGGTGACGAGGTCTTCCCATACCGGATAAAACTGAAGCCCATAACAGTCTTCGACCCTCCCGTAGAGTTCAAGCCGCTCATCCCGAAGTTGAAATTTATCACCAACAAGACAATGTGGACCGGACACATACGACAGGCGATGCGGGTGATTCCAGAGGAGGATTACCAGACAATCCTGAATGCTGCAAAATCTTGATTCGCAAGCCGAAAATGCAGATGGACATCCGATCCAGACACATTCATCTGTCGGGGCTATTACGAATCTTTTTATGCCGACTCTGCATAACCATCATTAATCTGGCACGTACACAATGCTTTACCCTCTAACTGAATCCTTTGAAGGATTTGATGGCTGCATCTGGCGCTAGGGTGAATGGATTTGACAAATTGCACATATAGTCCCGAATAGAGCCATGGAACGGTTGCTCAGAACCATCGTGCTCGAGCACAAAAACAAACGCATCAAACTTAGCGAGATCGAGAGCGTCCTCAAAGAGCGCGGGATCAACCTGTTCGCTGATCCATCAAGGCATCACAAATTCATTGAAACGGTCGACACCTTCATTGCACGCGGCATCCTGGAACCCCTGAAAGGCGCACGGCCGCTCCAGCAGTACAGGGGGCTCCCCGATAGATATACCATCCACCGGGACGCGATCGCCTGTGCCGGCGCCCCTCTCTCGCCGGAGTACCGGAACGAACTCTACTCGCTCTCCCCGCCAATCAGCATTGACTACTATATGACCCATAGCGACGAGTATCTCAGAGACCGCAACTACATCCTGAGGATCAACGACCTCATTCTTCGGCGCGAAGAGTGCGAGGTCCTGACTATCAACGAGCGCTCATACGAGCTCTTCGGCGACGAAAAAGCGATTGCAATGCCGGATGAGGCTTCGGTCAAAGGCGCCCTTATCCTCAAGAACCTGCGCCTTACCTTTGAGGACATCCGGGCAAAGCAGGTCTTTGAACCCTTCTTCTGGATCGAGAAGGACTTCTCGAACCTGCAGGGGAAGACGGAGAGAACCGTCCTGATCGTCGAGAACAAGGACACCTTCTGGACGTTGCAGCAGGCAGTGACGGACGGCGTGCTCGCCGGCGTTCACCTGGTCATCTACGGGGAAGGAAAGGCAATCCTGAAGAAGTTTGAGTACATCGAGACCGTCGGCGGGGTGCCAGATGACCGCTACCGCTACTTCGGCGATATCGACTGGGAGGGGATCTCCATCTATAATCGGCTCCGCGCACGCTACCCTGAGTACGACATTCGGCCGGCTACCGGCCTCTACACTTACATCCTGCAGAAGGCTGGATTCGCAGGAGCACGTCCCCTGCGGCGGCCGCAGCGAGCCGGCAACCTCTTCCCCTTCCTCGACTTCTTTGATGAGGAGACTGGAGACGCGATCAGACAGATCGTCACCGCAGAGCGGTACCTCCCGCAGGAGGTCCTCAACGCCACCGATCTATCGAGGTTTGGAGATGGGAGACTCACTTCGGCGCTTTAAGGAGATCAACGAGCGGATGGAGCATCTCAAATGCTTCTACCCATTTTTTAAAGCCTATACATCTCGTCCGGTGAAAAAACAGGACTATGATGCTCCCTACCTCGCGCTGGACGTGCTGACCTTGCTCATCGAGAAGGGCAGGCTCCAGAACCGTGTTCTCAAGTTCGATGAGATCCGGGCGCACGTCGAAGAGACGATGAAGGAGCTTCACCCGGACCGGGAGTTCGATTACCGGGAAGTGACGCGGACCGTGCTCGGCTTCCTTGAAACAAATACCGAAGGAGAACGCTACTGTTTCCAGTACCTGGATCCAGTCAGGGGAAGGCCCGTCAACCACTACGTTCACTTGATCGAGTATGATGTGACAGAAGACGGCTATCGAATCACCGATGAAGGCCTCGAGTTCATGATCAGCATCAAGGAGCTCCCCGAAGAGTCCAGAATCACGGTCTCCCTCATTCTCTTTAAGAAACAGATCGAGAGCGGCTCTTTTAGAAATGCCCTGGAGACGGTGCGGAACCTCAACCTCGAAGTACTCCGCAAGAAAGGAAAGAAACAGGCGCTGCTTGACAGGATGAGGTACGGCGACCCTGATGTGGCTGAAGGCTTTACCACCTACACGCAGGAGGTGATCTCTCAGCTCAAGCAGGAACAGGAACTCTTCACCCAGGTCCAGGCGACGCTCCGCGATCTCTCGAAGGACCAGGAGCAGATCGCCAACGCCCCCGAATCGTTTGGAAAGGAGGAGGACTTTATTGCCATCCAGGAACTTGCGACCGAACTTGATTACGGGTATAAGCTCCACAACACCCTCTTGAAAGATTATACTGACCTTCCCTCTGAGTATGAGTGGATCTGCCAGGTCCGCATGAAATCGCTCTTTGACCGGAGATACCAGTTCCAGGAAGCACTAGAGAACCACATCCGTGCAAACTTACCTAATGAGGTGCATATCGTGGAGATGCATCCTCTCCTACTCCCGAACGTTTCCCGGAAGTTTGGCCTCTGCTCAATCTTTGAGCCGCAAAGAATTGTCGGGAGGAAAGTGGAGGAAATGGAGGTGAAGACGAGCGAGGAATGGGGCGATAGGAAGTCCATAGAGGAGATCGTAGAGGGGCGGCAGAATGAAAATTTCAGGATCTATGCGCAGTTGCTGGTCGACGCGCTGGCGGAGAGTGAAACAATCGATCTGCCGGCCTACCTGAGTGTGATCCGCACATGCTTGGGAGACGAGGGGATAGACCACATCGATCTGATCCCCTTCCTGATCGAGCTGAATAAAGGCGCTAGGGATGGCGAGGCATACGAGACCATCTTTGACATCAGCGTGCCACGAGGCCAGAATGAGCCTGCGGTAGAGGCCTTGCTATCTGCCGCAGCCCGAAACGGGGGCGAGTTCCATCGAATCCGGGTGATTTCCCGGCCGGAAAGGCGGGTGTTGATCGGGGAAGATGAGGACGTGTATCTCTCTTATCTTACGTTTGTCGGGGAACGATTGCATGAAGTTTGACCGGGAGAACCTTGGGACCGCCTTGGAGATGCTCCACTGCATACTGGCGGAAGGCTCGATTACACGCAAAGACCACCCAAAGGAGTTCCTGCGCTACGACCAAGAGGCTGAAGTGAGGGAGGCGCTGGAGTTCTGTGCGGAGAAGCACGGCCTGCTTGTCTGCAGATATAACGATGCCCTGTACCTAAGCCCCGGTGTACAGAACCGGGTCTTTGGCCTCTCAAACGCCGAGATCCGGAGCAGCCTCGGGAGGGGGTTCAACAATCCCGAGATGTACACAGTCTTCTTCATCATACACGTTCTGATCACGGAGTTCTATCATGAGTCCGCGTACGATGCCTACCTGGAGAAGGTGGCGAAGACAAACCTCCTTGAGGCCGTCGATAAGAAGATTCAGGCCATGGGAGCGATCCAGGATCTTGAGAAGACAAGCGAGGAATACCAGTTCAACTTCAAGGTCATCTACGATCTGTGGAACAGCCTCCCGGTGGTAGAGTTCAAGAAAGACGACCCGGACGAGAAGAAACAGTGGGGCGTCCGCTCAAAGAGCACCCTGATCAACGAGACGATCGCCTTCCTAGAGAAGAATCAGCTCGTAAAAGAGCACAACGACGCTGTCTACCTCACCCCTCGCTGCAAGGCGATCATCCGTGAGGTCTACAGCAACCGCGAGGTGCAGGACGCCATCACACTCTTCATCGATGGGCTTGGCCATAAGGGGGGCGATGAGGATGCCTAAACTGCGGTCAGTACGGGTGGTAAACGCTCAGTTCAACGAGGGAAGGGGGTTATATCAGGACTTCCGCATGCCATTCTATGGCCGCAATGGCACCTATGAACTGGGCAACGGCATGGGAAAGTCGGTCCTTTTGATGCTCATTCTCCAGTGCGTCCTCCCGAATGCTGCCCTTGACCCGAATAAACCCTTTAAATACATGTTCGCCGGAGGCGATCGCAACCGCACAACCCATGTCCTGGCCGAATGGGAACTGGACGAGGTCGTAGATGGGAGAAGATATCTCCTGACGGGATTCTGTGCAAAACGAAAGTCCGATCAGGAAGATGAGGGTGAGAGCGATGAGATAAAGTATTTCTCCTATTTGCACCTGTATGGCGGGCCAAACGACCTCGACATCGATAATATTCCCCTCTGCAGGGAAGAAGGGGCAGACTTCTTCACCCAGGACTATTCAGAAACCCGAAGGATGCTCCGGGAAAAAGCAAAAGCAGGGTATGATATTTGGATAGCCGAGACCCGGCAGCAGTACCTGGAGCGGCTCAAGGACTACTATCTCATCGAGTCGGAGTGGGAACTCATCAAATATATCAACAGGCAGGAGAGTTACTTAAAGACTCACTTTCACAGTTTTAGGGATTCAAGGGCATTCGTCGAGGACCTGCTGATCAAGACGATAGATCGGTGCCTCCGGGATAGGCGACGGCTCAAATTTCACGGTGGAGACGAAGAACCCGTGGAGAAAGCGCTCGCCGATTCACTGTATCAATCCCAGGAGGATCTCAGGAAACTGCAGGAGGAGCAGGAACGCCTGCACGAGTACGAGTACCTCCTGAACGAGATCTCCATCCTCCAGACGGCAAACGATCACCTCCTCAGATCGTACCAGGCATACGAGGAGGCAAAGCAGCGGGCGGCATCGCAGCATGTCGCGTATGTTGCAGCAATCGCCCGGAAAGAGGAAGAGATCCGGCAACTGCAGGAGCAGATTCTCGGAAAGCGAGCGGCTTGCGAGAGTGTGCATAATGAGATCGAGAAAACCCGACTCAAACTCCAGAATGTACGCCTGAACCTCTCCGGGCAGAGGCTCAAACGAGCGGAAACGGAGAAGGTAGAGCATGAACAGACGGTCAATACGCTGAAGCATAGGGCTGACTTCGCTCGGGCGGTGAACAAATATCTCTCGATCAGGGAGCGTGAAGCAGAGATCCGGGAGCGGGAGGAGATCATGCGGAAGATGGAGGTGGAGCACCAGGAACTGTTCGACCGGCTTCGCCCCCTGGTAAAGACCCTCTATACCCTGGTTGCTGCTGAGAAAGAGCGAGTCAGCGAGGCACTTGAGGCGGGGCAGAGCCGGGCGAAGGAGATCCATGCCAAGAACATGAGCCTCCAGCGGGACCTCGGTGGTGCCGGAACGCAGGCAGAGGGTATCAGGAAGCGGATCACCGAACTCGAGTGTAAATCAGCTGAACTGGAGGCTCGGGAGAAAGAACTCGTACAGAGGCATGAACAGTGCCCGAAAGTCTCCTTCTGGTTCTCCCATTCCGACCAGATCGAGGCTACAAAAAATCGGCTTGCTGCCGAAAAAGAGACTTACAGCAGGCTCTCGAGCGAGATCATCGAGATCGAACGGCGACTCTCTACGAACCAGGCGCTTGAGCCGGAGGTGGAAAAGGGGAGAGCCGATTTGGATCGGGCAATTGAAGCCCTTCAGCGGGAGATCACCAATTTTAAAGCCGAAAAAGATTCTGCACGACAGATCGCCCAGATCTACGAGGTGAACGATATTGAGGCCTGTGCAGAACACCTCCAAGACAGGAGGGAACAGCTGCGCGAGATGCTGGCAGGCTACAGGAGCCGTCGTGAGGGCCTTACCCGGGATCTGGAGAATGCAGAGAAGTACGGCGTCACCTTGAGCGGCGAGTATCTGGCTGCTCTTGAGAGATTACAGGAAAAATACCCGACCGCGATAAGCGGTGCCGAACACCTGAAGGAAATCTCCGATGACGAACGGAAAGAGTGCCTTGTCAACGCACCCTGGCTACCGAAGGCGGTTCTCCTCCTTAAAGGGGATTTCGAAGCGGTTGTCCGCAACCCAGCGACTCTTCCGGCACAGGTCCAAGATGCTGCAATCGTTATTACCAGCATCGACCATCTCCGGGAGAGAAGGCCGCTCTCACTGGGAGATGTCTATATCTCCTCCCGGACGCCCGAACAGTCGCTTGAAGCGCTAGCCAGCGACCGTGCAGCCGAGCACCTCCGGAAAGAGATCCGCGCAATCAATGAGGAAATACAGAAGGCTGATGAGGCGTTAGTAGCGATAACTCGCGACTTCGATGCCCTCAGCCGCTTCATTAACCGGTATCCACCTGAATTTGAGCAGGAGAGGTCGGCCAATCTCGGAGAGCTCCTGCGACAGATGGACGAGGGTACGGCAAGGCTTGCAGTACTGCGAAATCAGATTCAGGAGGATCGCTCCGCCCTCCCTCGCGCCCGGGCCAATCTGGTGGAGCAGGAAAAGACAATAGGCCTCTTCGAGAAGAAACTCACCCTGCTCACCGACCTCGTCAAAGTCACGGAGGAGAGGGAGAAGACTCTCAGCAACCTGCAGCAGGAGCTCCAGAATGCAGAAGGAACTGAGGCGCAGCAGCGACAGATCGAGGCGGCGATCAAACGGTGTGATTCTGAATTCAAGAAACTTGAGGAGATCAACAACCAGCTGAAGGAGCACCTCCGGAAGGTAGAGCAGGAGATCTCCGAGTACAGGTCGTACGCAAGCGAGGATGCTCCGATCCTACCGGATGCAGACATCAACAGCCTTAGGAGTGAATACCGAAGTGTCCGGCAGGTGGTCGACAGGGTTGTGAAGGACCGCGAGAGTTACGAAAGAGATAATGCCCGTGACAGAAAGCAGATTGAGGACGACTGGAACGATATCAACAGTTACCGGATCTCTATTGAGGAGATCGAAGCAGGAAACCCAGAGGAGCGTTATTCCTCTGAGTATATCCAGGAGGTAGACCGGAATCTTGAGGATGCAGAGCGCCTCCTCAAAGAAGCCGTTGGCAGGTATGAGAATGTGCGTGGAAAACACCACCTTCTCTCCTTGGAGATGGAGGAGGCAGAGAGGAAATATAACGCCCATGCTCCAGAAGCATATGTCCGGGATCCAGATCTCATCGATCCGAGGCCGTTGGAGGCCGATCAGAAGAGGTTAGAGGCAGAAACCCTCACTCTCAATGCGGAAATTGCACATCTTGATGCCATGCGTCGGGAAGGCGAAAAAGTGCTTGAAAGCCTTATCTCTGAACACAACGGCTACGAAGTACTTGACAGCACTCATCATTTCATCCAGGAGGGTGCCGCCCCGGCATCGGAGCTTAGAGGCTACCGCTACTTCCAAGAAGAACTCGCGGTTGCCGTCAGGAGTACGACGAAGCAGAAAGAGCGTTTCAGTGCCGCGAAGGACCAGTTCTTCCGGAAAGTCGATGAAATTAACGTTACTCACTACTTTATTGAGACAGTCAGGGGAAAGATCCGCACAGCGGAGAGTGTGGGCGAGGCAATCTCCATACAGCAAAGCTTGGAGGGATATGCTGCCACAGTCACCGGATGGGCAAAGGCGGTGCAGGCACAGGTGGAGGGGCTTCTTGAGGTCGAAACAAAGATCATCGATCAGGCCCTGGGGATGGCGAGAACCTATCGGGACTACCTCACGATGGTTCCCAGACTCTCGAAGATCGAGATTGATGGCAATCCCCGTGAGATGCTGCATATCAACTTTGAAGATTGCATCTATCGTGACGAGGTGGCTCGGGGTGAGATGCACCGCTATATACAGGACCTTGCTGCTCATATCCAGGACGGCACTCTCAGCCGGGGGGAACTAGAAAAGGCGCTCGCACCAGGCCAACTGGTGGGTAGAGTGATGGATATGAGCAGGATCCGCGTAAAAATACGCAAGATTGATATCGATACCTACCCGTTCCAGCTCTGGGAGAAGATCAAGGCTTCTGAAGGACAGGAGAACACGATGCACATCATCCTTCTGGTTGTTCTCATATCAACAATCAGAGCAATTGTCGTCGGCAGGCATGATCGGAACACCGCGAAAGTGCTCTTTGTTGACAATCCATTTGGTTCCACTGGATCATACTATCTATGGGAGAAGATCTGGTCGATTCTCGACCGCAATAATGTCCAGATGATCTGCTCGGCTCACAAGATCGATGCGAAGGTGCGCGAGTTCTTCCCGATTTCCTACCTCCTTACGAGTGAGATCTCGGCCGGCGGTCGAATGAGGATCGTTGGTGTCAAGTTTGTTGGAGCCGGAAAAGATCTTGATCGCCTGGAGCGGCAGAAGAGGGGCGAGATCCTTGCGTGGACAGAAGAGTAAAGGTGACCGTGCAAAGCAAGTTCTCCTCAAGATCTTTTCCAGTCCTTCTCACCTCCCGCCAAGCACCCCACCAGCACCGCCACCACCCCGCCGACGACCTCCTCAAAGACCGTGTTGAGCTTTATACTCTTCAAGCCACGCACTCATCAGTTTTCGTATAAATGACTTTGCAGAGGAGAGAGACATCGGATACGGTGGTGCAGGGATCGCTTTCGCATGCCTGGCGTTCACACCCAGAGCATCGGGGCTATTGGCGGTCTGCGTGAATCTCTTTAACTCTGCTTCTGTGCACCAACCTTCTTTACGATATTGCCAGCATCCTCCCGTATTATTTCAAAAACTTTGTACAGACCGTACCAGGTTTCAAAGCCATTCTCGATTAGATGTAAGGCTTTTTAAACGTGTACGTCTTTCCTCGATAAAATCATCCATGTAATTGCAGGATCTGCGGGATGAGACTCTTCGATTGTCCCATCGGCGTGAATAAGGGAAACGCTGCAGATAGCAGATACCACAACAGGCGATACCAATGAAACGTAGACCTGTCTGGTGCCATTATCGTGAATCTTTGAAATATATCCGATTGTGATAGGGGGAGCAGGAGCCAAGCACTAGTTTTGCTGCACCGATGAGAGATGTCAAAATCTCGGTTGCATGATCCCGTACCTGGTCATGAGAAATGAGATTGGCAAAATCTTTGGATTTCAGAACAAAAACATCGTGATCCTTCTGTATGCAGATTTCTGGCATATCAAACACCTTCGAAATTTCCTCTAATATATTAGCGTTCCCCGAAAGCATTACAACCCATTCCATGAATCAATTATGTCTCAATTAATAGTTTTAAACCTAAACTCCGCATGA
>FWPV01006067.1_pt1 | contig 23487 bp, 19 predicted proteins | sample 2228371 | NCBI WGS metagenome assembly FWPV01 (sample SAMEA103939776, study PRJEB20133) | metagenome | reverse complement strand
TAAATATCAGAAAAGATTTTTTCTCCGTGTTCTCCGTGGTTTTTATCTTGATTCCTGATTTATGATTAATGAGTGTATTTGTAAATTAACATGATTTAAAAAACATATATTTTCTTCGTGCCCTTCGTGTCCTTCGTGGTAAAAAAACAAATATGAAACTTGCCACATGGTAATCGTATATGTTTTTCTGCGGCGTTTTTTCTCAGGTCATTTGCTTTTCTCTGGATTCTCTTTTTCTTGATTGATACAAAATGAAAAATGTATGGTTTTACTGAAAGGATACCTAATAAACGTATAACCGGTTATCCTGACACTGGCTGATAGACTTCCCACATTGTTCGTATCAACGTATCTACGTCACTGAAGCGTGGTTTCCATCCAAGTAGTTTATAAGCTTTCCGGGATGATGCGTAAAGGGATGCGGCGTCTCCGGCTCTCCTGCCGACGATCTTTGCCGGTATTGGTTTTCCGGTGATGGCCCTTGCCCTCTCGACAATTTTCAGAACGCTTATCCCCGATTCACTTCCCAGATTCACAGTAATGCTTTTCTTATTGTTCGAAATAAATTCCAGCGCCAGAATATGTGCGGCGGCCAGATCGGTTACATGGATATAATCTCTTACGCCTGTGCCGTCCGGGGTGGGGTAATCGTTTCCGAATATGGATAGGAACGGTCTTATGCCTGCGGCTGCTTCCATAACGCAGGGAAGAAGATTTTGTGGATTCTTTTCGAGTCCTACAACCCTTTTCTGCGGATCATATCCTGCAGCATTGAAGTATCGGAGTGCGGCGAATTTTATGCCGCAGAGTCTATCGTACCACATCAGCAGACGTTCTATTTCAAGCTTTGTAAATCCGTAAAAATTTTCAGGGTTTGTAGGGTGTTCTTCGTCGATAGGTACATATTGCGGTTCGCCGTATACGGCAGCCGAGGAAGAAAAAACAAACGACGATATTTTCGCTTCGGCAGCTGCGTTGAGAATATTCACGGTTCCGTTTATGTTGTTAAGGCTGTACTTTTGCGGGCAGATCATCGATTCTCCCGCGGCCTTCAGTGCGGCGAAATGAAACACAGCGTCGAAACCGCGCTTCATTACATTGCACAGCGTATCGAAGTCCAGAATATCTCCCTCGACGAAACCGGCTTCTTTGAAAAGGTTTATCCTCAGCCCGGATGAGAGGTTGTCGAAAACCGTAACGTTATGCCCTTTGTCAAGGAGTTCGCGTACTACGTGGCTGCCTATATATCCGGCGCCTCCGATTACAAGCAGGTTCATGACGCCTTTCTTTTCATGAGCGCTTCAAAGAGAGCGGCGCCGAATTCTGTCGAAGCGACAGGCGCAGCGGCCTGTTTCGTATCTTTACCTCCCTCCTGGATATTTTCCGTTTTTGGAAGAGGCTCTTTTATACCGTGAGACAAAGAAATGCGCCTGTTCTCTCTGTCAACCGATTCTATATAAACATTAATAATATCTCCTTCTTTAATAGCTTCCTTTTTATCCGGCGCAATGTTGGAATAAACCATAAGCCCCGTAACGCCTTCCTCCAGATCCACAAAGAAACCGTAACGGGATTTCTTCGCCACTTTTCCCTGCACCTCCGATCCTACCGGGAAACGGCTCTCTATATCCCGCCACGGATCCGTGGAGATATCCTTGAAACTTAGCGATATGGTTCTTTTTTCTACATCTATTCCCAGAACGGTTGCGTCCACCATACTGCCGACCGATACTATTTCGGAAGGGTGCCGTACTTTCTTTACCCACGACATCTCCGAGACATGCACCAGTCCGTCTACGCCGGGAATGAGTTCCACGAATGCGCCGAAATCGGTAATCCTTACTACTTTTCCTTTTACGGATTGACCGACTGAAAACCGCTGCGGAACCGTTTTCCACGGGTCTTCGTATTGCTGTTTTATGGAAAGCGAAATCTTGGAATTCTTGATCGGTTCTTTCCTCTCCACTTTAAGAACAATACATTCAACTTCATCGCCCGGAGAATAGATTTCTTTAGTATCCGTCAGATGCTCCCATGAGATTTCGGAAATATGCACCAGTCCCTCGATGCCGCCGATATCAACAAATATCCCGAAATCGGTTATTCTGCCGATTTTGCCGTGTACAATGGACCGCGTTTTGACGCATTTTTCCAGTTCTTCCAACCGTTGCAGTATCTCTTTCTCGAGGATGGGTATTCTGCTTACGATAATGTTTCTTCCGCCCTCTGTTATTCTGGTGATGACGAATTCGAGGGTTTTATTCAGAAACTGATTTACGTCATCGGTAAACTTTATATCGATATGTGAGAGATAAGAAAAAGCGCGACGTCCCAGTATTTTCACCATAAGTCCGTCTTTACTTACGCCGGTAACTTTACCCTGTACGGGAATCTTATTTTTGAAAGCGTCGAAAAGTTCCTGTTTTGCCGCATTACGGCCTCCCAGCCTTTTGCTCAGTATAGTTTCGCCTTCTGTGTCGGATACTATATAAGCGCTGATCTTGTCTCCCACTTTTATACCGGCGCCGGCGAGTTCCTCTTTTCTAAGCATCGCTTCGTTTTTGGCTCCGATGTCCACAAACAGATATTCATCTCCTATGCGGGTAACAATACCTTCAACAGCCCTGCCGGCTTTGATTTCGTTAGGCATTTTCTTATCGAAGGAATCGATCATGCGGATTAAATCCGCCGAAGCCTGATCGACGCCTTTCTGTTCGTTAAAAAAAGTGTCTTCGTTTTTGTCCAACATGTAAAACTCCGGAAAAAATTTGAATTACTACAATATAGCTATCGGGATTCGCTTTTCGATTCGATCTCTTTGACTTCTGATATAAACTGGCTTATATCCTTGAATTTTCGGTATACCGAAGCGAACCTGACATAAGCTACTTCGTCCAGTTCGTAAAGCTCCGACATTACATAGTTTCCTATTTCCGAACTGGGTATCTCCATCTTGCCCGATTTTTCTATCATATTTTCTATTTTATCAACAACACTTTCTATTTTTTTCATACTGATAGGCCGCTTTTTGCATGCAGCAATGATCCCCTGAAGAAGTTTCTGGCGGTCGTAGGGTTCGCGGCGTTGATCGTTTTTAATGATAGTAAGAGAAACGTTTTCGATATACTCATAAGTGGTAAAACGCTGACCGCAACGAAGGCATTCCCGGCGTCTTCTTACCGCCCTGCCTTCTTTACTTGCGCGGGAATCCACCACCTTGTCTTCACCATGACTGCAGAATGGACATCTCATAAACATACACCTCTGAAAAAGGCGATTAGCTAAAAATCGGCCGAGATCGCTCCTCCCATAGAGGTACCTTTCAATAAAACAGGGCTGATATGTAATGCCGTTTTTTGTATATACCGGTTATTTTTCAGGGTGGAACGTAAATCGATAAATGCAACCACTCTGTTGAGGATCAATGCGCCGATGAAAAAAGATGAAACGGTACCGAACATCTTACCTTTTTTTTGCATTGACTGGAACTCTTCCCGATATGCTTTGTCCTCCCAGACCCATCTGTATCTTTCTTCTTCAAACCGCCTGTCGGATTCACGCATAAGATCCAAAGTCTGAAGATAATCCGATTGAGTATCGAAACCTCCTACTGCCTGCCAGAAAAGATCGTCGTCGACCGAAGATGCGGCGCCGGCATGAAGCGAAGCATACGCCTTGGAATTTTTTATTGTTTTGACGCTGCAGCGGTTGAAAAATATAGCGCAGAAAAAGGAGATTATATCGGCCGATATATAAGCCATTGCCGAATTTGATCTGCCGATCGACTGATGACCTGGGCCCGGAATGAAAAGCGTACTCCACAAAGGAACCGTATTTCTATTTTGATCGCTGATTTTTCTGAAATTCAAAATATCAATGGTGTCGGTAGTAACGGAGTCGATGACGATTTGCGCGCGCGTTGCCGCCGCAAAAAAAATAATAACCGAAAAAAAAAGATTGAATTTTTTCAAAACCGCACCTCGAGCGCAAAACCGTTTGCAGTACCGGATGGAGTATTAACAAATTTTTCCCTTAAATTGAATTTCTGCCAAACGCTTTTTTTACCCAGCAGCTGATCATTATGTGCTTTGGCAGTAATTGCCGCGTCAACCGCACTTACTATATGATTGAGAAGCATAAAAGTAAAGAGCCTTTCCGATGATCGGAAGAAAGCGTTTGCTTTTGAAAGTCGACGGTTATACTCTTTGATATTTTCCGAAAAACCATATTGAGCAAGCGAAGTATCGCCTTTCTGATTTATCTCGTACGAGAGATAGGTGCTCTCCGGATCAGGATGGACAAAATATGAAAGAGTATCTTTGTTTATAATATAGATATTTTTTATAAGTTCGAAATTTTTATCGTATCTCGGTCTTACATCGTCCCAACCTTGAATATACGGGCTCACGTCACGGCTGATAATGCTGTAGTAATCCTGATCTTTCTTTTCGGCATTATGGAAAAAAGTGTCCGGCGGAGTCTCGAAAAGAAAGACGGTCGAATCGGTGTTTGGAAATGAGTTTTTAAGATTCTCGTAGTAAACCTTAAATGAATCTACGGAATAATGAGCGTCGGCAAAAGCTCTTGCCTCTTTACGTTTAATATTTCCCCGGTAAGCAAAAATTGCTCCCGTAGTGATAAATGCCGCTTCTACCGCTGCAAAGATTCCTGTTTTAAGCATATTATTTGCGTATGCCTGTCCGGCGCCCGGGAAAAGAAGAGAAAGGAGAATAGCGATTTTCGGAGAACGATACTCTTTGTAATTCCTGGCAAAATCGATTGATCGTACCTCTTCTATACGCGGCTGAACCGCGGATTCTTCATTATCGAGTTTCGGCATTGCTTCGGCAGGATAACGAAATACCGGTTGCTCTGCCTCTGTGGTTGCCGAGTCTACGCTCTGTGTTGCCGAATCCACCTCCGGAGCTTCCGGAGTTGACGATTCTTTTGAGGCGGTTGTCTCCGACGAGACCGTATCCTTACTTTTCTGGATAGGCTTTTCAGCCGCGGCAGGCGATATTATGTGTTCTTCTCCACCGTCAAGGATGAGCTCCTCCTCCGCCTCTTCTACCACCGGCGTTGCAACCTTTGCCGCCGCAACCTTTTCGGCTCCGGATTTTTCCTCGGAAGTATCTTTTTTCCCCGAAGAAGGTTTTTTTTCGGAAGCGGCTGAAGCGGCGTCTCCGTAAGCCGGATTGACCGGAGGAGTTTCATTCTTTTCTTCCGCCGCAGCATATAGGAAAACTATTACCAGAAAAATAAAAATGCTCCGAATTATGTCCATTCCATCTCCCTTTTATTAAGGAGTATTTAAAAATCGAGTACGTCGCGCATCGAATACATTCCGGCTTTTTTATTATACAGCCACCTGGCCGCGGCGACGGCGCCCTGCGCAAACGTCGACCTGCTGTGAGCAATATGTTTTAATTCTATTCTTTCGCCTTCGCCGGCAAAAAGCACCGTATGATCACCGACAATATCGCCTCCCCTTACGGCATGCATCCCTATTTCCATTTGGGACCTATCGGTTTCCGATACTCCTTTTCTACCGTCTTTTACATGTAAATTATAGTCTATTCCGAGTGCTGCCGCGGCAATTTCGCCCAACCGTTTAGCCGTACCGCTTGGTGCATCCCTTTTATGCCGGTGATGTGCTTCGATGATTTCGATATCGAATATTCCTTTCAGACGTTTAGCTGCTATTTCCGTAAGTAAAAAGAGAAGGTTGATGCCGAGACTCATATTAGGGCTTATAAGAATCGGTATATCCGATGAAAATGACCGGATAAATTTTATATTATCTTCACCTAATGCGGTCGTTCCTATTACAACCGGGACTTTCTTTTCTGCGGCTTTCGAGATAAGATTACAAACAGCACCGGCGGTAGAAAAATCTATACATACACTATTGCTGCAATCTGTTTCTTCAATCGAACTGCATACCTTTATTCCTATTGTCCCTCTACCTACACACTCTCCGTAATCCTTCCCCATCAAGGGATGTTCTCTGTACTCAATAGCTCCGCGCAATGAGCAGTTGTTGTCTTTTAAAACCACGCCGGCAACCTCTTTCCCCATTCTACCGAGTGCACCGTTTATTATTATTCCCAGAGGCACATTACTCCCTTACAGTAAAATTATATGCTTTTAATACGGCAATCAACCGCTCTTTATTGTTCTGAGACATGGGAACAAGCGGCAGACGAAGGCTCCCTGCCTTCATACCGATTAGATTCATTGCGGTTTTTACCGGAATAGGGTTGGTCTCGATAAACATTGCGTTGCATAGGGGCAGCAGTTCTTCGTGGATACGCAATGCTTCATCCATTCTTCCTTTATCGAAAGCCTCTATAAGAGCAACCATTCTTTCGGGAACGATATTTGCCACCACAGAAATCACACCTTTTGCGCCGACTGCAAGCATGGGAAGTGTAAGCGCGTCATCGCCGGACAGAATGCTCAGACGATCGCCGCACCGTCTGTGGATTTCGGAAATCTGGCCGATGTTTCCGCTCGCCTCTTTGACCGCAATTATATTCTTAAATGAGCACAGCCGTTCGAGAGTTTCCGGTTGTAAATTTACGCCGGTACGCCCGGGGACGTTATACGCCACTATCGGAATATCCACTTTTTCTGCAATGCTGCGGTAATGCTGAAAAAGCCCCTCCTGAGTCGGCTTGTTATAATATGGGGTAATGCATAGAATCGCATCGGCTCCTTTTTCGCGTGCATGACGCGCCGCCTCGATCGATTCTGCGGTATTGTTCGATCCTGCACCTGCTATGACCAGGGTTTTGCCGCGGCATTGCTCTATGGTAATGTCAACGACCCGGTTATGCTCCTCCCACGAAAGTGTCGCGGATTCTCCTGTAGTACCGCACGGAACTATTCCCGCGACTCCGCCGGCAATCAGATAATCGATATGTCTTCTGATCGCCTCTTCGTCGACTCCGCCCTCACCCTTAAAGGGTGTAACCATCGCCGTAAAACAACCTTTGAGGATCATATTTTTTTGCCTTTACTAAAACAAATGTTCCGTCTTTAGTTCTCTTTTACAACCCAAACCTTCAGCCTGGCGGAAACGTTTTTATAAATATTGATATTGACATTGTAGACGCCGAGCTGTTTAATGGGCTCATCAAGTTCCACCTGGCGTTTCTCTATTTCAAAACCCTCTTTCTTGAGGAAATCGGCGATTTCCTGAGAGCTTACCGACCCGTATATTCTGTCTTCTTCTCCTACCTTTACGGGAATAGTGCACGGCACCTGTTCTATTTTCGATGCAAGTACCTGCGATTCTTCTATTTTCTTCTTTTCGCGGATTTCTGCAAGACGTTTTGCTTCAGCCACCCTTTTCTTGTTGCCTTCTGTAGCGGGAACCGCTATTCCCTTAGGAATAAGATAATTGCGGGCATAACCATCTTTTATTGTAATCACGTCAAGAGCTTTACCTAACTTTTCGTAATCCTTCATCAATACTACTTCCATTATCAATGCTCCTTTAAAAAAGTCCCGGAGTAATTAATTATTTGATATTCTGAGCAACAAACGGCAATAACGCCAGATGTCTTGCCCTTTTAATAGCAAGTGCAAGTTTTCGCTGATTTTTGGCGCTCACTCCACTTAGACGTCTCGGCACTATTTTCCCACGTTCTGTGATGAATCGAGATAGTATTCTCACATCCTTGTAATCAGGCTCGATTTTATTTTGTTCAAACCAGCAGACCTTTTTTGTCCTCTTTCGTACCATTGCCATAATAAATTACTCCTTTTTTTCATTTCTATTGATATATAATTTCAACCTTATTAAGCATCATTATATTTCCCGGGCGTCATAATTTTCGATATCATCGTCCCGATCTCCAGACGCCGCCGGGTTGTCAATTGAAACATTCTCTTCTTCTAATGCGACGGCTTCTGCCTGGAGAAGTCTCTTTTTACGCGCTTCTTCATTTTTAAGATTACGGACAACCGTTAAATAACGCAGAACAGTATCGCTGAGCTTAAAATGTTTATCAAGAATATTAACTACCTCACCCGTCCCCGAATATAAAAAAAGACAGTAGTAACCTGTCTGTTTTTTACGAATCGGATATGCCAATGTCCTCTTACCCCATACATCGGTTTTTTCAAAGTCTGCATATCGGGAGATCAGTTCTTCTATCTGTTTTTGTTCTTTGTGAAGAACATCTTCGGAAAGCGTTCCGTCGAACACCACCATAGTTTCGTATGGCCGTTTTTTCATGCCTTACCTCCTCTGGTCTAATAGGCCCTTCGTCGGCCAGACAAAAGGGCAGGAATTCAATTTATATAATTCATTACGGCATCGATGCCTTTTGCCGCAAACAATTCCAAAGCTTCGTTTATTTCCGATAAAATCCCTTTCAGTATCGCTTCTTCGGATTCGGTGAAATCGCCCAGAACGAAATCGATAATATCGGTTTTTTCGGGACACGGACCGATTCCTATACGTAAACGAGGGAAATCGCATCCTATACGTTCGATCACCGATTTCAAACCGTTATGACCACCGTGAGAGCCCCTCCTTCGAGCCCGAACCACGCCCAACGGCAAATTCAGATCATCAACTATTACCAGACATTTGCCGGGAGGGACTTTCCATTTTTTAAGAACCGCCTCTACGGCGCAGCCCGATCTATTCATAAATGTCAATGGTTTCACCGATGCAACCGTAATACCGTCTTCGGTAACACCTCTTATACACTCAGCGTCCGGAAAAAGTAAACTCCGCCGCTCGTTAAGAGTCTTATTAAACGAATCTATAACTCTAAAGCCCACATTATGGCGAGTCGAAGCATATTTTTTCCCCGGATTTCCAAGTCCGAAAAAGATATTTTCTATTGCCTTTTCTCTATTATTCTTTTTAAAAAACCGGCCTATATAATGAAACGACCCCATCAATAAGTTTTTTTTGTTATTCCGAAGTCGGTTCCTTGGCGGAATCGGTTGTCTGAGCCGCCGTTTCTTCGGTTTTTTCCCCTCCAGGCGCCTCTTCCGCGGCCGGTTTTTCAACAACCTCACGGGTAGGATGCGTTACAACCGCAACAACCTCTTCCGGCGACTCTTTAATGGTTATATTACCGGGAATAATAATATCTTTAATACGAATGGATTCGCCTATGTGAAGGCCGGAAACGTCTATGGTTATCTTTTCAGGAATATCCATAGGTAAACACTCAATCAGAATCGATTTAACCGGATTACCGAGCACTCCGCTTTGTTCCTTAACGCCTATCGGTATACCTTCGATCCTGATAGGACAATGCACCGTCACTTTTTCATCCATTGCGACATGCTGGAAGTCTATATGATAGTAAACATCATCCTTTATTACATTCTTCTGAACCTCTTTGATCACCGCAATGGAGTCTTCTTCTTTTCCACTCAATCCGAGATTGATTAGATGGGTTAGTTGTTTGTGGCGAACAATGGCCGCAAAATCGTACGCTTTTACTTCAATTGGAGTAGGCTCCTTTTTTCTCCCATAATAGATTGCCGGTATCCACCCTGCGGCCCGCGCTTTCCGGGTATACGATTTCCCCTTACCGGTGCGTTCCCTGGCCTGTAATTTAATTATTTCCACTAATACCTCCCATAGGACTTCTTTTAATAATCGGCTGATTTGGAATATATCAATATAAACTGGGGCGGAAGGATTCGAACCTCCGAATGCGAGGACCAAAACCTCGAGACTTACCGCTTGTCGACGCCCCAGAAAAAATATTCTAAAATATATATCAGTGCAGGCTCCTGAAGAAAGCGATTCCTACGGACGAGGGTTTTTGTCGATTGGTGAAACCGCCGCACCTGCTTTGTCGGCGGCAAGGATGGATTATGACCAGTCTCACTGTGTCTGAATTACAATTTTTTATATTTTGATTATTAATTCCTGTATTTGTTACAGATTTTTTAGGGGGAATAAACGGAATCATTTACTCTCCGCTCCCGTTAAGGTCTTTATCAAATTGAACAGTTCGTCGGCGCTGAATGGTTTTTTAAGCACTCCGTCGAATCCGTATTTTTTGAAATTATTAAGAATAGGATCATTCGAATATCCGCTGAAGACTATGACTTTAGCCTTGTTATCAAACTCTTTCAGTTTAATAACCGTTTCCTTACCTCCCATTCCGCCTGGAATCGTAAGATCCATAATCGCGAACAGAAACGGTTCCTTTCGGTTGAACGCTTCTTTATAAGTTTGCAAAGCTTCAAAACCGTTTGAAACGCACACTACGTTATAACCGCTCTTCTTCAACAGTTTTTCTATAACAGTTCTTATTGTAACATCGTCATCCATAACCAAAACGTTTCCCGACGCTTTAACACAAACGGAAGTTTCTGGAGTGTCTTCCGGTGTTTTATTATCTTCGGCAGAAGGAAGGTAGAAAGAGAATCTTGCTCCGCTGCCCTGTTGAGACTCTACTTCGATATATCCGCCGTGCTTTTTAAGTATGGAATAGACGATTGTCAGCCCTAAGCCGGTGCTGTCGGGTTTTGTAGTAAAATAAGGATCGAATATTTTATTTATATGTTTTTTAGGAATTCCGGGCCCTTCATCTATTACGGAAACTTTTACATAATCGCCATCGGGAAGAGGTAAAGGACGAGAAGCGGACCGCTGTTCTTCGATAGGGTAGCCGCCCATGATGGTACGGTTCTCCACCGAAACTGTTACCGTCCCGCCCTCAGGCATAGCCTGCGCGGCATTGATTACCAGATTGTTTACAACCTGATCGATCTGTCCTCTGTCAACTTCTACAGGTGAAATGTTCTCGTCGAACTTCAGAATGTAATCTACATTCGAACCGCTCAGACTGAACCCGACGGTCTCCTCGATCAATTGACGGATATTTACGCTCTCTTTGATCGGAGCGCCGCTTTGGGAAAAGGTAAGTAATTGCTTGGTAAGAGTAGTCGCCTTAAATGCTGCTTTTTCTGCTTCCGCGATCAACTGGCAGGCTTCGGTATTCTGATAGGCACTCATACGTGCCATGAAAAGATTCGTAATAATACCCGTAAGAATGTTGTTGAAATCGTGCGCAATTCCTCCCGCGAGCAACCCCACCGACTCGAGCTTTCTTGTTCTTAAAAGCTCCTCTTCCTGCATTTCCCTATAGAAACAGTCTTCGATTACCAGAACGTAAATTCCTCCTGCCTTTCCCTCTTTTCGAAGAATATCACTGCGGACCGTTACTGCGCGGGTCTCTCCTTCTTTACCCAATATAATACAACGGATTTCCATGCGCCCGCTTCTATTTATCAGAATCTCCATTACTGAGCCATAGGGTTCGAGTGTTTGTTCGTTAACAAAAACAACCGTCTCGTCGATGTTCTTTCCGATAATTTCACTACAGCTCTTTCCAAGCATCTGTTCAGCATGCTTATTGCAATAGATAATAATTCCGCGATTGTCAATCGCCAGCACCGTCTTGCTCATAAACGAAAGCAAAAAGTCAAAAAGTTCGTTTTTGAGCCCTGTATCGCTTAAAGAGGATTTCTCTGCGGCATTTTGTGCATCAGTTTGCTGCTCATTAAAAGCGCTCCGGAAGGACTGTTTCTCACTCTGGAGAGAATCATCTGAATTGTTAAGAGTGTTCCCGCTCATGAAGCCGCCAATCTATCACATAGTATCTTATGCGTGATGAAATACGTAAAAAAAACAGATCACCGGAATCATATCTCCGTACCGTTTAAAGTAATAACAGACATACGGGCCGGCCAAATAATTTACATGCATCGATATTCATTAAAATACTTTTCCTTACTTGGAATGCTGCAAAAATGTAACTATTCATTTTTAATAATCTTCATGGTTCGGGCAGATGAGCCGTATAAACAAAAACCCGTGAATTTGCGGCGTCGCACCGCGGAAACGGCCACTTTTCGATCCTGTTTAATATTCGGGCTTTAAAATGATCCGCCTGCGCACGTTTGCTTTTCGACAATCCGAGTTCAGCACTGCCGTCATATTTTATTATTATCGGAATAACAATACTGTCGGGTAATTTCGGAAAATACGGAATTGAGGAAAATATTTCATCTATAAAGGCCGTTTTGAAGTAACCTATGAGATTTTTCCCGGCAACCGCAGTGTCGCAATTACGCGTCGATTCATCACTCCTGTAACATTCGTACAGGTTTTCCTCGATGATCTTAGCTAAATCAAGGCCCGACCTGCAATCTTTGAATTCAATACGATCCACAAGGTCTATCATGCCTTCCGGAAAAAAATCGGATAGTTTTCCCCTGTAAGGCTCGTATCTTTTTCGATTCATTACCAGAAGAGAATCCTCTTTCCGTGTCATCCATAACTCATCAACCTGACTTGGTCCGAAACAGGTGTCGATTCCGTTTACATATACCTGGCGTATGGTTCTTACTTCACAAACAACACTCTTACCGTCAGCTGCGATTCCGTAAGGATTCAGATAGGCATACCTTATATGATAATAAGATCCCGTATCTCCGCAGGGATAAGAAACCAGCCAGTGGATAACCTGCCATATTATTCCATTGTCTCGAAGCTCGAGAAAGTCGTTCTTTACAATATACGAATCTTCCCTTTCGGTACGATGAACCCAGAAACCGCCGAAAACTTTTTTGAGAGCCTCCTTCTGCTCCTCTTTTATCGATTCGAGAGGCCGGAAATTCCTCACGTCCATATTAATAAACGAATTTAATCCGGAAGTAAACACTCCCCTCTTTAAAACATTATATCCAATCAACCCAATAATAAGAAAAACCATCAATAAAACAGCCTGAATGAAAGAGGCTTTTGAACCACCGCGTCTTTGAGGTGTATATCTCATATCAAACTCCGGCAGATAGTGGACAAATCGTATTCCCTATCGTTGTTATATTGAATTTGTGTTATGTCGCCGCAGACCGTCTTCCTTATAAAATAATTTATAGGGTTACCGACCTCAATTTATTGAGTTTAATATATCTTTTCAAAAAAAATCAATTCCCAACCTGATTTTATATGCCATCTATCCGATAATGACCGTAAAAATATAAACTCGAAAGTACTGAAAATAAAATATATTTTAATAGCGCCTCTCATCTCTATATAATTTCAATGAAAGAATAATTAAATATGAAATCTTCAAAATTGCGGATCGTAAATATAGGTTTCCTGCTGATTGCATCAGGTGTTCTTTCTCCATCCTATTCTCTGTGCGGCAGGGTTACTGATAAAAAAGGCGACGGCATAGGAAATGCTCTGATTGAACTTACAATTGCCGGTCTTTCAACAGTTTCTGCACCGGACGGTAGCTGGGCGATTTCGGTATCGGGGACGGTAAAACAAAAAGTTTTTAAGAAAAACATGACTATACCTGTTCTCAAAGGAACAACCGTTTTCTTTACTGTCGCCGAAGAGTACGAGAGAGTCGGAATAAGTATATATACTCTTGAAGGCCGGTTATTATATAATCTGTTTGACAAAGTGCTAACCGCAGGATTCTATTCCATCGATGCAACCGCTCCGTATTCTGCAGCGGCCAATAGTTTAATAATAGTATTCCGGAAAGGGCATCAAACGATATATTTCAAGATGCCGGTAATAAAAAACAATAGGAGATCGGAAGTTTTAGTCTGTAACAAGTCTCATGTTCGTAAAACCGGCCGGTTCCTTGAAAAAAGAAAAGCCGTGATAGACACGGTAAAGGTCTCGAAGTCAGGCTATGTTACGGCGTGGGTTCCAATCAATTCCTATGAAGATACAATAAACGTCGCTCTGGAAATTTATACTCCTTCCTATCATCTTCCTCCGCCCAATCCCTGTTATAACCAATTCACGGTGGAAGGCTGCAGAAAAGGCGATCCGAATTCGGCTTGCGGTGGAAATTGTACTGTTGCTAACTCCTGTTGCCCGCCGGAATCACAGGATAAGGCAAACCTCCCTAAGACATTTATATGTCCGCGTTTTATGCTTTTCAGTACCGAAATGCTGCAGGCAGCAAAGGACGACGCCGAACTTTACGGATGGAATAAAGAGAATCCGCCTTTCAACTATGCCGTCGCGGGACATGACGCAGAAGTGGGCGGTATAGACGACGGTCCAAGCAGTTGCTGCCAGTGTTATCAGCTTGTTTTCGAGAAACCCGAACCCAGTTCTCCCCAACCTCCCGAACTCCCCTACCCCAAACCGCTTATTGTTCAGAGCTTCAATACTGCAGCAAGCGGCCCCAAAGGATTCGATATATTTATGGGAGCAGGAGGATACGGCGCATACAATTCATGTTACAATGATCCGGCTTTCGGAAATACATCGAAGTTCAAAGAATTCATCTACGACAACTACCCGTATCAAAATCCGGGAGGAGGCGGAATATCATTTTTACGATACGAAAAACAGTGCAGAAAGAGCTGGCCGCCTAAAGTAGCCGATTTGCAATCTTCAGAGTGTCAGGATACAATAGAGAAGTTATGCAACCAGGCATTTTCAAAATCTTCAGATCGAATTACCGAAGACACACGGCGGTCATGTATCCAGACCAATAAAATTGAATCGCTTTATCATCAGAACTGGGAAGTAATGGTCAAACGCGTACGGTGCCCGGAAAACCTTACACGCGTAACAGGATGTCGTCTTAAGGAAGATAAACTTCCACTTCCTGTTCCTGATGTTCAAACGCCGGCACAGGCCCGCGCAAACGGCACCTTCCGTTCCGGATACCATACTACCACAATGCAGGATTGCTGTAAACCCACCTGCGCCTGGGCCGATTGGGTAACAGGCCAAAACTACAAACTGCCTGCTGACGGTGAATGGAATTCATTTTACTCCTGCGATAAGAACGGAATTCCATTTACAAAATAAAGAAGCGGGGTCTACGATGCTTTTTTATTTTTGCTGTTTTTCTTTGTTTTTGCAATCCGGAGTCTGATAATAAATCCTATTGCAATTGTAAGGCATACTACTACAAACCAATCTCCGAATCTGGAATATAATGTTGATACTCTGGTAAGAGGAAGTTTACCCTGGAGAATAGTACGTTTCCAGAGTCGGGTTTCTCCGAGTTTTCTTCCGAAAGGATCTGTCAACAGGCTTACGCCGGTTATCGCGCATCTGGCAAGAGATACGCCGTTTTCAATAGATCTCATTCTGGCCATAGTCGCATGTTGATACGGGCCGGTCGTCTTGCCGAACCAACCGTCGTTTGTAATGTGAATAATCAGGTTGACACTGTTTTTCAGACGTCTTCTTACAAAATCAGGGTAGATTATTTCGTAGCAGATCATCGGAGCAGTCCTTATTGAATCGCCTATTTCATAAACCGTATTCTCCTTTCCCGGTTTGAAATCCGCTTCGCCCAGATTAACACGAGATAATATAGGAAAAATACCCTCCAATGGAATACTCTCGCTGAACGGAACGAGCTTAATCTTGCGATAAGGGAGAAGATTTTCTTCATGGGGTTTTATCAGGAAAGCAGTGTTGTAAACCAAATAATCATAAATAGATTTTTCCGGCGCTTTATCCCAGTGAATTGCGCCGAGAATAATAGGAATTCCTGTAGAATCGACCCATCTGCACACCCGTTTTCGGTAATTGTTTTGCCTTGACAAATAACATAGCAGCGCGCTTTCGGGGCCTATTATTATATCGGGGTTTGTTTTCGCGGCGGCAAAAACCATAGAGTCGGTGACGTCAAAAGCCTCTTCGAGCGAATACTTACTCCAGTTCAGTTGATCGATAGACGTTTGCAGAAGAGCGACCTTTACTGAATCCGGTGATGTTTTATTACTTGTTGTTGCCATTCTCTGCCTGCCCCAGACTGCAATCATTCCCATTAGAAAAATAAACAAACATAACATAAATACAGCGCCGCGACGTCTATCCCCTCTATAAAACCTTACTCCCAACTCCCATATTAATAGATTTCCCACCGCAATAAGCCATGTCATCCCCCATACTCCGGTAAGTGAAGCGACCTGGGCAATCGGCAAAAAATGAGTAAGATTGTAACCCAGAAAACCCCACGGGAAAGAGATCTCTCCGAGAGTCCGGATATAATCTATCAGAACCCAGCACGAAGGAAACAGTATCAGATACCCCTTGGGGAATGTACGGTAGCACCATCTGAACATCATTCCCGCGGCAAGAAAAAACAGCGCCACCACGGCCGCAAGAAGCACCATTCCGAAAACGATCAGCGCCCACAGGCCTTCTATCTTTACAAATACCAGCCAGAAGCACTGCACCAGCGCCGTTGAATAGGAAAACAAATATGTATGCAGAATCGCCCTGCCCCTCGCAGGTTGAACAGAAAAGAACATCAGGGGAACAATCGCTGCAAAATTTAATAACGGGAATAATGCGAAAGCCCTATTATATTCATGGTTGAACGGAGGCAGCGAAGCTATAAAGGGGACTCCGGCAATAAGCGGAATCCACCAGCGGTTCTTTTTTCTATAAAAATCCGAACATTTTTTCAGAATTATTTGCAGCATCTAAACCCGACATAAAAATACTTTCCGCTCCTTTTCAATTTTATCTTCGAGTTGCAGTCGCTACCTTCCCTTCCGTTCTGCCACGATCCGCCGTAGGCATAAAAACTGCCGTCCTCGCTCTCGACCCATTCGGCGACATTGCCGCTCATATCGAAAACGCCCGCCCAGCTTTTACACTCAGTAAAGTATCCCGAGGAAGCGACTCTGTTTTTCAGCCTAGGATTTCCAAGAGTATTGCACTTTCCCTCATTATAATCAGTACCGTAGGGATAATTGTAGTTTTCATTCTCCCAGCTGCATGCCGTTTTCCACTCTTTTTCGGTACAAAGACGTTTTCCGGCATTTTTGCATAGTCGCACAGCCTCGTCATAGCTTACTTCCGTTGACGGCTTTCCTCCCGCACGGTTCGGGAATTCGTACTCGTCAATACAGTATTTTCCTTTTTCGATAGTACGCATATCATCTGGGCAGATTATTATACGAATAGTATCAGTTGCGGAGTCGCCTTCCGAATCGTATGCACGAAAAATCGCATTGGTATATTCCTGAAAACTCCATTCAGTAATGCCGCTTTCAGTTGATTTCCAGTCAATCTTTCCATCGCCGTCGAAATCCCATGCATAAAGCGCTATAATGCCGTCTTCGTCGTCAGCTTTGCCGTAAAGTCTTATCCTGCGGTTTTTCTTTGATACTATATCTTCTCCGGCATAAACTTTGGGTACAGAATTAACTACTTCCACCTGGGCGGTATCGCAAGTGTTCCGGCCGTCATCCGTCTCAACACAGAAAACAGCCCGGAATGTTCTAGGCTTCCTGTAAGTAAAAGTCGCCTTTGTTCCCGAATCGGAGACCCAGTCCGCTTTCCCGTCGCCGTCCATATCCCATAAATATCTTATTATACGGTTGTCGGGATCTTCTCCCCATCCTTTAAGTTCAATTGCTTTATTAAGCATGCATTTATACGGCCCCCCTGCAACAACTTTTGCCGGTGAATTAACTACGGTAACCTGTCTGAACAGAGTCGACCGCCGTCCATTCTCATCCGTCAGACGGCAGATAATATTCGCTTTTCCTGCGTTTTTGAAAACGGTTTTTACTTCCGCAACGGTACTCTTTTTTTCATATACCGTATCTCCGTCGAAGCTCCATGCGAACTCTGTTATCCGGAAACCGTCGGCTGGAGGCATACAGGTAATTTTAAGAGTATCACCCACATGTAAACTGTCCCTGCATTCAAGTGTCCCTCCCGACATTCCTTTTCTTACTGTAACGCGAACCGAAGCAATGTCGGACGCTCCGTCTCTATCGACAACCTGCGCCGCTACTGTATAGATTCCCGGTTTATCCCATGCGTAAATAATCTTGCTTGTTGTAAGAAATCCGTTACCTTCCGGAATATCCCATATACCGTCGCCGTTTATATCAAACCGTGCTTTCAACGGTATTTCTCTGTTACGTATATCAATGCTTTCAGATATGTCAATCTCGACCGGAATTCCAATTTCCGTAGTACGTGGGGATACCTTCAACACCGCCTTCGGCGGCGCGTTTACGATTATGGTTCTTCTTACCGACACTATCCTGCCGTAGTCGAGTTGAGCTTCAGCCTTTATCTGGAAAACTCCCTCTTTTGTATAAACATATCTCTTTACACCTGAAACCGCACCGAATTTTCCGTTTACAGGAAAATCTATTTTCCCGTCGCCGTCCATATCGAAACGAAATCGTATCTTCTTTCTGTCGCATCCTTTTGTCAATGCAGTAACGGAAACCGGTTTTCCCGGCTGAACTATCTGCGGAGAAACAAGTCTGAGCGAAAAGGAAGATGAGACACTAATAACGACATCGGCCGTACATGCAGCGGAGTTTTCATCCGATGCTGTTATTATTATTGAATGTTCGCCCGCTGAATCGGCGGTGTATGTTATAACTCCTGATGTTGCATCTATCGTCATCCCGGCCGGCGCTTTACAGAGCGAGTATGTTACAGCGGATCCTTCCGGATCTACCGCTTCAACCGTATCTTCAAAGGATTCGCCGAGTACAGCGGATTTGCCGGGGAGTCGAATCCACCTTGGAGGTTCGTTTACTGCAACGCCTTGTCGGTCGCGACAACCCGAATTGCTTACGGCTTCCTCAACCACGGTAGAACCCACCCAGGATTTTATCGATAAAATATCTTCCTCGTTCAACGACTCCAGTTCCGGCAAACCGTTTTTATAGGCGCATAACCGGCTGCACGACGGAATTACGGTTTCCGCGGATTTTTCAGAAGAGAATGTCGCAAAGCCCCCCAGCATAATCACCCTGCATGGTGTTACAGTATCGGTGCAAACGGAAATATCCGCCTCAGTCACACGAACCGCCCATGGCGCCGAAAATATGCGATACTCCTGATGAGCAGTATTTCGTTTTACAATATGAAGCTGTCCCGAAACAAGAGACACAGAGAGCCTTTTAAGATCATTCGAAAGGGAATGTTCTTCATCGATTGAAAGGACAGACCCTCTGTTCAGATACCACGACGCTCCGCCCGGAAGTATAAACTTTACCTTTGACTTTTCCTTTACCTTTACAGTATCACCTGCACGCAAAAACTGATTTTGTCCTATAGGTACAGATTTCCCTTTTCTTATCAGTTCAACATCCCCCACAATTATCGCAGCATAAGGGAAGTCGGAGTTCTTGTCTGCCAGGCATCCGATGAATACCGGAATAATACTGATTGAAAAATTTATCCATGTCTTTATCTTCATCTCTTTACCTCCATAATACGGGAGGATTGATTTCTCGCTCTTAAGACAAAAGCTTTTACGAAAAGTAATGTTGATATAAAAAGATTAATTTTAATTCCGATGTAGTAATCATACCTCCTGGTTTTCTATGCATACATCGCTTATGTATGCAATAGTAAATTATCTACGCAACACTCTGATTTTACTATTGTATACTTACTTTAAAGGTATGTCAAGAAACAATGCTTATATAAGATGGCAGGTACTTCGCGTCGTCTCTTCTAATTTAAACCGCCACAAACTTCGCGCCTTTCCGCCGCAGGATATCGTCAAGAACGGATAATTCGTTGGTTCGGTTCAGAAACATTATGATCGCCTTTAGTTACATGATTGGTATATTACTAAATATGTAACTTAAATTACTCTTTTTGCATACGTCCCGGCAAAGATTTTTTGTGGATTGCCAATACGTGGTTCGATACAAGCATATATTGTACCCCTGAATATTGGACAGATATTGAGTTTAGGATTTAAATCGTATAAAAGATATAGGCTGGGTGGGATGATAGCAGTACGAAAGGACATTGAAAGCCGACCGAAAGGAAGCGGGAAGCTCTCGTTGTTAGACATGGAAGAAAAGCATTATCGTTATCTACCAATATTGATCTTCCTATATGCCTGCCTTACGGCGCATAAAAGTGGTGCAGGTGTGAAACTTGCATCGCGATAGTTGGATTCACGGAGCGGCTACCAAAATTGATATTAATAGAAGAATCATGCAATCGAGTCTGATCTGATTTTAGAAATTCACCCTCATCCCTAAAAAAGGAATAAATATTTGTTTTACACAATTCTCCTCTGTCACTCCCATAACCCATTCCTGTTCATCGTAATCGAAATACATGCCGCTCCAGTTATACTCTATTGACGGATAAATAAGTGCATTGACGTTTTTAAGATCAACATACCATTGAAACCGGTTTTTCCATACTTTCTGAGCTATTTTTATATCTATTGCGTAATAAGGCGGGAACCTCTGATTTCCGATACGATACTGTATGAAATCGAAAATCCCCTTATCTTCGTACCATATTTCTTTTACAGTAGGATATTTTGGAGCGCCTGATGAAAACCTCAAACCGGCACTAACCTCAAATCCTTTTTTCAGTAAGAAACCGGCGATAAGTTTCAGATTGTGACGTCTGTCCTTTTCGTAAGGTATATATTTGTCGCTTTCGAAATCAAACCGCTCGCTTTTGGAAAAAGCATACGATAAAACTGCAAGGATGGAATCGGCTTTATTGTATCTGCAGAACAACTCCAGCCCCTGCATTTTTCCCATTCCGTCGCATCTGACTCCGGAAAGTTTCAGATACTCCGTCCCTCTGGTAATAATATATTCCTGAATATCCCATAGTCTGTTATGGTAGGCGACAATATCACATGAAAAATTTTTACCGACAGTATATTCAATCCCTGTTGAATATTGTGATGAATGAACCGGAATATTGTTGAAAGCATAAAGTGGATCGTTATCTTTGTTGAAATTTCCTGCGGACGCATGAATATTGAGTCGTTCATTGTATAAATATTTTGCGGTAAATCTGGCTGAGGTTTCGACAGGATACCTGGTATTTATAACAAGGCTCTGGTTCTGACAGAAAAGAGGAAACAGGTTTCCCGTAAAATCTTTAAGCCGCGGATAATAATCAAAACGAACGCCGGGAATCAGGTTTATTTTATTACCTATAGAGACTACCGCCTGTACATAAGTTCCGTAATGTCCATTCAAGCCGGTTCCGCTGATATTAATCGGATAAAAATCTGAGAATTGTATTGTGTCGATTCTTCCGTAGTAAGGATCATAACCATACATAACTTTACGATTAATATCGGCTATATTCAGGTCTATTCCCACCTGATATTCTACATTTCTGCTCCTCAGAACCAATTCTTCTCTCAAACAGTATCCGGCTGAGTTGGTTTCTGAATAAACGGTATCATTGCACGTTACTCTGAATGAATTCGGTAAAAATGCGGCCTTAAATCTATTAGTAATGCCCTTAGTTAAATCGCTTTCCAATTGAAATAGGTTCAGATGATATCTGTTTATAATGCGACTATCGCGGGTAACACGGGTATAAATTACGTCGTCAAACGGATGGTCAATTTTTCTGTTCGAATCGTAAGCATATAATAAAACCAATGATCCTTTATGATTTTCGTTTATCGAAAATGAATATTTTGCATTTATATCGCCGAAATACAGTCTCCAGTAGTCTTCATCAGAAGTAAATATGGGTATAAGATCGCCTAACCAGGTCCTGCGAAGCGACAGAAAAAGCGATGATCGCCTGAATAACGGCAATTTCATAACGGCTGATCCGTTGATAAGACTAATATCAGCATAACCTTCCAACTTCCCGGGAGTTTCTGCTTCGGTCTCGAGGTCTATTATTCCCGAAACAGACCCGCCGAATCTTACTCCGAAATTTCCCGGAAAGAAATGAACATTTTTTAGACCTTCAATGTTGAAAATCGACTCGATTGAAGCTATATGGTTCAATCTTAGTATGGGAATATCATCGATGAAATATTTCGAATCGTCAGGCCCGCTTCCACGGATACACAAGGCCGTGGATGAAAGACCGGCAATTGACGCGGTCTGGGCTGAAGCGGGCATTATCTCGAGCATTTTAATAACATCGCCGCCATACCCAGGATATCGTATGACCTCTATTTTTTTTAATGTCTGCTTTGACGGCTCCCGATTTCTGTTATCTCCATATATTACAATTGTGTATTCCTGAACGGATTGCTTTACCGTATCATTATCATTTATAGCCTTATTATCAGTTAATTGTTGTTGCCGCTGCGGAATATTAACAGGCTTTTTTAGCACATATTCCCATTGAAACTGGACTGCGACATCGCGGCCTTCTTTTTTTGCAGGAACAAAACGAGCTTTCTTGAGCGTAAATAAAATCGCCGTGTCTAAAACTCCACACCCGCTACCAACGACAACAGAGATTGTGTCAACCACACCGGTTTCGGAAATAACAATCTCGAAAACCGGGTTTCGTAGAGCCTTTAAATATAAACTTTCGGGGATAAATATATCTTTTAAATTTACCGCTTCGGGAGCGAAAACAATGCCGGCGTCATTTTCGTCATCATATACGGCGGCGTCTAAAGAAAAAACATTTACAAAAGATGAAGTGGTAAGAAGTAATAGTAAAATGAATTTATTTTTTTTCATAAGACCATTTTAATTTCAGGTAAAAAAGGCAAGTAAATTGTATAAGGTTAAAAAAAATAGGGTAAACCGAAAAATATATTTACTTGCCTTTTGTATAAAATTACTTTTTTACCAATTACAATATGACATCCTGAAGGACACCCTAACTCCGGGAATGCTGGTGTTAAAATCGTGATATGACCCTGGCGGTGGGGGGGAATATTCGCACCAAGTTCTCTCTCCTCCATAGGGGATCTCATTAACTACACATATTTCATCATCATCATCAACCACAGGGACATAGGCAAAAGAAAATTGTGTAATATAACCACCACACCTTAGCTCTCTTGTTTCACCACCGCCATCCATATCGTCCTCATACATCACTACAGAAAAACGGTTTGCAAGATACCCATAAGGAGCGATCGGCACCCCAAGGCGTTGCCAATTAGCATCTTTTATATTAGTAAAACGCCCATAACGACGGGCGCCGTAGTCAGTTAAAAAACCAAATTCTATTTCAGCATCACCTTTAAACCAAGGTTCCTGGTTATCAGGAATATAATACCAACTAATGCGATGATGAGAAGGAACTTGTTTTTCTGCTAAACTTTTAAGGAGATTTCCGGATATAAAACTGTTTTTAACTTTCATTGTTTTTGGGTCAACTCTTTCATTTAATCCCACCACAAACTGGGGTATTAATGGTTTATTCAAAGCATCAATTAAATTAGGTTTTAGGTTGCAATCATATGCTATTATTTCTTTCACTTTTATATCATCTATGGTAATAGGGCAAAGGGCAATAGAGGGCGTTGAGTTACCATCCCATTTTTCAGCGTTAGCCAAATAAATATTTAATAAATTAATAGAATTAATATGCTGGGCTGACATTACTCTGTCTTTAATACAACTAATTATTATATATATCTGTAAAAGTATTATCACTATCAATTTTTTTATTTGCCAAAGTTACCCATAATACATCATTATCACCATCGAATTTCTTATCTATCTCTTCTTTGAGCGTTGATC
>FWPV01005183.1_pt1 | contig 23490 bp, 16 predicted proteins | sample 2228371 | NCBI WGS metagenome assembly FWPV01 (sample SAMEA103939776, study PRJEB20133) | metagenome | reverse complement strand
ATTTCGGCCTCCCAGCCTTCGAATTCGCCGGCGCGGGGCAACAGGGAGCTCAGGTCGGATTTATCCCCTTCGGCTTGAGCCGGGGCTAAGCTTAACTTTACTAAATATAGAAAAATTATCAAAAATAAGCCGAATACTTCTTTTTTTCGCTTAAAGAGAAATTTCCTGGATTTTGACATTCTTGAGGTCAACCTCGCCGAGCTTATGTTCATAGCCCTTCTGGAGCATGAAGATGTTTTCGGGCTTAAGACCCCATAATCGAGCACAATAAGTATCAACGGCCACCGGGTCAGTCCCGACAACAACTTTCTTAGGTTTAAGGAGCTCACCAGGTCCAAAAGGACCATTGGTGGTGATGAACTCCGTGGCGTCGACGATGCACAGGGTGGCGGCGATGGCGGTGTTGAGGTCAGCGATACACTGGTCGAGATGTTCAATGGCTGAAAGGTCGGTTTGCCAGTTTTCCTTATGGAAAGTCCTGTTCGACGCTGGCGAATTCAAACCCATCAAGTTTTTCATGGTGCCAGTAAATTTATTGCCCACATGGTCTTTGGTGATGGGCATGTTGATTAAGATATCATGATGAAAAAACTCGGCAAGAATTCGGGCTTCCTTCAGCGCTTTCCCGGCGGGAATGGGGACTGCCTGGAAATTGGCTTCATTCCGGTCAAAGATTTTTAGCCCGGCTTCCTCCTCGGTAGCAACTTTGGCCAATCCTGTAGCCTCCCAGTTCTTGAGCGGCTGCCAGCTGAGAAAATTGACTTCTTTCGCGCCTGCCTGGCGGCAGAGGCGAATCACAGCTCGGGCTATTTCTGGTTTGGTAAAAGTTCCCGGATGATTGCTCTGGACATTGGCAAGGAGAGCCACGCGGGAACCCTTAGGGATAAACTTCTCCATTCCCCCGAGAAGCTCAACCGCCCGCGAAACCGCCTTGCCCCGGTCCTCTCCAGCAACGACCGCAATATCCGGTGCCCCTGAAGCGTTGAGGCTAGGAGGTCCTTTAGAATGAGAATTTAGGAAGACGCTTCTCGGAGCCAAAAAAACCCAGGCCCAGGCCTGGAAGCCCGCCTGAAGAAACTCTCGTCGGTCCATCTTTTTGGTCATTGCTTTTTCCTCGTCGGTTTCTAAGATATAGGAAGGGAAGCAGAAAAGTCAAAATTCTTTTTGCCCTAGAGAGGAGGACTATTTTTTCCTGTAGGTGTGTTCGAGAAGCACAAACTTGTCTTCCGGGCTGATTTGATTAAATTCAACCCCCAGCTCAAACAGCTCTTCTTCATAAACGCTACGGGACCAGCGGACACAGCCGACTGCCTGGATGAGCTTGCGGCGCTTGGCTAAACCTATTTCTAGCCTAAGAAGGGTACCTACAGGGAGGTTCATGTTCGTCATCAGACGGACACCGCCCGGGGAGATATCTTTAGTCAAGGCGTTAAGGCTCCTTTTTTCGGGAGGTACGTCGACGCTGGAGAGAAGCTCAACGACAACCTTGTCCTCTTCATTCATCCGGCTATCTTTCCGTCTTTCTTTGGGCAATTTCACTTCTTTTCTTTTCCTGCGCATGTAAACGCCTTATATAATTAGTCGCTTGAGCTTTCCAACTCAGGCCTTTTTTCTAATCCTTTTCATCCGCCGCATTCCCCACCCGGCCTAAAAAATACCAAGATGAAAGCAAAATTGCAACCGATTTCTTGAATTGAAAAGCAGAAACTTTTTAGGGGGGAAATAAGTCGCTGGGTCTACCGTAAAATAAGAGGAAACTTAGTTATAGGAGGTAGACCCAATGAGTCTTAATGCTTCCTGTAAGGTTAATGTATCAGTGGAAAATATTTCTATTAACAGTCTGGAAAGACAAGAGTTACCCTAAAATAGGGTAAAATACATCGATTTTTATCACGACGGGTTAAAATTGGGGTATCTTTTTGGATACGATGGGGTCTCCCTGGCAAAATCAACGGAGACACTCGCGAGGAGAGCTTCTAGTTGAAATAATGGAATTAATATGGTAGATTATTTATGGGTCTTTGTTTGGCTGGCTGGGCAAAGACCTGCCATCCCGAAACCCTCCTTTTGCTAATTCCCCTAAACAGCCAGCACTTCTTGTCTCAACTGATTGGGTTGACTTGGAGGGCCGAGGGAAAACATAGGGATAGAAAAAATTTCGTCATAAAAAGGGAAAACAACCAAAAAAATGAAACTTTTTGCTTCTATTCCTAGTATATATATATGAATAGTAAGAAATGAGGAGAAGATGGGATCAAAAGATTCTTACGAAAACAGAATCAAGTTCATATCCCAGGGGCTAGAGGAAGAACAGGGCGTTCCCTTGGCTTCCTTCCCCTGTCTGGCGCTGACAGAAAGGTGCGAATTAAGCCCAGAAAACTCCTGGGAAGAATCAGGGGAATTGCCCCCTCGAGCTGAGCTTGTTCAATACTCTTCGAGCGAAGAACAAGGCGGCGACCTTGTTCGACTCTATCTCCAGGATATGGGAAGAATTATGCTTCTGACCAGAGAAGGCGAAGTGCGGCTGGCCAGGCGCATGGAAAAAGGCCTGAGGCTTATGATCAAGGGAATGGTGATGACTCCCCTTTTCCTTGACGAGGTCGACCGCCTTGACCGCGAAATCAGAGCCGAACATTTTTCATGGAAAGAATTTTTCGACTGGCCTGAGGAAGAAATCGAGAGTAGCGCTCTCAAAAAAAAGATTCTCAGGACCAGGCAGGAATTGAAGAAAATGAAGAAGGCCGCCACTCGTCTTCACCAGATGCCGGGCCGGAGAGGATTCAAAATCCGGCGGGCCAGACTCACCGTGCGACTCATGGGGAGTCTAACCAAACTCGGCCTTCGCTCAAGAGCCGTCGAGGAGATGGCCGAGTCCATCCGGTCAAAACTGGTAGACTCAAGAAAAAATGCCAATCAGAAAAATCTCGGCCCTAAAGAAAAGGCCATCCGATTGATTACCGAGGGCAAGAAGCTCAAAGACGAAGCCAAACAAGAGCTCGTGGCTGCCAACTTGAGGCTTGTTGTCTCGCTGGCGAAGAAATACCAGAACCAGGGACTCCATTTTCTTGACCTCATCCAGGAAGGAAATATCGGGTTGATGAAGGCGGCTGAGAAATTCAACTACCGGCTTGGGCATAAGTTTTCCACCTATGCCACCTGGTGGATAAGGCAGGCCATTACCCGCGCCATCGCGGACCAGGCGCGGACCATCCGGCTTCCCGTTCACATGACTGAGACCCTGCAAAAATTAAACAGGATAGCCAAGCAATTCCAAAGCGTCAGCGGTCGAGAGCCATCGCTCGAGGAACTGGCCGAGAGGAGTGGCCTTCCCTTAGAGAAAGTCAGAGAAATTACAGAGATAACCCAGGAGGCCGTCTCGGTCGATACGCCGGTCGGAGAAACCGGGGAAAGCATCCTCGGCGATTTTATCGAGGATACGCGTACCCCTTCTCCACCTGACACAATTATCCATTCAATCCTCCGCACCCAGATTCACCAGGCCCTCAGCATCCTTACAGACAGGGAAGCAGAGGTGCTAAAACTGAGGTTTGGCCTCTGCGAGAACGGCGGTCTGACACTCGAGGAGGTCGGCAGGAGACTGCAAGTGACAAGGGAAAGGATTCGCCAGATTGAATCCCAGGCTCTACGCAAGCTTCAGATGGCCGAGCTTGGTCTCAAGCTGAAATCCTTTGCCTGATTTTTTTCTTTCTTGGCAGCATTGACCGGAAATCTATGTTCCCGGAAACAATTTTTTTAAGATGGCCAGGGATTCTGGAAGAAGGTTGCTGAGCTCAACCGCTGTCCAGGCTGCATACTGAATAAGCCACCGGCCGTCCTGACGGACGAAGCGAACTTCGATGCGGTAGAGGTCAGGAGCTATTTTAACCAGCCGACGTAAGGCTTCAGCCCGGCCTGAGGAAACGGCGACCTCGGTTTCGGCGGCCGCTTCACTTCCTTCAAGGCGCACGATTTGGATTCCCAAAAAGTGAACCACGACGGCGATGCGTTGGTCGAGGTAGCCGCTCAGAAGCGATTGAAGCTCGCCCTTGCTTCTGCCCTGAAAATCGGTGAAATCATCCGCGAAATAAGCTATCATCGCCTCGATGTCTTCCTCCTCGGCCAGTCGACCAAGCGTCTTCAGGATGTCGATGATTGTTTCTTCGTCAGCCGGCGCTCGCCGGCATTCAACTGAAGCCAGGCCGAAAATCAAAGAAAAAGCTAACCAGAGGGCGGACCAGGATTTTTTCCATCTCATGGTGAATTTTACTTTTTAGAGACCATGAAACGATAGGTTTTTTCTTCGATTCCAAAGGCTTCGAGTTCCCGGAGCAAAGCCGCTTCCCATTCCTGGTTCTTCATCACTCGAGAGAGAGCAAAGACGTCGAGGTCGGCCACTTCTTCCCATTTACCGAACCGTTTGAGGATTTCGACAAGCCGTTTCCTCTCCTCGGTGTTCTTGGCGGGAAACTGAAGAGAAGTCTGCTCCTTGATAGTAATCTTGTTCTCGGTACCGAAGACGACGGCGACTTTCTCTTGGTGGCAGAATGCAATGAGGGCAGCCTTTATTTTTTCTAGCTTCTCTTTTGCTTCTTGGCTAAAATTCTCGAGCTCGGTCTTGATCCGGACATATTCATCGACAAGCTTTACTCCCGGGTCATTGAGGAACTCGTTTTCCGGCTTGGCTTCGAGCTCGACCTCATGCTTCCACATCGGACAAAGCGGCCGGTAAACGCACCAGTCGCACAAAGAAGAAACATGGGCAGGGAATTCCCGGGCGGATTCAATTTGCTGGATTTGGGCCAGAATTTCTTGACCCACCGAGTCCAGTTCCTCGGCCGTTTTCCAGGTGTCCATCTCCTTATCGAAAGCCAAAAAATGCCAGACAAGGCGTGCCTTCTGGAAATCCTTGAATTGGCGCTTAACCCAAAGGGCATAAGCGGCCAGCTGTTTGTCGGCGGCGATTTCCTCCATGGTTGGTAACTGGGAGCTGGTTTTATAATCATGGATCTCGTAGACGCCCTGGCCCATATCGACCAGCCTGTCAATCCGAACATGAAAAAGGTATTTCCCCTCTTCATCCAGAGGAAGAAGCTCCTTCGATTCAAGGGCGAGGACCCGACCTCTTTCAAACGGCGCGTGCCGATGGTAATAGTCCCGCAGATAGCGCTCTCCCATTTTCAGATAATTTTCAGGCGTATAATCCTTCCTCACCAGGAGGACCTCGCCTGGCCACTTTCTGACCCAGTTACTTCGGAAGTAGTCTAAGACCTCATCGAGAGAGAGGACCTTTTCATGCATCTTGTCCCGATAGAGTTTCTCCAGTGTTTCATGAATCATGGAACCCAGATAAGCTTCAATCGTTTCTTCTACTTCCACCCGGAGGTTATCAATATAAGCAAATTTGTACTGAAGAGGACACGTGGAATAAGTCGAAATCTTGGAAATGCTATAGACCGGCATACGCACTCCCGATGAGCTTATCCCTGATTCCGAGAGGGCGGCACCTCGACGCCGTCCCAGCAATAAGTGCAAATTTTTTCCTTGGGCAGTCCAATAGCTTGAACCAGGTCCTCCAGCCGCTGGTACTTAAGAGTTGTAAGGTTCAGCCGACGGCGGATTCTTTCTTCCATAGCCTGGTATTCTGGAGAATCAGGTCGGGTATAAGGAGAAAAGTCGGATAAATTTTCTTGTCCCAGCTCCCGAATGGCTCGCCTGGCTGCAAGGTCCCACTCCGACCTCGATTGCGAGAAATGAAGAAACGGGCAAGCATAGACAAGGGGGGGACACGCTGGACGCATATGCACTTCCCTCGCTCCTACATCGTAGAGCCTCTGGATTGTGTCCTTGAGCTGCGTTCCTCGGACGATTGAGTCTTCACAAAAAAGGAGCCTTTTTCCCTCGATGATTTCCCGGATCGGGATGAGTTTCATCTTGGCGATGAGGTCACGAACCGCTTGATTCTGAGGCATGAAGCTCCTGGCCCAGGTAGGTGAATACTTGACAAACGGTCTCTTGAACGGAATTCCCGCCTCCGCGGCATAGCCAAGGCCGTGGCCGATTCCCGAATCCGGAATTCCCGCTACAAAATCGATGTCAATCGGGTAGCGGCGAGCCAAAAACGCGCCGCAGCGGTTCCTCACCGCCTCGACATTGATCCCCTCGTAGCTTGAAGCCGGATACCCATAATAAACCCAAAGAAAGCCACAAATCTGCATCTTCTCTTGAGGAGCTTGACGCTCCTCGAAGCCATCGGCCGTAAGAAAGACGATTTCAGCCGGGCCTAGATACTTTTCAACCTTGAACCCGAGATTAGGAAAGGCACAGGTCTCGAGAGTGACGGCAATGCTTCCTTCCTTGCGGCCGATGACCACAGGCGTCCGCCCCCATTTATCCCGCGCAGCGTAGATTCCGTCCCTGGTGAGGAGGAGGAGTGAACACGAACCCCGGATTGATTCCTGAACTCGCGCTATGCCCGCCGGGAACGATTCCTCTTCGTTGATGAGTGTGGCCACCAGCTCGGTGGGGTTAATTTCCGCTCCGCTCATCTCAGAAAAGTGGATCCTTCGCCGTTCGAACGCCTCACGGGCGAGTTCTTCTAGATTCTTGATCGCGCCAACAGTGACAATCGCATAATTGCCCAGATGAGAGCGGATGAGCAACGGTTGGTCGTCGTAGTCGGAGATCACCCCGATCCCGCTCTGACCGTGGAGCTTTTCGAGCTCGCCGTCAAACTTGGACCTGAATTGGTCGTTTTCGATGCTGTGAATGATGCGTTGGAAGCCATCAGGCCTGAGCACAGCCAGCCCTCCCCTCTTTGTTCCAAGATGGGAGTGATAATCCGTGCCGTAAAAAAGGTCCTCGATGCAGTCGTTTTTGGAAACAACCCCGAAGAAACCACCCATTCTCTTTTCCTCCGCTCGGCCTTATTCCTCGGGAAAGCTAAAGAAAAACTCTTCTCGGCCGTCAATCTTCTGATAAAGGATTTTTCCGCCGACAATAGTATAGACCACCGAAGAGGAAAGGATTTCTTCCTCGCTGACGGTAAGGATATCTTTGGAAAGAACGGTCACATCAGCCAATTTTCCGGGCGACAAGGAGCCCAAGATATCCTCTTGGAAGGCTGCATAGGCAGCATTCAGGGTATAAGAGCGCAGGGCCTCTTCTCGGGTCATCCGTTGTTCTGGGAAAAAAACTTCTCCATTCTTCATTCGTCTAGTGACAGAGGCATAAAAGCAGGCTATCGGGTCGACATCTTCAACCGGGGTATCCGTGCCGTTAGCGATTACTGTTCCACTGTTGAGCAGGGACCGCCAGACGTAAGCCCCTTCCTTCGCCCTTTTCTCACCAATCTTTTTGATGACCCACGGGCCATCGGATGTGCAGTGGATACCCTGCATGCAGGCTATCACACCGAGCGACGCAAAGCGAGGAATATCCACCGGGTCTATGTGCTGCGCGTGCTCAATCCGCCAGCGCAGGTCTTTTTTCTCGGGATGCGACTGGAAAGCTTCTTCGTAGATATTAAGGGTTTCCCGGTTCGCCCGATCGCCAATGGCGTGAGTGCACAGCTGGAAGTCATTCTCGATGGCCAGGCGAGCTGATTCCCTCATCTCTTCGATTGTCGTCGTATTCAAGCCGACGGAGTTAGGAAGATCGTCGTACGGTTCAAGAAGCCACGCCCCGTGCGCCCCGAGAGCACCGTCTATCAAACGCTTGATTGACCTGACAGTTAAGTGGTTTTCGCCAGCGCCAAGAATTTTGTATCTCGGCAAGATATCCCGAAGCTTTTCATTCCCTTCGTTGACCATGGCGTACAAACGCACCCCGAGCTTGCCCTCCTCTGCCAGTTCCCTGTAGAGGTCAATCGTCTCAGCTGAAACTCCGGCATCGTGGAAGCTGGTGACTCCTTTGGACAAGCATTCCTTAGCTGCCAGAGCAATTGCTCGGCGTCGCTCGGTCATCAGAACATCAGAGGTCAGGCCTGACCGGTAATGGTTGAGCGCCCGACGAAGCAGGCTTTGAGCCGTCTCACGAAAAGCACCGATGGGTTCACTCTTGAGGTCCCGAACAATTTCCCCTCCGGGCGGGTTGGGGGTTTTCTTGGTAATGCCCGCAAGCTCCATCGCTTTCGCATTCGCTAGACACGAATGACCACTAGCGTGCGTGAGGAGAACCGGGTTTTCTGGACTCACTCGGCTCAGTGCCTGATGAAAGGGAAGTCCGTCAATATTCGGCTCGGGAGCCTTTTCCCACTTTTCCTGATGCCAGCCACGGCCGAGAATCCACTCGCCCGGCTCCGCCTTTTTGACAGCTTCCTGGACTATCTCGATGATTTCCTCCCAGCTCCGACAATTGGTGAGGTTGAGAACCATTTTGGATTGTCCAAGGCTCATGAAATGCCCGTGGCTGTCGATGAGCCCAGGTACAGCCAATTTTCCTTCAAGGTCAATAATACGAGTTGTGCTGCCGATATAGCGCTTCATTGCCTTCTGCCCACCGACGGCGACAATCCGGTCTCCTCGCACCGCCAGCGCTTGGGCCAGGGGGATTTTGGCGTCCATGGTCACAATCTTTCCGTTCGTCAGGATAAGGTCAGCTGGCTCTTCTTTCTTCTCACAGGCAAAAAAACTGAAAAACAGAACAGCTATAAAAACAAAAGAAGACAGGCGACGAAATTGTCGGAATGACATCGTTTTTCCCTCCACGCATAAATTTTGAACTCCGAGCATGTCTACCCTCCCTCATTATGCTTGAGTAATTTATTTTTTTCAAAAGGTAAATCCAACTCGTTACCTGGTCGAGCAAATTTGCTTTGAGCTTATTAAAATAGGCCAATGCCCTCCGTTTATCAAGCGCCACTGCCTTCGTCGGGTTAAAGAGAAAACTCCCGGCTTTGATTTCTTACCCCACCTATCATATAGTTTTGCATCATTGGCCTGGAGACAAGGTTTGCGCCACACAGCCGAGGTTGTGGTCATCGGAGGCGGCATCATGGGGCTCAGCACGGCCTATCATCTGGCCGAGTGGGGCCTCAAAAATATCGTCGTCCTGGAAAAAGACCTGATTGCCCATGGCTCTACTGGCCTGAGCGTCGGTGGAATCAGGCAGCAATTCTCCCATCCGGCAAACATCCTCCTTTCTCAGGAATCTCTAGCCGTGTTCAAAAATTTCAAGACAGAGTTCGGAGTCGATATCAGCTTTTGTCAAGCCGGCTACCTTTTCCTTGCCACGAGCGAGACTTCCTGGCAGAGTCTTCTTTCTTCGGTCAAAACACAACGGGAGCTTAACGTCCCTGTCGAGGTCCTTCTGCCCGATGAGATCGGTAAACGCTGGCCTTACCTGAATCTTCAAGATGTTTTAGGAGCAACATTCGGACCTGAGGATGGGTATGCAGACCCGTATCTGGTGGCCATGGGTTACGCTCAGGCTGCTCGGAAACTGGGGGTGAAAATCGAGGAAAAAACCAGGGCCGAAGCTATTTTTCTTTGTGGTGATAGAGTTTCGGGAATCAAGACGAACAAAGGCAAAATCTGGGCCCCAGTTATCGTCAACACCGCTGGTCCTTGGGCGGCGGAAGTAGCCAGGATGGTAGGGTTGAGCCTTCCGGTCAAGCCCTGCCGCCGTCAGGCTTTTGCGACCGGACCGGTGAAAGGTCTCCCCCAGCCAGTACCTATGGTAATTGACCGGGAGACCACCTTCTATTTTCGCGGCGCCGACCCGGGACTTATCCTCGGAATGAGCGACCCAGATGAACCGCCGAGCTTCAACCTCCATACTGACCGTGAGTTTATGGAAAAAGTCGTTGCGGCTGCCGTACATCGGGTGCCGACGTTGTGCGATGCGCCAATCCTCCGGGGTTGGGCAGGTCTTTACGAAATCACTCCTGATGATAACCCGATCATCGGCCAGGCTCCTTCTCCGCGAGGCTTTTTCTGGGCGGTCGGTTTTTCGGGCCACGGGTTTCAGCACGGCCCGGCAGTCGGCCGAATCCTGGCCGAGCTCATCAGCAAGGGCCGGACAAGCTTTGACCTTACGCCTTTTGCTTGGGAGCGCTTCGAAGCCATGCGTCAAGAGGGAGAAAAACTGGTTGTCTAAACGAGGCGCCTGTTTTTTTCTCTTCAGAAAACATTGAACAGATAGGCCAGCCAAACGGCGGCTGTGGAAAAAAGACCAAAGCTAAGGTTAAACTGGGATGTAGCGCCATCCAGGATGATGAAATCGAGGGGTTGGCGGGGGGAATGACGCCACCTCGCTCGCCTCCACAGCCCGAGTGCCTTGGGGAATGAGAAAAAAACAACTAAAAAAGTGAACGGCATGGCAAAGTCTTCCTTTCTGAAGAGCCGGGGGAAGAAAATGAGACCAAGGTCGATAGCAAAAGGCCCAAAAATAAGGATGCCATAATAAACAAGAGACCCACGGTCGCCCAGCAGGTTGGCAACAGTTCTCACCTTCCTCCCCCTGTCAGTAGCGGAGTCCCTCCAGTTGTTCGCGTGGAGGATGGCGCTAACGAGCATTGCCATGGGAACCGTCCAGATAACGGGAATCCAGGCGAAAGCCTTTGTCTGAACAGCCCAGGCGCCGAGGGAGCCAAGAATACCAAAATTGAGAAAGACAGCCAGGTCGCCGAGTGCATAAAGCTTGAGTCCGGAGTAAAAAATGCCGATCGCCACTCCGACCACCCCGATCAAGAAAAGCACGTAGCCAGTCACAAAGACGAGATAGAGGCCGATGGCACAACCAAGGCCGAATAGAATCATTGACCCGAAGAGGACCTGTTTGTCTGAGAGCCATCCCCGGACAAGAGCGCCGCTCACCGGTGTCACTTCGACATCAAGACCGCGCCGGAAGTCAAACACGTCGCTGAGCATGTTGGCTCCCAAATGGAGAAGGACCATGGCCACGAAGGCGAGAAGAAAGCGGCTCAAATCGAGCGGCACTCGGGCGACAAGAACAGCTAAAGAGGTGCCGAAAAGGACGGGCATAGTCGAAGCGGGCAGAGCCCAGGGTCGGCTGGCAATAACCCACTTTTTCACGATTGGGATAGATGGAGCGGTGCTCATTCTGGCATTCCTATTTTTTAAGAAGGCGGCCGCTGTCCCCAACCTTCCATGTCCCTTGAATATTCACGTATAAGATGGTTCGCAAGACTTCTTGTTTTTTTTCGTTCTCGTACTTCAAATCGATGAGCATCCAATCCTCAAGGCCGGGAAAGGCAATCTTCAGAGCAGCCTCGTTGGGCCTGGCCAGAATGGTGCCCCGGAAGCGGCGCAGGACATTCTTGTCCTGGTCGTAATTTTTGATATAAATAGGGAAGAAACCACGGCTCTCAGAATCATTTTTAAGAAATTGCTCAACATAATTTTGGGGCACATACGATTCGTCTATGGTTACCCATTTATAAGCTAAATCGGGCGACCCTTTCTGGCAGCTAAACACAATCGTGGCGGCCAGAAGAGCAAAGACCCAGATAGGATTGAATCCGTACTTCCTGTCGGTCATCGCGACCTCCTCAAAAAATCTCAGCGACGGCGCGTTCAACCCTCCTTCTCGTAGCCAACGACCGTATAATAAATAGCCCGGTCAAAAAAGCGCATCACCCGATTGTTGAGCTCAATAGCCTGATAAAGGTCGAGGGTCGTATCGAGCAGTCCTTCCTCGAGGATTTTTTTCCACAAATTGCGCCGGATCAGAATGAGAGCCTGGATGACCTCAGAAAGGGCGAATCCCTCCTTGCGCCGTTCGGCTCCCAAAGCCATGTAGTCGCGAGCAATTTCCTCTTTTGTCGTTTCCCGCGAAATCCATCGGCCAAGCTGGCTATAGACTCGATAAGCACGATTATAAAGCTCGAGGTTATCAAACCGGTGGTAAGTGGGAAGGCTCAATTCTCTTCGGACATCAGCCAACCAGTTGTTGGTAAGCTCGGACGCATTCCTTTCGATGAGGTCAACGAGTTTTTGGAAGATTGGAATGTCCACCGGCCTTCTTCATTTTTATTAGCACGCCCCCTCTTTAAAGTCAATCTGAAAATTGAAAATCATTAGTCGCCACTCTTCGCAGGCTGCCACCCGATTCACTTATCAAAATGTCAATGCGGGCTCATCTTCCAGCCTCAGAAGGCGCGCTGTTCAGAGCTGGCTGGACCTTTTGCGCCTTCTTTACTCAAGCAGCACCGGCCTGTTAGAGTTATCGATATTGCTTGACCTTCATCCTGCCCTGCCACCACCACCTCCTCCGCCACCGCCCCCTCCGCCGCTGAACCCGCCGCCGCTCCCCGAGGAATAGTGGGCAGCAGAGGTGGCTGCCTGATGGATGGATGAGGCGGCGGATTCGATATTCTTGATGACCGAGGCTAAATGGCTGGGGCTGGCCAGAGTGGTGCGGTCCAGCTCTCTATACCAGACAGGAAACGTAGCTCGTTCATCCTTCAAGATGAGAGGCAACATTTTGAGGATTTTCTTGGCATTGCCGAACAGAATCCCGAAAACAAGGTAGGATTCCCAGAGTTTGTAGGCTTCTGGAGGAAGGTCTTCAAAAGACGAAAAATCATCCAGGAAGCGGTCGAGCGCTTTCCACAGCTCGTTTTCTCGGGCCCATTTTTCAGACCGGCGCTTCAATTTGGGGATAAAAAGACCAGCCAGCAAGCCAAGGACGGGGTTAAAGGTGAGCAGAGCCACGGGAATGGTTACAGCAAGGAAAAGATTCTTTGCCTTCAAGCTTCTCGGTTCAATGAAGTGGAGCTTTTTGGCCTCGCGGTCAATTTTTTTGACCCAATCTTCGTACCATCGTTGGAATTGCTGGGGTTTTTTCTTGAGGAATGCTTTGAGCTCACTGAAGCCAACCTGGGCAGATTTCTTATCCGTTTTAGCGCCCACCGTTCGAAAAACGAAACTGAGCAGCGCCTTTTCATAGGCTAAGAGAGAGGAATCATTATCGTATTCTTTTTTCAAGCTCATTACGGTTTCTTTTTCCGTCTTGGGGCTGAACAAACCTCGCTCCTCTTTCTCGATGTCTTGCATTTCGAGATAGCCTTTCCGGGCCAGGTCAAAGAGCGTCGCCGTAAACGAACGCGGCGTTGCTTTTCTTCCCTGACGGAGAAGGACCTCGACAAGCGCTGGCTGGAGTTGAGATGGGAGCTCGCGAAAATATTGCGGGATCCCTTCAAACCTGTAATCCCTTCCCACCTTCTTCCAGACCAGGACGTAAATAGAAAGCCAAACGAGGCAAGTGACGACCAAGCCAATTGCCCAAACAACCACCAGCTTGATGACGAGGCGTTGGCGCTCCTCGTCCCGCTCCCTCTGTCTTTTGATGCGGTCGATGGTTTCCTGGACGAAGCGGGCTTCTTCCCTTTGGATGGATGCCCGCGTATGACGCTGGGAAGGGATGCCCTGCACAAGGCCAGCTGGCCAGACCATGCGGATTTCGACAAACTGGAAGGGGGGAATATTTGTCGCCGAGAAGCGGGCTGTCTGGTTGTCGACAATCTCCGCCCACCCAGAGAGAGGTCCGTGACCGTAGACGAGAATTTCTTCTTTCATCGGCACAGGCTCGGGGAGCTTGACAGTGACTTCGAGCTTTCCGGTTGGGCGTTCCCAGTCGTCTCCGATGACTTGCCAATAGAGCTCAGAAACATCGGGATAACTGATTATCGCCCCGCGGACCCGGTACAAGAAGCGGAAGGTCCGACGCTCATCTCGGGCCTGGAAACGCCATTTGGCCTCGATTCGGTCGGGTTTCCTTGTGAGCTCAACCGGAAGCGCCCGGCTGTTTTCATCCAGGACTTGAAAGCCCTCAATTGCTGTTTGATATCGGTTACCCTGACGGACGATTCTCGTCGGGATCCAGAGACTGGCCCACGAAAATGAACCTTCGAATTCGTACGTTCGAAACTCGTCCACAGTAAATGAGCCATCACGTTCGAGCGCGATGAAAACCCGAACCCCAGGGAAATAATAATTTTTAGCCTCTGCCCAGCGGGGAAACAAAAATTGCCCGAGGAGAACGAATACCAGGCCCGCCATAAACAATCGGGCGACTCGTTTCGCCCCCCTCTTGATTCGCATGATGATTTTTGCCTTGTTCAGAAATGTGGAGACCAGGGCTTGTCAATTTCGGCGTCCAAAGGCTTCATCGTTCCCGGCTGACGCGTTGCTTTCCACGACCTCCGGTTGGTGTTCCCGGCGCCCCTGATTTCCGCGTTCCCCTCAATAACGTTGCCCTTGACGCGGCCGGTAAAAACTATCGTTTTTGTCCCCTCGCCTTCCCCTTTTTCGGCCGTGAACTGGAAATTCCCTCCCTCCAGGCGAATATCCGTCAACGGGAGTTCTTCGTCTCCGACCTTCATTTTACCTTGCGGATACTGAAAAACCTGCTCCAGCTCGAGGCGGCAAAGCTTTTTCGGAAAGATATCCGGCCATGACCATTCCCAAACGCCGGAAACGTTGGCAGGAACAATCCAGAGATAGACATCGTGGGCCATGTCGTTTACCATGACCACCGAAGATTTATCTGGTTTCCATGTATCCATGCCGTAGTTATGGGAAACTATCCTTGTTCCAGGCCTAAGCTGAGCCAGCAACCGCGGCCTTAGACGGAGATTGACTGAAGTCAGGAGGTAAAGGGAGACTACAGTTGCCTCATGAAAATCGGCCTCGAAAAGGTCCTGCTCAATAAATTTGACCAGATGGGTGACCCCGGCCTGAGCGGCATTGTCCTGACTTTCGCGGATGCGGTCAGGGTCGATGTCAATCCCAACTCCCCGCGTCCCGTAAACTTTAGCTGCGGTAATAACAATCCGGCCATCGCCGCACCCAAGGTCATAAAGAATATCATCCTTGGTTACGGCGGCCATGCGGAGCATCTCCTCAACCACTTCCGGCCTGGATGGAACATAGGGCACGTCCAGGGGTCTTTCCTGAGCGAGAAGGATGGAACAAGAAAGAAGGGGGATAAAAAAAAGACCTAGGAAGAGAGCTTTTTTCATGGTACCTCCTTTGCTGCGATGGGCAGTGAAATTGGAGCCCGCATGAGAAACATAGATGGGCAATATAGGCCAAAAAAGAGCCCGTGTCAAATTTTGGGAACCTAATAGCGACGTCCTCTTGCTCCCCCGAAGCGTGGGTTGACCACGTTGCTGAAAACCGAGCCAAAACTATAACTGAACCCAACCGACAGAGAATAGCGATAATCAGAGGCCAGTTCTTTCCTCCGGAGCAGGATTTCGTCCAGCGTCGCCTCGCCCTTGCGGAGTGAAAGCTGGTCACGAACGCCAGAGAAATTGCCAAAAAGCTCAACCGAAAGCCCCTTGAAAAGACGGACCGAAAGGCCGCCAAAAAAGGACAGGCGATTCTTACTAAAATCATGCAAATAATGAGAAAATTCGGCCGAAAGAGTCGCATATCCCCAGGGCTCGACAAGGTCAAAGCTGAAAAGGAGGGCCTCCATGAAAAGGCGCTCTCGCATTTTGTCATAGATGGTTTCTTCTAAGTAACGGTTGAACACAAACCCAATTCTATAAAGGGCCCGGAGCTGACGCCGGGTAAACTCCGAATAAGGAAAAAAGTTATACTCAAGAGCAGGCTGGAGGGCAGTTGACAAGCCTAGGTTTCGGTAAGTCGAGTGACTCAAGCTTGCCCACCCGCCAGTCGACCAGTGTTCGCTAAGGCTTTTCACAAAAAGGCCAGAAAAATCTCTACTCTCTGATTGGCTGAGGATTTCCGTTTCTTCATAATCAAAATGACTTCGATCGAGGTCGAAACCCAAGTTCATTTGAATTTTCGACCCCGAAGTCACGCGGCTGGCTGCCAGGTCACCAGAAAGAGACACGGAGCTCCTTGTTTTTTCGCCGCTCAACCGGCTGTTGAAGGAAATATTAAACACCCAAAAATTCCAGCGGTCAGCAACCTCAGTCGGGCGAGGAGGCCGGGATGATTGGAGGTCAAGGCTTTTGCCCATGGGTGTGCGGGCTAAAAAAGGGGCAAGGCCCAGCTTCAGGAAATGGACAAGCCCTTTTCTTGTTTCCTCCTCCGTATCGGTGCGGGAAGAAACATAGCGAAGAATAAAATGAATATCAGCAGAGTCTCCCAATCCCATGAAATCCATCGTAAACTCCCGTCCTCCGCTTCCAGTCCTCTGTGCGGTCACGAGGATATGGATGTCTGCCTCCTTTCGGTCCCGAACATAATTGACAAAAGAAATCTCGGTCCGGATGTAATCATGGTCACAAATACGGCAATCTAAAAAGACGCGGGGAGCGCTGTTTTGATGGAGGTCTTTCTCTTGGAAATAATGCCCGGCAAGCCCGGACGTGAGCGTAAAAAAAGTAAAAAGGCAGATAAGAAGGTGAATTCTCAATTGTCGCGTCTTCCAGGCCATTTTTCCGCTCCGCTCAAAAGATAGAAGGCTCTTTTTTCGTCGAGGGCCGAAGTTCTTTTCAACATGGGCAAAGAATTCTACTAAAAAAAATTTCTCCTTTCCACTGTTTATAAATTGAGTCGTGTCCGGTTGACTTCCGCCCGAGAATTCGATAATTTTATCAAATCTCCATGTCCGATTTTTTGAACCCAGAAAGGAGGCATGATGGTATCTTTTCGGTCTTTCTTAAAAAAATCCTCTATCCCAATTATCTTTCTGTTAGCCATTATTTTCACGTCCGAAGCAGCCGGGCAAGCTCTCCATCAGGACTTTCTTAATTTTTTCAAATACCGGGCTCTCGGTCCTACCCGACAGAGCGGTCGCTTCGTGGATTTCGCTGTCCCTGAAGGTCAACCCTACACCTTTTATGCGGCTACAGCATCGGGCGGGTTGTGGAAGACCACCAATAACGGCATTACCTTTGAGCCAATTTTTGACCATGAAAAAGTTTTTTCTATTGGTGACATCGCGGTCGCGCCCTCGGACCCTAACCTTCTCTGGGTGGGCACTGGTGAGGCAAACAACTCTCGGAGCTCTTACTGGGGAGATGGCGTTTATAAATCCACAGATGCTGGGAAATCGTGGAAAAACATGGGTCTTAGAGAGTCCCATCATATCGGCCGCATTGTCATCCATCCGCGAAATCCTGATATCCTCTATGTGGCGGCGCTTGGACACCTCTATTCAGAAAATCCTGACCGAGGTCTTTATAAAACGACCGACGGCGGAAAGACCTGGGTTAAGGTGCTCGATGTTGTCGTCGAAGGAAGGAACATCGGCGTTGTTGACGTGGCCATGGACCCAACCAACCCGGATATCCTTTACGCTGCCAGCTATGACCGGCTCCGCAAGCCGTGGACCTACCAGCTCGGTGGCCCGGGCAGTGGTCTCTACAAGACAACGGACGGAGGGGCCACGTGGAAGAAATTGTCCGGGGGTTTGCCGTCGGGGATATTAGGCCGCATTGGCATCGCCATTTACGCCAAAAACCCGAAAATCCTTTACACTTGCGTTGAAAACGCAAACAAGCCTGGAATGTCCCCCGAAGAGCGATGGCAGGAAATTCTCCAGGGTAAGTCGAGTGCCGGAATGATTGATGGAGAAGTTTATCGGTCGGACGATGCGGGCGAAACCTGGAGAAAAGTGAGCCCGGATAAGCAGAGCATCGGCGGTGCTCCCGGTTATTATTATGGGCAAATTATCATCGACCCTAACAACGACCAGGTTGTCCATGTGCTCAGCGCGGCCTCCTGGGGAACCAAAGACGGCGGGAAAACATGGCTGCGCCGTCCCCTCGGGTTTGGAGGAGATGACCACGCCCTTTGGATTGACCCGGCTAATTCCAACCACATGCTTCTTGGTTACGACCACGGCATGGGCATTACCTATGACGGCGGAAAAACCTGGTATCATCCTGACCACCTCCCCTTGGCCCAATTTTACGCGGTCGGGTTTGACATGTCATATCCTTATAACGTGGCCGGTGGACTTCAGGACAACGGCTCGGTCATGGGCCCCAGCACGAAGAGGGGCGGTGGTCCCGTCCTTCTCGAGGATTGGCAGCAAGTTGGTGGTGGCGACGGAATGTACAATGTCTTCGACACCAAGACCAACCGTTTTCTTTACAACGAATCTCAGTTCGGTGCCCTTGTCCGGATTGACCTTGTAACCGGCGAAAGGAAAAGCATTGCCTATCAGAATAAGCGCCGCGACCTGCGCTGGAACTGGTGCGCACCCATCCTTGTCTCTCCCCATGACAGCAATGTGGTCTATCATGGAGCTAACATTCTGGTCAAGTCTTCTTACCGGGGTGAAGTCTGGGAGGAAATCAGCCCCGACCTGACGACAAACGACCCCTCCAAATTACCGACCGGAAAAGGAGGGGATGGGAATATCCAGTATTGCACAATTACGACGATTGATGAATCTCCTCTTGAACCCGGTGTCCTCTGGGTGGGCACGGATGACGGCCATGTCTGGGTAAGCCGGAATGGAGGCAAAAACTGGACCAAGCTCAGTGACCGGATTGCGGGCAACCCTGGCTACTGGGTCAGCAGGGTTGTGGCCTCTTCTCATCAGCCGGGGACGGCTTATGTTTCCTATACGGGTTACCGCCACGATGACTTCCGGCCTTTCCTCTTTAAGACCACGGATTATGGAGAGACGTGGATATCTCTGGCTCACAACCTGCCGGAAGAGCCGGTCAACGTTGTCCGCGAAGACCCAAAGAACCCCAATCTTCTTTTTGTCGGAACAGAATTCGGCGTCTATGTTTCTATCGATGGGGGCAAAATGTGGAACAAATTTAAGGGAAACATGCCCACTCAACCTGTCCACGACCTCCACATCCACCCTCGGGAGAATGACCTGATTGTGGCCACCCATGGCCGCGGTATTTTCATCACCGACATTTCCCCTCTCCAGGAACTGACCCCTGCTGTCTTGGCGAAGGATGTTCATCTTTTTAAAGTCGAACCCAAAGTGCGCTGGGTGAACAACCGGAACAATCACTCAAGCTCCATCAACTTCTCGGGCAAAAGCGAACCCAACGGAACTGTCGTTTATTATTATTTGAAAAACAAAGTCCAGGGCGACGTCAAAATCCTCGTCTATAAGGGAGATATGGTCATCCATGAATTGAAAGGGACAAACAACGAAGGGTTAAATAGCGTTGTCTGGAACATGACCTGGCGGAGGAAGCGGACCGAAGAGGAAAAGAAAGCCCTTCAGGAACAGATGAGACGGTTTGCTGAATCTGGCTTGCGTTCCCCAACGGACCTAGAACATGTTTACTCTCCGGCCCCTTACGGAGAATACCGAATCGTTCTCCAGGCAGGTGGCCGAGAATGGACAACCACGGCCTCTATCCTTGAAGACCACTGGTTCGCAGGCACATTAATTAAATAACTAGGAGGATCCAATGCGCTTTAGGAGGTTTTTTTCCTTTTTGTTGTTCGCTTTCTTGGTTATTCCAATCTCTTCCGTTGCCCAGTCGAAGCTTCCCAGCCCGAAAGACCAGTTCGGCTTTGATGTGGGTGCAGACTACCAGCTAATCAATTACAGCCAGCTCCTCGCCTACTGGCAAAAGCTCGACCAGCTCTCAGAAAGGCTTGCCCTAGTAAATATTGGCACAACGGCAGAAGGACGGCCGATGGTCATGGCCATCATCACCTCCCCCGATAACCACAAACGGTTATCACGGCTGAAGGAGATATCCCGACGGCTGGCCCTGGCCGAGGACTTGACCGAAAAAGAAGCCAGGTCGATTGCCTCTGAAGGGAAGGCGGTCGTCCAGATTGACGGGGGCCTTCACGCGACTGAAGTTTTGGGTTCTCAGCAGCTCATCGAGCTTGTCTGGCAAATGGTCTCTCAGAATGACGCTGAGACCCGGAGGATATTGGACGAGGTCATTCTTCTGGCTATTCCTTCCAACCCCGACGGCCTCGAGTTGGTCGCCAATTGGTATATGAAAGAAAAGGACCCAACCAAGCGCACGATGCGAACCATCCCGCGACTCTATCACAAGTACATCGGCCATGATAATAACCGCGATTTTTATATAGTGACCCAGCCCGAGACAGAGGCTATTTCCCGGGTCATGTACCGCGAATGGTTTCCCCAGATTGTCTATAATCACCATCAAACCGGTCCAGCGGGCACAGTCCTGTTCTGCTCTCCTTTCCGGGACCCGTTCAACTATTTCTTCGACCCCCTGGTGCCCGTGGGTATTGAGCTTGTCGGTTCGGCCATGCATTCGCGTTTCGTGGCCGAGGGAAAGCCAGGGGCGACGATGCGCTCCGGGGCAAATTATTCCACCTGGTGGAACGGCGGGTTGCGCTCGACTTCATATTTCCATAACATGATTGGCATCCTGACTGAGACCATCGGGAACCCAACTCCGATTGAAATTCCCTTTCTCCCGGAAAAACAGTTGCCTCGCACGGACCTCCCTTTTCCGGTCGCCCCTCAGAAATGGCACTTTCGCCAGTCGATTGAGTACGCCATTACCGCTGACCGTGCCATCCTTGACCTGGCTGCCCGGATGCGGGAGCATTTTCTGATGAACATGTACCGAATGGCCAAGAATTCAATCGACAGAGGAAGCCGCGACCACTGGACGGTCAGTCCCAGGCGAATCCAGGCTGTCGAACAAGCCATCAAAAAAGACGGAGCCAAACCCGAAGGAGAATGGTTTTCCCGTGGTTATCCGGCAAAATATTATCAGATTTTGCGCGACCCTGCGGCCCGAGACCCGCGCGGATTCATCCTTCCATCCGACCAGCCCGATTTCTTAACGGCTGTTAAATTCGTCAACGCGCTGATCAAGAGCGGGGTCAAGGTTTTCCGGGCAAATAAGCCGTTCCACGTAGCCGGGAAGAATTACCCGGAGGGTTCTCTTGTCGTCAAGTGCGATCAGGCATTCAGGCCCCATATCCTGGCTATGTTCGAGCCCCAGGACCATCCTCATGACGTCTCCTACCCAGGCGGGCCGCCCATCGCACCTTACGACAGCGCCGGCTGGACCTTAGCTTTTCAAATGGGCATCGTCTTCGACCGCATCCTGGATGCATTCGATGGGCCTTTCGAAAAAATAAGTGGCCTGGCCAAGCCACCAGCGGGAAAAATTATTGCCGGTCCAAACCCGGCCGGCTTTCTTCTGGACACCCGCGTTAACGATAGCTTCCTTGCTGTCAACCGCTTGCTACGAGCTGGAGAGGAAGTCTTCCGGACACAATCCTCCTTCGAGGCAAACGGCAAGACCTATCCGCCCGGGACATTCTTTGTACCCGCCCGCGAATCAGTCCTTAAGATTTTAGAGGCCCTCGCTTCTCACCTTGGCCTTTTGGTCGAGGGGGTGGAAAGAAAGCCCTCAGCCCCCCTCTTCCAGCTTCACCAGGCTCGCATTGGCCTCTGGGATATCTATGGCGGCTCCATGACCTCGGGCTGGACTCGATGGCTTTTAGAGCAATTCGAGTTCTCGTTTGAGGTGGTATTCCCGCCGGTGCTCGATGCCGGGAACCTGAAATCAAAATACGAGGTGCTCATTTTTCCGAGCGGAGCCATTCCGCGAGTTCGTCAGGAAGGAGAAGTTGAATTTCCTTTCTCCCGACAGCCTAAGCCAGAGGAAGTTCCGGAGGAATTTCGGGCTCAGCTGGGGACGGTGACGGCTGAAAGAACAATTCCCCAGCTCCGTCAGTTCCTCGAAGAAGGCGGCGTGATTCTGGCGATAGGTTCGTCCACTTCCCTCGGCTTCCACCTGGGTTTACCGTTGTTCGACCCGCTTGTGGAGAAGCTCGCGGATGGAACAGAAAGACGGCTTCCCCGAGAAAAATACTATGTCCCTGGCTCCATTCTCCGGGTTAGAGTGGACCCTTCAGTTCCCCTGGGCTATGGCCTGGCAGAATTGACCGATGTCTATTTCAACAACAGCCCAGTCTTCGGGCTCCATCCCGCTGCATCCTTGAGGCGCGTCCGGGCTATTGCTTGGTTCGATAGTCCAGAACCTCTTCGGAGCGGATGGGCCTGGGGTCAGAACTATCTGAACAGGACAGCAGCAGTCGTGGAAGCGCCCTATGGACAGGGAAAAGTTCTCCTCTTCGGGCCAGAAATCCTTTTCCGCGGCCAGCCCCATGGTAGCTTCAAATTCCTGTTCAACGGGATTTTTTGTCCGGCCTCAGACCTGAATTCAGCCCGATAGAAGCACGGCCGGAGTTCATCTGGTCAGCCCAGCCAAGTCGAGGAAGAAGGCATACTCAAGGGCAGTCTCCCGGTATCTCCGGAAGCGGCCAGAAGCTCCGCTGTGGCCGGCTTCCATGTTCGTTGAAAGATAAAGCGGGTTTTTATCCGTTTTCATCCTTCTCAATTTGGCCACCCACTTTGCCGGTTCCCAGTACTGAACTTGAGAATCGTGAAATCCCGTGGTGACGAGCATCGCGGGATATGCCTTTGCTTCCACGTTATCATAAGGGGAATAAGAAAGCATATAATCGTAGTATTCTTTGTTTGCCGGGTTTCCCCATTCATCATACTCGCTTGTTGTCAGGGGAATGGTCGGGTCGAGCATCGTCGTCACCACATCCACCCAGGGGACAGCGGCCACGATTCCCCGGAAAAGGTCAGGCCGCATGTTAACCACGGCTCCCATTAGCAATCCGCCAGCGCTACCTCCCATGGCGAAAAGCTTTTCTGGACGCGTGTATTTTTCAGCGATCAGGTACTCAGCGCAGGCAATAAAATCAGTGAAGGTGTTTTTTTTCTTAAGCAGCCTTCCGTCTTCGTACCAGGATCGACCCATTTCCTGCCCTCCTCTTATGTGGGCGATGGCGTAGATAAAACCACGGTCAAGGAGGCTCAGACGGACTGAGCTAAAGCTCGGGTCTGTGCTCGCTCCATAAGACCCATAGCCATAAAGAAGAAGAGGATTATCGCCATTTTTAACCATGCCCTTCCGATAGACAAGCGATATGGGCACTTTGACTCCATCGGCCGCGACAGCAAACAGCCTTTCGGCATGATAATCGTCAGGATGGAAATCGCCCAGCACTTCTTGCTGTTTCATCAGCTTCTTTTCTTTCGTACCCATATGGTAGTCGAATGTTGAGTTGGGCGTGGTGAGCGAAGAATAATCATAACGCACCCAGTCGGTATCGAACTCGGGATTGTTGCCGAGGGAAGCGGTGTAGACTTCCTCGCCAAAATCGAGGTTGTGCTCCTGCCTATCCTGCCAGCGGATGATGCGCAGGCGTGTCAACCCATTGGACCTTTCTTCGAGGACGAGAAAATGGTCGAAGATTTCAAAATTCTCAAGCAGGCAATTTTCCTGGTGGGGGATGATTTCTTTCCAATTTTCTTTTGTTGTCCGGGTGGTCGGCGTTTCCATCAGTCGAAAATTTTTGGCTTGGTAATTGGTTCGAATATAAAATTTATCCCGGAAATGCTCGACTGAGTACTCGAGTTCCCGCTCACGAGGCTGGATCACCCTGAATTTTCCCTCCGGGTTTGAGGCATCAAGGTACCAATATTCATCGGAAAGGGTGCTCTCGCAAGCAATGAACAAATACTTTCTCGACTTCGACT
>FWPV01006066.1_pt1 | contig 23493 bp, 16 predicted proteins | sample 2228371 | NCBI WGS metagenome assembly FWPV01 (sample SAMEA103939776, study PRJEB20133) | metagenome | reverse complement strand
AGGCCGAGCAGATTGAAGTTATAGGTGAATATTTCAAGAATACCGAGAAACGTCCCAGCAGCCGGCCTGTTAGAAAGAAAATTGACTATGCGATTGAAACAATTGAAAGCCATTTCATTAAATACATTAGAGAAGAAAATAATCTTGATCTGGCCAATGAAGTCATTGAAAAATTTCCTGATTTCAAATATTACGATAATGTTGTGCATATCAGGAATCATCTTGAATTTAGAAAATATGAAAAACAAAACACATTAGAAGGATACATTGAGTTCCTGGAAAAATATCCCGATGCCGCTCAGGTTGAAGAAGCTATCAGATACCGCAATAAACTTGCATACGAGAATGCTTGCAAAATAAATACTATAGAAGCATTAAACAATTATATAATGAATTATCCTGATGCTGAAGAATATAGCCTTGCTTTGAAAAAACGCAATGCACTTGCATTTAGTAATGCAAAATCAATCAATACAATGCAGAGCTACGATGATTTTATCAGTAAATATCCTGATGCTCTTGAGGTTGCAGAAGCCAGGCAATTGCAAAAGCAATTATTGTATGATTATGCCAAAAGAATTAAAACTCTTGAAGCCTATAATGAATTCATTAAGAAATATCCTGAAGGTCAACAATATATTGATATTTTTAATCTTAAATCATTGGATTTAGGAAATAAATATATATCTACTTCAAGTTTTAATTTAAATAATCTTTTATGGGCAAGGAGTTTTGATCTTGGCGGAATTCTTGAAAATACGGGAACTATTGAACTATTGCCTGATAATAGTTACTTATTAACCTTATCCTCAAAAAAATCTGATACTCTATATTCAGATATCTGGCTGCTTAAGTTAAACGGCAACGGAGACCTGTTATGGAAAAAGTCGGTTGGTGAAACCAATGACGATCTTGTAACCATGTCATGCATGAATAATAAAAATGAAATTGTTTATGCTGGTTATACATGGATAGGCTCAGACTCGTCTGCCCGCGAAGTATGGGCATTTAAGCAAGATTTGAACGGTAAGAACATATGGAGTAACAAAATAGGCAGATGGAATATAAGTGCGTTAACTATTGATAAATCAAACAACATATTTATTGGAGGTTCTGAAGTCAGTGATTCTTTGAACAAGTTTCACCGGATTACTGTTTTGAATGATGCTGGCCGTAAATTATGGAGCAGAAAATATACTGCACATGGCGAGGTAAAATATATGGAAACTCTTCCTGACAATAATATTTTAGTGATTGGAACAGAATGGAATTGTATTATGGACGGAAAAGGCTATTTAAGATGGGAACAGATAGCTCCAAAAGATGTTTTATATCATAGCGGAATGGTTTTGCCAAACGGTGAATATTATATTATTGGACAAAAAGGAACTTCTCTTTTATTAACTAAATTTGGGTCAGACGGTAAAATAAAATCCGAAAAACAATTCCCTTTAAACGGAGAACTATTATCAATCAATAAGATATTATCTTCCGAATCAGGCAAAGCTATCATGCTATTACGTTTCAGCCATGAAGATATGCTAATGTGTTTTAATACACAGGAAGGTGTTGCAGGTAAAACATTAAGGTTAAACTCGGGAAGAATTAAGGATATGGTAATTGATTCCAACAAAAACCTTTTGATACTTATTGAAGATACGAATTCGGTTTTAATAAAATATGCAGGTGCTTACTTCTGATTATGATTATTATTTAGATATCAGGACCATTATGAGAAAAACAAGTGAAAAACAGAAGCTATGATATATTAAAAAATCAGAAAGAAATTGCAGAAAGTTTTAAGTATGCCAGTTATATACAGAATGCATTGCTCCCTTCCCAGTCTGCAATAAAGAAATATGTACCTGAGTTTTTTTTATTGTTTTTACCGAGAGATATTGTCAGCGGAGATTTTTATTACTTCACTCAGTATAAAAACCTTTTATATATTGCGGTAGCCGACTGCACAGGGCATGGCGTTCCGGGTGCATTTATGAGTATTCTGGGATTAACATTTTTAAATGAAATTATACATGGTGAGAAATATGATAGTGCCGCCGGGATACTGAATATTATGCGGGAAAAGGTAATGAGAGCCTTAAACCAGACAGGAGATGATGATGAGCAAAAAGATGGCATTGACATTGCATTAGGAATAATCAATAGAGAAACCAATTTTCTTAATTTTGCCGGAGCCTTCAATCCTGTATATATTATTAAGAGAAACCATCTGCTGGAAATTCATGGTGATAAAATGCCTGTTGGAATAGCTCCTGAAGAAGAAAAACCATTTTCTGATCATCATATTGAACTTGAAGAAGGTGATATGATCTATTTCTTCACTGACGGATATGTTGACCAGTTTGGAGGACCACAAGGTAAAAAATTTAAATACCAGCCATTCAGATCATTATTGCTTTCAATAAATACCTTGCCCATTCATAAACAAAAAGAAAAACTCGAGACTACTTTTAATAACTGGAAAGGTAACCTGCAACAGCTTGATGACGTATTAATCTTTGCCCTGAGATATCACTTGACGCATTAATTTTTAAAGTCATGAATTATGAAATTACGGGCTTTTAGGATCAGAAATTACCGTTCAATTGTTGATACGGGTTGGTGCTACCTTGCTTTTGATAATATCACAGCACTTATCGGACAGAATGAGTCAGGAAAGACATCTGTTTTAGAAGCTCTCAAGAGTTTCTATGACAAAAGAATATCAGATGATGTCCTTCGAAGTGATCTTAGTTTCCCTATTATCGAATGCCTGTTCATGTTAGATGAAAATGAAAGTTTACTTGATTTTATTGAGAATGATAAACTTCCCGAGCAATTAATTACTGAGCTTAAAGAAAAAAAAGAGTTTAGTATTGCTGTTGAATGGACAAATTTAAAAACCTATCATATTATCGTTAATGAGAAATCAGTTACAGAATACTTTGAATCAATTGAGAGGAAAAATAAAGAGGATGAGGAAAAAATTGCAAAGGCTATCTCTGATCTTAAAACGGCAACGGATTTGGTAATCCGCGAAATGGAAATTGCCGATACAGCCAAAAATCGGGCGCGCGAAGAGCTTAACAATTGTTTACGTAAACTTGAAGGAGCAAAGAAAACAGTAAATAGGGCTAAAAAACCTGATATTCAATTGGCTGCCCAGCAGGAATATAATAAAATTCAGCAGGAATATGAAGAAATTGAAAAAGTATTTAATGAAAAATTGCAACTGTTTAATGCAAAAAAAGCCCTTACTCAGGAGATATCCGAAAAAATGAGTATCTGCAATACATACACTGAACTGAACGAACGCATTAATCAATTAAATGCTGATTTGCACAATAAAGTACTAAAACTCAATGAATCTGAGCATTATTATGACCTGTGCTCAAATAAAAGCGAAAGAAAAAGCGTTGCACAACGCATTGAAAATATCAATAAAGAAATACAACAGTTAAAAAAATCAATTAATGATTATAATGAAAATCTTGAAATTAAAAAACGAATTGCATCAATGGTTCTGGATGGCATAAAATACCATGACGCAGAAACAACTGCCCGTCAGGAGATTGAGCAGAGCAAAAATTACTATTCTTTAAACGAAATTGCTGAAATTATTTTTTCAAAAATACCTCCCTTTGAGTTCTTTGAAGATTTCAGCAGTTTGTTACCCAATAAAATCGATCTTGAGGATTTATTGAGTGAAAACCGGGAAACCGAAGGCTATAAAGCTGCCCAGAATTTTCTCAAAATTGCGGGCCTTAATGCTGATTTTTTCAGGGAAAAGAATCAACGAATCTTAAAGCAGAAAATTGAAAACCTGAATAGTGAAACTACCATTGACTTTCAGGATTACTGGAGCCAGAGTGTTGGAAAGGATAATAAAATTAAACTGAATTTCGAATTAGAACACTATGATTATACCGTACCCGAAAAGAGCGGGAAACCCTATCTGGAATTCTGGATTAAAGACAAACAGGAAAGATTATATCCAAAACAACGGAGCAGGGGAGTCAGATGGTTCCTTTCCTTTTATCTTGAACTAAAATCGGCAGCAAAAGAAAACTTTGGAAATCGTATTTTATTAATCGATGAACCAGGCCTTAGTCTTCATGCAAGGGCACAGGAAGATGTCCTGAAAGTATTCGAAGACCTGAAGGATAAAATGCAAATAATTTATTGTACTCACTCACCTCATTTGGTTGATGCTTCTAAATTATACAGAATAATGGCTGTTCAGCGTGCCGACGAGGAGGATGAGAAAAGTGAAACAATAATAATGGATGCAAAATCATTACACGAAGCCACTTCAGATACCTTAACTCCAATATATTCATTGATGGGTTTGCAGCTTGGCAACCAGCAATTGATTCAGCATCTGAACAATATTATCGTTGAAGACACGGTCACATATTATTATCTTAATGAAATAGCCAGGCTTTTAAATATTGAAAACAAAGTATTTTTTGTTCCTTCAACAGGCGAATCAAATATTCCCATAATCATTAATATTTTATTGGGATGGAAGATTGATTTTATCTTGCTTAGCTTTGATACAATGAATAAGAGAGCAATAATTGAAATGGTAAAAAAAGCTGTTTTTTTGCAAAATGAAGAAGAGGCAAATAAAAAGATTATTCTTATTCAGAGTGTTCCATTCGTTGAAGATTTGTTTTCTACCATTGATTTTAAACGCTTTATATTGCAAAAAAGAACAGGCATCACAGAATCAAACTCCGAGTATATTGAAAATAATAACTTGTCGAGAATTATTCTGGTCACCAATTTCTTAAACTACCTTAAAACCGAAAAAATAACCTTTTCTGATTTTGATAATACTACACGAAAGAACTTTGAACAATTGTTTAATAAAATAAATAAAGCCGTTTTATAAGATAAAACCACAGTTTGGCATAATTTTGACTAATAAAGTATTAACATTCAACAATTTATTTTTATTAACAATAAAAATGTTCATAAAAAGTAAAAATTTTGACGAATGATTATTTTTTTTTGACGAAAATCATTATTTTTGATTTAAATGTAATAAAAAACAAAAATGATGTCATTTTTATTGGTTATTTTACCTGTTGCGTCAATGTTAATACTGGCTTACATGGTTTTAACTGCTCCTGAGGCCAAGGATATTTAACATATTTATTTTATTTCCTTCTGTTAGTGAAGCAAAATAATGTTTTGCTTCATTTTTATTTTAAATAAATTAACATTCCTTTTTATTGCTTTTTAGTTTTTTTATTTTTGGTGGTATAAATTTTGCATGGAAATCATGTACTAATTAAAAGACGATGAAAAAAATTCATTTCAGACAGGCCACATTGTTTATTTTATGCAATCTGTTCTTTTCTTTATGTTTGGTTGCACAAAATAATATCAAACAATATACTGAGGGCTTAAATATTTCATTTGACCTTATTGAAAGCAAAAAAATTGACAGGGCGATAAGCCTTTTAAATCAGGGCGATGCATCATTGAATAAAGCCAAAGCTTTATATGACAGACTTACTGACGTTGAAAAAAAGGAACGCGTCAGTGGCAATTATCAAAAGGCACTTAAAACGTTAATCGAGGCTTCAGAGAGTTATAAAGAGGCTCATACAATAATTTATTCTGTATTTAAAAATAAAGCTGATTTGTTCTGGAAAAAGATGTCACGGATCAACCATTATGCTGCTGGTATGGATAAGGCTAAATATTATGAAATGGAGGCGTTAAAAAAATACAACAGAGCCTTGATTCGAAGGGAACAGGTAGCCGAAAATGACCGCTATGAATTTGCTTTAAATATTATGAATGACGCCTTTCAGCTTGAAAAATTAGCAATAAGGGATGAAGGAAGGGCAGTGCAGATTTGTCTTGATTACCCGGTTGAATATAATTATGGCTGGGACGATGACCTGCCTCTCGAAGAAATTGTTAAGATAATGAGAGATCCCGCAGTTAAAGAACCCCCCGCCGATATTTTTGCAACTGTTGACAAGAATGCAGAAGTTGATTCCTCATTATTTAAAGAGCTTATTTTTAAAGTACAGATTGCTGCGCACACATTACCGTTGACTGAAGAATATTTAAGGACATTGTATAAAGGCGGAATGAAGATTGATATGATATTTGAGGAAGAATGGTATAAATATTCAATAGGCCGTTACCATACATATGATGAAGCGGAGGCTACCCGACGCGAATGTAATGTTAAGAAGGCTTTTGTTGTTGCCTACCAGAACGGACAACATATACCCACACAGGAGGCTATTAAGATTCTTGAGCAAAGAAAAAATATTGAAAAATCAAAATCAGAGTAAGTTTTAGCCCAAAAAAGTATCTGGACTTTTGCGACCAAGATTTTGTAATGATTTCGTGAATTATCAGTTTATAAGAAATCCTAACAAGATCTAAATCGGGGTTAAACCAGATACAGCCCGCATGGCCAACACGCCTGTCAATAGAATTTTTTAAATCCTAATGACAAATCCGGGTTTAATTTATTGTTTTTCAAAACAATATTTTGTTGAAAGCATGCCGCAGGCTGCAAAAATATCCCGGCCCCTTGAAGCTCTTATTGTTGCTATAAAACCTTTTTCATTCAGGCGATCTTTAAAACGCATCATATTTTCATCTGTTGATGGCAAAAGATCAACTCCCGGAATCTGATGAAAACGAATCAGGTTTATCCTGCATTTTAATCCGTTTAACAATCTGGCAATGCCTTTAACATGCCTTATAGTATCATTCACATCTTTTAACATTATATACTCAAAGGAAATTTTGCGATGATGTTTCATTCTTATCGTTTTTAAGTAATCAACAATTTCCTTTATCGGATAACTCTTTTCAATTGGCATTAATTTAAGCCTTTCATCAGAGAAAGGACTGTGCATACTTATAGCAATATGGCAGTTGGTATCCTCAATAACTCTTTTAAGGCCAGGCAAAATTCCTATTGAAGATATTGTGATTCTTGACGGGCTCCATCCAAAACCATATGACGAACAAATTATTTCAATACTTTTAATAACATTCTCAGTATTAACAAGAGGTTCGCCCATCCCCATAAAAACAATATTCGTTAATTGTTCCCTTTCTGCAATAGAAGTAATTTGATTTAATATTTCACCTGCAGTAAGATTGCCATTAAACCCTTGCTTACCTGTCATGCAGAAAACACAACCCATTCCGCATCCAACCTGTGTGGAAACGCAAAGCGTACTCCGGCTTTTATCAGGAATAAATACTGATTCAATGAATTTATTGTTTTCAAGCTGAAATAAATATTTCTTCGTATTATCTTCCGAAACCTTAACTTCTACCGGTAACTGTTTTTGTAATACATAATATTCTGATAAAAGGTTGCGGGTTTTTTTTGAAATATTAGTCATTTCATCGAACGAATCCGCATGCTTTTTATAAAGCCAGTCAGCAATTTGATCTGAAGTATATAAAGGTAATGACAATGAATGGCATATGCTTTTCAATTCTGTAATTGTCTTTCCGTAAATATTTTCCTTTTGCTTGAACATGGTTTATGGTAATGAAAAAAGCCGGTAAATTTAATAAAATTCACCGGCTCTATACTTTTTGTTTTAATTAATTACATAATCTTTTGTTTGGTTAATCTACATATTTCCGAATACTTAATACAACCTTATCTGGTAAGCCCGGCTTAAATAAATTTCTGGCATTCCGTCATATATTGTAATCAATCCTGTAACCAATACATAAGAGGAATTAAAGTAGCGTTCCGGCCGATGACTAAAACTTCGAGCGATATGACCCGGAATTACTACAGTAAAATCATGATATGGATAGAAGGCGCCAAAATATAAAATATATTCATCGGCACGTGCGGAATAATATACTTCATAAACTTTTCCATATACATTAACAACTTCACCTCTGTAATACGAAGCATCATAGGCTGAGACCGTCGGTATTCTGTAGCCTATAGGATAATGCCAGTGTTTAACCATCGGATAGATTCTTCTGTATTCCGAATGCATTTCAGCAGTCCATATTACTGAAACCCTTGCCGGCCTTCTGTACGGATAGTAAACCCTTCGGTGTTCCAATGAATGGGGACGGTGTTTATAATGATAATGCACATTCCTGCTTTCGACACTTTTGCGTGAGGAGTGATAATCATTATGAGGATGAGTAAATTGCCTGTCTTTGTTATACTGACCATCATGCCGTGCATTATTGTTTACATTGTTTTGTCTGCTGAAATTATCTGATGTTCTATTATTTTTTTCATGGTTATTACTGAATTCCTGATCTTTATGTTTAAAGGCAGGCTCGGAAGCTTTTTTATTACTTACATGTTCACCTGGCGTTGAAGAATGATTTCTTTTTTCTTCATAGCCGGCAGATTCCCTTGTATTGGCAGGCCTCCTTGAGGTCTGAGAGAATGTGGTTGCTGCCATCAACAACATAGCCAAAATGAGTAATGTCTTTTTCATGGCATTTGTTTTTAAGTTGTTTTTCAAATATGGTAATGCAAATACCCTGCCAAAAAAAATATTTATAAAATGCTATAGTTTTGTATTTTTGCAGTTTTAAATTCAGAATAAAATGCCTTTAAATATTCCCGACCAATTGCCTGCAGTGGAGATACTTCAAGAGGAAAATATCTTTGTAATGCGTGAAACAAGGGCAATTCATCAAGACATAAGGCCTCTCAGAATAGCCATATTAAATTTAATGCCTATTAAAATCACCACTGAAACTCAATTATTACGAATGCTTTCAAACACCCCATTACAAGTTGAAATTGTTCTGCTTTTTCCTCGCAACTATATGCCCAAACATACACCTATGGAGCATTTAAAAGCATTTTATAAAACTTTTGAAGAGGTTAAGCACGAAAAATTTGATGGGATGATTATTACAGGTGCTCCTATTGAACATCTTGAATTTGAAGAAGTAAAATACTGGAATGAATTACAGGAAATAATGGACTGGGTTAGGCATAATGTAATGTCAACCATGTTCATTTGCTGGGGTGCGCAAGCCGGGCTTTACCACTATTACGGTATTAAGAAATATAAACTTCCCAGAAAGATGTTCGGAGTTTTCAGACATACAGTTAATAATCCCAAAATACCACTTGTAAGAGGGTTCGATGATGAATTTCTGGCTCCTCATTCAAGGCATACTGAAATACGTCGTGATGATATTATAGCCGTTGATGACCTTATTCTTGTTTCCGAATCTGACGAAGCAGGTGTATATATTGTAATGACTAAAGACGGTAGGGGAATTTTCGTTACTGGTCATTCTGAATATGACCCCAATACCCTAAAAGATGAATACTTTAGAGATTTAAGTAAAGGCCTTGAAATTGAGATACCTAAAAACTATTTTCCTGACGATAATCCTGATAAACAACCAATTGTTAAATGGAAAAGCCATGCAAACCTTTTGTTTTATAACTGGCTTAACTACTATGTTTATCAGCAAACTCCCTATGATATAACAGCAATTAGTTAACCTACCTGATTAAATTCATTAAATAAAAGAATTATTTAACGGAATTTTAACCGTTGTTCATAAAAATATTTTTAGTTTATAAAAAAAACAATCCATATTTGTTTTCATAAAATTATTTTTCACGAGAAAAAGATTTTCAAAATGGCTGTATCAAAAGACTTTTCAAAGGATTTTGTTTTTTTGACTGATTGGAAACTCTTTAGTTTCGAACCTGAATCATGCGATAATATTTTTATTGATGAAATGAATAAAGCTAATGAGGCGCTTGAGAATATTCATCAATATTGCGATTATTTCAGTAACAATTTGCATTATAAAATATTTCATAAGGGCGAGATTCTATGCATGACTGTTCCATGTGAAAATGGAGTGGGCTTGTTTCAGGAAAACGGAATGTATGGTCAGTTGAAATACAACTGGGAAAACAAAACTATTTTAATTGCAGAAGACGAAGAAGCAAACTTTCTTTACCTGAAAACAGCACTGTCTCGCACAGGAGTAAAAATAATTCGTGCAAAAAATGGCAGAGAGGCTGTGGACAGGGTTAAAGAAAATGAGGATATTGATCTGGTGCTTATGGATATAAAAATGCCGGAAATGAATGGAGTTGATGCAACAAAAGAAATTAAAGCTTTAAACCGGAATATAAAAGTCATCGCCCAGACTGCCTATGCAATGGAAGAAGACAGAGTACTTTATTTTGATGCTGGATGTATTGACTATTTGGAAAAACCCATTAAAAGAGATCTATTGTTGACTGTCATTTCAAAACATATATGAGAATTACGCTTGCGACTCCGGCTTTACTGTTTTCCGCAATATCTCTGTTATTGCTTGCCTTCACAAACCGATTTCTGGCTCTTGCCAATTTAGTAAGAAATCTGCATGCTCAATATAAAGAAAATAAAAGCAAAATATTAATCGGTCAGATAAAAAATATACGCATCAGGCTTTTGTTAATCCGGAATATGCAAATATATGGTATATCAAGCCTGTTGCTCTGTGTTTTAAGTATGTTTTTAATATATATAAAAGCGCAACGCATTGCAGAAGTTGTATTTGGCATTGCCTTAATTTTAATGATTATATCTCTGAGCCTATCTATAAAAGAAATTCTCATTTCGGTACACGCATTAAACCTTCATCTGAGTGATATTGAAGAAGATGGTACCGGAGATTGAAATTTTATTAACCCCAAAAAATCATTAGACTTTTTTCCCGATATCCGGGTGATAAATATTTTGCAAGGTATTCTTCTTTTTCATGAAAGTAAGAAAACCTGACAAAATTTATATAGGGGTGCGTCTTCTTAAGACCTCCTATTGATTAATCCGGGATAAAGCATTAACATGCTTTTCCATGTTTTCTTTTCATTATTTCATTCTTAACATAATTGATTAGTGAATGGTTAAGATCATCCCATGGCATGGGTTTGCGTACCTGAAGATCAGAATAGGGAATATCCCATCTGACAGGTTTGTTATGTGAGAGTCCGGTTTCAGAGCCATAGTATATAATACAAGGTTGGGGTAATGAAAACTGAACAGAAAAAGCTGCTTTAAGTTTGTTAATATTTTGTCCTGCATCGTATAAAAACCTGTTCATATCATGATTATCAATAAAAGTAGGAAGGTAATACCCGTCCGGGAATTTTGAATAATAGCGATCCATTTTTTGTATTAGCAATTTCTGATTGTGTTGAAAATTATCCTTCCATGCAATAAATTCAGTAATGCGGTGCCTGAAATAAAAATCCAGAACTCCATCAAAAACATTTTGGTAATCAAGTTGAATGCCAAAAGGATTAATTCCTGTTAACCAACGGAAATATTTATGTTTAATCTGAATTGTTTTTAAATTGCGAAACTTTAATCCTTCGAGCCATGCTTCACCAATAAGAACAGCTTCAGGATCCTGTTTTTTGATTTCTTTAGAAAACTTCAGCCAGAAATCATGCGACGGGCCTATTGCATGATCGAGTCTTAATCCGTTGAACCCTAATGATAGCCAGTATTTTGCTGCACCGATAATATAATTGCGGGCTTCAGGATAGTCAAGGTTGAATTTTGGCAATTCTTTGTAATGCAAAAATGATAAATAATTGTTGTTAAATGGGTTAAAATAAAACCACCGGCGATATTTACTTTTTTTATCACGCTGAGCCATCTGAAAAAACGGATGTCTTGCCGAGCAGTGATTGGGGACAAAATCAATCAGAATTCTAATATTAGTTTTCTGAAATACTGATATTAAATGCTTGATATCGTTGAGACTTCCGAATCTGCTATCAGGCTTATAAAAATCTGTTATATGGTAACCATGATACGCAGTAGTTTCATAAAATGGAGATAGCCATAACGTGTTGATTCCAAGATTTTTGATATAATCAATCTTGTTTATAATACCTCTGATATTACCACCAATAAATTCTGGTTTTTCCCAATCAAGAGCAGGGTTATAGCCTGCAAAACGGTCAATAAGAATATGATAAATCAGGGCATCAGCAAACCATTTTGTTTTTTTAGTCTGTATAACGGCATTATATTTCATCTGTTTTTTGTTTCTAACAGGTCAGATGCCTGAGTGTCGCGTCGGGCAGGGAACTTGCCTAATAAAAATTATAGTCGTGTTTTTTAAACGTTTCATTATAAACTTTACGATCTTATAATCCATTCTCTGGCATTGATGAAAGCCTCGATCCATGGTGTTATTTCATCGTTTCTTCTTTCATACGGGTAATTGGCCCAGTTCCATGGGAAAACTGATCGCTCGAGATGGGGCATCATTGCAAGGTGTCGTCCGTCATCGGAACATAAACCGGCAACAGCATAATCTGACCCGTTAGGGTTACCCGGATAATCATTATAGCTATATAAAAGAGCAACGTTATAATCAGATACCGGACCATCAAATTTAAACCTTCCCTCAGCATGAGCTATCCAGATTCCCAGCCGGGAACCGACAAGACTTTGAAACATAATGGCATTACTATTGGTTACATCAACATTAACAAAAGCTGATTCAAATTTTTTTGATTTATTCTGGCTCATGGGCGGAATCGGATTCTTTCCGGTCTTTACCAAACCCAGTTCAATCATAAGCTGGCAACCGTTACAAACCCCAAGGCTAAGCGTATCATTTCGTTTATAATAGTTTTCGAGTGCAATCCTGGCTTTTTCATTATATAAAAATGCTCCTGCCCAGCCTTTTGCACTGCCCAAAACATCTGAATTTGAGAATCCTCCGACAAAAACAATAAAACTAATATCTTCGAGTGTTTCCCTGCCTGAAACAAGGTCTGTCATATGGACATCTTTAACATCAAAACCTGCCAGAAATAATGAATATGCCATTTCACGATCACCATTTGATCCCTTTTCGCGAATAATAGCTGCTTTTATTCCTGATGATGTTATTCGCTTCGGATCAATTTTGTAATAATCTAATTGTCCGGTAAATCCTTTTGGGAAGCTAAACCAAAGTGGCTGATTTTTATAATTATTAAACCGGCTTAATGCAAGATTATTGGCACATTGCTTACTATCAAGAAGGTATGAAGTATTAAACCATAGATCTCTTAATTTACTTTTATCATACAAATGTTGAAATGAATTCTTTTGCACCAAAATAGTATCTGACTTAACCGGTTTGCCGATTTCATAAAATCTTATTTCATTATTTCTTAGAATTTCAATTACCGGAGAATCAGAGAGTATTTGAATAATAATTCCAGGATTCTCGGAAAATAACAATTTAATGATATCCTTTTCAGGTACTAATGAAAAGTCGAGTTCAAGTCCTGTTTGATTTGCAGGCAAGGTCATTTCAAGTAAGGTAACAATCATTCCTCCTGCCGAAATATCATGCCCTGCTATTATATAACCTGAATCAATGAGTTTTTGTAAAATGTTAAAGACTTTAATAAAATAGAGTGGGTCAGCAACAGTTGGGGTATCTGTGCCAAGTGCATTCATTATCTGGGCAAAAGAACTACCTCCAAGAGAAAAATCACAGCATGACAAATCGATATATATAAGTAACGAACCAGGATTATCACTAATGACAGGTTCAACTGTTTTTCTTATGTCTGTAACTTCGGCTGCAGCAGATACAATAAGTGTTCCGGGTGAAATTACCAAATTACCGTCGGGATACTTTTGAGTCATCGAAAGTGAATCTTTTCCTGTAGGGATATTCAATCCAAGAGCAAGGGCAAAATCACTTGCGGCTTTAACGGCAGTGTATAACCTGGCATCTTCTCCTGAATTTTTGCATGGCCACATCCAGTTAGCACTCAATGATATGCCTTTAATACCTCCTTCAATAGGTGTCCAGATAATATTCGTTAATGCTTCAGCAATTGACAATACTGATCCTTTTTCCGGATTAACGAGACTTGCAACGGGCGCATGGCCGATTGCAGTTGCTACACCCCTGTGAGTAATAAAATCAATTGCAACAACAGCCAGATTATTCAATGGGAGCTGAATCTCTCCGCATGTTTGTTGTTTGGCCACACGACCAGTTACGCTCCGGTCAACTTTATTAGTTAGCCAGTCTTTACAAGCAATATGTTCAAGTTGAATAATATTTTCGAGGTATTCTTCAAGTTTTTCAAATGAATAAGATGGATTAGGAAAGGTATAATTTTTTGTTTCATCACGGATAATTGTTTTTGGAGGATTTCCGAACATATCTTCAAGCTGCAGGTCAATGGGTTTTGATCCATCTTTATCAACAAATGTAAACTGATTATCACCGGTAACTTCTCCGATAACATACATGGGAGCTCTTTCGCGATCAGCGATATGCCGTAGGGTGTTTGTGTTTTCTTTTTTCATAATAAGGCCCATCCGTTCCTGAGATTCATTTCCGATTATCTCTTTTGCGGATAGGGTAGGGTCACCTATAGGCAACATAGCCATGTCAATGCGTCCGCCTGTTTTTTCAACAAGTTCAGATAAACAATTCAGGTGACCTCCAGCGCCATGGTCGTGAATTGAAATAATCGGATTGTATTCTGATTCAGCAAGAGCTCTGATAGCATTACTTACTCTTTTTTGCATTTCAGGATTTGATCTTTGAACAGCGTTTAGTTCAATCTGATTTCCGAATTCACCTGTAGCCACTGATGAAACAGCTCCTCCTCCCATGCCGATACGATAATTGTCGCCTCCCAGCAGTATAATTTTATCTCCTTTTTGGGGTATGTTTTTTTCTCCGTATCTGGCATCGGCATAGCCTACACCACCGGCTAACATGATAACTTTGTCATATGCAAAAAGCTTATTGTTACTTAAATATTCAAAAGTAAGTACACTGCCACAAATAAGTGGCTGTCCAAATTTGTTCCCAAAATCACTTGCGCCGTTTGAGGCTTTAATCAGAATTTGCTCAGGAGTCTGATACAGCCATGGGCGGGGATTAATTTTTCTTTCCCATGGCCGGCCGCCATTTAACCTTGGATACGCTGTCATATATACTGCAGGTCCTGCGAGTGGAATAGCACCTCTTCCTCCGCCTATGCGATCCCTGATTTCTCCGCCGGTTCCGGTTGCGGCTCCATTAAAAGGTTCTACTGTTGTGGGGAAATTATGTGTTTCGGCTTTAAGTGATAATAAAGTTTTGATTTTCCTGACTGCAAAAAAGTCAGGCTTATCATGTGTTACCGGGGCAAACTGCCACATTTCGGGGCCTTCAAAAAAGGCGCAATTATCTTTATAAGCAGAAACAACCCTGTTTTTATTTTTTTGCGTAGTAAGTTTAATTAGCTGAAAAAGTGTATAGTCTTTTTCGATACCGTCAATAATAAAAGTTCCGTTAAAGATTTTATGCCGGCAATGTTCTGAATTAACCTGTGAAAATCCAAATATTTCACTATCAGTGAGAGGCCTTCCTAATTTTTTTTGTAATCCTTCAAGATATCTGATTTCTTCCTTACTAAGTGCAAGGCCTTCTTTAACATTATAATTTTCAATATCGTTCACTTCAATAACAGGGTCAGGCGTTTTTAAAATTGTATAGATATCCTGATTTAACTCATTGTATCTGGCCTGAAGCATTGGGTCGTATAACGGGTTGGGATAAGAAGACTCATAGAATTGTTCAATACGTGTAACATTATTAATGCCCATATTCTGAACAATCTCAACAGCATTGGTACTCCATGGCGTTACCATTTCTTTTCTAGGCCCGATAAACAAACCCTCAAGTGATTGCTTGGAAGAAAGCTCAGCATTTGAAAACAACCAGACCAACTTTTGAATATCATTTTCTGTTAAAGGTTGCGACGTCTGAACAGCAAATACAACCTGATCTTTAGTGAAGAATAATATCATGTATATCAATTTATTAATTGAATCAAAGATTCAGAAAACAGCTAAAAGCAAAGGTAATAATTAACTAATAAATATATTGTCGTAATTCTCTTAGGTTATTATTTTTTACTTACATAATAAGCATCAGTAGTGGTTATAAATAATTACTAACTAAGCGTTGGTCAAAAACTTATTCATTTAACCCAAATTTGTCATCAGCCATTTTTTCTAATTACCATCGTCAGAAATCATTTAGCATAAGTTGCAGATTATGTGATTTATACTATGACAAATCGCTTAAGAAAAACCATAAATTGTCATCACAGATGCTTAAAATTATGTCTTTCTAAAGCAGCCTGTCTCAATTATTCGGTAAGATCATTAGTTCAGTACCTTTCTAATGAATAATCCGAATTGGGAACAAAACTTTTTTATATATTTAAATATCATTTTCTTATTGTTTATTTAAACAAGCTGATGAGTAAATAATGATGAAATAATAAATTGTTATTTTTATAATTTTAACTAATTTTGCAAGTTTACATAATTATTTGGCTTAAATATCTAAAGTTAATTTAATAAACAATTTATCTTATGAGAAAAAATGAGACGTTGGAAGAGATGGTAATGCGACGTAACAAAAGGCTTAAAAGCCTATTTTCAAGGTTTGGCATTAACGTAAGATTAGTTGGCGACGAGAATAAACCGGCAGTTATTAAGGATGAGTCAATTGTTTTATCTTGCTATGTCAAGAATTTTGATTTGCATTTTACAAAAGAACCATTCAGTGATGAGATTATTAAGACAGTTAAACTAAAACAGGAGCCTGAAATTACCAAGTTTGAGCTCCTTGAGGTGATGGAATTATGCAAACACAGGCCTGTTTATAAGGTAAAGCTTGCAGGTACCGATTTGTATCTGGTTGGTTATAATTATCTTAATTCGGAAGATGCTGTCGGTCGTTACCCGGTCTTCGCCAAACATAAACCTAAAGTTTATTTTGATTATGAGTATGCTCAAAGTGTCGCCGAAAATCTTCAGGCAGATGGCTACTCAGTTGTTATTGAATAGAAGTAAAGCATTACTTGGTATAAGGGCCTCAAAAGTAAGACATTTCTTTTGAGGCTTTTTTTTAAATAAACAAAATATTTTAATAACTTTAATTGGCTTAATCCTTCCAGCATTATTACTTTTCAGATAGTATAGCTGAAAAAAATATGCTTTTTTTATTAAAAGACTATGCTACCGGATGATCATTATGCGAAAAGGGAATCCATCTTTCAAGAAGATATGGATATTCTTTCAATCGCCCTTGAACAAAGTGCGAATGTAGTGGTAATTACAGATGCTGAAGGTAATATTAGTTATGTAAATAATGCGTTTACAAAAATCACAGGTTATAAAACTTCAGATGTTTTGGGTAAAAATCCCCGGATTTTAAAGTCTGGCTATCAGCCGGCGGAATTCTATAAAAAAATGTGGGAAACGATTAGTAGCGGGAAACAATGGCAGGGTGAATTTCAGAACAAAAAGAAAAACGGGGAAATCTACTGGGAAAGAGCCACAATAACTCCGGTAAAAGACAAACAAGGTAAAATAATTCGCTATATAGCCATAAAAGAGAATATTACCGACCGAAAAAAAGCTGAGGATGAACTTAAAATAAGTGAAGAAAAATATCGTTCATTAATAGCCAATATTCCGGGGATTATATATCGCTGTTTTTATGATAAAGAGCGGACTATATTTTTTATCAGTAACGCGCTTGAAGATATGACAGGTTATAAACCTGAAGAATTTATCAATAATAAAAAACAAACCCTTTTTTCGATTATCCATCCTGAAGATCGTTCAAGAGTTGCAGAAACTGCGGTTTTTGGTATTGATAATTTCCAGCAATACAGCATCGAATACAGAATAGTAACAAAAAAAGGATCAGTTAAATGGGTTTCTGAAACCGGAAGGCCTGTATTTAATGAATCAGGTAAAATTATATGGCTTGATGCCGTAATATTTGATATTACTGAGCGGGTTCAGGTATTGGATGAACTTAAAAAAGCAAAATTTCTTGCCGAAGAAGCAAATAAAGCCAAAAGTGAATTTTTAGCCAACATTAGCCATGAAATAAGGACACCTATGAACTCGGTGCTTGGATTTACAGAACTACTTGAAAATTCAATAATACAAAATCCCGAGCGACAGTATCTTGAGGCTATAAAATCAAGCGGAAAGAATTTGCTTACGCTGATTAACGATTTGCTTGATCTTTCAAAGATTGAGGCAGGCAAACTGACATTAAATTTTGATTTTGTTGATTTAAGAAAATTACTTGATGAGATAAGACAAATATTTGAACTTAAGATTCACCAAAAAAAGCTTTCATATACTGAAATTATTGACCGGAATTTTCCTGGATATATTTACACTGATGAGTCAAGGATGCGTCAAATATTAATTAATCTGTTAGGTAATGCTGTCAAGTTTACCCATCATGGATATGTACAAGTAAAGGTTGATTATGAAAAAGGCTCAGGAGCTGACCTGATAAACCTCAGAATATCAGTCAAAGACACAGGTATTGGAATTCCAAAAGATGCTCAACAGATTATCTTTGAATCATTCAGGCAACAATCGCGCCTTGATGCAAGGAAATACGAAGGAACTGGGCTCGGCCTTTCCATCACAAAAAAATTGACCGAAGCACTTGGTGGTAATATTTTTGTTGAAAGCAACCCGGGAAAAGGCAGTAATTTTATAATTATTTTCCCCAATGTTTTTATAAAACAATCAACTGATTATAATGTTATCAGCCAACCAAACATTAATATAGAAGAGAAAAAAAACATAGTTCTTCTTCAGGATTTTACCGGGCGATTTCTCAATGATTTCGGTATTTTCTTTTCTATGTTTGAATTTGTTGAGTTTTTTTCATTTTACAGAAATCCTGACCGGCACAAAGACAGAATTATCGGAATTATTGTTGTTACTGGCCTTGATCATAATATTATCAATGAAAAACTTGATTATTTTAAAAGACACCGCTTACTTAAATCGTTTCCCCTGATATTATTAACTGAAACTCATGGTCATGAAATAAATAAAGCCAAACACATTGCTGATCTGATCATTAATATGCCATTAGAAGTAAACGAACTAACCGAAAAGATCAATTATTTTTTTCAGGCAAAAAAAATCAGATCAGTCAAAACAAAAAGTGTTGTTCCTTTCATGGAAAACAAGAGGACTAATTTAAAGCCTCTTGTTTATGAACTACAAAATAATCTTTACATACAATGGCAAAATTTTATTAAAAAACAACCGCTTAAAGAAATAAGAAACTTCGCATTACAAATTAAAGAGTTAGGAAATACATATGCTATTAATATATTAACAGATTATAGCAAAATGTTAATTGACTCAATTGATGAATTCAATATTGAATTAATGCGTGAGCATATTACCGATTTTCCAAATATTGTCAACCAGATAAAAAGTATGTCCCATGAATCAGATTGAGCAAAGTATTCTGATAGTTGATGACATGCCAAAAAACATCCAGTTACTGGGGAGCATATTAAAGAATGAACTTATTGATATAGAGTTTGCCACAAGTGGGCAGGAGGCGTTGGAATGGCTCAGGGCAAAGAAATTTGATCTTGTTTTACTCGATATTATGATGCCTGAAATGGATGGGTTTGAAGTCTGCAGCCGGATAAAGCAGAATCCTGAAACCGAAGATATCGCAGTAATATTTATTACAGCCAAAACGGATATTCAAAGTATTATTCAGGGATTTGAATTAGGCGCTGTTGATTACCTCACAAAACCGTTTAATAAAAATGAATTAATAGCAAGGGTGAAGACACATCTTACTTTACAGCGCCAAAAAAAGTTGCTCGAACAAGAGAACGATCTTAAAGACAAGCTGTTCTCAATAATTGGACATGATTTAAGGGCTCCTGTCGGTAACATTAAAGCATACATAGACGCTTTCCTGCACTCAGGATTTGAGATTTCAGAAGAAACGAGGGCATTGTTGAACGATCTCTCTGCACTTTCTGAACAGGCTTTTACATTACTTGAAAATCTGTTATTCTGGGCAAAAAACCAGTCGGGAAAAATTAATTGCAATCCCAGGAGAAATAATCTTAATGAAATAATTGAAAACGCAATTCTTTTAATTCAACATCAGGCCAAAAAGAAAAGTATTTCTATAATAAGGCCGGATGATAAGAAAGCAGAAGCTTTTTTTGATGCTGAACAGATTGCTATAGTTTTAAGAAATTTATTATCAAATGCGGTAAAATTTACTCAATTGGGAGGAGAAATACGCATTGAAATAAAACCAATTAAGCAGGATGAAAAAGACTATATCAGAATTGAAATTGCAGATAACGGTATTGGGATTATAGAAGAAGACCTAAAAAGGCTTTTTGATAAAAAAACTCATTTTACCACTTATGGCACAAATAATGAGAAAGGGTCAGGACTAGGTCTTCATTTGTGTAAAGAATTTGTTGAAATGAACGGAGGTGCAATAGGCGCAACAAGTGAACCTGGCAAAGGTAGTGTTTTTTATTTTACAGTTCCGCTTTAATCTATAGAAGTTCTGCATTATGGGATAAATGAAATTTTCTTATTCTATTTTATTTAGCTTCATTAAGAACAACTCTTGCTTCATTTGCCGGTAAATATGAACCATTTGCCGATTTCCCTGCCAATCAGAATAAAAGTTAGCAATATATTTGGTTCGTATTTATAATATTTAAAAAAATATGAAAATGAGCAGTTCTATTTTTTGGGGAATAATTTTAATCCTGATCGGATTGAGCCTCATACTAAAAGTCGCATTCAATGTAGATTTTCCGTTTTTCAAATTTTTATTTGCATTATTCTTAATTTACCTTGGCATTAGAATATTCATAGGAAGGGATTTTAAAATGTTTTCTGATGCTAATGATGAATATTCGGTTATTTTTAGTCAGCGAACTATTACCAGGGTTGAAAATGGTAAAGAGTATAATGTTATTTTTGGCAACGGACGCTTTGATCTGAGGAATATTACTCAGAATGAAAATGAAGAAATTAAAATAAAGATTAATACAATTTTTGCTGGCAGTGAAGTGTTAATTTCAGATAGTATTCCCGTTGAAATAAAGGCGCATACCGTTTTTGCAGGGAGTAAAATGCCCGATGGTAACGCATCTGCGTTTGGTGAAACAAATTATAAAAATGCAGCCTATCTCAATACACCTCTGGTGAGGATTGAATCAAATACTGTATTTGGCGGTTTTTTGGTTAAAAAAATGTAGCTAAAGTTTTTTTCTCAGTGCCTTTATTTCTGAACGATTTTTTTTCCGGATTAAGCGTTTTTCATTTGAAGCGGGCGTAGGCATGGTTGGCTTACGCTTCTTTTTTTTCTTTAGTTCATTGTTTATTAATTCATAAAACTTATGCATGGCATTAATCCGGTTTTTCATCTGCGAACGTTCTGTCTGCGATGTGATTATCAGATACCCATCTTCATTTATCCGGTTTCTTAATTTTTTTAACAGTAATTCCTTTTCATTGTCTGTCAATAGCTTAGACGAAAATATATGAAATCTCAATTCAACTTTAGTATTAACTTTGTTAACATTTTGTCCGCCAGGCCCGCTGCTTTTTGAAGCGCTGAATTCCAGTTCTTCAGTAAAATTTCTTTTGCCTGTTATCGGGTAATCATTAGTTTTAGTTAACATAACCTTTAGTGTTAATGAAAGTCACCAAAATTATTGAATAATTAAGTATTTTATGCTTTAATTCAGATACTGAACCTTCAAACAAACATTATTGTTTATACTTAAAAGTAAAAATGAAAAGTAAAATCTTTTTTCTTATATTGGCAATAGTAATATCCAATAAAGTCTTTTTACAACAAAGTAATAAAGTGGAGAAATATAATTCTATGAATTCAAATATTGAAACGGCAACATTGGGTGCTGGTTGTTTCTGGTGTGTTGAAGCCGTTTTTCAAAGAGTAAAAGGCGTTAAGTCAGTTGAATCCGGCTTTTCTGGTGGTCATATCAAAAATCCCTCATATCGTGAAGTTTGTACAGGAACAACAGGGCATGCCGAAGTGTGTCAGATTAAATTTGACCCGCTAATTATCACTTATGTTGAAATACTTGAAATATTTTTTAAAACTCATGATCCGACGACATTAAACCGGCAGGGGAATGACATTGGTACACAATACCGTTCGGTTATTTTTTATCACAATAATGAACAGAAAAAACTGGCGCTTGAATCAGTAGAAAAACTCAATAAGGCCAGGATATGGAATGATCCTGTGGTAACAGAAATAGTTCCATTTGTTGCTTTTTATAAAGCCGAAGATTATCATCAGAATTATTACAATAATAATCGTTCGCAGCCTTATTGCAGCTTCGTAATAACGCCAAAAATTGAGAAATTTGAAAGCATTTTCAGAGATATGATAACAACAAATAAATAGATATTTTAAAAACTATTTACAGATAAAACATTCATTATGAGTCGTCATAAGTATTATCTTTGAATCATGCAAAGGTAATATTGCTCAAATGAAAAAACTCTTTTCAATTTTATCTTCCGCAACGTTTACGGCAATTTTATTGCTGATATTTTTTATATCCATTTCGGGCGCCACTTTTATTGAACACTATAATGGTACAGACTATGCACGCCTGATGATATATAATGCCGGATGGTTTAATCTGTTATTTCTTCTTATTGCTGTTAATCTGATATGTACAATTATTAAGAACAAACTATACCGTAAAAAAAAATTACCTCAGTTTATTTTTCATATTGCCTTCCTGATAATCATAGCCGGCGCTGCAATAACCCGTTATTTCAGCTATGAAGGTACGATGGCCATTCGTGAAGGAAATGATTCTGATCATGTCATTTTGAATAATGACTGTATAAACATACTGCTAACCAACAATAAGCATCATTATAACTATCAAAAATCATTAAAGCTTTCTCCCATAAGCAATAAAAGGAAAAGCATTAGATTAAAGACTAACCATGGAAATAATATACTCCGACTTAAAATAGTTCAATACTATTCGCATACCGTAAAATCGGCTATTCCTGAAAAAGGAGGCTTCCCTGTTGCAGAATTCATTATAGCCGGGCAAAATGGCAGACAAAAAATATACCTCAGGGAAGGTGATAAAGAAATGATTGATACATTTTTGCTTTCCTTCAATGCTGATGATTCAGCAAAAGCCGACATCAGAATCTTTGAAGTTAGTAACGAGCTGTTTTTCAAGTGCTCTTTTCCTGTCCGTAGTATGAGTATGACTGATCAGGATTCAGAACAATTAAATGCTAATCAGCCACATAAGATTTTGCCACGCGTCATATATGATTTTAATGGTTCAACATTTGTGCTTTTAAATTTTTTTCATGAGGCAAAATTTGAAGCAATTCCGGTTATCTCTGACATGGAAACCGACGCAGGTGAGGCAATAAAAATAAATATTATTTCAGATAGCAAAACTAAAGATTGCTGGTTATGGAAGACAAAAAATAAAACTGAATATGAGCAAAAGATCCAAGAATTAAAAAATGTTTCTGAAGAAATTATTGCAAAATTTATCTTTTTTCTTTCTTTATTTTGTGTCTTAGCAACTTTATCTCG
>FWPV01005200.1_pt1 | contig 23497 bp, 22 predicted proteins | sample 2228371 | NCBI WGS metagenome assembly FWPV01 (sample SAMEA103939776, study PRJEB20133) | metagenome | reverse complement strand
TGCTGGCGTCGACGCGTATGATGTTCGAAATGGTGGGGGGCGGCGCGAGGGCGAGGCAGTTGGAATTGCGCATGCCGTAATTGGCGATGCGGCTGCGCAGCGCGCTCCAGTCCATCGTGACCGAACGGTCGACTTCGAGGTAGCCGCCGCGCTCTTCGGCCAGGATGTCGAGCGAGTCGTGCGGCAGGATGCCGCGGTCCCACAGGCTGCCCTTGTAGCTGGCGTAGCGGCCGCGCTCTTCGGCCAGTTCGGTCGAGGCCCAGTAGGCGTAGTAGGCGACGGCTTCCATCGAGCGGTCGGCGAATTCGACCGCGTCATCGGACGCGTACGGCGTGCGCAGTTCGTGCAGCGCTTCCTGGAAGCCCATCAGGCCCATGCCGACCGGACGGTGCTTCAGGTTGGAATTGCGCGCCTTGCCGACCGAGTAGTAATTGATGTCGATGACGTTGTCGAGCATGCGCATCGCGGTGCGGATGGTCTTGCGCAGCTTGTCGTGGTCGAGCACCTTGTTGCCCTGGCCGTCGTCCTTCAGATGGGCGACCAGATTGACCGAACCGAGGTTGCACACGGCGATTTCGGTGTCGGAGGTGTTCAGCGTGATCTCGGTGCAGAGATTCGAGCTGTGCACCACGCCGACATGCTGCTGCGGCGAGCGCAGGTTGCACGGATCCTTGAAGGTGATCCAGGGGTGGCCGGTTTCGAACAGCATCGACAGCATCTTGCGCCACAGCGCCACCGCCGGCATCTTCTTGAACACGCGGATTTCGCCGCGCGCGGCCTTCTCTTCGTAACGGGTATAGGCGGCTTCGAAGGCGCGGCCGAACAGGTCGTGCAGATCGGGGCAGTCGGACGGCGAGAACAGCGTCCATTCGGCGTTTTCCATCACGCGGCGCATGAACAGATCCGGAATCCAGTTCGCGGTGTTCATGTCGTGCGTGCGGCGGCGGTCGTCGCCGGTGTTCTTGCGCAGTTCGAGGAATTCCTCGATGTCGAGGTGCCAGCTTTCCAGATAGGCGCACACCGCGCCCTTGCGCTTGCCGCCCTGATTCACCGCGACGGCGGTGTCATTGACCACCTTCAGGAAGGGCACGACGCCCTGGCTCTTGCCGTTGGTGCCCTTGATGTGCGAGCCCAGCGCGCGCACCGGCGTCCAGTCGTTGCCCAGACCGCCGGCGAACTTGGCCAGCAGCGCGTTTTCCTTGATCGCCTCGAAGATGCCGTCGAGGTCGTCGGCCACCGTCGTGAGGTAGCACGACGACAGTTGCGGACGCAGCGTGGCGCTGTTGAACAGCGTCGGCGTCGAGCTCATGAAGTCGAAGCTGGCCAGCAGCTGGTAGAACTCGATGGCGCGCGCTTCGCGGTTGATTTCGTTCATCGCGAGGCCCATGGCGACGCGCATGAAGAACACCTGCGGCAGTTCAATGCGGCGGTCGCGGATGTGCAGGAAGTAGCGGTCGTACAGCGTCTGCAGGCCGAGGTAGTTGAAGCGCAGGTCGTTGCGGTGGTCGAGCGCGGCGCCCAGCTTGGCGAGGTCGAACTGCGCCAGCTTCGGGTCGAGCAGTTCCGCTTCGATGCCCAGCTTGATGTAGCGCGGGAAATAATCGGCGTAGGCGGTGGCCATCGCGCCCTGCGACGTTTCTTCGCCCAGCACTTCGGCGCGGATCGTGTGCAGCAGCAGGCGGGCGGTGACGTAGCCGTAGGCCGGATCGTTCTCGATCAGCGAGCGGGCGGCCAGGATGGCCGACTTGCGCACTTCATCGACCGGTACGCCGTCGTACAGATTGGTCAGCGTGGCGTCGAAAATGGTGGCGACCGACACGACGTCGCCGAGGTTTTCGCAACTGTCCTGGATCAGCGTGCGCAGCGCTTCGCGGTCGAGCGGCATGCGGCGGTCGCCATCGACCACGTGCAGCACCGGCTGCTCGGTCGATGCTTCAACGGCCTGCTGCTTCTGCGCACGTTCGGCGGAGCGCTTTTCGCGGTACAGCACGTAGGCGCGGGCCACGTCGTGCTCGGCCGAGCGCATCAGCGCCAGTTCGACCTGGTCCTGGATGTCTTCGATATGGAAGGTGCCACCGTGCGGCAGGCGACGCAGCAGCGCGCCGACGACCGCGTCGGTCAGTGCGGCAACCTGTTCGCGCACGCGCGCCGACGCCGCGCCCTGCCCGCCATTCACGGCGAGGAAGGCCTTGGTCATGGCGATGGAAATCTTGGCCGGCTCGAACGCCACCACGGCACCGTTCCTGCGGATGATCTTGTAATCGGTGTGCGCACTGTGCGCGGCTGCCGACGACTCGAGGCTGATCTGGTCCGGCGTGCCGGACAGTGAACGGTTGCTGCCGTGTTCGGCGCTGATCTGCATGCGTACATCTCCCTGGAGAACCGCAGCCACGCTGCGGCGGAATGAGTCTGGAGGTGGGGAAGTGTGCTCTTCGACCACTACCTATAGTGGTTCAAGCGATTTGAGCTACTAAGTGTAGTGATGCGACCCGGACACCGCAAGCGCTTTTTTCCGTCCGCGGCGAATTCGCCGGAAACGCTTCAGGGGAGCGGGATACCGACCGCCGACCAGTCGAAACAGGCGCCCGGGTCGGTCTTTCGACCGGGTGCCACATCCGAATGGCCTACGACATCGGCAATCGGATGGCGCTGGCGCAGCGCCCCGATCAGCGCGCGGGCGCGCGCGTACTGGGCCGCTTCGAAGGGCAGCACGTTGCAGCCTTCGAACTCGATGCCGACCGAAAAATCGTTGCAGCGGCTGCGCCCCTGCCAGCTCGAGACGCCCGCGTGCCAGGCGCGCTCAAGGGTGGACACGAACTGCAGCAGTTCGCCGTTGCGCCGCACCACGAAGTGCGACGACACCCGAAGTGCCGAGATATCAAAGAAGTAGGGGTGAGCCGATGGGTCGAGCCGGTTGGTGAACAGGTGTTCGATCCACGGCCCGCCGAAATCGCCCGGCGGCAGGCTGATGCTGTGCAGCACGATGAGCGACACCGGCGCATCGTCCGGCCGTGCATCGCGATTCGGAGAATCGACGCGCCGCGCCGCTGCGCACCAGCCGTCGGCGCCGATGACGAGATCGGTGTGGGTCAAGAGGAGGTGCCCTTGGAAACCCGCACCTTGAGTACGCGGCAACTCGAATTTGACGAACTGAATCGCCCGCAGGGCAGGCTCCTCCTGCAAAAGACATCGCCCTTTTCGCAGGAGCGGGCCCTGCCCGCGATCGCCACTCCGATCACGCGACCAAACATGATCGACGCGCCCGATCGCCTGCGGAGCAGGCCCCCGCGGAGAACGCCACGCTTTTCGCAGGAGCCTGCCCCGCAGGCGATCCGCGCGGCGGCGTCCGAGACCCGGCTTTCACTCATTGATGCCGAGCCGCTGCAGGCGGTAGCGCAGCGAGCGGAAGGTGACGCCGAGCAGGCGGGCGGCGGCCGTCCGGTTGTAGCGGGTCTTGCGCAGGGCGTCTTCGATGGCGGCGCGTTCCATGCGGTCGAGGTAGTCCTGCAGTGGCAATTCGCCGGCCGGGTCTGCGGGTGCGTCGTCGTCGGCCGGCATCAGGCCGAGATCGGCCGCGTCGATCTGGGCGTCGGCGCTCAGCGCATAGGCGCGTTCGAGCACGTTTTCGAGCTCGCGCACGTTGCCGGGGAAGGGGTAGGCGCACAGCGCGTCGATCGCGGCGCGCGTGAGGACCGGGTGCGCATTGTCGGGGGCGGCGATGCGCACGAGCAGGGTCTGCGCAAGCTGCGGAATGGATTCGCGGCATTCGCGCAGGCTGGGCATGCGCAGTTCGAGCACATTGAGTCGGTAGAACAGATCCTGCCGGAAGCGGCCGTCATCGACCATCTGCTTCAGATTGCGGTGGGTGGCGCTGATCAGCCGGATGTCGGTCGGCTCTTCGCTGCGCGCACCCACCCGGCGCACCGACTTTTCCTGGATGGCGCGCAGCAGCTTCACCTGCATCGACAGCGGCAGATCGCCGACTTCGTCGAGAAACAGCGTGCCGCCCTTCGCCGCCTGGAAATAGCCTTCGCGGTCGGCATCCGCCCCCGTGAAGGCGCCCTTGGTGTAACCGAAGAATTCCGACTCGACCAGGGTTTCGGGAATGGCGCCGCAATTGACGGCGATGAACGGCCCGGCGCGGCGGGCCCCCAGTTCGTGGATGAGCCGCGCGGCGCGCTCCTTGCCGCTGCCCGATTCGCCCTGGATGTTGACCGGCGCGCTGCTGCGCGCCAGCTTGGTGATCATGTCGCGCACGTGCACCAGCGCCGGTGCGTCGCCGACCAGCGCGTCGGCGCCCTGCGCCGGCGAGGCGGCGTTGCGGCCCGGCAGGTCGAGCGCCGAACGCACCAGCGCGCGCAGCTGTTCGATCGACACCGGTTTGGCGAGGTAATCGAAGGCGCACGCCTTCAGCGCGGCCACCGCGTTGTCCATGCTGCCGTAGGCGGTGATGACGGCCACCGGCAGGTCGCGATGGTGTTCGGCGATGTGGCGCACCAGATCCATGCCCTCGCCGTCGGGCAGACGCATGTCAGTCAGGCACAGCGCGAACTGCTCGCGCGCGAGGAAGTCGCGCGCCTGTTCGACGGTGCCGGCGAGCGACGCGTGCAGGCCCATGCGGGCGAGCGACATGTCGATCAGCTCGCGCAGATCGTCTTCGTCGTCGACCACCAGCACTTTCAGCTCACGTTGTGATCGCCGACGTTCCATGCACCATCCCAGCTTCTGTTCATGCCGCGTACGCGGAAGTGCGCCCCCGGCGAATTATCCACGAAGTCCAGCCGCGCCCCGTTGGCTTCGCACAGTTCGCGCGCAATGTAGAGGCCGAGGCCGGTGCCCTTGCTGTGCGTGGTGAAGAAGGGCTCGAACAGGTGCGTACGCACCGCGACGTCGATGCCCGGGCCGTCGTCGAGCACCTCGATCAGCGTTGCGTCGTCTTCGCTGCGCACGATGATGCGCACCGATTCCTGGCCCTGACTGGCGTAGCGCAACGCATTGACCACCAGATTCCACAACACCTGATGCAGATGGCCGCGATCGAACCAGATCGCGCCCGATGCCGGTGCATCGATGCGCACGCGGCTGCGTACCGATGCATCGCGCATCGCCAGTTCGTCGACAAAGCCGCGCGCATAGGCGGCGACATCCAGCAGCTCGGGTTCGGCCCGGTCGCGACGACCGAGTTCGAGCACATCGCTGACCAGGCGGTCGAGCCGCTGGCTGTTGTCGCAGATGATGCGGGTGAGTCGCGCCTGCGTTTCGGCGCGGCGCTCTTCCTGCAGCAGTTCGGCCGCCTGCGTGATGGCCGACAGCGGGTTGCGGATCTCATGCGCCATGCTGGCGGTCAGCCGGCCGAGCGCGGCGAGCTTGATCTGGCGCGCCTGTTCGCGCAGCCGCGCCAGATCCTCGATGAACACCAGGTGACCACCCTGCTCGCCCGCGGGCACGCAGCGCACGCGCACCGCCGCCGGGCGCGCCGGCAGGTCGAGCACCATGACCCGTTCGCGGTCGGCCGACACGACGCCGGACAGCAGGTCGTCGAGCGCGGGCGAGAAATCCGCCAGCGTGACCGGTCTCGGCATGGTGGGGTCGAGCAGGCGGTGCGCCTGCGGATTGGCCTGCGTCACGCGGCCATCGGGATCGACCACCAGCACACCGTCTTCCATGTCGCGGATGACGCGCTCGTTCACCCGCATCTGCTCGGCCAGATCGCGCCCGCGCTCGCGCGCCAGCACCTCGTTGGCAATGACGCGGCGGGCCAGCAGGCGCACCGCGATCGCCGTGGCGAAGAAGCCGATGCTGATGGTGCCGACCTGCACGAATGTGGTCGCGTCATCGACCGTGGTGATCGCCTGTATCGACTGTTCGAACAGCATCGCGATACTGGCCACCGCGGCGTAGAACACCGCCAGCCGGCCCTGCCCGACCAGCGCCGCGAAGGCGAGCACAACCACATGCATGAACGGCAGACCGCTGCTGGCGCCACCGCTTGCGTACGTCAGAACGGTCAGAAAGACGATGTCGGCCAGCACGCCCAGCGTGAGGCGACCGCCGGAGGTCGGCAGCACGCGGTCGGCGCCGAGCATCGTCACCAGCGCAAAGCCCCAGTAGGCAAGCGCGGTGCGCGAAAACAGCATTTCGTTGTAGCGGCCGAAGCTGATGTCGCCGGCGAAGCCGAGCACGATGGCCAGCAGCACCGACGTCATCAGCAGCCGGTACAGGCTGAAGTAGCGCAACGGCGTCAGGAACGACAGGCTGGCGCTGTCGTCATCGACCGGCGCAGCGTCAGCGACCGTCGTCGTGCGCATCCGCATGCGCGTCCCGGTGCTCGATTGAACAGTAATGTCGCTCGCCGGCGGGCAGCGCCTCGCCTTCAGGCAGACGCAGACCACAGTGCGCGCACTGGACGATCTGCTCGATCGCCTTCGTCTCGGACTTGCGTTCGACCGGATCGGGTTTGCGTGTCTTCTTGAAGAACCACAGCCAGGCGACCAGCGCCAGCAGTGCAAAAAAGAGGATTCGGGTCATCGTTGCGCGAAAAGGTCGGGTTCGGCGAATGCCACGACAACGCGAAACCACCGCGTCGCCTGAACCGTGCAGCAAGCTTACGGCGCAGCCGCGATTTGCGCGAGTCCCCGAGAGCGAACGGACAACCGGTGATTGATGCGGCGATTCTTCAGGGCCCTTCGCCTTCAGGGCGCTGTTGTCGAATCACCCGCGAGAGAAACAAAAAAGCCACCTCGAGAGGTGGCTTTTTCGCGGGATTCTTGGTCGGGGAAAGAGGATTCGAACCTCCGGCCCCTGCGTCCCGAACGCAGTGCTCTACCAGGCTGAGCTATTCCCCGATCTGCACGGCCGGTAACCCGTGCAGCACTGCTGTTTCGTCACCCTGCGGCAACGAGGCGCGCATTATGCTAGAACTCGCGCTCAACTGCAAACGCCGCGAGATCGAACAGACTCTGCATGTATTCGTTGGACGGCAAACCCTGCAGCGCGGCGCTCGCCAGCGCTGCTTCGGCGCGTGCATGACTGCGTGCCGCATCGATTGCGCCACTGGCGACAACCGCTTCGAGCACGGCCGCCCAGTCATCGCGCCCACCCTCTTCGATCGCGTGCCGAACGGCGGCCACCTGCGGCGGTGTGCCGTTCTTCATGACGTGGATCAATGGCAGCGTAGGTTTCCCTTCGGCCAGATCGTCACCGAGATTCTTGCCGATGGATTGTTCGTCGCCGGAGTAATCGAGCACGTCGTCGATCAACTGGAAAGCGGTGCCCAGATGCATGCCGAAGCGCGCAAAACGGTCTTCGACCTCGGGGGTAGAGCCAGCCAGCAGTGCACCCAGCCGGCTGGCCGCTTCGAACAGCTTGGCTGTCTTGTAGCGGATCACCTGCAGGTAGCGCTGTTCGTCGACGTCGGCGTCGTGGCAGTTGAGCAACTGCAGCACCTCGCCCTCCGCAATCACATTGGTGGCCTCGGCCAGCACCGCCTGCACCCGCATGCTGCCCACGCCCACCATCATCTGGAAGGCGCGCGAATACAGGAAGTCGCCGACCAGCACCGACGCGGCATTGCCGAACAGTGCGTTGGCGGTCTTGGCACCGCGCCGAAGCTCCGACTCGTCGACGACGTCGTCGTGCAGCAGCGTCGCCGTGTGGATGAACTCGACGACTGCAGCCAGCTCGGTGCGATGCGCACCGGTGTAGCCGCAGGCGCCCGATGTCAGCAGCACCAGCGCCGGACGCATGCGCTTTCCGCCCGCACCGATGATGTACTCGGCCACCTGACGCACCAGCACAACGTCGGAATGCAGCCGCTCGCGGATGACCACATCGAGCTGGCTCATGTCGTCGGCGATCAGGCTGTAGAAGCGGTTCAGGGATGACAAGGCAGACGGCCGACGCGGAAAAACGCGGATGGTAGCAGCGCACGCCCGCCCGTCAAGTTCGCGCATTCGGCACCCTTTGACTTCGACGTCCGGGCTCGGATATACTTATCGATTCCCTTAAACCTTATTGGGGTTACACATGTACGCGGTCATAAAAACCGGTGGCAAGCAGTATCGCGTTGCCAGCGGCGAAAAAATCAAGGTAGAACAGATACCTGCGGATGTGGGCTCGGAAATCGTGATCGACCAGGTTCTGATGGTCGGCGAGGGCGAATCGGTCAAGATCGGTGCGCCCCTGGTTGCCGGTGCCAGCGTTCGTGCAACGGTGCTCACTCAAGGGCGCCACAAGAAGGTGACGATTTTCAAGATGCGCCGCCGCAAGCACTTCCAGAAACACCAGGGGCATCGTCAGAATTACACCGAGCTGCGCATCGAAGCCATCAACGGCTGAGAGTGTTAACAGTGCGTTGGCCGCACTGAGCGTATTCAGGAGAGCATGAAATGGCACACAAAAAAGGCGGCGGCAGTACGCGTAACGGTCGCGATTCGGAGTCGAAGCGTCTTGGCGTCAAGAGCTACGGCGGTCAGTTGATTTCGGCAGGCAGCATCATCGTGCGTCAGCGTGGCACCGAATTCCACCCGGGCGACAACGTCGGCATGGGCAAGGACCACACGCTGTTCGCGAAGATCGAGGGCGTTGTACAGTTCTCCATCAAGGGCGCCAGCCGCCGTCGCGTAGTGACCATCGTTCCGGCTGCAGCCTGATACAGGCTTGACGGAACCGAGGCCCTGCCCCCGAGGCAGGGCTTTTTGTTTGTGCCGCCGTCACGGCATCGAAGCAGCGTTCTCGTTGTATCCAGCATTGATCCAGTCAGGTGTGAAGCGAAATGAAGTTCTTTGACGAAGCGAAGATAGAAGTCATCGCCGGTGACGGTGGAAATGGCTCTGCCTCGTTCCGGCGCGAAAAATTCATTCCGTTCGGCGGACCCGACGGCGGTGACGGTGGTCGCGGCGGCAGCATCTGGGCCATTGCCGATCGCAACCTGAACACGCTGATCGATTTCCGCTATACGCGCATGTTCAAGGCCGACAGCGGAGCCAACGGCCGGGGCGCCGATTGCTACGGCCGCGGCGGCGAAGACCGCGAGTTGCGCATGCCGGTCGGCACGACAATTACCGATCTGGCGACCGGCGAAGTCATCGCCGACCTCGACCGCGACGGCGCGCGAGCGCTGATCGCCAAGGGCGGTCGCGGTGGCCTGGGCAATCTGCATTTCAAGTCGAGCACCAATCGCTCGCCCAAACAGACCACGCCGGGTGAGGAAGGCGAGCGGCGCGAACTGAAGCTGGAGCTCAAGGTGCTCGCCGATGTCGGTCTGCTCGGCATGCCGAACGCCGGCAAGTCGACCTTCATCCGTGCCGTTTCCGCGGCGCGTCCCAAAGTCGCTGATTATCCTTTCACCACGCTGGCTCCGAACCTCGGCGTGGTGCGCGTCGATGAGTCGCGCAGTTTCGTGCTGGCCGACATTCCCGGCCTGATCGAAGGCGCTGCGGAAGGTGCCGGACTGGGTCACCAGTTTCTGCGTCACCTGCAGCGCACGCGCCTGCTGCTGCACTTGGTCGACATCGCACCGTTCGACGAGGCGGCTGACCCGCTGCACGACGCGCGCGCCATCGTCGAGGAACTGCGCCGTTACGACGATGCGCTGTACCAGAAGCCGCGCTGGCTGGTGCTGAACAAGATCGACCTGATCCCCGAGGACGAACGTGCCGCGCGCGTGAAGGCTTTCGTCGACGCATTCGGTGCCGAACGCGTCTTCACCATTTCGGCGCTGACGCGCATCGGCTGCGACGGCTTGTGCTATGCCGTGATGGACCACGTTGAAGCGACGCGCCCGCCGCCCGAACCGGAGCCCGACGTGCGCGATCGCGAAATCACTGAACCCGGCGATGAAGGCAGCGATGAGAGCGCGACTTGAGCGGGCGAAACGTCTGATCGTAAAGGTCGGCAGTGCGCTGGTCACGAACAATGGCGCCGGGCTTGACCTCGGCGCACTGCAGGAATGGGCGCGCCAGATCGCCGCGTTGCGTGCAGAGGGCCGCGAAGTGCTGCTGGTGTCGTCCGGTGCCATCGCCGCCGGCATGCAACGCCTGGGCTGGGTCTCACGGCCGCATGCGATGCACGAATTGCAGGCCGCAGCCGCGGTCGGCCAGATGGGTCTTGCACAGGCCTACGAAGGTGCGTTCTCCGGCTACGGTCTGGTCTGCGCGCAGGTACTGCTGACGCACGAAGACCTGGCCGACCGCACGCGCTACCTGAATGCCCGCTCAACCCTGTCCACGCTGATGGAACTGGGCGTGGTGCCGGTCATCAACGAGAACGACACCGTCGTCTACGAAGAGATCAAGTTTGGCGACAACGATACGCTGGGTGCGCTGGTCGCCAACCTGACCGAAGCCGACTGCCTGATCATCCTGACCGACCAGAACGGCCTGTACACCGCCGACCCGCGCAAGGATCCATCCGCCACGCTGATCAGCGAGGGCGAAGCCGACGACGCGCGCTTCGAAGCCATGGCCGGTGGCGCCGGCAGCGGCATTTCGCGCGGCGGCATGATCACCAAGGTGCGCGCTGCACGGCGCGCCGCGCGCAGCGGCGCCGATACGGTGATTGCCAGCGGCCGCGAGCCCGATGTGCTGCTTCGGCTGGTGCGCGGCGAAGCACTGGGGTCGTATCTGAAGGCCGGCAGTTCGCCGCTGGCTGCTCGCAAGCAGTGGCTGGCCGATCACCTGCAGATGGTCGGCACGGTCACGCTCGACGAAGGTGCCGCACGCGCATTGCGCCAGGGGAAGAGCCTGCTGCCGGTGGGCGTGATCGACGTGCAGGGCCAGTTCGAGCGCGGCGCCGTGGTGGCGTGCCGAGATACCCAGGGCAATGAACTGGCGCGCGGGCTGATCAATTATTCGGCGTCGGAGACGCGCCGCATCGCACGTCGCGCATCGTCGGAAATCGAGGCGCTGCTTGGCTACATCGACACCGAAGAACTGATCCACCGCGACAACATGGTGCTCGCCTGAACGCTGTGCGGTTCAGTCGCCTGCAGGCAGCGGCAGACTGAGCGACAGCTGCGTGCCGCGTCCCGGTGCGGGGCCGATGCGGAAACTCCCGCCTAGCGCGTCGGCGCGGTATTTCATGCCGAGCAGGCCGTGCGACCCGGTCTTGCCGCGCGATCCGGCGGCGATGCCGACACCATCATCAACGATTTCCAGTGCGATCTTCCCGTCCGCGACCGACAAGGTGATCGTCACGCGACTCGCCTGCGCGTGCTTGCGGATATTGGTGAGCGCCTCCTGCACGACACGGTAGATCGCGATCCCGCGGTCGCGGTCGAGCTCGAGCGCGTCCGGCAGCTGCAGCACCAGTTCGAAGGGCGCCGATGCGCGGGTTTCGTCGGCCAGCGCCTCGAGTGCCGGCAGCAGGCCCAGATGCGTCAGCACGGTCGGTACCAGACCTTCGATGACGCGCCGCTTGATCTGCACGCCCTGCTCCAGGATGTCGCATACGCGGGCCAGTGAATCGACGTCCGGACTGCCCTGCTTGCGCGCGCGGCGCAGCAGCATCGATGCCTCCATCCGGCTGGCCGTCAGGATGGAGCCCAGTTCATCGTGCAGTTCGCGCGCCAGCGACGACTTCTGCCGCTCGGCTTCGGTCTGCAGGTGACTCGCCAGCTCCGACAGCTCCTCGGTGCGCACGCGCACCAGCGCATCGAGTTCGTCGCGCGCCTCGCGCAGCCGGTTCGCCGTGGCCAGTTCGACCTGACTGCGCATCGAATAGGCGCGCAGCAGCAGGATGAGCAACAGTACGCCGATCGCGACGACCGCGATGGCCACGCTGCGCTGATGTTCGATCTCCTCGCCGAGCAGCGCCATCTGCTCTTCCAGATAGGCACGTTCGGTCTTCACCAGCGGTTCCAGCGCATCGCGAAGCGGCTCCTGAGCGACCACCGGCGGCAGGAACACATCCATCACCTCGACCGGACTCGCATCGGCCGGCAGCGCGCGCAATCGCTTCAGTTCTTCGGCTTCGGCGACGCTGACGCTACGCACCAGGGCGATGCGTTCCGGATCGATCTGACGGCGCATCGCCCAGCCCACCACCTCGTCGGCCGCGCTGGCGAGGCGCTGCGCCGCGATCAGGTGCTGCTGCAGATGATCGACCGAGGGCTCTTCTATATAGCGGGCTTCCGTCATCGTGACCTGGGCGTTGTCGAACACCAGGTCATTCAGTGCCGCGAGTGAAAGACGCGAGGCGTCGATTTCCTCGCGCGCACGCTGCATCGACTGGAAGGTGGTTTCGGAAATGACCGTAAAGGCGATGCCCACCGCGACGACCAACAGGGCGCCCCAGCGGAAGCGCGCCAGCCGCATCAGTACGCTGTCGGTCAGCCGCTCGGCACCGCCGGTCGCCGACTCCGCCTTGCGTGCCGCCCGCGACAGACCTTCGGTGATGACGCGGCGACGCTCGGCGCCTGTTGTCGTACGGCGCTCGGCGTCAGACATGTCCGACGCCCTGCCGATAACGCGGACGACAGCTGCCGACAAGGCGACGCTCTATCGTCAACCCATGAGCTCCGACGCAGGCGTCGGGTACGAAAAGTGATCCATTCACCCAGGAGGCTGCCATGCTGCACTATGCCCTTATCTTTTTCATCGTTGCCCTCATTGCCGCCCTGTTCGGTTTCGGTGGTATCGCCGCCAGTGCAGCGGGTATAGCAAAAATACTGTTTTTCGTCTTTCTGGCGCTGACGCTGGCATCCTTCGTACTCGGGCTGTTCAGACGCTGAGCGTCTGCAGTCTGCGGCACACACTGAAGGAAACCGACCATGAACAAACGACGCATCCTGCTCGCGGACGATCACCAGATCGTCCGCAACGGCCTGCGCCAGCTCATCAATGGCGAAGCCGACCTCGAAGTCTGCGCGGAAGCGGCGACGAGCGCGGAAACGCTGACACTGCTGCGCCAGCAGGACTTCGATGTGCTGCTGCTCGACATTTCGATGCCCGATCGTGACGGCATGGACACGCTGCGCCTGCTGCGTACCCATCGCGCCGACCTGCCGGTACTCATCATCAGCGCCTATGCGGAAGAACAATACGCGCTGAACATGCTGCGCGCCGGCGCCAACGGCTACATCCGCAAGGATGCTGACGTCGAGGACATCCTGACCGCCATCCGCACGGTACTCCGCGGCCGGCGCTACGTCAGCGATGTGGTGGCCGACCTTCTGACGCAGCGGCTCAATGGCGACAACGACGCGCCGGCGCACCAGCAGTTGTCGGAGCGCGAGTTCCAGGTGCTGCACAAACTGGCCACCGGCAAGTCGGTCACCGAAATCGCCGAAGAGCTGTTCATCAGCGTCAAGAGCGTCAGCACCTATCGCAGCCGCCTGCTGACCAAACTGAATCTGAAGAGCAATGCGGAACTGACGTACTACGCGCTCAAGAATGGATTGATCGAGTGAGGGCGTCTGTCGGCCCCGACCTACAGTTCACCGGGAGCGTTCATGCGAAACTCGCGCTCCCGGGCTTTGCCCCCTGACGCACGAAACCGCCGTGGAATGGCCCCGCTCTCCTTCAGAAGCCGCACGGCAGCGCCCGATCCGGGTGCTGCTGGTCGAAGATTCTCCGCTGATCCGCAAGCATCTGGTTGCCCTGCTTGAAGACAGCGAGGGAATCAGCGTAAGCGACGAGGTGGACACCGAAGCGGCGGCCACCGCGGCGCTCGACAGCAACACCTTCGATGCGGCGGTGGTTGATCTGCAGCTGCGAGAAGGCAGCGGTTTCGGTGTGCTGCAGCACCTGCAGCGCCACTGCCCTGACGTGCTCGCGATCGTCCTCACCAACAGCAACACACCCGCCATGCGCGCGCGCAGCCTGGCGCTCGGCGCTCATCACTTCCTCGACAAGTCGAGCGAGTTCGACCGCGTGGCCGAACTGCTCGAAGCCCTGCGCTGACTGTCGGTCAGAAGTCGAGCCTTGCGCGCAGCCACGCCAGCCGCCCCGGCTCGTTCACCCTCTCGGTGAGCACCAGCCCGGCCGGCTGAAAGCCGCCTGTCCGGCTGATGTGTTCGGCGTAGGCGCGGTCGAACAGGTTGTCGACACCGGCGCTCAGCACGATTCCCTGCATTGCCTGCCAGCTCAGCATCACGCGCACCGTGGCGAAGCCCGGCGTCTCGCCGAGGTCGGTACCGAGCGCATTGCCGAAGCCCACATGAACGCGGTCCTGCCGCTGCACCAGCCGTACACCGCCGCTCACGCTGAACGTGGGGCGCAGGTACTCGAGTCCGAGCCGCATCTCCGCCGGCGAGGTCTGGGCGAGCGGAACGTCCTGCGTGAGGTTATCGGCCCGCGTCCAGGCCACGGAACCCACCGCGTGCAGATCGCCGACGACGCGCAGTCGGGCGTCCAGCTCGGCACCCACGCGACGCGCGTCCACATTGCGGGCGGTGATGCCCTGTTCGGCGAGGATGAAATCGCCGATCCGGCTGTGGAAGACATTCACGGCGACATGTGTGTCGCCGGCGCGCCAGTTCAGCCCGGCGTTGATTTCGCGGTTGGTTTCGGCGTCGATGTGGAAGGCGGCGAAGCTTGCCCGCTCCAGATTGGAGGCGGCGCGCTGTGCGACACCGAAGGCGATGAAACCGTCGAGCGACGGATCGATCTGCCACTGCAGCCGAACGAAGCCGGAGCGCAGCGTTTCGGTACGTTCCTCGCCACTGCCCGGCAAAAGCTGGGTGCCGAGGAAGTTGCGCAACTCACCTGCCTGAGTATGAAGGCGATCGACGCGCAGGCCGGCGCGCAGTGTGACGGTGTCGCGACGATGGGTCATTTCGGCGAACGCACCCTGCGCGCGCGCGTCGAGGCGGTAGAACGAAGTCAGCGACGCGGTCGACAGCGGACAGTTGTCGGTACCGGTGAAACAGGTACGCGTGGTGCGGAAGTTGTCGCCTTCATGCGCGTCGTCGCGCACATCGGCGCCGGCGAGCACATCGGTGGCCGCATCGAGGTCGAAACGTGCACTCAGGCGGGCGGTGCGGCCGGTGTAGTCCTGGCGCATCAGCAGCGTGGGGAACTGGTCCAGAAAGCCGGGCACCAGTTCGACCGGCTTGATCGGGCGATAGGTGTAATCGTCCATCAGGTGATTCACGTGCTGCCAGCGCAGCGAGAACTCCAGCGCCGACAGCGTGCGGCCGGGTCTGCGATGGGTGAGTTTCGCGCCCCACACCGAGCGCCTGAAGCGCGTGCCGTCCATGTGGAAGGCCGGAAAACCGGCGATCGCGTCGCCATTCTCGATATCGACTTCCACGTCAGTGTCCGGGCCGAGCCGCGCACCGGCGGCAAGCGTTGTCGAATGCCTCGAGTAGAAGGACTGGAAGCGGCGTCCCGCGCCATCGCGGTAATCATCGGAATCGTTGCGTACGGCACCGGCCCGCAGCCAGAACTGCTCGTCCGACCAGCTGTATTCAGCCGACAGGTCAAGCCGGTCGAACCCGCTGCGACCGACGGCCGCCCTCAGCCGGCTGCCCTGCCCCGGCTCCGGCGGCAGGCGCTGCACGCGTACCTGACCGGACAGCGCCGGACCGAACTGCACGGTATTCGGTCCCTTGACCACGGTCAGCACGTCATAGCTGTCGGGCTGCAGGTAGGAGGTGGCCGGGTCCATGCCGTGATTGCAGGCGGCATCGGCGACGGCGTCGTTCACGACGATGGGCAGGCGCGCGCCGCCGAGCCCGCGCAGGAAGGCGCTGCCGGCCGTGCCGCCGACCCGGCTGATGTTGAAGCCGGTGATGTCACGCAGCAGCTCCGACGCATCGCTGTGCGAACGCGGCACTTCACGCAGGTCGACCACGGTGTCGGGCGCGCCATCGTTGCGCGTGGCGGTGATGCTGACCGTCGGCGCGACCGTCTCTGCGGCGGCAGCGGTCGACCACAGCAGCAGGCACAGGCCGCGCGCCCGCAGGGAAAGCTTGGATGTCATCGATATGGGCCGCTCTCCGGCACGTCGAATGACGCTTCGGAGAGCGGCTTCCTATCAGCTGCGTCGGGCCGCGCGGCGCGCCGCGAAAGCCGTCAGGCCGAGACCACCCAGCAGCAGCGCCCAGGTCTGGGGTTCCGGTACCGGCGGGAGGCTCACCTCGTGCTCGAACGCCACGGCGACGCGGATCCGGTCACGGAACGGATCACCCATGCCGGGCATCGCGACGTGGTGATACATCGACCCGTTCAGGTTCAGCCAGAGGCTGTTTTCGTCATGCGAAAAATGCAGCGACGGTTCGAAGCCCTCGATCAGATTGCCGCTCGGGCCGCTGACGTAGCCGGTATTGCTGATCGATGCGGATTCGCTCGGTTCGAGCACGTTGGCAGCGTCGAACACCCGGAAACCGATGAATTCGGGCGAACCGAAATTCATGAAATCGATGCTGCCGGTGTAGGTGAATGCCATTCCGCTGTCGAAGATGTCCACGCTCCACGAAGACGTACCGGCTGAATTGAGGCTGATCTTCGGTATTTCGACGGCATCGCTGACGCTGACCACGAAGGTCTGCAGCGCCTGGAAGCCCGCACCCAGTCCGAGGTCGAGACCGTACTGGACGGTGACGGCATGGTCTTCGAAACTGGCGTGCGCACGCGCGGCCGAGGGCGCGAGTGCAGCGGCTGCTGCGATGCCGGCGACGAAACTGCGTGAAAGTGCATTTCTCATGATGGGTATTCCTTTCGTTCGAATGTGTGAGGCGGATCGGGCAGCCCGATCCGCGTGCTTGAGCCGGCAGTGCGAATCCATCAGATCAGCGCGGCGCGGCGGCGCGCGATCAACCCGATCAGGCCGAGGCCGGCGAGCATCAGCGCCCAGCCTTCGGGCTCAGGCACCGCGCTGACCGACAGCGCTGCGGAAAAGCCGCGCTGCGCCGTACCGGCGTCGAAGTCGATATACGGACTGGCGTAGCGCGCACCGCCCACGATCAGGCTGTAGCTGCCGGCGGCCAGCGTGAAGCGGGCCGAGACGGTGCCGTCTGCGCTGCCGTCGCCGGTGATGTCGATCACCTTGTCACCGTTGACGTCGACGCCGGCGCCATCCACGGCCTGTCCGATGTAGCCCAGCCGGGCCGACGCCCAGCCGGACGCGCCCACTTCGGCCAGCTTGTTGCCGAGCCAGAAATCGCCGCTGGCGTTGAAGGCGCCCTCACGCGTCCCGGTGATGCCGGCGCCGAGGTAGTTCGGATTCAGCGTGGGCAGGAAGCCCGGGTGATGGGCGAGGTAGTCCGGATGGTCGCCGCCTTCAAAGGCCGCTGCCGGTGCCAGTCCGCTGTACAGCGAAAAGCCCGGGATCAGGTCACCGAGGGCGGTCAGCGTGTTGCCGCCACTGAGGTAGTCGAAGCTCGCGGCGCTGACCGTCAGCGTGACGACCGATGCTTCGGTCAGCGTGAACTTTGCCCAGCGCAGGCGGTGGCTGTCACCCCAGTCGGCGTCGGCGCCATCGGCCCAGCCAAAATCGGACGTGACGCGCTGGTTCGACAGCGTCCAGGTATTGCCCGTCTGCACGCCATTGGCGAGGAAGTCACGCGTGCTGTAGCTGACATGGGCGAAGGCGGAAGCGGAAAACAGGCCGGCGAGCGCGGCCACGATGATTCTGTTCTTCATGAAAAGTACTCTCCTTGATACGTGCAGGTGCGCTGCGCAGTGCTGGCTTCAGCGCACGGAAGCGCACGACATCCATCCTCAGGCAGTAGCCGGAGGTCGGCGCCGGACGATTTGGCAGGTGAATCAGGAGAGCGGTGGTGGCGCGCGCGGCTGCCAGTGCGCACCGGTTTCTATCGGATGCCCGGTATCGATGGCGCGCACGATCGGCGCGTCGGACTGACCGGACTCGGTGAGCGGAAAGGGCAGCGGCGGGGGCGACAGCGCGCCGGCCGGGACGCACAGCGCGCAATGCTGTCCGTGCGACACCGTGTTGCCCGGGCCGCCACGGATGTCGCCGGCGCCCGCTGTCGACACGCTGCAGATTTCGTCGAATGGCGTGGCGACGCGAACGGCGCCACCCAGCGACGCCATGACGAACTGCAGGACGAACGCGCACAGCAGCACCCACGCCAGCTTGAGCCGGCGTGCGGTACGGGGTGGGCGCACGTATCGGCTCACGGGTTCAATGATGCGGCCGGGATTCCGCCGGCAGCAGATCGAGAACGGCCGCCGGCATCTTCACATCACGCATGCCCTGGCCTTCGGCGGGAATCTGCGACCAGTCGTTCGCGCCCTGCTCGCACTGCTGCATCACCTTGAACCAGCGCCGTCCGGGCGCATCCGGCAGCTTCATCATCAACGCGAACTCGTCGTAGTGCGCATCAGACAGCGGGCCGCCGCTCCAGGTGACCTCGACCACCGCTTCGCCGACCGGCTTGCCGTGATGCATCAGCGGCTGCGCAAGCTTCTCGGTGCGCACGGTGACGGTCCAACCCGGCTTCACCATGGGTTTCACGCTGGCCATCGGCTCGGGCAGACGTATCGTGATGGCGGTGGTCGGCGAGCCTTCGCAGCCGTGGCCGACGCGGAAGGTGCCCTTGTAGTAGCTGCCGGCCGGCGCCGTCTGCTGCTCAAGCACGACATGCGCCGCGCTCACGACCGGCAGACCGAGCAGCGCGAATGCCAGGCCGTTCAGATATCGATTCATGTCACATTTTCCATTCGATGCCGGCATAGACGGCGCGGCCGTCGCCCGGCAGATAGACATTGCGTGCCCCGGCTGCCAATGCGCTGAAGTCGCGCACGACATTGGTGCTCGCGGCATAGCGGCGGTCGGACAGGTTGCGCCCTTCGATGAACCACGAGAACTGCCTGCCGACCTGCTGCTGGACGCGCAGGCCGAAGAGGGCGTAGTCGTCGGCGAACTCGGTATTGGCCATGTCGACCGCGTAGCGCTGCGGCGACCATTCGGTGGTTGCGGCGATCTTCAGCGGACCGCCGGGCGCGGCATGGAAGCGGTAGCCCAGCTCGCCGCGGAACAGCGTGCGCGGCACACCGGGCAGCCGGTTGTCGCCGAACAGCGGGTCGTTGTCGAAGCGGAAGTCGTTGTACAGCAGCGCCTGACGCCATTCGAAGCCGGCGCCGAAGCGGCCGTCGGCCGCGAATTCGATGCCGCGATGGATCGTCTTCGGCACGTTCAGCGTGGTGCTGACCGGTGCGCCGCCCAGATTGAGCGTGTAGGCCAGCAACTCGTCGGTCACCCGGGCGTGGTAGAGCGCGAAGTCGTAACGCCCCCATGCAAAGTCGCCGCGGCTGCCCGCTTCCCAGGTGGTCGCACGCTGCGCACGCAGCGAGTCGATCACCGTCGCCCCACCGGTCAGCTCGCCGAATGACGGCGGCTCGAAGCTGCGCGATACGTTGGCGAACACCTGCATTGCTGGAGACACGTCGTGGCGCACGCCGAGTTTCGGGCTCCAGCCGTCGAAGGTGCGCGCGAAACTTTCGTCGCTGCCGGCGCAGGCCAGCGGTCCGCCGGTGAAGCACAGGTCGCGGCTCTTGCGGCGCGCATGCGTGTACTGCGTGCCGACCACAGCGGTCCAGGACGGTGCGAAGGTGAGCTGGCTTTCGACGTAGCCTTCGAGATTGCGCGCGCTGGTGTCGAGCTTGTTGGTGCGCCCGCCGCGACGGCCCGCGACATTCACGAAGCGATCATCGTCGGTGTCGCCGCGGGCGGCGCCGACGCCGGCAACCAGACGATGCGGCAAGACCGCCAGCATGGCTTCGGACACGATGCGCAGTTCGGCGCCGAAGTCCTTGCTGCGCTGGTCGAGCACCTGGAAGATCGGGTGGAACAGGTCCTTGTCGACGTAGTAGGCCGACAGTTCGACCCGCAGGCCGTCACCGGCCAGCCACACGGTGCGGTTCGACACGCGCCACAGGTCGATGTCGCGCTTCTGGTCACCGGTGATGTTGGCCAGCGCAGCCTGGCGCGGATTGGCCCGCAGCTGCGCGCGCGTCAGATTGCCCGGCAGTTCGGAGTCGCTTTTCGCGGCCTGCATGAAGAAGCGGGTTTCCAGCGAAGGCGCGATGCGCAGCCCGATATTGCCGACGACGCGCTGGGTGTCCTGCCGCGCATGGTCGCGAAAGCCGTCCTGCGTGAAGCTGGACAGGCTGAGATAGCCATCGATGTCGCCGGCGACGAAGCCGGTGGCGAGCTGGCTGCGCAGATACCCGAAGGCGCCGGTTTCCGCGCGCACGGTCAGGCGGGGTGCGTCGTGACCGGTGGGCGACACGTAATTGATGGCCCCGCCCAGGCTGCTGGCGCCGTACTGCAGCGCATTGCCGCCGCGCCACACTTCGATGTAGCGCGTGGCGAGCGGCTCCAGCACCTGGAAGTCGCCGCCGCCATCGGCCTGGTTGATCGGCACGCCGTCCTGCATCAGCTTGATGCCGCGCAGGTGGAAAGTGCGCTGCAGGCCGGAGCCGCGGATCGACAGGCGCGATTCTTCCGAACCGAAGCGCGGCTGCACGAACACACCCGCGCTGTAGCCGAGCGCGTCCTGCAGGGTGGACACACGCGCGTCGCGAAAGGATTCGGCATCGATCACCGAGGCACCGCCGGGCGTCAGCGCCATGGCGGCCCGGGCGGATTCGAGGTCGGCCATCGTCGTGGACAGGATGCGCCGCGCTTCGATGCGCTGCTCCGGCAGCTGAACCATGGTGTCGGACGCCGTCGCAAGGCTGCTGACGGCAAGGGCGAGGGGCGACAGCGCGAACAGGCGCGCTGCGGCCACGAGGGTCGATCGCATGAGGGTATTCCGTGATGCGGCCGCGCCAGAGGGCGCGACGAGGTCGGATGGCGATGCGCACGGCGGCAGGGCCGCGCGTCACCGGCAGATCAGGCGGGGATCAGGCGTGCCGGGGCGGCGCGCGCGGAGACGCCGCAATCGGCGTGAAGGTCGGGAAATCTGGCGCGAGCTGCGCCGGTGGCGGCTCGGATTCGGCATGGCGCGCAAACACCGCTTCAGACGCAGGCGCGGGCAGCGCGAAAGCGGTCTGCGCCATGCACCACGGGCAATGCCCCGGCTTGACCGGTTGCGGTGTGCCGTCCTCGGACAGCACCTGGACGCCGAATACGGTGCAGATTTCCGTCATCGCGGTCGGGTCGACCGACTGCTGCCAGCGCATCAGCGTCGGCAACAGCGCCTGCGCGCAGACCGCGAAGATCGCGATCAGCAGGGTCAGGCGGAAATGGGTCCGGAAGGCATTCATCGGCGCGGATGGTAGCGCGCCTGTCGATCGACATGCAACACGACGGACTGACGCGTGCCGGCTTGCGTTAACATGGCGCGTCGATTATCCAAGCGCCCGGCGCCGGGCCGCGCCAGAAAGTCCCACTACTGATGATCCGAAAGTTGCTGCGCCGGATATTCCGTCGCCCCGAAGACCACACCCGCCCCAATGCGGCCCGGTTCGCATACCGATTGCCCAGCACGGAATTTCGCGCGACGCGCTGCTGCCGGCCGCACGCCGGGTGTGCGAAGGGCTGCAGGCCGAGGGGTATCAGGCCTATGTGGTGGGCGGTGCGGTACGCGATCTCATCGCCGGCATCGTGCCGAAGGACTTCGACGTCGCCACCAGCGCTACACCGGAACAGGTGACGGCGGTGTTCCGCCGGGCACGCATGATCGGGCGCCGGTTCAAGATCGTGCACGTCATGTTCGGCCGCGACACGATCGAGGTGACCACTTTCCGCGGCGATTCCGAAGCGGTGACCGACGAGCACGGCCGCATCCTGCACGACAACGTGTTCGGCACCATGGAAGAAGACGCCGCGCGGCGCGACTTCACGGTGAATGCGCTGTACTACGACCCAGCGACCGAAACGGTCATCGACTTCCACCACGGCGTGGCCGACCTCAAGCAGAAGACGCTGCGCATGATCGGCGAAGCACCGCGCCGCTACCGCGAAGACCCGATCCGCATGCTGCGCGCGGTGCGCCTCGCGGCCAAGCTCGGGCTGGTGATCGACCCGGACGCGCGCGAACCGATACGCTCGATGGCCAGCCTGCTCGAGAACGTTCCGCCGGCTCGCCTGTTCGACGAAATGCTCAAGCTGCTCACCAGCGGTCACGCCGTGCGCTGCGTGCGCCAGCTGCGTGAGGATGGCCTGCATCACGGCCTGCTGCCACTGCTCGACGTCATCCTCGAACAGCCGATGGGCGAGCGTTTCGTCATGCTGGCGCTGGAGCGCACCGACGAGCGGGTACGCGAAGGCAAGTCGATCTCGCCCGGCTTCCTGTTCGCCACCCTGCTCTGGCACGAGGTGCTGGCTGACTGGGAAAAGCGCAAGGCAGCCGGCGAATCGTCGATTCCGGCCATGTTCGAGGCGATGACCGTGGTGCTCGACCAGCAGGCGGAAAAGCTCGCCATCACGCGGCGCATCGCCACCGACATCAAGGACATCTGGGCGCTGCAGCCGCGTTTCGATGCGCGGGCCGGCAAGCGGCCCTTCCGCCTGCTCGAGCTGCCGCGCTACCGCGCCGCCTACGATTTCCTGCTGTTGCGCGCCGGCTCCGGCGAAGTGCCGCAGGAACTGGCCGACTGGTGGACCGAATTTGCCGACGCCGACGGCCCGACGCGCGAAGCCATGCTGAGGCCCGAAGAAGCGGTCAAGAAGCGTCGTCGCGTCCGTCGCAAGCCGACCGGCAGCGCCCAGGTCGCGCCTGAATGACGATGCCGCAGCTGCCTGTCTGGTTGCAGACCGGCGGTCTGCTCGTGCTGTCGAACATTTTCATGACCTTTGCGTGGTATGCCCACCTGCGTGACCTGAATCACCGGCCCTGGTGGTACGCCGCACTGTTCTCATGGGGCATCGCACTGTTCGAGTACATGTTGCAGGTGCCGGCGCATCGGCCACACCCAGATGACGCTCGGCCAGCTGAAGATCATGCAGGAAGTGATCACGCTGTCGGTGTTCGTACCGTTCGCGATCTTCTACATGCACGAGCCGTTCAAGCTTGACTACCTGTGGGCCGCGCTGTGTATGCTGGGCGCGGTGTATTTCATTTTCCGCTGATCCGAACTTCCGACCGGAATACCGCACCGATGCTGGACAAAGCACGCTACATCGTCGTCGAAGGGCCGATCGGCGTCGGCAAGACCTCGCTCGCCCGGCGCCTCGCCGAGCACCTGCAGGCGCCGACGCTGTTCGAAAAGCCGGAAGAAAATCCCTTTCTCGGCCGCTTCTACCAAAACATGGAGCGCTACGCGCTGCAGACCCAGCTGTTCTTTCTTTTTCAGCGCATGGAGCAGCTGCGGGAGGTCGCGCAGGATGACCTGTTCTCCGGCCGCCTGGTGGCCGACTTCCTGATCGACAAGGACCCCCTGTTCGCGTCGATGAACCTGACCGATGACGAATACGCGCTGTACCGGCAGATCTTCACTGCGCTGAAGCTGCAGGCGCCGGCGCCGGATCTGGTCATCTATCTGCAGGCCGACGCCGATACGCTGGCCGACCGGGTGCGCCGGCGCGGCATCGATGCCGAGCGGCGCATCAGTGAAAGCTACCTGGCACGCGTGGTGGAGCGTTA
>FWPV01006065.1_pt1 | contig 23500 bp, 11 predicted proteins | sample 2228371 | NCBI WGS metagenome assembly FWPV01 (sample SAMEA103939776, study PRJEB20133) | metagenome | reverse complement strand
GGCTGCCCTCCGGGCTGCACAACAGCACCGGCTCGCCGGCGCGCGGCAGCAGCACGCAGGCCGGCTCGAAATGGAGGGAGAAGCCCGCAAGCCGCCGCGCGTGCGCCGGGCCGGCCACGGCCCGGTCGTTGGGATAGGCCAGCAGCAGATCCACAGCCAGCGCGTCCATCAGCGCCTGGACGCGGGCCAAACGCGCGCGGCCTTCGGCGGCGGGGAATGTCGGTCGCTGGATCGGGGCGGTCATGCGGTTCGCCTTCATTCGGGCGGCAATTGCCCTGCAATGGGGCGCTTCGAACACGGCCGCAGGTTCCTGACAGCCGAGTTCCTGCCTGTTCCCCGCGTCCGCTAATCTCGGCCTCTTCGCGTGTTTGCCGCGCAGGCCCACAGGACCGTCTTGATCTGAAACGGGGTCAGCTCGGGGTGCTTGGCGCGGATCAGGGCCACGATGCCGGCGATGTGGGGCGCGGCGAAACTGTTGCCGGTGCAGACCAGGTACTGCTTGTCCTTCCAGGCAACCTGGAGGTTAATCCCGGGCGCGCCGAACTCGACCGGGGGCGCCGGGTTGTAGTAGTAGACGAACGGATCGCGGCCTTCGTGCGCCGCCACCGAGATCACGCTGGAGTAGAGCGACGGGTAGCTCGGCTGAGGGAGATTGTTCACCGCTGAGACCAGCACCACGTTCCTGAAGTAGGCGTCATCGGCCAGGCGGTGGAACAGGCCGTAGTACTCGGCGCGCGAGGTGCTCAGGCTGAGGTTGGCAACGTGCATCCCGTTTTCGACCGCCCAATCAATGCCGGCGGCGAACTGGATCCCCCGGCCTCGCATGTCGCTCCCCAACACCCGGACGCTTACAATCTCGGCATCCGGCGCGATAGCATGGATGATGCCGGCGCACGCCGTCCCGTGGCCCGACAGATCACTTGGCGGATCGTCGGTCTCGATCCGGACGCTATTCTCGGCCTGTTCGTCGTATTCGACCACCACGCCTCCGCGCACGCTGCCCCCCAGGGCCGGATGGTCGTGTTCGACCCCTCCATCTACCACAGCCACCCGCACGCCACGGCCCGTGCTGCCGCCCCACGCCCACTCCGGGGTCAGGTCGGCGATCGGACCGCTGGCCGCCAGCTCGCGGATCGCGTCGGGCGCGAACTGTTGGGACCAGGCGGGGCGAACGGGGTTGTCTACCATGATCGCTTCCCCGACCGGGCGTAGGCGGCGAACACCTCCAGGATTTGTCGGCAGGCGCGGCGCTCGGCGTCGCCCAGCGCACTGATGTCATTGAAGAGGTCGGCCAGGTCCAGGATCTCCTTCGCTGGCGGCGGACTGCCCTCGGCCGTGCGCCAAGCCTCCTCTGAGGAGCCGGCCGAGAGGTCGGAAGCCGCCAGCCGCCTCAGGCCCAGCGCCAGCGCGTCGCCGATCCCATCCAACTGCTGGGACTGCTCGATGGCCAGGGCTGCCTGCCGGGCGAAGATGCCCAGCAGCTCCATGTCCTGCATGCCAAAGGACGTGCCCTCGATCTTGTCCAGCACCTCCATAACGCCGATCACGCGCTCGCCGGAGAGCAGCGGTGTTGCCAGGATAGATCTCGGCACATAGCCCGTGGTCTCGGCGAAGTGGCGGTGGAAGCGGGGATCGCGCCGGACGTCCGACACAGCGATCGGCTGCCCGGTCATGGCCACATAACCGGCGATGCCGTGATCGAGCGGAAAGCTCATCCCCACCAGGTCCCGGTTGGCCGCCCCGTAGGCCACCCGGAACTCCAGCGTTCGCTGCGCCTCGTTGACCAACAGGATCGAGGCCGCCGCCCCGCCGAAGATGCGCGCCGCGGCCTCAACGATCGACTGCAGCAGGGCATCGTTCGAGCGCGGCAGCACAGCCCGGCCGCCGGCTTCGATCGCCCGCACCAGGCGCTGCAGCTCCACGGCCAGCCCGTTCTGCGATGAGTCCTCTGCGGACATCTGGGCAGCCCCCCTCTCCGTGCTTCAACCGCACACAGGTGCAGACGCGGCAAGGCGATCCGGCAGCTCCGAGACTGCCGGATCTCCTGCACTCTGCTCGCTACGCGCAGTGTTCTTCCTGTCGCGTCCGAAACCCGCAACGCTAAGCGATCCGATAGATCTCCTTCTCGGCATCGTAGACGATCACAAACCGCGGTTGCACCGCTGGCCGCGTGGCCGGTGAGATAGCCGGCGAGATGGCGGGCGTCACGGCCGGGCTGATAGCGTCCTTGATGACGTGGGCGGCGACGTCGTCAGCGGCAGGCGCCACGGCCGGGCTGATGGCGTCCTTGAGGATGTGAGCCGCCACATCATCGGCCGCAGGGGCCACGGCCGGGCTGATAGCGTCCTTGATGACGTGGGCGGCGACGTCGTCCGCCGCAGGGGCCACGGCCGGGCTGACGGCGTCCTTGAGGATGTGAGCCGCCACGTCGTCCGCCGCGGGCGCCACGGCCGGGCTGACGGCGTCCTTGAGGATGTGAGCCGCCACGTCGTCCGCCGCGGGCCTCACGATGAAGGCGTCCAGTAGTGCCCTTTCGTCGTCGGGTAACGTGGCGCGGAGCGCCGACAACTTCTTGAGCAATCGTGTCATCGCCTGCATTTCTTCGATATTCATTCTCATGCCTCCTTTGCCTTCTGGCCTGTCCTGGTTACCCAGGATCCATCTTCCTCTCGGATCCATTCGCCCACATCATACTCGCGTGACGGCATTCTGTATGTCACCCAAGTGACACAGGCGCGACCAGTTCCCTCACCCGTCCAGATGTTGCTCCAGTTGCCGCAGTTGTGCCCGGTTCAGGAGCATGATATGGCCGCGCCCGGTGATGAGCCAGCCCTTGCGCCGCCAGCGGCCCAGCGCCTTAGCCACAGTCTGGCGGGCCAGGCCGGTGCGTTGCGCCAGCTCCTCCTGGGAGATGGTGACATAACCCCGATCGCTCACCTCTTCGTCGAGGGCCAGCAAGACCCGAGCCAGCCGGGCCTGTGCATCCAGGAACGCCAGGGCGCCCTCGCGTTCGCTGCTATTGCGCAGCCGTCGGGCGGTAGTCTCCAGCAGGCGGCGCGAGAGCAAAGGCTCCTCATTGAGGACGGCCAGAAAGGCCCCCCGCGGGATCACCAGCACCTCGCCCTCTTCGGGGCCGCGGGCCATCGCGCTGGTCGAACGGGATTGCCCGGTCAGCACCCCCAGTTCGCCGAAGCAATCGCCGGGGCGCATCTCGTTGATCACCAGCTCCCGGCCATCCGGGCTGGACAGCAAGATCGCGAACGATCCCGAGTGCACCACGTAGAGCGCATCCGCCGGGTCATCCTGGAAGAAGAGATAGGAGCCCCTGGACACGCGCCTGAAGTAGCACTCCCGGGCCAGGGCATCCAGGCGCGACCGGCTCAGGCCCGCGAAGAGCGGCAGGCTGCTGAGGAACTCGCCTACAGAGACCCTGCCCTCCGGCGCGGCTGCCCGCATTTCGTCTACCCTCTCCGCTTGACGGCCACGAGCACAAAATCGTCCAGTTGCATGTCCGGCGCTGCCACTGCAGCCTGCGCCTCTTCCCACAGCCGGTCGCAGATTCGCTGGGCGGTGGCGCCTGGAATGCCGGCCACCGCGCTGCATACGCGCTCCCAGGGATCGTCTCCGGCATCGCCCTCCAGGGCGTCGCTCAGGCCATCGCTGAAGGCCAGGACCATGCCCCCGGCCGGAATCACCAGTTCGCGCACATCCAGCGCCGGCGTGTCGAACAAGCCGAGGGGTTGCCCAACCCCCATGGCTACGGCCAGCGGCCGGCACGCGTCATCGAGCAGCAGAGGCGGCGGATGGCCGGCGCGGGCGTAGGTGAAACGGCAGGTGGCCGCGTCCAGCACGCCGTAGAGCAGGGTGACGAACATGCCCGAAGGGTTCAGGTCCAGCAGGAGTCGGTTGACCGCCAGCAGCGCCTCCCCAGGAGAGCCGGCGCGCGGGGCTTCGGCGCGCATCAGGCTGTAGGCGAGCATCATGAAGAGCGCCGCTGGCACGCCCTTGTCGCACACGTCGCCCACCACAATCCCCCAACGGCCTTCGCCGACCGCGAATAGGTCATAAAAATCGCCGCCCACCAGGCGCGCCGGCACAATACGAGCACCGAAATCGAGGACGGGATGCGCCGGCAAGGACTGCGGCAGGATGCTCGCCTGGATGTGCTGGGCGATCTCCAGCTCGCGTTCCAGCCGCTCCTTCTCGATGATCTGGGCCTGGGCGGCCTGAAGCTCCCGGTAGGCGGCCGTCAGCTGGCGGTTCTTCTCCCGCAAGTCCAGGATGGTGACGTTCTCGGATTCTTCCAGGCGCCGGCTCAGCAGACCAACCAGCTCGTAGGCGAACAGCGGCTGGCGGTGGAGCAGCGCGTCGAGATCGCTGCGCGTCATTTCCAGCACCTCGACCGGGGTCACGGCGCGCACGCTGGCCGTGTGGCTCCCATCGCGGCTGAAGAGGCTCATCTCGCCTAGGAGAGCCCCTTCGTCGCGGTCCGCCACGATCCGTTCGTCGGCCGTCTCCAGCGACTTGATCACCTCGACCTGGCCCTCCAGCACGATGTAAAGCCGATCGTCCCGGCTTCCCTCCCGGATGAGGATCGCTTGTTCAGGGAATTCGTGCGGTGGCAGGGTCGCGGCCAGGTGCTGCAACTCGCCCCGAGGCAGCCTGGCGAAAATGGGTATTCGGCTGAGCTGTCTCTCTCTGTCAAGCGCGTTCATGTTCTTCCACCACGACGTCCTTCAGGCTCAAGTAACCCATCTTGTTCCGCTGCGCGCCGAGCACCCACGGCTGAACCAGTTCTCTGTGGACTCCACACACAACCGGGACAATCAGGATCTGTTCCACAACCAGCCGCCGGTCAGCCTGGCGGTACAAGGCCATCCGGGCGCCCCGATCCGGCGTGTGGGCAGCGCGCTCCAGTAGTTCGTCCAACGCCGGGTCATGCCAGCCCACCTGGCGCAGACCACCGAGGTGTGGCGCATGTCGGTAGAAGGTGTCCGGGTCGGGCAGGTCGGCCAGCCAGGAGACGACGAGGAGATCGCAGCCAACGATCTCATCCACCGGAAATGACGGCGGAACCAGTTGCAGATCAATCTCCACGGGCAACGTCTCCCGAATCGACCGGGCAAGCGAAGCCCCGACCCACGATAGAGCGGACCGGAGGCGCAGCCGCGGCAACCCGTGGCCCTCGGGATAGCCGGCCTCCGCTAGCAAGCGGCGGGCCTGCTCCGGATCGAAAGGCAGGGCCAGGCCCGGCGTGTGTCCCGGCATGCCCGGCGCAACCAGGCCGCCGGTGGCGGGGGAGATGCCCCACTCCTCAGCCAGGCCCTGCCGATTGATGGCCATGGCGATGGCGCGGCGCACTCGGAGGTCATCGAGCGGCGGACTCGGCGAGAGGAGGAGATAGCCCGAGAATAGCTCGCCGTACACCTGGAGGCAGGGTGCGAGATCGTCGGGCAGATCAAGTTCGAGATGACAGTGGTCCAGGTCCCCGCTACGAAAGCGGTCCAGGCGCTCCGTCTCCTCTGGGATGATCAGGTATTCGACCCCGGCCAGGTTGCCCGCCGCTTCGCGGAAGTAGTGCGGGTTGCGTTCCAATACGACACGATCCGGCTCGAAGTGCGAGAGGAGGAACGCGCCGTTGCAGAGGATGTGCTCCGGACGCCACCACGCGTCGCCCCAGCGCTCGATAGCCCCTCGAGGCAGCGGGTACGCCAGCGGGAGGGCCAGCAGGTAGGGGAAGTAGGCCAGCGGCTTCTCCAGGCGCACTTCCAGCGTGAGGTCGTCGAGGGCCCTTACGCCTACCTGCATCGGATCGCGGAGCTGCCCCAGGCGGTATGCGCGCGCCCCGACAACGCTGTCCAGCAGGCAGGCGGGGTATTCGCTCGTAGCCACTTCAGGGCGCAGGTTGCGCAGCCAGGCGTAGGCGTAATCGTGGGCAGTCACGGGGCTGCCGTCCGTCCAGCAGACGTCATCGAGCAGGTGGATGCGGTAGCACAGGCCGTCCTCCAGCACTTCCCACGACCGTGCGGCGTGCGGCACGACGTTCAGATCCGCGTCCACATCCGCCAGTCCCGTGAACAGTTGGCTAGCAAGCTCATGCTCTTGTGTCCAGATCGCGCGGCCCGGATCCAGGCTGGTCACGAAGGAGCGGAAGCCGACTCGCAGCACCGCACCCTCATCGTGAGATTTCGGGCGTCGGGTGGGCGCCTGCTGTCTCCAGGCGAAGCCGCGCTCGTAGGCCTCGTGGGCCGCTGCGAAGTCAAAATCCGCCTGGTGCACCAGCGCCAGCTTCAGCCAGGCCCGCGAGGCCGCCTCCGCATCCCCCGCCGCCTCCAACCGCTCCACCGCCCGCCGGTAGAAGCGGGCCGCTTCCTCCAACGCGTCATCCATGCGCGCCTTGTCCCCCGCCGCAAGCAGGTAGTGCACCGCTCTTTCATGCTGGTCCGCCCGGTCGAAGTGGTGCGCCAGCAGCCCGTAGAACTCCTCCTGCCGGTCGGCGAACAGCGCTTCCAGCGCCTCGCCCACCCGCCGGTGGACCTCCCGCCGCCGCTCCAGCAGCAACGAGCCGTACGCCGCCTCCTGCGCCAGCGAGTGCTTGAAGATGTACTCCCGTTCCGGCCGCACCGCCTTCTCCCTCACCAGGTCGGCGCGCTGCAGAACCACCAGGTGGCGGTCCAGGTCGGGCGAGGCACCCCAACGTTCTAACGTTCCAACGTCCGAACGTTGCAGCATTGCAGGGGAGGCCTCGCCCCGAGAGGCGACGGCTTGCAGCAGGCGGTACAAAAAGCTGCGCCCAATCACCGAGGCCATCTGCAGCGTGCCGCGCACATCCTCCTCCAGCCGGTCGAGGCGGGCCAGGATCACTCCCTGCACCGTGTCGGGAATGCTCAGGGTTTCGATCGGCGCCTTCAGTTGCCAGGCATCTCCATCCCGCACCAGATCACCCCGCTCCACGAGGGTGGCGACCAGCTCCTCCAGGTAGAAGGGGTTGCCCTCGGCACGATCGAGCAACAACCAACGCAGGGACGGGGAGAGGGGGAGAGGGGGAGGCACGGAGACCGGGTGACGCGGAGATGCGGAGAAGCGGACTTGTAGGGATGCCTCGCCCCTACCTTCCGACAAGAGGTTGTCCACCAGCCGGGCCGAGTCGTCTTCCGCCAGCGGGCGCAGCGCGATTTCCGTGTAGCGGTGGGCGTACTCCGTCTCGGCGCGCAACTTCAGGCGCCACGAACCGTGTTCCCGATCGGCGCGGCCAACCAGCAGCAGCATCAGCGGGACATGATCGGTCAGCGCCAGCAGCTCGCCCAGCGCATCCAGCGTGGAGGGATCGGCCCAATGAGTGTCCTCGCAGACCAGCACCAACGACTGCTGTTTGGCCAGCGCCTCGAAATAGCGCCGCACACAGACCAACACCTGGTACTTGACCGTCTCGCTGTCCAGGGCCGCCACCCGCTCAGCGTCTTCCCCCTCCAGCTTCAACCCCAGCAGGTGGGCCAGGTAAGGGGACACGTCGGCTGCCCCTTCGCCGAAGAGCGTGTTCAGCCGCCGGCGCAGGGCGACGCGGGCCCGCACCTCCGGGTCGCCGTCGGAGAGCCCCAGGTCGGCCTTCAGCAGTTGCGTGATCGTCCAGTACGCCAGCGCCGCGCCGTAGGAGAGGGCGCGGCCCTCCAGCCAGTGCGGCGGCTGGCAGAGGTTGGCCTGAGCCCAGGCGTGGGCCTCCTCGACCAGGCGACTCTTGCCGATGCCCGCCTCACCCAGCAGCGCCACAATCCCGGCGTGCCCCTCGCACAATCCCTCCAGCGCGGCGGCCAGCGTCGTCATCTCGCCTTCCCGGCCCACCAGCGGCGAGCGGAACACGGCCAGCCCGCGCATCCGCACCGGCGCAGCCAGCAGGCCGACGACCTCATAAACCGCCACCGGCGCAGCCTTGCCCTTGACCGTGATCTCGCCCAGCGCTGCCAGCTCAAAACTCCCGCGCACCAGCCGCGCAATGCTCCCCGAAACCAGCACCTTGCCCGGCGCCGCCGCCGACTGCAGCCGCGCCGCCAGGTTCACCGCATCCCCTACCGCCAGGTACTCGGCGTGCTGTTCACTGCCGATTTCGCCGACCACCACCTCGCCGGTGTGGATGCCGATCCGCATGGCGAAGTCATCCACATAGCCTGCCAGCTCGCGGGCATAGTCACCAATAGCGGCCTGGATGTCCAGGGCCGCGTGCACGGCCCGGGCGGGATCGTCCTCGTGGGCAACCGGCGCGCCGAAGAAGGCCAGCACGCCGTCTCCCAGCAGTTGTGCCACCGTGCCCTCGTAGCGGACGACGGCGTCGGTCACGCGGCGGTGCGCGCCGGAGACGACCTCGCGCCACTCCTCCGGGTCGAGGCGCTCGGCGATGGCTGTCGAACCGGCGATGTCGGTGAACAGGATTGTGACGGGCTTGCGCTCGCCCTCACCCCTCGGGGAACCTGTAGCCATCCCTGTCACCGTCCTTCGGGATCAGGCGCTTGCATGTTCTTCCTGCCGCCACGTCCTCTGCGATCAAGAGCACTTCTGTCCCTCTAACACCGAAAAGACGCGCACCGCCTGCGTCTTGCCCTTGAGTTGCAGCTCGCCCTGGTCCACGACCTGGATCGCAGGGCGCAGGCCCAGACGGGTGGTCTCATCAATCAGGATCGGCTGGCCCACGACCTTCGTGTGCGCCTCGAGGCGCGCCGCCAGGTTGACCGTGTCGCCCACGCAGGTGTAGGTGGCGCGCCGCAGCGTGCCGGTGTACCCGGCGATGACCTGCCCGGAAGCGATCCCGATGCCGATGCGGATCTGCACTTTGCCCTGGGCGGCCTGATCGAGGTTGAACAGATCCACCATCTCGATCATCTCCAGGGCCGCGCGCACGGCGCGCTCGCACCGGTCGTCCAGCGGCAGCGGCGCGCCGAAAATCGCCATCAGCCCATCGCCGACCATCTGGTTGACGACACCGCTTTGGCCGCTGATGGCTTCAAACATCAGCGTGTAGTAGGTGTTCAGCAGCTCGATGGTGTCGGCGGGTGGCTGCGACTCGGCGATGGCCGTGAAGTCGCGGATGTCTGAGAACATGGCGGTGGCCTCGACCGACTTGCCGCCGAGGGCAAAGCCGGATTCCTGCAGGTCCTCGGCCACCTCGGCGGTGGCGAACTTGCGGATCAACTCGCGCTGCTGATCGCGCAGGCGCTTCTTCTCGAGGCTGGCGTTGATACGCGCCCGCAACAGCACCGGATTGACCGGCTTGGTCAGGTAGTCTTCCGCGCCCAGCTCGATACAGCGCACCACGCTGTCAAGCTCCTCGGTGGCGGTGGTCATGATCACGGGAATGTCGCGCAGATGCAGGTCGGAGGTGATCTGATCGAGCACCTGGTAGCCGTCCATCTCAGGCATCTGGATGTCGAGCAGCACGAGATCGAAAGGCTGCGCTCGCAGCATTCCCAACGCCTGCACGCCGTTCTCTGCGAAGGCGACGGTGTGGCCCTGCTGCTCCAGGCCGCGCCCGAGCAGCAGGCGGTTCACCTTGTTGTCGTCCACCACCAGCAGGTGGCCGGGCGCCGGGGTTCCTCTACGAGCCATTCTGCCCCCTGACTGGGATGTGCGACATCTCCCTCAGCCCCTGCGCCACCCGGGGATACTCCGCCGCCAGGGCCACCACCTGCGCCCTCGCCCCACCCAAGTCCCCCTGTTTCGCCATCATCTCGACCTCCTTGGCCCGGGCGGAGAAGGCCAGCGCCCCGAAGGTGGCGCTGTTGGATTTCAGGCTGTGCGCCGCCCGCCGCAGTCCGTCGGCGTCGCCCGCGGCGAGAGCGGCCTCCATCGCAGCAAGCTGCGTCGGGCAGTCCTCGAAGTACGTATCGAGCATCTCGGCCAGGAAATCGGCATCGCCGCCGAACGATTCCAGCAGGCGGACGAACTCGCCCCGGTCGATCACCGGTGCATCGGTCATGGCAGGCTCTCCTTGCCCTGGGCCAGCGGCTGGCACTGGCTCAGCGCGGCGATCAACTCCTCAACCCGGATCGGCTTGGCCAGATAGTCATCCATCCCGGCCTCCAGGCACATCTCGCGGTCTCCCTGCATCGCGTTCGCCGTCATGGCGATGATGCGGGGGCGCTCGCCGCGCGGCCAGCGCGCGCAGATCTGGCGCGTCGCCTCCAGCCCGTCCATCTCGGGCATCTGCACATCCATCAGGATCACGTCGTAGGGCTGACGTTGGAGCGCCTGGATCGCCTCCAGCCCGTTCGCCGCCACATCCGCCCTGTAGCCCATCTGGGAGAGGAGGCGCAGCGCCAGCTTCTGGTTCACCGCGTTGTCCTCGGCCAGCAGGATGCGCAGCGGGTGCCGCGCGGCCATCTCGGCGTCGAGCGCCGGTTTCGGAGCGGTGGGCCCGGCCTCCTGGGCAGGTCGTTCGGCGAGGACGCCGATCAAGGCGTCGAACAGCGCCGACGGGCGGATCGGCTTGGCCAGATACGCGGCAAATGGGGTGGTGTCGCCTACCGCCTCCCTGCCCCCCAGCGACGAGGTCAAGATCAACGTAGGGGTTGGGTAGGGGCCGGGGTGCCCCGCCCCTACGGCGCGGATCGCGGCGGCCAGCTGCAGCCCGTCCATCTCCGGCATGCGCAGGTCCAGGATGGCCACGTCGAAGGCATCCCCCCGGCGCATCCACTCCAGCGCTTCCGCCGGCGAGCCGGTTGCACTGGGCTCCATACCCCAAGCCCGGGTCTGTGCGGCCAAGATGCGCTGGTTGGTGGCGTTGTCATCCACGATCAGGATGCGCCGCCCGGCCAGCTGCGGCTGCTCCCCGCGGAGATGCGGCCGCGGCCGAAAATCCACGGCTTCACGGGCCGCGATCGTGAAGTGAAACGTCGAGCCTAGCCCCGGGCCAGCGCTCTCGGCCCACATCGTGCCGCCCATCATCTCGGCCAGGCGTTTGCTCACCGCCAACCCGAGGCCTGTGCCCCCATACCGCCGCGCGGTGGAGGCGTCCACCTGGCTGAACGCCTGGAACAGGGCTCCCAGCCGGTCGGACGGGATGCCGATGCCGGTGTCGCGGACGGTGAAGTGCAGAGAGTAGGAGAGCAGGAGAGCGGTAGAGTGGGGGATTGTCTCCCCGTCTCCCCCTCTCCCCGTCTCCCCGTCTCGTGCCACCGTCACCACCACCTCCCCCTGCTCCGTGAATTTCACGGCGTTGCTCAGCAAGTTGACGAGGATCTGGCGCAGGCGGGTGACGTCGCCGACGATAGCCGGAGGCACATCGGGGTCCACCTGGTAGGCCAGCTCCAGCCCCTTTTCGGCGGCCTTGAGCCTGAGCAGGTCGAGCGCCGACTCCACGCATTCGCGCAGATCGAAGGGCTGCTCCTCCAGCGCCATCTTGCCGGCTTCGATCTTGGAGAAGTCGAGGATATCGTTGATGATCGTCAACAGGTTGTCGCCCGAAGTGCGGATCGTCTCCGCGAAATCGCGCTGCTCCGAGTTCAAGGGGGTGTCCATCAGCAGGCTGCTCATCCCGATGATGGCGTTCATCGGCGTGCGGATCTCGTGGCTCATCATGGCCAGGAAGGCGCTCTTGGCCTGCGTGGCGGCCTCGGCGGCCTCTTTGGCCTGGCTCAGGGCCACCTGCACCCGCTTCTGCTCCTGGAGCAAGCGATCGTTCTGCACCAGGACGGCGGTCTGGCTGGCGATCGCCTCGGCGAGCTGCGTGTCGTGCCGGCCGATGTCCTTCCCGTTGAGCGGCCGTCCCAGGCACACCGCGCCCGCCACCCCCCGCTGGGAGTCGAATAGCGGGGCGATGACGAACTTGCCCAGCGCGCGCCGCTGTTCGCCCTGCAGGCCGAACAGACTCCTATCGCCGACCAGCGGGTCATTGATCACCAAGTAGCGGCCTTCGAGCACGCACTGGACCGCCAGGTCGCCCTGCGCGAAGTCACAGGGCACCTCGAACTGCATCAGATCTGAGGGCAGCTCGGGAAAATGCCCGGCAGCGCCGCGCAACCGAGCCGGACCGCCGGCCGGCTGGCTTTCGTCGGGTGGCTCCACCAACGCGACCCACCAGCGATCCATGCCGACCGATTGGAACATCGAGAGCAGCGCCTTCCGGCCCATGTCGTAGTCGGACGTCAGCACCCGGCTCGACGCCACCGCCATGTCCGGGAAGCTGGCGGCGATCTCTTCCTCGAACCCCTGGGCGCGCTGGCGCGCGGTGAACAGGTCCGAGTAGATGACGCCCACGCGGCCGCGGCCGCCCAGCCGGTCTCCCAGGAAACGGGCCGCCAGGCGCCCGCCGCCGCGATTATCGGCGCCCACGTGCGCGGTGACCTTGACCCCCGCCATCTGCTGGTCGAGCGCCACCACGGGGATGCCCTGCTCCAGCGCGCGCTGGGCCACGGGCGAGAGGGTGTACTCGTTCAACGGCACCAGAACCAGGGCATCAACCCCGGCGGCGAGCATCTCCTCCACGGCGGCCGCCTGTTCGATGGCTCGCGTTTCGTGATGCCCCACCAGGAGCAGCTCGACGCCGGCCTCTTCCGCCGCCATTTGCACTCCGTCGCGAATCTGGCGATAGCCCGCATTCGTCTCGTAGTCGCCCAACGCCACGCCCAGGGTGTAGCGCCGGCTTGCCGGCGGCATGGCCGCCGGTTCCGTCACAATGGGACGGTCGGCCTCGGTGATCAGCTGCACGGGCAGCAAGACCTCGGCTTCGATAGGCAGTCCTTCCAGCGCCCCGACCGCAGCGATCACGCTGCGGCGCCCCAGCTCGTTCAGATCCTGCCCGATCGTGGCATGCAGTTTGCCGGCGCGCAGCCCCGTCCGGCCCAGATCCGACGCGTTGTACCCCACGCCCGCAAAGTTGGGGTAGCCCAGCCCCGCGGCCGTCTCCACGGCAGCCAACGCCATCTCGTCGTTGACCGCAAACACCGCCGCGACGCCTGTGCCCGCCTCCAGCACGCGGTCGAAGAGGCCGCTCAGCGTCTCCGGCAGGCTCTCGCTGAGGGTGCCGTATTGGCTGACCCGGTAGAGGGCGGTGGCCTGGGCGATCTCCCGGCGTAGCTCCTCCTCGGCCCGCTTGAGCTCGCTCAGGTCGTGGTAGATGGTCAGGAAGCGGCGAAGATCCCGTGCGTCTCGCGACGGCGTCCCCGACTCCTCGCCGCTTGCGGCCACTGGCGCCGAGAAGATCTCCACGTCCACCAGGCTGCCGTCGCTCCGGCAGCGCTTGGTGATGGCATGAAGACTGCCGCCGGACAGCGCTTGCGCGCTGAACTGCTGCGCCTCGGCCCGCAACTCCGGCAGAGCCGGATCTGTGATCAACTCGTTGAGGTCTTTTCCAACGGCTTCCTCCGCCCGATAGCCGAACAACCGCTCCGCCGCCGGGTTCAATGAGGTCACGCAATTGCGCTCGTCGCAGGTGACGATGGCTACAGGACTTGTCTGCACCAAGGCTTCAGAGAGCTGCCGCTGGTGCTGTATCTCCGCGAACAACCGCGCATTCTGGACTGCTACGCCGATGCCCGCTGCCAGCGTTTGGAGGAAGCGGATGTCGGCATCCGAAAACGCGTCCTCTTTCTCGTAGTCATCCATCACGATCAGGCCGGTGGCCTCGCCTTCAAGGAGGATCGGCACCCCGGCCACCGATTTGCTCATTGTTGTGCCGGGCAGCGGCGTCCAGCCCAGCTCGGCCCAGAGGTGCTGCGTGTCCCGGTTGGCGACGAAGGGCTGCCGCGTCGCCAATACATGCGCCGACAGGCCGCCCGGCTTCCGCGGCGCGATGGTCAACCGCTGGCCGTGATCGTACTCGTACGGGTAGTGCAGGAGATTAGTTGCCGGATCGTAGAGGCGGATGCCGATGTCTTGCCCCTCAAAGACCGCATGCAGCCGGTCGCCTACTAGGTTGATCATGCTCTGCAGGTCCAAGTTCGCCGCCAGCTCCTGTTGGATGCTGTTGATGAGGCTCAGCTCTGTCTGGCGCTGTCGCGTCTCCTCGAACAGCCGGGCATTCTCCAGCGCCACGGCGGCGTTGGCCGCGATCGTGCTGAGCAGGCGCACGTCGCTCTCCGAGTAGCGGTGCGGCTGGTAGTCCTGCAGGGCGATCACGCCAATGGCTTCGCCGCCGATCAGGATCGGCACTCCCATCCAGGACTGGGTGCGTTCAGGAATGCCGTCCTCCACTACGACAGCGCCCAGTTTGGCCTGTTCCTCGTCCGTTCCCAGCAGCAGCGGCTGGCGGGTGCGGATCACGACGGCGGTCAGCCCCGGACCCAACCGTGCGGGCTCCACCATCACCGGCTTGCCCCCGCTGACGAAGTAGGGCCAGCTCACCATGTCGCGGGCCCGGTCGTACAAAGCGACGAAGCAGTCTTGCCCCCGGAAGATCTCCAGCGCCTTCTGGCCCACCAGCTCCAGGATCGCGCCCACGTCGAGCTGCCTGGACAGGCCCTGGCCGACGTCGTTGATGATGGCGAGCTCGCCTGCGCGCTGCTCGCTCTCGGCCAGCAGGCGCCGCGTCTCGGCGAACAGCCGGGCGTTCTCCAGCGCCACCCCCATGCTCAGCGAAAGGGTTTGGAGCAAGTGAAGGTCCCGCTCGTCGAACGCCTCCTCGTGGTCCACGTTCTGCAGGGCGACCACCGCGATGGCTTCGCCGCCGGCGATCAGCGGCACGCCCAAATACGACTTGGGCGCCTCTCCGGCGACCACCGCGATGGCTTCGCCGCCGGCGATCAGCGGCACGCCCAAATACGACTTGGGCGCCTCTCCGGCCACCACGGTGCTGCCCATCTGAGCGGCCAGCGCCGCCAGGTCGCGCCGGATCAGCAGCGGCTGGCGGGTCTTCAGGATGTGCCCTGAGAAGCCGGTCGGTGGACGCGGGGCAACCGTCTGCCGCTCCCCCTTCTCGATGCTATAGCGCCAGTGGATGAGATCGGCGGCGCGGTCGTAGGTGATGATGCTGACCGCTTGGGCGTCGAAGACCTGGCGCAGCTCCTCGCCCATCATTTCGTAGATCTCCTGCGGGTCGAGTTGCGCCGCCAGCTTCTGCCCGACGCGGCTGATCAGCGCCAGCTCGGCGTTGCGCTGCTCGGTCTCGGCCAGCAGCCGCTGGGTCTCGTCGAACAGGCGCGCGTTCTGCAGCGCCACGTTCATGCTCGCAGCCAGTGTGGTGAGCAGGCGCACGTCGGCTTCGCTAAAGGCGTTCTCCCGGTCTATATTCTGAAGGCTAATATACCCGGTGACCTCGTCCCCCATGACCAACGGGACAAACAGGAGGGACTTGGGATTCTCGGTGCCTGGGACGAGCGTCAGACCGAATTCGGCACTGCGCCGGACGGAGTCTTCGTTGATCAGCACCGGCTGGCGCGTGTGGATCAAGTGCTCGGACAGTTTGCTCAACGGAGTTCGCTCATCGTCGTAGATGCGCTCCCCCTTCTCAAACCCATACCGGAGGTCGGTCAAGCGGTTCTCCAGGTCGAATGACCCGATGAGCACCGCCTGGGCGTTGAAGGTCCGCTGGATCGTGTCGCCAACCAACTCATAGATGGCCTGCATGTCCAGTTGGGCGGCCAGTCCCTGCTGCACGCTATTGATGACCGCCAATTCGGCGGCTCGCTGCTCGGTCTGCTCTAGCAGGCTTCGCGTCTCCTCGAACAGGCGCGCGTTCTGCAGCGCCACGCTCATGCTGGCAGCCAGCGTGCTGAGCAGGCGCACATCGGCCTCGCTGAAGGCGTTCTCCTGGTCGTTGTTCTGCAGGCTGACGTAGCCCTGGACTTCTTCACCCAGCACCAACGGCACGAACATCCCCGACCGGGGTGATTCCGTGCCGGGGAGTGTCGATATGCCGAGCCCCATTCTGTCCCACTCCTCTTGTGTGCCGAACACCACCGGCTGGCGTGTGCGGATCAGGAGATCGTGGAGCCGATTGAAGGACAGGGGCGCAAAGCCAACGAAATACTGCCCCTTCTCCCAACAGTAATCGATAAGAGCTTGCCTCGCCGTGCGGTCAAACCTGGTGATCAACACACTCTGTGTACGGAACAGATCGCGGACTGTGTCGCCCACCAGATGAACGATGGCCTGCTCTTTGAGCTGGGCTGCCAGCCCCCGCTGCACGCTGTTGATGATCGCCAGTTCCGCGCTGCGCTGGGCCAGCTGGTCGTTCGCAGACCGCAGCTCCGCCGTGCGCTCCTCGACGCGGCGCTCCAGCGTGTCGGTCCAGCGGGCGTTCTCCACCGCCACGGCAGCCTGGTTGGCGAGTATCGAGAGCAGGTCGCGGTCGTGCCCGGTGAAGCGCCCGTAGACGCCGCTGAGCTCCGCGTAGAGCAGCCCGACCAGCCGGCCCGAGGTGATCAGCGGCACGCACAGCACGGACCGTTGGTCGAGCTCGGGGACATCCTCCGGCGTGAAGCGCAGCAGAGGGGCGCGCTTGGCGACAGACTCGTTGATGAGGGCCTGCATCGCTTCCAGTCCGGGTGGAGCGATCGGTTGCTGTCCCCGCTCCTCATCCGGGATCAGGATCAGCTCGGCGCGCTCGGCGCCGATGAGCCCGGTCACCTCGTCGGCGATGAAGCGCGACAGCCCGGCCGGATCGCGGCGGGCATTGAGGCGGACGCCAATGTCCAGCAGGCGCCGGAACTGGAGCTCCCCGCTCCCGGGTCGTTGCAGTGCGCCGGTCAGCGGCTCCAGCGGCAGGTCCCGCCGCTTCGCCTCGCGCAACCAGGCCTGGACGATCTCTCGGTTGATCGCCACCTTGCTCAGGTAGTTGCGGCGCAGGCCTTCATCGCTCAGGTTGGCGATGGTGTCGAGCATGACTGCGCGGGCCTGGTCGAGGGCACACCAGGCAAGATCCTCCTCTGCTTCACCCTCGATGACCGCGGCAGGCGCTTCCCCTCCAGCATCAGGAGGCGCGGGATACGCTCCTGGTGCACCCTCGATGATCGCGGCAGGCGCTTCCCCCCCAGGATTGGGGGTCGGGGGGCCGGCGGCCAGCGCCTTGTACCTCCACCACCACGCATCCTGGGCAGGCATCTCTCCGGCGTTGTTGCCGTGAGCTTCCAGCCAGGCGACGGCCCGGGCGGTGGTCTGTCGCGCCGCGTCGCTCTCTCCCAACGCCAGCTGGACCGCACCCAGCCACGCCAGGGCGACGGCCTGCTCGGGAACGTCCAGGTCCGCGCCCATCGCTCCCGCGGTCAGCAGTGCATCCCGGGCTTCAGCAGGGAGGCCAGCGACCAGCAGCGCGCGCGCGAGGTCCACCAGGCAGCCGGCTTCGAGCTTGCGATCTCCGATCTCGTGGGCCAGCGCCAGGCTCTCCCGTAGGTCGTGCTCCGCCAGCGCGACCTCTCCGAGTGCAAGGTGCGCCGATCCCCGGTTATCCAGGCAGTACGCCAGGATCAGTCGCGTTCCCATCTCCCGGCTCATCTGCGCCACACGGTCCAGCTCATCGCGGGCCCGGGCGAAAAGGCCGGCGCCCTGATAGACATTCGCCAGGTTGAGGGAGAGCACGCAGACGCGTTCCCGATTCCCGACTGCCTCGAAGGCGGCCAGTCCCTGTTCGTAGCAGGCCAACGAGCGCCCCGGATCCGAGTATCCGAGCACGTTGCCCAGCACGTTCAGCGTGTTCGCTTCACCCTCCCGGTCGCCCAGGCGCCGTTGAATCTCCAGCGCCGATTCGAGGTAGGCGCGGCCCTGGTCATAATGACCGGTCCGCCAGCCCCAGGCCCCCAGCTCGTACAGGCTATCCGCCTCCCCGGCCGGATCGCGCAGCTCGCGGAAGCGGCCCAGCGCCTCCTGGGCCAGGTCGTGGTGGGCGGCATAGTCGCCCATCCGCCCGCAGATGTTGGCCAGGGCCGTCAAGGCTGCGGCTTCCAGGGTGCGGTCGCCGGCCTGGCGGGCCAGGGCCAGCGCCTCCTGGGCCTGCGGCCGCGCTTCCGCCAGGCTGCGCACCTTCCAGGTCACGGCCGACCGGCGGATCAAAGCATTCACGCGGCGCGGCAGGTCCGCCATCCCCTCAGCCAGGGCGAGCATCGCGTCCAGGTCCGCCGCCTCGGCGGCGAGAGCGCCAATCATGCTGTAGCACTCTGCGCGCCGGCTCAGCAGGTCATAGCGCGTCGCGGCCTGTCTCCGGGACCTACCCGCCCGCGCCAGTGCCTGCGTGTACAACTCGCCGGCCGCCTCCCAATCGCGCGCGGCTTCGGCCCGGGCGGCCGCGGCCTGCAGGTCTGTCAGACTCGGGCCGGCAGCCTGGGAGGAAGCCTTGGACTTCCGCGCCGCTGCGGGCCGCTTAGCATTCTGCTGCGTCATCTATCGCATCCTTGCCACCACGCCTGGAACTGATGAAGGTTCACGAACAAGCCGCCGAGCGATGAATCGCCCGGCTGATGTAGGTGGAAACCCGATCAATCGGGTTGGATGCCACAGTCAGCCATCCGAACCGGTTGATGAACGTTACGTATCTATTCGGGTAACGGGCTAGTCGGCTTGCCAGCAAGGGCCGCACGACCGTGAACGGCTCGTGCTACTCAGCGGCGCCCGGTGAAGCCGGGCTAGACCCGTCTGGCGCGCCAACTCGTCTCACCGAACGGCAATTCAGCCGGTCTTCAACCGGCGCTGCTCGATAGCCGTGGCATTCATGCCCGGCGGCCTGGCCCGGCAAGACGCCTGGCTTGGTTACTCGGACAATTCGTTAACTCTCATCAACCGGTTTTCACCTACGTCAGCCAGTGGTTTCCAACCACCGGAGGCCTCATCAATCGGCACCGGCCGCGGCGGCCCCCTCCGCTGCCTCCAGCCTCAGCTCCTTCAACGCCTGCTGGTCAACCCCCGCAAAACGCGGCAGATCGGTGATGTTGGTGCGCGCCAGCCGTTCGGTCATCTTCGCGAGGAACAGCTGGCTCAGGGCCGGGTCGCTCATCAGGCCGCGCAGGATCTCGGCCGGCACCTGGTACAGCGTGCTGCCCGCGGGGTCCTCGGCGACCACATCGGCAGTCCGCCTGGCCCCGGTCAAGGCCGCGATCTCGCCGAAGAAGTCACCCGCGCCCATGGTGGACAGCGAGCGGTAGCCGCCCTCGGGCGTGGCGACTCCCGCCACCAGCCGCCCCGCGAGGACGAAGTACACGGCATCGCCCGCCTCGCCGTGCTTGACAATGGCGGTGCCGGCAGACGCCTGGAACACGCGGCTCCGGGCCACCAGACTGGCCCGCTCCTTGGGGCTCAATGCCGCCAGGGCCGGCACGAGGCCCGCCAACGCATCAAAGTCCGCCAGCGTGGCCGGCCGGCCGGCGCCCAATCCCGGCGCAACCGGCGCGGTGCGGAGCAGCCCCAGCGCCCGCCGCCACTCGGCGGCCTCCTGGCGCAGGCCCGGCAGGAGGAGCACCCAGATCCCGCCGCCCAGCACCATCAACGCGCTGACCAGGTACATGACCCGCACGTTGATCAGGTCCGCCAGCCCGGCCGCCGCCATCCCGATGATGAACAGGACGTCGCGCGAGACGAAGAAGGCGCTATTGACACGCCCGCGCATCTCGCGGGGCGTGTTCCGCTGGATCACCAGCCGCCTCCCGATGGAAGAGGGGGCGTTCAGGAATCCTGAGACCGTCAGGATCACGATGGCGACCGGTACGGAGATGGCCAGCGAGTAGAGGATGCCCATCAGCCCCATGCCGGCATAGCTGATGGCGATCCACGGGCCCTCTCGCATGCGGTCGAACAGTCCTGCCATCAGCAGGCTGCCGGCCACGAAGCCCAGCGACGTCATCCCCTCCTGGATGCCGTACTGGAACTCGTTGGCCCCCAGGGCGCGCGACGCAAAGGGCAGCAGCAGCGCGTTTGACAGGCCGAACGACACCAAGACCGGGATCGAGACCAGGAACAGCGAGCGCAGGACGGGTGTGCCGATCAGGAAGTGTACGCCGGCTCGCAAGTTTCGCAGCACCACGCGCACGGTGGCAGCTTCTTGGGCCGCCAGGGGCTTGATGCGAAGCATCACAATGCAGAATGCCGAGAAGAGGAACGTCAGCGCGTCCAGGTAGAAGGCCCAGCGGATGTCGGCCGCCGCGGCGATCAGGCCCGAGGCGGCAAAGCCGATGGCCGTGGCCCCGAAGGAACTGATCGCCATCAACGAGTTGGCCGCCGCCAGCTCCCGCTCCGAGGCCACTTCCGGCAGCACGCTCTCGTGGGCGGGGTCGAAGAACTGCCCCACCGCGCTGGAGAGCGCCACGAGGATGTATAGCCAGGCGATGTTCAGCGGCACCAGGAAGGGGATCGAGAAGACCAGCGCGGCGCGGATCAGGTCGGCAGCGATCATGATGCGCCGCCGGTCGAAGCGATCCACGAACACGCCAGCGATCAGCCCGACGACCAGGCTGGGCGCGGCCGTGGCCATCAACATCAATCCAACGCTCGCCGCCGAGCCGGTCACCCGGTAGACGTAGATTGACGCAGCCAGCGACGTCAGAGCGGTGCCAATGGTCGAGACCAACTGCCCGCTCCACATCCAGGCGAAGCTGCGGTTCCGGAAGACCGCAAAGGGTGAGGCGGGTCCGGGTGTGACGGCGCCTGAGGTCATCTTGGGCTCCTTGTTTGATTACCCGAGGGCTTCCAGTTCCTCGATCAGACTCTGGATGACGTCGAAGCCGCCCTGCCAGAAGGACGGCGATGCGACGTCCAGGCCCGCCTCCCCGAGGATTGTTGCCGGCGGCTCGGAACCGCCGTAGGCCAGGATCTTCAGGTATTTCGGGACAAAATCCGCACCCTCCGCACGGTAACGGCGATAGAGTGCCAGCACAAGCAACTGTCCAAAGCTATAGGAGTAGGTGTAGAAGGGGGAGTTGAAGAAGTGAGGGACCGAGACCCATTCCCACCTGAACTCGTCGGAGAGCGCCACGGCATCGCCGAATTGCTCGGCCAGGTTCGCCATGTAGTGAGCGGAGAGCTCCTCCATCGGCCGGCCTTCCGCGATCATCCGGTGAGCGTCGCGTTCGAAGAGGGTGAAATAGGCCTGGCGCAGGACGGTCGCGTAGGCGTCGTCCAGGGCGCGCGCCAGCAGGTCACGGCGCACGGCCGGGTCGCGCTCCGCCTGCAACAGACAGTCGGTCAGTAGCATCTCGGAGAACACCGAGGCGGTCTCGGCCAGGGGCGTGGACGGGTGATAGGTCAGCACCGACTGGTCCGCTGCCATCAGGGCATGGACAGCATGGCCGATCTCGTGGGCCATGGTCGCCATATCGCGTGCTTTTCCGGCGTAGTTCAGCAGCACCCACGGTGCCAGTTCCGGCAGGACGGAGTAGCAGAACGCGCCACCGCGTTTTCCGGGCCGAGGCTCGGCATCCACGTGTCCATCGCGAAAGACGCGCTCGGCATGGTCTGCCAGGATCGGCGAGAAATCTCGCAGGCTCCTCAACGTCATCTCGACGGCCTGGGCATAGTCGTAGGGCTTGTCCGATTCCGCCAGCGGCGCGTAGATGTCGCAGCGCCGGAGCCGCGGCAGCCCCAGCCAGCGCGCTTTCAATCTGAAATAGCGCTGGAACAGGGGGGCGTTACCCCGGCAGACCGCCAACAAGGCATCCACGGCCGCGTCGGGCAGGTCGTTGGCCAGGTTGCGGGCGGCGATCGGCTCACGGTAGCCGCGCAATTCCAGCGCCTCGGCACGCCAGTCGCGGACCCGGTGGGAATAGATCTGCGCCAGCACCGTCGCGTTCTCGCCGTAGACCCGGAACAGTTCCCGGTAGGCGGCCGCGCGCACGTCAGGCGACGGATGGCGGTAGTAGGCGGCCAGGCCATCGCGCGTCAACGTCCGCATCTCGCCGTCGGCCTCCAGGGTGAAGGTGAAGCGGCTGGTGAGCATCTCGTAGATCTTGACCAGCGCCTCGATGCCGTTGACGTCCTTGAGGTTGATGATCTTCTCTTCCGCTTCACTCAACGTGTACGGCTTGAAGCGGCGCAACGACTCCAGGTAGTAGTGCAGGCCATCGCTGGCGGCGATCAGCCGCGCGGCGGCCTCATCGGGCAGCTCCTTGAACCACAGGCTGAAGAACAGGGTGCGGTTGCCGGTTTCCGTCAGGAGCTGTTCGATCCTGCCGCGGAAGTCCAGTGCTGCCGGGTTCTGGGTGTCCTCGGCGAACCAGAGGTAGGCGTAGGCGCCCAGACGGGCGGAGATGCTTCCGATCACCTCCTGGCAGCGGAGCAGATCGAGGAACTCGGCGGTGGCGATGTCGGGGGACAGCCTGGGGCGGGCGGTCTCGATCTCGGCGACTGCGGCCTCCAGGCGAGCGAGGTGGCCGTCAAGAGCAGGCCCGTCGGGTCCGGGTAGCAGGTCATCCAGGCTCCAGCGAACTGGAGGAAAGCCATGGTCCATCGCCTCCCCCTCCCCGTCAGGGTGGACGAAAAAGCCGAACTGGCCGAGCGTGCCAGGGCTCAGCAATCACAGTATACCACCCTGACACCATCCGGTCAAGGAGGATTCTGAACAGCCTCCGCCCACGGCATTCAGTTCCAAACCCAAGCCGCCGGCCTGCCGCTACCCTTGCGGCAAACGCATCGCGCTGGTACGCCTCAACGGGGCGCGTAAGACGACGCTGATCAAGCCGCTGACGCGGCGCTACGATCCGACAATGGAAGGCCGCATCGCGGCCCTGATCTCACGCTGTTTCTCGACCGTGCGGATGGCCGACCGGATCGTCGCCTTGTCAGCCGGCAAGATCGTCGAGCGCGGCATGGCCGCCGCGTTGATCCGGCTCGATGCGGCCTGCGCTCGCCTCTCCAATCTCCAGGCCAAGGGCCATCGCGAGTCTTACACTTCGCTAACACACCACCAACGCCGTTCTAACGCGAGAATCGGATACTGGAATCCAAGGGCTGGAAGCAAGAACCAGGGAGCCAGAGGCGCACTTCTGCGAGCAGTCGGGCTCTCCTAGGCGTCTGTCCCGTGACCCGACTCCGAGCCGCCAGGCCCCGGGTATCCGGTATCAGCCTTCCAGCAACAGGAGGAGTCTTTATGAGGTTAGATCGTTATACGCAACGCGCCCAAGAGGCGCTTCTGGCCGCCCAGGAGGCGGCCCAAAGCTATAACCACAGTCAGATTGAACCGGAACACGTACTATTGGCGCTGCTGACACAGGCCGATGGCGTCGTGCCCGAGGTGATCCAGCAGGTCGGTGCCAATCCCGGGCTCCTGCAGGGCAGACTCGAGGAGGAACTGGCGCGCCGGCCCAAGGTCTACGGCGGCGCCGTTCAGGTTGGGCTGGGCCAGGCGGTCGCGCGCGTCCTACAGGATGCTCAGGCCGAAGCCAGCAGCATGCGGGACGATTACGTCAGCACCGAGCATATCCTGCTGGCGCTGGCCGGCGACAACGGCGCCGGGGCCGCGACGCTCCTGAAGCGCATGGGCATCACGCGCGACCGCATCCTCACCGCTCTGACTGCCATCCGTGGCAGCCAGCGCGTCACCAGCCCCAACCCGGAGGCAACCTATCAGGCGCTGGAGAAGTACGGTCGCGACCTGACCCAA
>FWPV01006064.1_pt1 | contig 23501 bp, 23 predicted proteins | sample 2228371 | NCBI WGS metagenome assembly FWPV01 (sample SAMEA103939776, study PRJEB20133) | metagenome | reverse complement strand
ATCGGTCCGGTTGGCGATGCCCTCCAGTTCCTCCCATCCGATGGGATAGTGATAGAAGATGTCCACCGTCCGGCGGGAGTAGTGCGCGCGCTCGTTGTCCGGCACCTCGTACAGGCGCAGGTTCTCGCGCTTCAGCCCCACCTCGCTCACCCAGAAGTCCAGCCGCTCCTGCACCCAGGACTCGAAGACGGCTTCGGCCTCCTCCGGACGGCAGAAGTACTCGATCTCCATCTGCTCGAACTCCCGGACGCGGAAGATGAAGTTCCGGGGGGTTATCTCGTTCCGGAAGCTCTTGCCGATCTGCGCCACACCGAACGGCAGCTTCCTGTTGGTGGAGTCCAGCACGTTCTTGAAGTTGACGAAGATGCCCTGGGCGGTCTCCGGGCGCAGATATGCGAACGAATCCTCGTCCGCCACCGGGCCCACCTGGGTCTTGAACATCATGTTGAAGTTGCGGGGCTCGGTCAGCTCTCCCTCGCACTCGCCCGGATGCAGCTTCGGATGCAGGAGGCACTGGCTCTCCGAGAGCTTGTCCGCGCGGAAGCGCCCCTTGCACTTCTTGCAGTCCACCATCGGGTCCACGAACGTGTCCTCGTGGCCGGAGTACTTCCACACCCAGCGGTTCATCAGGATGGCCGCGTCCAGCCCCTCCATATCGTCGCGGCGGTACACGTTGCGGGACCACCAGAGCTGCTTGAGGTTGTTCTTGAGCTCCACTCCCAGCGGGCCGTAGTCGAACACGCCCTGGATGCCGCCGTAGATCTCGCTGGATTGGAAGATGAATCCGCGCCGCTTGCACAGCGACACGATGGTTTCCATGTCTGTCACGTCTCTGAACGAACCCCCTGGAAGTGGCTGAAGATCAAGGATGCGGCGCCGCTGCCCGCCCGGGCGGCCGGCGCCAGCGCATTATACCCGAAGCCGGTGGGCGGGCGTCCGGGCAAAAAAAAGGCCGCCGCTTGCGCCGCTTGCGCGGCGAGCACGGCCGACTTCTCCTTTTCTCCTTCGCTGCTGTCCGGCGGGCCACCGCCGGAGACAGCCGTCCCGCTGCTCCGTCCGGGCGGAGTTCCCCGGGACTCTCTCGTCTCCGGCCCCTGCGCCCTCCTCCAGGCGCAGGAGCCTGTTCTTCTGCCACCCTGAACCTGCGGCCGGCGCGGATCGCTCCGGCCTGTCTCCAGAATACGGCACCGCGGCCCCTGCGGTCAAGGCCTTAGCGCGAAACCCGGTAATTCTGCCGGGCCGATCCGCACACGCAGCCGGGGAGGAGAGGGGGCATCCGGTGGAGAACAGAGGTCCGGAATACCGCTCGTTCTGCATTTTCCGGTTCCGAAGAGGAGAGCATCCGATGCTGACCCGAAGATTCGCCATCATCGTGGCCGCCCTGGCGGTGTTCGCCGCCGCCGCGGCTCCCTCGCTGGTGAAGAGCCAGTCCCGGCCCGTCGTCGTCATCAACCTGACCAGCGGCGCCGAGGATCTCCATTCCGCCTGGATGGGGTTGAGCCTCGCGCGCATGAGTCTGGAGGAGAAGCGCGATGTGGTGGTGTTCCTGAACGTCAGGGGCCCGGTCTTCGCCAGCCGCAGCAAGGGAGCGAACCTTGCCTACCGCAATCATCCCCGGTTTTCCGCCACGCTGACCGGGCTGGCCGGCCGGGGAGCTCAGGTGCTGGTGTGTCCGCTGTGCGCCAGGGAACTGGGCATCACCGAGAAGGACCTCATCCCCGGCGCTTCATTCGCCACCAGGCAGTCCCTGTTCAGCAGACTGGGCGACAACACGGTCGTCTTCACCTACTGACACCGGCCGCCCCGCCCTCGCGGGGCGGCTTGGTGCGCCGGGGGTTTGCCCCGGAAGAGGTGGCCGGCCGCCCCGCCCTCGCGGGGCGGCTTGCCGTCCCGGGCGCGGCGGAGGGAGTGGAATCAGGATGGCGTGCGCTGCCGCATCGGTCCTGAGGGACCTCAGCCGCCAGGCCGTCGAGATTGCCGAGAGCGAGGAGCACCTGTGGCGGCGCAGGTTGTGGATGGACTTCCACGCGCTCCGGCCGGTGCGCACACCTGTCAGTGTCGCGCTCTATGACAGCGTATGGGAGCGCGACATCGCCCGGCCGGGCGACATCGTCTGTCCCGAAGGGCTGGCACGTCACATCGAGGTCCGCCTGCGCGCTGCGATCTGGAAGGCCCGGAACATCGCGGACGATGAACCCTTGCTGGCGGAGGTCTGGTTGTGGACTCCGCGTCCGGCCGGACGCTCTCTCCTCTGGGGACTGCCCCTCGAATCCCGCCGTGCTGGCAGGTACGGCTCATACAAACCTGTGCCGCCCGTGACGACCGAGGCTGATCTGGAGCGGATGACAGCGCCCGTGTACGAGGAGGACGCCAATGAAAAGCAGCTGCTCCGCGAACAGGCGCTCGAGCTGACCGGCGGACTGCTCTCCATCAGGTTCCGGACCGACGAACTGCACTACGGCCCGTTCGAATGGGCCGTGCGGCTCCGCGGGATGGACAACCTGCTGCTGGATGTCGTGGACTCGCCCGGTCTGGTGCATCGCCTGATGGAGAAGGTGACGGCGGGGATGGTCTCCTACCACCTCCAGCGGGAGGCAGCCGGAGCGGTGGATGCCCGGGAAGCCTGGGCCGTCCACATTCTCTGCGACGAAGTGCCATCGGGGCTTGAAGCACGTCTGGAAGGGAGCTGGGCTTACGTCCACGCCCAGTCCGCCGCCTCGCTTTCACCGGGAATGTACGCGGACTTCATCCAGCCATACAACGAGCGCATCGCGCGGCTGTTCGGCCGGGTCTACTACCATGGGTGCGAGGACCTTTCCGCCAAGGCAGCCATCATCCGCCGCCTGCCGAATCTCCGCCTGTTCCACGTCAGTCCGTGGACCCCGGTGGGGCCTGTCGTTGAGGCGCTGGGAAACGGGGTGGCGCTGGAAGTGCACAGCCACCCGGTGCGCGTGCTTTTCACAGACGCGCCGGAAGACAGCCGCGCGGACGTGGAGCGGCTCCATCGCGAGGCGGGCGGCGTGCCGCACATCCTCAAACTCTGCGACGTGGAGAGTGTGCCGGACGGCGGCGCCAGGCTTTCACTGTGGGCACGGCTCGCCCGCGAGGTTGCAGAGAGCAACGCATAGCGGCAGGCAGGTCAGCGCTCGCGGCAGCCTCCGCCTGCCAGCCACTCCCCGGCCAGCCTCAGCGCCTCAAGCTTCATCGGAAGGTTCTGCCGCCGCGCCGCCGTGACATCCACGACGTCCATCCCGATGCGCTGCAGCGTCCGCTCCAGAAGGTAGCAGCACAGGGGCGCGCCGCCTCCGCCGCCACCGGCCACCGCGATGATCACCGCCGGCTTGCCTTGGATGCCCTCCGCCCCGCGGGCGTGCATGCAGATGCGCCTCAGGCGGTCCAGGAAGCTCTTGAGGCTCTCGCTCAGGTCCGAGAAGTAGACCGGGTTGGCGAACACCACGGCGTCCGCGTCCCGAATGCGCGCCACCACCGGGCCGAAGTCGTCCTCGATGACGCAGGAGCCCTCCCGGTTGCACTGCCCCCAGCCGTCGTCGTCGCACTGACGGCAGCGCTGGATGTCCAGATGCGGAAGGAAGACGATGTCCGTCCGGGCTCCGGCGCCGGCCGCCCCTTCCATCCAGGCCTTCGCCGCGCGCGCCGTCTGTCCCTCAGGATTGCGGGACCCGCACACTGTCAGCACGTTCATCGCAACCGTTCAATCCCTCCCTGTGACGATCCGGCCGGCCGGCTCAGGACGCCCGGCGCAGGCGCGGGGGATTGCTGCCCCAGCGGTTCCGGTCCCACTCCACAGCCGTGAGCTCCCCGCCCGAAAGGCGGAACACGAAGTTCTGGCGCTCCAGCATCCGGCGCAGCTCCAGGCGGTAGCGGCCCGTGCTCTCCCTGCGCCACGTCCCGCTGTAGCGCAGCGGCAGACCGCCGCGCCGCAGGTAGCGCACTTCCAGTTCGGCGTTCCCGCCCGGCGCAAGGACCAGGGTCAGCCGGAAGGACTCCTCCCCGGCCCTCACATCGCCCCTGTAGGTGCCCAGTGCGGGGTCCGGCTGCTCCGGCTGCGCTCCGAACCTTCGGAACTCCAGCGCTGCGGCGCCCCAGGCGTTGCGGTCCCACGACAGCGTGGCCAGCGACCGGCCGTCACCACGGAAAGAAAACTCGTAGGAGACCCCGCCGCGCGAGACGCGCACGTCCACCCGGTCGCCGGTCCACTGCCGCCACGTCCCCGTATACCGCACCTCCGCGGCGCTTCCGCATCGCACGGACAGCACGCAGGAGCCGTTCGGATTCAGCTGAAGGTCGGCCGTGCGGGTCCCGCAGGGCACCTGCTGGATGTTCCGGTAGGTCCCGGGCACCCAGACGCCCTGCTGGGCGGACGCCTGCAGCGCAGCCGTCAGCAAGAAGCAGAGAAGAGCCGCAACGCTCCAGACCCACCTCATTGTCGATGCTCCTTCCAGGCCCCGCCGGAGCCCGTCCCCCTTCCCTCCGGGGGCGCCCCGCTCAGCGCGATGCGGCCGGCCCCGGCTTCAGGATCTTGCGCAGATACTCGATGCACGCCGCGACATCGGCCGTGGGGTCGGGCTGGGAAGCCTCATACTCTATCATAACCGTCCCGTCGAACTTCTGTGACTCCAGTTCGCGGAAGAGCGCCGGCAGATCGAGGATTCCCTGCCCGAGGGGCCAGTCCCGGGATTCGCGGACCCCCATCTCCTTCAGGTCTTTCAGATGCAGACTGATGATGCGGCCGCGCAGCAGCCGGAGAGAGGCGACGGGCTCGAATCCGCTTCGCATCCAGTGGCCGGTGTCGGGACCCGCGCCGATGACAGGGTCGCGCCCCGAAACGGCCTGCCGGACCATCCGGGGGTCGGCGTAGGCGCTGGGGGCCGGGTGGTTGTGGATGGCCACCCGGATGCCGTACTCCCGCGCCAGGCGCTCCACCAGCGGAAGGGCGTCCATCGGCGGCTCGGCCGAGAGGATCTCCACCCCCATCTCCTTCGCGAAGTCGAAGACCTTCCGGCAGGCCGCCTCGTCGTTGGGGAGATGGACCACTCCGAAGTTGTGCAGCTTCACGCCGTGGCGCTCGAGGATCTGGCGGGCCTTCTCGCGCATCGCCGGGGGCGCGTCCGGCGAGAAGACGGCGTCGCCGGTGGACTCGCTGAACCGCTGTCCCGGGTAGGCTTCGATGAGCGGCCTTTTCGACCGCCTGCTCGAAGGTGTGGCTCCGGAACGTGTAGGTCTGGATGCCGACCCGGAACTTCCCGATGTTCGGCGGGCACTTCCCGGCGGCCGGGGCGGGCGATGCGTGTAAAGCCAGCGCCGCTGCGGCCAGCAAGGTCACGAGAATCTTGCAGGATGACACAGGGCAGTCCTCCGTGAGCCGGGCAATCGCCGAAACGACGCCCGGCGTTCTACCCTGTCCCTTCTCGGACTGCCCGCGGGAGTCCTCTCAGCCGGGAAAGACGAGGAACGCCACCGTCCCGTCGCCCTCGCAGGCCACAGCCACGGCCTTCCTGTCCGGCACTGCGCAGATACCCTCAGGCGCCTTGCCCACGCGCGCCAGCCTCTCCAGCCGGGGAGAACGGGGGTCGGACAGATCGACGACGGCCACGGACGCCGCGCGCTCCAGACCCACGAAAGCGAGCAGCCTGCCGTCCGGCTCCATCAGGCAGACATCCTCCGGCTCGATGCCTCGCTCCAGGGCCCGCCCGGCCTCCAGGAGACCGGCCGCCGCCGCCATCCGCTCGAACTGGTCTTCGGTGCATCCCGCGAGACGGCCATCTTCAGTGCCCCAGACGGCGATGTCTCTCGTGCCGCTGAACACCCCGTCCTTCGTGTCGGTGTCACCTTCGTTGGCGGTGACGATATATCGTCCGTCCGGGGTGACGGCGATGCCGTCCGGCTCCCGGCGTCCGCGAGCAGGACGGAAGACCGGCTCGGGAGCGGCAGGGTCCACGCAGAAGGGATGCTCCGCCTCGCCCAGGTGCCATACGTCCGCGACCTTTCGGGCAGAAATGTCCAGCACGGCGACGGCGTTGTTCTCCTGCAGGGTCACGTACGCCCGCGAGCCGTCCGGCGAGACGGCGATGTATTCCGGCTCGACATCCGCCGGGCCGAACCGGGCCAGACCCGGATGGGCGGAGCCGTCCAGCACCAGCCGCGCGTCCGGCTTCAGCTGCCCGTCCCCGGACACCCGAACGAAGCTCACGGAACCGGGCGGGTCGGAGTCCTTTCCCGGCTCGCCCTCGTCCGCCACCAGCGCAAGCTGGCCATCCGGCGTGAAGCAGACCTTGTCCGGACCGTATCCCACCTCCACGGGCGGTCCAGGGAGCGTCCCCTCGCGGCCTTGCGTCAGGTCCAGCGCCAAGAGCAGGCCCCGGACCCCGTTCCCCTTCTTTATGGCCACCACGGCAAGACGCCCGTCCGGACGGACCGCCACGGAGGTGGGTTCGCCGTAGGAGGACAGGTCAAGGTCCGGGCGCAGACGGCGCACTGAGGCGAAGTCGGAGATGTCGAGGAACGAGATGCTCTGCGCGGCGCTGTTGGTCAGCAGAAGCAGCGGACGGGCGGGGACGGCCGCCGGAATCTCCGCGTTGCCCTCCCCGAGTCCGGTGTCGAACACGAACGTGGGGAAGCCGGAAGCATCGGCATCAGTGGCGGAAGGGACGACGGCGGCGGAATCCCGGCAGCCGCCGGCAAGCCCGGCTGCCAGGGCCAGACAGGCGGCGAACGCGGCTGCGCTGCGGATGGGAGGTCGAAGTCTCACGCGAGGCTACCTGCCCGGGTCCCAGATGAGGCCCGGCGTGTTGGAGACCACGTCCTGGAACTTGAACATCTGCACGTGTCCGTCCACGAAGCAGATGTTCGCTCCTCCGCGGTGGCGGCTGCTGATGCGGCTGACCTGCGCCCGGTTCGTCCCGAGTTCGGTGCTGGGAGACATCTCGCTCAGGGATGTCTGCACATCAAGGAAGAGCGGGGTCTTCACCGGGTCGGGGATGTGGGCGCGCTTGACCGGGACGGGCAGGGTCCGGTCCAGGTACGAGTTGATGGCGTAATTGAAGAACGCCTGGTCCGTGTCGCGGTTCCCGACAGGGGAGCTGTAGAAGGCGGACGGGCAGGTGTGGATGGTCTTGCCCTTGTTGTAGAACGCCGTGCGGGCTTCGGCGTTCAGCGTGTACATCGGCGGCGCAGAGACGTAGGGAGGCAGCGAGTTGTACCACGCGTGCAGCGACGCTCCCTGTCCCAGCTGCCCCCAGCGCAGGACGTCCGCCGGCCCCTCGGCGGGAAGCGCGTCCCGCCAGTCGTCGGCGTAGAGCTGGGCGGCCGTTCCCCACTGCCGCAGGTTGCTGGCGCACGACGAGCGCATCGCGCTCTCCCTGGCCTGAGAGAACACGGGGAACAGGATGCTGGCCAGGATGGCGATGACCGCGATGACGACCAGCAGTTCGATGAGCGTGAATCCTGCTCGAGAGACCCGGCCTGTCACGGAGCGATCCTCCTCATATCCGAAGGCGAGGCGACGCGCAGCATCGGGAACAGCGTCCCTCCGGACTTCTGCACCGAGATGGAGCCCTCCACGGTGACGAAATCGCCGGTCTGGATGGAAGGGTCCGTCCATCCGGCGACCCGGATTCCCGGGACGCCGTGCGCGCTGTCACGCCCCGAGCCGTCGTCGATAACGAACCAGCCGGAGCCGGCGGCCCTCACCCTGCCGGACAGCAGGGCGTGCAGGCCGACATTGTTCGGCCCGGAGCTGCCGGGCACAGCCTCTTGCAGACCCGCCGGGGCCCCTCCGCCCACCGAGCGGGCGCTCATCGTCAGAGGCCGGACCTGAACGGGTGTGCCGGCCGGGAGGATGGACGAGGGCTGGATGGCCAGTTCTCCGTCGGAGGTGAGGGTAAGCGTGCCGGTCAGGTCCACCGGATAGCCGTCGGGAAGCCCCGCGAAGCCCAGCACCGCGATGCCGGCGGCCCGGTCCTTCTGCTGCACATAGAACCTGTCCCCGTGAGACCGCGAGATCACAACGTCCTGCAGGCGCACAGTGCCCGTTCCCAGGAGCTTCGCCCCGGCGACAGTGGTGACCACGGGCTGGTCGATGAGGGAGCGCAGAGCGCTGAAGTCCTGGCTGAACAGGCCGCTGGACCAGATGTTCGGGCTTCCGAACGTGCTGCTGGTCCCGTCGTTGTAGTTCGACGCGGGGGTGATGAACGGGGAGGGGTCCTCCTCCAGCTTGCCCACCTCACGGGAGTTGATGCCCGTCCCCTGCCATCCGGGCGCCGCCTCCCCCACGGGACCGAAGACGTGGCTGCCCTGCGCGTCCAGGATGGTGAGTTGCCAGTCGTTGTTATTGACCTCGAACTCGCCCGGAGCGAGTTCCACCGTCTCGCCGCCCACGGTGATGCTTCCGGACGTGATGGCCGGCCCGCCGTCGCGCGTGCAGATGTTTATCCACCAGTCCCCGGCGGCCGGGTCGTAGCTCAGGTCGGTGTCCAGTCCGCCCTCGGACGTGCGGGACTCGGTGATGGTGATGATGGTCCCGCTGCGCAGCGACGCCAGCCGGGGATGGTCTCCGAACTCGATGACACCCTGCCCCGAGTTCGCTCCCGAGCCGTATTCCCAGACCAGCTTCCAGCCGCGCAGGTCGGGACGGTCGGTGGTGACCACCAGTTCCATCCAGTCGCCGCCGTTGCCCTGGACCCGGCCGAAGAAGGTGTCGGCGCGCGTGCTCCCTTCGAAGTCCACGGACCCCAGATAGCTGTCCGGGGCCACGCAGTTCCATTCGTTAGGGATGAGGCTGACCTGCGCGCCGGACGGGGCGGCGCCCGTCAGCGCGAGGATGGCGGCGGCAGCAAGACAGTGTCCGAGGCGCATGGCGCGGTTTGTTCCTTTCTGCGAATGGCAGGCAAAACCGCAGCCATGATGCCCCCGGCATATTGCGTCAGGGTTGCAGAAGTCTCAAGGAGGGCTCAATGTTACCGGCCCGGGCGGTTTCCGGCGCGGCCCGAACGTCACCTTCCCCCGCTCCTGATGTAGGGGGCGCAGAGCGGGTCTCCGACCACCACGTCCTTCCAGCAGATGAACGGGCTCGCGGCGTAGAAGCTCTCCGCCAGAGTGAACCCGTCCACGTAGCGCGGGAACAGGATGGCCGCCCTTGCTCTGGCCGTGGCATAGGGCTCCGTCACATACCCCTTGACGCCGGTGATGCCGTTGCGGATGAGGTCGGCGATGAGCGACTGTCCGCCCGTCTCGGGACGGAAGGTGCGGGCGCTGGTGGAGACGACGGTCTCCCCGATGGCGCCGTAGACGAAGCGGTTCGAAAGATAGGCCTCCCGGCTGAAGTGCGAGTCATTGGAGCCCCAGGAGTAGTAGCCTCCGAGGTCCTTCATCCCTCCCACGAAAGTGTCCGTCGAGTCGAGGCGGTAGTCCACCCGCCTTTCGAACAGGCGGAGGGCGGCGTCGCGCATGTCGCGGTTGACGTCGCGGTAGCCCTCGCGCGTGTCCTGGAAGGGGTCGATGTCCAGCAGGATGGTGCCGCGCTTCCCCGGGGCCTTCAGCGCGCGGTCCACCAGCGCCTTGGCATCGGCGGCCGTATACCCGTCCAGCCGGGTCACCAGAAAGATGCCGAAGCGCTTCCGGCTGAACGGGACGGCCTGCCCGAAGTACGGGTTCGTCATCTGCGTGTCCTCGCCGGTCATCGCGCGCGTGAGCATGCTGTCCACGGAGAACCCCCGGTCGTCCACGAGAGGGACGCCCTTCGTGGTGACGATGAAGTCCACCCCGTCCAGGCCGTTCCTGCGGATGTGCTCCACGATGGGCTTGCGGACCTTTTCGTGGTAGTCGGCGCGCGAGATGCGCTCGCTGTCCGGCACCCGGATGCGCACGATGTTGACGGAGGGCAGCGAGCGCCTTTCGGCGTAATGCGCCCCGATGGAGCGGGAATCCGGGCTGCTGTCGTTCACCACCAGCAGCACCCGTGACGGACCCGCCAGAGCGGCCGTCGCGGCAAGGAGAAGGGTCCAGACTGTCAGCAGGGTCTTCACGGTGGACTTCACATGGTTTGGCTACCGCCCGGCGGGCGGCCGGGGTTCCGGGACAGGGCAAGCCCGGTCAGGTAGGACCAATGGCCTACTGCAAAGCGGGCGGAGGTGTGCCAGTATTGAGTATGAGAAGCGGAAGTGCGCGCCGCGGGGCCCGCGGGCGCGATTCAATGTGAAAAAAGTCACGAGATATGGGTTAGAAAGGTTTACAGTGCGGGGGCCGGACTGTAGAATGGGAAGGGGCGGCCGCAGCGCCTGCCTCCCGGATGGATAAGCCCGTGCAGCATCGTCCCATGCGATTGAACGAGATAGCCGAACTGCTGGATGCCGAATTGCTGACCCGCAAGGCCGACCTGGAGCAGCCGGTCGAATATGCGGGCGCCAGCGACCTGATGAGCGATGTCCTTGCCTTCACCCGTCCGGGCAGCGTGCTGCTCACCGGACTGCAGTCCATCCAGGTGGTGCGCACGGCGGAGATGCTGGACCTCAAGGCCATCGTGTTCGTCCGGGGGAAGCGGCCGGACGCCAACACCATCGCGCTGGCCGAGGAGATGGGGCTGCCGCTGTTCGTCTCGAACTACCCGCTTTACGAGGCGTGCGGGATACTCTACCAGGCCGGGCTTCCGGGTTCTCTGGGCACGGCGGAGGCTCACGGCTGGGACGACCTGATGAAGAACAGAGCGGTCAGGACCGCAGAGGGCGCGCTGGAGTAGGATGATGGTGGAGGACGCCCCTCCCAGACTGACCTACACGTTCCATGTGGAGGGGCAGGATTTCGCGACCGCCGGAGAGGTCAGCAGCAAGATCCGGCGCGTCCTCCAGCAGCTGGGGGTCCATCCGGACACCATCCGGAGGACCAGCGTGGCGGCCTATGAGGCGGAGATGAACGTGGTCATCCACGCCTACCGCGCGGACGTGACGCTGGAGACGGACGACCGGACCATCACCATCACGGTGAGCGACGAGGGACCGGGCATCCCGGACATCGAACAGGCGATGCAGCCCGGATTCTCGACGGCCCCGGAGGAGATCCGCGAGATGGGCTTCGGCGCGGGGATGGGGCTGGCGAACATGGACCGGTGCGCGGACAGGCTGGAGATAGAAAGTGTGGTCGGTCAGGGCACGACGGTAAGGATGGTGTTCAACAACACCGGCTGAGATGCGAGGTGGAGGGGCGCCCGTCTGCCGGAGCCTGAAGGCGGCAGCGATTTCCGGCCCGGCGGCGGCGCGAAGCGTGCCGGAACGCATCCGGCGGGGACCGGCCACGGGCCGGGCCTCCCGGGCGGACCGGCTGGAACGGGACGCCGATGGCGATGGAGCGACCCAGCCAATTCCATGCTGTCCGGTTGATCCAGGACAAGTGCAAAGGGTGCGTGAACTGCATCAAGCACTGCCCGACGGAGGCCATTCGCGTGCGCGCGGGAAAGGCCGAGATCCTGGACGTGCGCTGCATCGACTGCGGCGAGTGCATCCGGGTGTGTCCTAACCACGCCAAGACGGCGGTGGCTGATGCGCTGGATGCGGTCGGCAGCTTCCGCGTGAAGGTGGCCCTGCCGGCTCCGGCGCTTTACGGACAGTTCGACGACAGCGTCCATCCGCAGCAGGTGCTGGACGCCCTGCTGGACCTGGGCTTCGACGACGTGTTCGAAGTGGCCAGGGCGGCGGACCTGGTGACGGTGAAGATACGGGAGGAGATCGAGAAGGGCGGCATCGTGCGCCCGCTCATCTCCTCGAGCTGCCCGGCGGTGGTGCGGCTGATCCAGGTGAGGTTCCCGAACCTGATCGACCACATCGTGCCGGTCTCGGCTCCCGTGCGCGTGGCGGCCAGGCTGGCCCGGAAGGAGGCCGCGGAGAAATACGGCGTCCGGCCGGACGAGGTCGGCATCTTCTTCCTGAGCCCGTGCCCGGCGAAGGTCACCGCCATCAGGGAGCCCGTGGGGTATATGGGCCGGGCGCTGGACGGGGCCATCCCGATCGCCGACATCTTCGGCCCGCTGGCCCGGGCGGTGCGGGCGCGCCGCCACCAGGAGGGCGGGGTGGTGAGGATGACCGCCTCCGGGCTGGGCGTGGGATGGGCGAGAGCCGGCGGAGAGAACCAGGCGGTGGCTCTGGGCCGGCAGATCAGCGTGGACGGGGTCCACAACGTCATCGACATCTTCGAGGATATCGAGCGTGGGCGGCTGTCCGGGCTGGATTATGTGGAGGCGCTGGCATGCACCGGAGGGTGCGTGGGCGGCGTGCTGACGGTGGAGAACTCGTTCATCGCGAGACGGCGGATCCGCATCCTGACGGAGAAGGTGCACCCGGACGAGGGGGTGCCCTCCGCGGAGGAGGCGGCCCGCGCGATGGACGACTCGATATTCCGGCACGAGGTGCCCATCCAGCCCTCGGCGTCGTTCGCGCTGGCGGGGGACATGCGGGAGGCCATCCGGCGCATGGAGCGTCTGGAGGCCATCCTGGCGGAGCTGCCGGGGCTGGACTGCGGCTCGTGCGGCGCGCCCACCTGCCAGGCCCTTGCGGAGGATATCGTCCGCGGGGAGGCGGTGGAGACCGACTGCGTGTTCGTCCTCCGGGCCAGGGTGCAGCGGCTGGCTGCGGAGCTGGGAGAGTTGAGCTCCAAGCTGCCGCCCGCCATGCACCGGGCGGAGAGCGAGGCGGAGAAGCAGGTGGAGCGCATCCTCTCCTTTCCGGAGGAGCGCTGAAGGGGACGCTATGGAGAACGGGCATCCGGGACTGGACACGGTCGTCGAGAAGCTGGGTCTGCGGGACCTGGGCGCGGCCCCGCCGGATGCGCGGAAGGTGACCGGCGCGTACACGTCGGACCTGCTGAGCGATGTGATGGGTTTTGCCCGGGCGGGCGAGGTCTGGCTGACCGTGCAGAGCCACCTGAACCTGGTGGCGGTGGCCGCCCTGAAGGAGCTGTCGGCCGTCATCGTGTGCGGCGGGCGCACCGTGGAGGATGCGGTGCTGCAAAAGGCGCGGGAGGAGGGCGTGGTGATGCTCTCCAGCCCCGAGTCCAGCTACGAGACGGGCGGGAGGCTCTGGGAGATGGGCATCCGGAGAGCGGGATAGGCGGGGCCGCTCCGCCATGCTGCGGAGATGCAGGATGGACCTGCACATCCATTCCGCGCTGTCGCCGTGCGCGGAGGTGGAGATGCTGCCGGAGCTCATCGTGATGAAGGCGGAGATGGAAGGGCTGGATGTGATCGCCGTGTGCGACCACAACAGCGCGGAGAACGCCGCCGCCTGCGTGGAGGCTTCGCGGGGCTCGACGGTGCGGGTGCTTCCCGGCATCGAGTGCGAGACGCGCGAAGGCGTGCATGTGCTGGGCATCTTCGACAGCCCGGAGCAGGCCGCGCAGCTGCAGGAGTTCATCTGGAGCCGCCTGCCGGACGAGCCGAACCGGCCGGAGTTCTTCGGGCAGCAGATGGTGGTCACCGCGGACGGTGAGTTCGTGCGGTACAACCCCCGCCTGCTGGCGACGTCTGCGGACGCGGGCGTGGAAGAGGTGGTGGGGCGGATACGGGACCTGGGCGGTCTGGCGCTGCCGTCCCATGTGGACAAGACGTTCGCCGGGCTCATCGGGGTGCTGGGATTCATCCCGGACGGGCTGGAGGTGGAGGGGGTGGAGATCTCCGCGGCGCTGGAGCCCGCAGAGGCGAGGGCCCGGTTCCCGCAGCTGGCGGGACTGGGGCTGGTGCGCTCTTCGGACGCGCACCGCCTGAGCGAGATTGGGCAGGCGTGGACGGCCGCGTGGCTCGAGAAGAGGACGGTGGAGGAGATAAGGTCAGCGCTCTGCGGCCGGGACGGCCGCAGACTGGAGGAGTAACACTCGAAGATGCCGTGTCAGTGCAGCGCAGTGGAAGAGGTGACCGAGGAGCAGGTCCTGGAGATCGTCCGGAGGAATCAGGGACGTCCGGGTCCGCTGATCCCCATCCTGGATGAGGTCCAGAACCTGATCGGCTGGCTGCCGAAATGGGCCATCGTGGCCGTGGCAAAAGGTCTGGGCGTGCCGGTCGCGGATGTGTACGGAGTGGCCAGCTTCTATCACTTCTTCCGGCTGGTGCCGCCCGGGAAGACCAAGATACAGGTGTGCATGGGGACCGCCTGCTACGTGCGGGGCGCCAAGCAGATCCTGGAGTCGCTGGAGCGGAAGCTGGGCGTGAAGGCGGGCGAGACCACGGCCGACCGGCGTTTCACGCTGGAAGCCGTGCGCTGCGTCGGGGCGTGCAGTCTGGCGCCGGTCATCGTGACGGGCGACGTGACGCACGGCTCCGTGACGACGACGAAACTGGACAAGATCCTGGAGTCCTGCGACAGGCAGGGCTGACGGCAGTCCTCCGGCCGGACGATGCGGGAGATCTCCCTGCACATCCTGGACATCACGGAGAACGCCGTGCGGGCCGGAGCGGACACCATCGAGATCGAGGTGGAGGCGGACCGGCAGGCGGACACGCTGACCGTGACGGTGCGCGACGACGGGTGCGGGATGCCCCCGGAGATCCTGGCTGGAGTGAAGGACCCGTTCGTGACGACGCGGACGGAGCGGAAGGTGGGTCTGGGGCTTCCGCTGCTGGCGGCGAACTGCGAGGCGACGGGAGGCTTCCTGGACGTGCAGAGCGCGCCGGGGCGCGGGACGGAGGTGAAGGCCGTGTTCGGCCTGCGCCACATCGACCGGCCGCCGATGGGGGCGCTGGAGGAGACGGTGCGGGCGCTGGCGGCCGGGAACGAGGACCGGCGCATCATCCTGCGGGTGCGCTCGGAGAAGGGCAGCTTCGAGTTCGACTCGGACACCGTGAAGGCGGCGCTGGACGGGGTGCCCCTCTCCAGCCCGCCCGTTGCGGAGTGGATGAAGGAGCATCTCCGGGAGGGCATCTCCGGAGCGCTGGACGTGATGTGAGGGCAAGGATTGTCCGGGGGCGCGGGAGCGCCCGGCCGGACGAAGGGAGACCGAGGAAAGGGCAACAGGGATGAAGACGCTTGAAGACCTGAAGCGCGTGCGCGAGGAAGCCATCAAGGCGATGAAGGTGAGAGAGGGCGAGCAGCGGGTCAAGGTGACCGTCGCGATGGGCACCTGCGGGATAGCGGCCGGCGCGCGGGAGACCATGAGCGCCCTGCTGGACGAGTTGAACAAGCGCGGGATATCGGATGTGACGGTCACGCAGACCGGGTGCAAGGGTCTGTGCGAGCAGGAGCCGCTGGTGGAGGTGACCATCGCCGGCTCGGACACGGTGAGCTACGGCAAGATCGATGCGGAGAAGGCCCGCAGGATCGTGGCGGAGCACATCGTGAACGGCCACGTGGTGGGAGAGTTCGTCATCACGAGATGACGGCCGCGGCCGCGCTGGCCGCAGGGAGAGAGGCGCCGGGGAAGCGTCCGGGTTGAGCATATCAGGCGAAGCGAGGTAGAGCACGGGTCTCATGGAACTGACAGAGGTTACGAACGAGCAGGAGCTGCCGCGGATCGAAAGGTCCCACGTGCTGGTCTGCGCGGGAGCGGCGTGTGTCGCATCCGGCGCTGAGGAGATACAGCGGCGTCTGGAGGCAAAGGTCCGGGAGCTGGGCCTGAACACGGAGGTCGCGGTGTACGGGACCGGCTGTGTGGGCACCTGCGACCTGGGGCCGGTGCTCATCGTGTATCCGGAGGGCACGTTCTACGTCAAGCTCAAGCCGCAGGACGTGGACGAGATCGCCGAGGAGCACCTGCTGAAGGGACGCGTGGTGCAGCGCCTCCTGCCGAAGGGGCCCGAGGAGGTCGAGATCCCCACCATCTCGGAGCATCCGTTCTTCGCCAAGCAGGTCCGCATCGCCCTGCGCAACCTGGGCGTCATCAACCCGGAGAGCATCGAGGAGTATATCGCCGTCGGAGGCTACTCGGCGCTGGAGAAGGCGCTGAGGATGACCCCGGACGAGGTCATCAAGATGGTGAGCGATTCCGGGCTGCGGGGACGCGGGGGCGCCGGGTTCCCCACGGGCCGGAAGTGGGCCTTCGCCCGGAACGTACAGGCGGACCAGAAGTACGTCATCATCAACGCCGACGAGGGCGACCCCGGAGCCTTCATGGACCGCTCCATTCTGGAGGGCGACCCGCACAGCGTCATCGAGGGGCTCGCCATCGCGGCCTACGCCATCGGGGCCACCCAGGGCTACGCCTATGTGCGGGCGGAGTATCCGCTGGCCATCAGCCGTCTGCAGACCGCCATCGACCAGGCGCGGGAGTTCGGGCTCCTGGGCAAGGGCATCTTCGGCAAGCTGGACTTCGACCTGGAGATCCGCAAGGGCGCCGGGGCGTTCGTCTGCGGCGAGGAGACCGCGCTGATGCACTCCATCGAGGGCAAGCGCGGGGAGCCGCGCCCGAAGCCGCCCTTCCCGGCCGTCTCGGGCCTGTGGGGCAAGCCCACCATCATCAACAACGTCGAGACCCTGGCGAACATCCCGCCCATCATCGAGAAGGGGCCGTTCTGGTACTCCAGCTTCGGCACGGAGACCAGCAAGGGCACCAAGGTGTTCGCGCTGGCGGGCAACATCAACAACACGGGCCTTATCGAGGTGCCGTTCGGGACCACGCTGCGCGAAGTGGTCTACGAGATCGGCGGGGGGATACCCGGGGGCAAGGAGTTCAAGGCCGCGCAGACGGGCGGGCCTTCCGGCGGGTGCATCCCGAAGGACCTGCTGGACATCCCGCTGGACTACGAGTCGCTGGCGCAGGCGGGCTCCATCGTGGGTTCGGGCGGCCTCATCATCATGGACGAGGACACGTGCATGGTGGACGTGGCCAGGTTCTTCCTGGAGTTCACCGTGGACGAGTCCTGCGGGCAGTGCACGCCCTGCCGTGAGGGGACCAAGCGGATGCTGGAGATCCTGACCCGCATCACCCACGGCGAGGGCACGCTGCAGGATATCGAGAAGCTGGAAACGCTGGCGGCTTCCATCAGCCGCACGTCCCTGTGCCAGCTGGGGATAACCGCGCCCAACCCCGTGCTGAGCACGCTGAGGTATTTCCGCGACGAATACGTCGCGCACGTCGTTGAGAAGCGGTGCCCGGCGAAGGTGTGCCGGGCGCTCATCCGCTACGAGATCATCCCCGAGCACTGCAAGGGATGCACGCTGTGCGCCAGGTTCTGTCCCACGCACGCCATCAAGGGAGAGCGGCGCGAAGTGCACACCATCGACCCGGAGCTGTGCATCAAGTGCGGCGAGTGTCTGGCGCGGTGCAACGTGGGAGCGGTCGTGAAGATTTAGGCCGGAGGCAGCCGGCGGCTTCCTCCGGTCCGGTCCGTGCGGCGGACCGGGGCGTCTCCCCGGGGGCGGGGGCGCTCCGGGACTCCGTTGCGCGGCCGAAGTCCGCGCCGGGGCGTCCGGCGCAACATATCACGTGGGTGATGCCCACCACGCCATTGACGATGGAGGGAGAAGACCGGTATGGCGATCAATGACACCTGCGCCTGTTCGGCGCAGGACGAGGCCGCCGTCAGGGCCGCGCTCGAGAGCTTCGAGCACACCCGGACGAACCTTATCCCCATCCTGCACGAGATACAGGACAGGACGGGAAGGATAACCGGGTGGGCGATGGAGCAGGTGGCCGAGGCGCTGAAGATGCCGCTCGCCGAAGTGTGGGGCACGGCGACCTTCTACACGATGTTCGACATCGAGGGCGCGGCGAAGCACATCGTGCGCGTCTGCGACAGTCCGCCCTGCCACATCACCGGCTCCGCGGCGGTGCTTCAGGCGGTGCAGGAGGAGCTGGGCATCAAGCCCGGCGAGGTGACTCCTGACGGGATGTTCGGACTGGAGGAGGTGGCCTGTCTGGGACTGTGCGGCGTCGCGCCGGTGATGCTCATCGACCGGGAGGTCTTCGGCAACCTGACGCCCGAGATGGTACCCGGGATCATCGCGAGGTTCCGGGAGGAGGGTTGAGGAGATGGCATTCTTCCGAGCGCATGTGCTTGTCTGCTGCGGAAACACCTGCTCCATGCGGGGAGGTCCCGCCCTGCTCCAGCAGCTGGCCCGGCTGGTGGAGGAGAAGGGCCTGAAGGACGAGGTCCGGGTGGTGGAGACCGGCTGCCTGGGCATCTCCGAGCACGGCCCGGCGATGGTGGTCTATCCGGAAGGGATCATCTACGCCCGGGTCAAGGCCGCCGACCTTCCCGAGATCGTCGAGGAGCACCTGCTGAAGGGGCGGCCCGTCCAGAGGCTGCTCTACAAGGGGCCGCAGGCGCCGAAGATGGAGCCGGAGACGAAGGTCACCTACTTCGGCAAGCAGCAGAAGATCGTTCTTCGCAACTGCGGCATCATCGACCCCCGCTCCATCGAGGAGTATATCGCCGTCGGAGGCTATCAGGCGCTGGGCAAGGCGCTGACCGAGATGACCCCGATGCAGGTGGTGGAGGAGGTCAAGAAGTCCGGCCTGCGCGGGCGCGGAGGAGCCGCCTTCCCGGCCGCCCTGAAATGGGAGGCTGTGGCGGACGCTCCGGGCCGCGACAAGGTGGTCGTCTGCAACGCGGACGAAGGAGAGCCGGGGAACTTCAAGGACCGCCTCATCATGGAGGGCGACCCGCACTCGGTCATCGAGGCAATGGCCATCGCCGGCTACGCGGTGGGCGCCCGGCACGGATACGTCTACATCCGGGGCGAGTACCGGCAGTCCGTCGAGAACTTCGAGCGCGCCATCGCCGTGGCCCGCGAGATGGGCCTGCTGGGGTCGAACATCTTCGACTCGGGATTCGATTTCGACATCACGGTCTACAAGGGCGCCGGGGCCTATGTCTGCGGCGAGGAGACCGCCCTCATCGAGTCGCTGGAGGGCCATCGCGGTGAGCCGCGCCTGAAGCCGCCGTTCCCGGTGACGCACGGCCTCTGGGGGATGCCGACGCTGGTGAACAACGTCGAGACCCTGGCCTGCGTGCCGCCCATCATCTCCAACGGAGCCTACTGGTTCTCGGGGATAGGCACCGAGTTCAGCAAGGGGACCAAGATCTTCTCGCCCTGCGGGGACATCCTGCTTCCGGGAGTCATCGAGGCGCCGTTCGGCATCACGGTCCGCGAGGTGCTCTTCGACATCGCCGGGGGTTCGCGCTCCGGCGCGGACATCAAGGCGGTGCTGGTGGGCGGACCGAGCGGCGTGATGATCGGGCAGGAGAGCTTCGACAGGAAGTTCGCGTTCGAGGACCTTTCGCCGGGGGCGGGGGCTCTGATCGTGATGGACGAGACCCGCTGCGTGGTTGACGTGGTGGCCAACTGCCTGAAGTTCTTCGCCCACGAGTCCTGCGGCCAGTGCGTGCCCTGCCGGGAAGGCTGCAAGCGCGTGCGCGACATCGTCTACGGATGGACGCGCGGCGAGGGCGACGAGCTGGAGCTGGATATGGTCCGCCGGGTGGGGATAAACATGCGCCTTGCGTCACGGTGCGGCCTGGGACAGTTCGCTCCGGTGGCGCTGCTTTCGGCGATGGAGCTTTTCCCCGAAGAGTTCAGGGCGCACGTAGTGGATAAGAGGTGTCCCGCGGGAGTCTGCCCGATGGACAGCGTGGTTTCCGTGAAAGAGGAGCAACTGAGTTGGCAAAGGTAACACTGACCATCAACGGCCGCCCGGTGGAGGCGGAGGAGGGCCAGACCGTACTCCAGGCCGCCACCGCGGCGGGGATATACATCCCGACGCTGTGCGCGCACCCGGACCTCCGCCCGGAGGGGGTGTGCCGCATCTGCGTGGTGGAGGTGAAGGGGCAGCGCGTGCTGCCGACGGCCTGCACGCTCCCGGTGGCGGAGGGGATGGTGGTCGAGACCCACACCCCGAACGTCCGGGAGGCGCGCAGGATCGTGACGGAGCTTCTGCTGGCGAACCATCCCACGGACTGCCTGACCTGCACGCGCAACCAGACGTGCGAGCTGCAGAAGCTCGCAAAGGAGTTCGGCATCCGCCACATCGCCTTCGAGGGCGAGAAGCGGCACCTGGACCCGGACACCTCCTCGCCGTCCATCGTCCGCAACCCGGACAAGTGCGTGCTGTGCCAGCGCTGCGTGCGGGTGTGCCACGAGATACAGAGCGTGGGGTGCATCTTCACATCCAACCGCGGATGGGAGACGGAGATCGGCCCGCCGTTCGGGATGGAGCTGGCCAAGACGGCGTGCGTCTACTGCGGCCAGTGCGTGGCGCACTGCCCCACCGGCGCGCTGGAGACGGTGAACCCGTCCGAGCAGATCTGGGAGGCGCTGCGCGACCCGGACAAGTTCGTCATCGTGCAGACGGCTCCGGCCGTGCGGGCGGCGTTCGGAGAGGAGTTCGGGATGCCGCCGGGGACGCCCGTCACCGGGAAGATGGTGGCGGCGCTGCGCCAGATGGGCTTCGACAAGGTCTTCGATACGGACTTCGCCGCGGACCTGACCATCGTGGAGGAGGGCTCGGAGCTCATCAAGCGGCTGCAGGAGGGCGGCACGCTGCCAATGATCACCTCCTGCAGCCCGGGGTGGATCAACTTCATCGAGGTGTTCTACCCTGACCTGCTGCCGCACCTGTCCACCTGCAAGAGTCCGCAGCAGATGTTCGGGGCGCTGGCCAAGACCTACTACGCGCAGAAGATCGGCGTGGACCCGGCCAAAATGGTGGTGGTCTCCATCATGCCGTGCGTGGCCAAGAAGTTCGAGTGCGAGCGTCCCGAGATGCGCTCCAGCGGGTACAAGGACGTGGACTACGTCCTGACCACCCGCGAGGCCGCCCAGATGATGAAGGAGGCCAGCATCGACCTGTCGCGGCTGGAGGACGAGGAGTTCGACAAGCCGCTGGGCATCAGCACGGGGGCCGGGGTCATCTTCGGGGCGACGGGCGGCGTGATGGAAGCCGCGCTGCGCACGGCCTACGAACTCATCACCGGCAAGGAGCTTCCGAGCCTGGACATCACGGCCGTCCGCGGGATGGACGGGGTGAAGGAGGCCGTCGTCGACGTGGACGGCGTCCAGGTCAAGGCCGCCGTGGCGCACGGACTGGCCAACGCCCGGAAGCTGATGGACATGGTGCAGTCCGGAGAAGCGGACTACACGTTCATCGAGGTGATGGCGTGTCCCGGCGGGTGTCTGGGAGGCGGAGGGCAGCCTCAGCCCACCACCCCGGAGATCCGCATGAAGCGGGCTCAGGCCATCTACGCCATCGACAAGGACATGCCGATGCGCAAGTCCCACGAGAACCCGGCCATCCAGGAGCTGTACCGGGAGTTCCTGGGCGAGCCTCTGGGACACAAGTCGCACGAGCTGCTGCATACGCACTACAGGCCGCGCAGCCCGTATCTGGAGATCGAGGAGGAGCAGGAGAAGAGCCTGGTCTGACAGGCGCCTGCTTCCCGCTGTCCGGGAAGGGGGCGGGGCCCGGAAGGCCCGCCCCCTTCTCAAGCCGCAAGCTGTTGCAACTGGCGCGCATTCGCTCCAGGCGGTCCCGGCTGCGCAATGCCGGGGATGCGGCAGCTATAATAGAGTCTGGAGAAGAAAGCGAGGAGACGGCTGAGAGGCACCTTCGGGGAGCCCCGGCAGGGCACCCGGGGGCGAAGCGGCCCGGTCCGTATCTGCCATGCAGACCACCATCAAAGAGAGAATAGACCACATCCTGAGCGACGCCGAGGTCGAGAGCATCCTGGAAGAGGGGAAGCGCCGCTCGCGCGACTTCGCGCTCCGGGCTCTGGAGGACGGCAGGGCGGCGCAGGGCCTGACTCTGGAGGAACTGGCGGCGCTGGCGTATTCCGAGGACCCGGAGGTGCTGGCCGGCCTGCGGGACGCCGCGCATTCCATCAAGAAGCGCATCTACGGCGAGCGGATGGTGTTCTTCGCTCCGCTTTACATCTCCAACTTCTGCTCCAACAACTGCCTGTACTGCGGCTTCCGTCACGCGAACAAGGGGCTGCCGCGCAAGGCCCTGACCCCGGAGGAGATTGCCGAAGAGGTGCGCGCGCTTCTGAGGCAGGGGCACAAGCGGCTTCTGCTGGTTGCGGGGGAAGACCCTCGCACGAGCGGCATCGACTATCTGGAGCAGGCGGTGGCCGCGGTCTACGGAGTGCGCGAGAACGGCGCCAGCATCCGGCGCGTGAATGTGAACTGCGCCCCGCTCTCGGTGGAGGATTTCCGCAGGCTGAAGGCCGCGCAGATCGGCACGTATCAGGTCTTTCAGGAGACATACCATCGCCCCACCTACCGGCGCGTGCATCCCAGCGGGATGAAGGCCCACTACGACTGGCGCATCACCGCCCCGGACCGCGCGATGGAGGCCGGGATAGACGACATCGGGGTGGGCGTGCTGTTCGGCCTGTACGACTGGCGGTTCGAGATCGTGGCGCTCCTGGCGCACGCGCGGTACCTTGAGACGAAGTTCGGCGTGGGACCCCATACCATCTCGGTGCCCCGGCTGGAGCCGGCCGAGGGAGCGCCGCTGTCCGTCGAGTCTCCGTACCGCATCACGGACGAGGAACTGAAGAAGGTAGTGTCCCTGCTTCGGGTGGCGGTGCCGTACACGGGGATGATCCTGAGCACGCGGGAGGCTCCGGAGCTGCGGGACGAGCTGTTCGCGCTGGGCATCTCGCAGACCTCGGCGGGAAGCCGGACGACCCCCGGGGGATACGCCGGCGGAGACAACGAGGAGCTGGCTCCCACGCGTCTGGCCCAGTTCACGGTGCAGGACCACCGCTCGCTTGCGGAGATGGTGCAGTCGTTCGTGAGAGGGGAGTACATCCCCAGCTTCTGCACCGCCTGCTACCGCTCCGGGCGCACGGGCGACCGGTTCATGGCGCTGGCCAAGAGCGGGAAGATCCACGACATCTGCCAGCCGAACGCGCTGGCCAGCCTGAAGGAGTATCTGCTGGACTACGCGGACGAGGAGACGCGCAGGGCGGGCGAGGAGCTCATCGCGGCCAGCCTGAAAGCCCTGCCCGAGAATCTCCGCCGCACCACGGAGCAGATGCTGGCCCGCCTGGAAGCCGGCGAGCGGGACGTGTATCTCTGAGGGGAATCCTGTGGACCCATCCCGGCTGAAAGCTTTGCTGGAGCGCGCGGACGACAGCGGCGACCTGACGCGTGAGGAGGTCCGCGACCTTCTCTCGCTGGAGGAGCCCGCACAGGTGCAGGCGCTGCTGCAGACGGCCGACCGCGTGCGCGCGCGCGAGGTGGGAGACGAGGTCCACATCCGGGGGCTCATCGAGTTCTCGAACCACTGCCGCAAGAACTGCGCCTACTGCGGGGTGCGGCGGGACAACACCCGCCTGGAGCGCTACCGGATGACCCCGGAGGAGATCGTGGAGCTGGCGGTCCATCTGGATTCCCGCGGCATCCGGACGGCGGTGCTGCAGTCCGGGGAGGACGCCTGGTATACGGGCCCGATGCTGGCGGAGGTGGTCCGGGCCATCAAGTCGCGGACGGATATGGCGGTGACGCTGTCCGTGGGGGAGCGGCCGCGGGAGGACTATGCCATGTGGCGGGAGGCCGGCGCCGACC
>FWPV01006060.1_pt1 | contig 23517 bp, 25 predicted proteins | sample 2228371 | NCBI WGS metagenome assembly FWPV01 (sample SAMEA103939776, study PRJEB20133) | metagenome | reverse complement strand
AAGTATGCAAACGCCCGTCAGAAGGAGAAACCATTACCAGCAAAGCATCCACATAGGTGGATTTTAATTTGGAAAGGGTTCTATGGCGTAAAATTAGCGCCGGCAGCTCATGGTGCGCGGCAAGAACTGTCAGCACGTCCACATCCGTGGAATAGGCGGTTTTTTTCTTGGTCTTTTTCTGAACCGGCAGTTTGAGTTTTTCAAACAAAACAACGCCCAACTGTTGAGAGGACTGGATATTAAACGGCTCTCCGGCCATGGCATAAATGTTTTGTTCCAGGATTTCAAGCTGATGGGCAAACTCTTTGGAAAGCGCCTTAAGCCTCTCCTGATCCACGCCGATGCCGGCTTCCTCCATTTTCATCAACACCGGCACCAGGGGTATCTCCACTGTATTAAAAAGTTTTGAAAGGCCCATAGACGCAAGCAGGGGGTTGAGTTTCTCATAGGCCATCAAGGTGATGTCTGCATCTTCGCAGGCATAGGGAACGGCTTTTTCAATGGACACTTGGGAAAAATTCTCAAGCCGGCGGCCTTCCGTTGAAGTGACATCCTCATAGGAAATCATTTTATGATCCAGAAAATCCAAGGCGATCTGGTCCAGATTATGCGCGCGTTTTTCCGGATTGATGAGATAGGAGGCGATCATGGTATCAAAAACCACACCCGAGAGATTGATCCCGTGCCGTCTGAGCACCATCCAATCGTATTTTATATTTTGTCCGATCTTTGAATAGTTAGGGTCTTCAAGAATCGGCTTTAGATGTTTGATTACCGTTTCCAGGGGAAGTTGACGCGGAGCGCCATCATAATCATGACCGCACGGAACATAAAATGCTTCATGGGCTTGAGTGGAAAACGACACTCCCACCAGTTGGGCATGGAGCGGATTGATAGCTGTTGTTTCCGTATCCATGGAAAACCGCATGGACTGCTTCAATTGGCGCATCAGTTCAGACAAGGCGTCCTCATCCATGACCGCATGATATTTCTTGTAAGAAAGATCCTCCGGCACAGGATAGGCTTTCTGAAGCTGCCGGAATTCCATTTCCTTAAAGAGTCTGGCCAATTCAGCAAGATCCGGAGCGCCGATCCGAAATGATTCAATGTGCCATTGCACCGGGGCGTCCGTATGGATGGCGGCCAGTTTTTTACTTAAAAACGCTTGATTTTTGTGCGCTAAAAGCTTTTCTTTTTGCTTCTGATTCTGGATGTCATCAATATGCGCATACAAGGATTCCATGGAATGATGAGTCTGCAACAACGCAACAGCTGTTTTCTGTCCGATGCCGGGCACGCCCGGAATATTATCCGAGGTATCCCCGGCCAATCCCAGGACATCAACCATCTGCCACGGCTCAATCCCGAACTCCGCTTTCACCGAAGCAGGATCCAACGTGTGATCTTTCATGGGATCCCATAAGATGATGTTATCCGTAATCAATTGGATAAAATCCTTGTCGCCGGTGACCATGACCACATGGAACCCATCAGCAACAGCTTTTTTGGCATATGTTCCGATCAGATCATCGGCTTCAAAGCCTTCCATCTCGATGATGGGGACCCGAAAGGCGCGGGTGATTTCCTTGATATACGGGATTTGGACCGCCATATCCTCAGGCATGGCGGGTCTATGCGCCTTATATTGATCATAGAGCCTGTGACGAAACGTGGGCCCCTTGCTGTCGAAAAACATGGCCGCATATTCCGGACGCCGATCTTCCATGAGTTTAATGAGCATGCGGGTGAATCCAAACACTGCATTGGATGGAAACCCCTTGGAGGTGGTCAATCCCCGAATGGCATGATACGCACGATGAATGTATGCGCTGCCGTCTATCAAATATAGGGTTTTGGACTTATCCATGACATGGGTTGAGGATACCGTCAATTTCAGCAAGGCGCTGAATATGAAAATCTCCGGAAAGACGGGGGTTCCGGCATGCCACAAAGCAAATGCCAGCAGCCCTGGCGGCCGCTTCGTCCAGGGCGGAATCTCCGACATAAATCATTTCTTGCGGAGCGATACTAAAATGCTGAAGCACGCGCTGCAATTGGTCCGGATATGGTTTGGGCCGTTGCACATCCAGGGCGGTCACCACCAGATCAAAATATTCGCTGATTCCATGGTCCGCCAGAACCTTGTGCATGGTGTCAGATCGGTTGGTGGCCACGGCAATGCCGTAACGGCCCTGGTAGGCCTGAAGCATCGGCAAAAGATCCGGATCCATTTTCATATACGGGATATACGGATGATATCCGGTTTTTTTTCGCAACGCGTGGGCCGCGGCAATACTTTCAGGGTCTTGAAACAGATATGCGATCGCCTCATCCGCTGTGTGCATCTGGGTATATTCAAATTGTTCATGGGTCATGGCCGGACGGCCGAAATGGGCCAGGATGTCATTATAATACGCCTTGTTGGCATCGGCCGTGTCAAACATGACGCCGTCGCAATCCAGGGCAATGACCTTTATTTTTCCATGCATGGATGCGATTATTGCCCCTCTGGCCCGGGCAGATTCACGGGAGGCGGCTCCGGGATATTCGTGTGTTGTGGATCTTGAGTCTGGGCGTCATTTTCGCCTTGGATATTCCCCCGCACATAAATGGACAACGGCGTTTGATCGCTTCTGTCAGTAATCACGGAAATCGTGTCAAAATATCGTCCGGGCGTCTGTCGGGTATTTTCAATGGTCAGTTCATAAAATATCTTGTCGGATTTTTTGATTTCTTGAAGCGTTTGCTTAAAATCCTCACCTTTTAATGCGGTGATTTTTAGAATTTTAAAAGGCTCCGGCGTCTCCGGTATGATTTTTACCACCTGGGACAGGCTTTCCCCCACTTTCCCATTGAAAAACACGGATTTGGGAATTACGGTGGCAAATGTTTTGATATCCCCGGAAATTTTCAATTCTATGCCGGCATGATTGGGATCATTGGTATCCACATGGATGGATTTGCTGTATTTGTTTCCGCCGTATCCTTTTGTAATCACCTTAACTTTAATTTTTCCCTCCTCCCCGGGAAGGATCACTCTATCAAAAGAGACTGTGGCGCAGCCTCACCCGCTCTTGACATTATAAATTTTTAAATCCGCAGTGCCTTCATTCTTGATGATAAAATCATGAAATACGTCGTTTCCTTCATACACGCTGCCGAAATCAAACGTGTCCGTGGGAAGAACAGCCTTGGCATTGGGATCCATCTCATATGACGGGGGGCTGGTGGGTTTTCCTTCCGGCGCCACTACGTCCGCGGGATGTTGAGGACCCGGCGGGGTCCCTTCAACGGCGTATATCGCCGGAATTGCAGCGAAAAAAACTGCCATGACAAAAGCACACAGGATGAATAACTGAATTTTTGCGCGCATATGCGACTCCATATTGGGTTGAATGCCAAAAACTTATTTATAAAGCTTAACAGGTTTGGATTCCTAAAAAATATTCACACCAATGTCAAGTCATATATCGATTTTCCCTTGGATCCTGCTGGGGATCAATCAAATGATTGCATCGTATAGCGGATGTCTGGTAAAAACTTTTTTGATTCGGAACCATGGTATCATGGGCTGATGAAATTAAAAACCATCGAAAAAACATGAAATCCATCAAATTAACCCTGGCCTGCCAGTATTTTATATACTTCGGTGCCTTTGGCGCTTATCTGCCCTATTTTAACCTCTATTGCCATCATTTGGGATTTACAGGAATCCAAATCGGCGTCCTTTCATCCATCCGCACCCTGGCCACCGCGCTTTTTCCCATGTTCTGGGGCGCCTTGGCAGACCAATTCACGGCCCGCAAGCCCGTGTTTATTTTTTGCAATTTTTTCAGCACTGTGGTCTGGGCCTTCTATTTATGGACCGTTGATTTTACACACATGCTGATTATTACAGCATTTTATGGCTTTTTTTACGCCCCAATCATTGCGTTTCTTGAATCCTTTTCCATGGACATATTGGGTTCTGAAAAATCCAATTACGGCCAGTTGCGGGCATGGGGATCCATCAGTTTTATCGGTGTGGTAATAGCGGTGGGCAGGCTAATTGATGCCATGTCCCCGCCCATCATCATCGCCATTGTCTGGGCCGGATCCATCCTTCAAACTCTTGGTGCTTTAAAGCTGCCTTCGACATTGCCGACCATGGCGGAAATACCCCGCCCCACTTTCAAATCCATATTAAATCCGCAGGTCGTCATATTTCTGGGGTGTAGTTTTTTAATGCAGGCCAGCCACGGCACATATTATGGTTTTTTCTCCATTCATCTGGAAAACCTGGGCTATTCCGCTTCATTCATCGGACTATCCTGGGCTCTTGCCTCCCTTGCAGAAATCTGTGTCATGATGGCTTCTCCCCGAATATTTAAAAAATTTTCTTTTAAATCAGTTTTGGTATTTTCATTTTTCATGGCAATTTTAAGGTGGATCGGCATGGCCTTTGCGCTATCGCCCTGCCCCATCCTCCTGACACAGGTGCTTCATGCAGCCACCTATGGCGCCTTTCATATGGCCAGCATTCTTTATATGGACCATCTGACGCCTGTGGGAGCAAAAACATTGGGACAAACCGCCAATAACGCTTTTTCCTACGGGCTCGGCATCATGGCCGGATTTTTGCTCAACGGTTATTTTTTTGATATCATCGGCGCGCAGAAACTATTTGCCGTCAGCGCTGGCTTGGCAGCGGCAGGGGGATTTATTCTTATGAGCTATAGCCCGTCGAAACAGCGCGCGAAAAAAAAATAGCCCATGGGTTCATGACCTCAAAAAGGTTTTTGAACCAAAAAATAAAGCGTCCCCGGCTGTCGCATATATCCTGCAGCCAATTCCGCATACGGGCCGTGTCCCCAGAAAATATCCGCCCGGGCAGGGCCGGAAATGGCGCTGCCGGTATCCTGATTCAAGACAAATCTTGAAAATTTCACCCATTTTTCAATTTTCCCATTCTCTGTGACAACGGGTTTTTGAGTCTGGATAAACACAAGGGCTGCGGGTGGATACTGATTTTTATCAAGGGCAATGGAACGGCCAGGGGTCAGCACAATTTGAAAGCAACCCAAGGGCCCTTCGGGGACTTCCTCAAAAAATACATATCGCGGATTATAGTTTAAAATATCCCTTGATTCATCGGGATGGGCGCGTAAATAGGATCGAATGGCCTGCATGGAAACCGCCTCTTTTTCCATCAGACCGAATTCAATAAAATATTTTCCAATGCTCTGATAAGGCCTGCCGTTGGAAATCAAATAATGAACATTGATGATGGTATCATCGGCCAAACGGATCTTGCCAGATCCCTGAACATGAAGAAAAAATAGATCCACCGGGTCATCCACCCACACAAGCACCGGCGCTTTTCCGGCCAATACATTAAATGTCTCAATCTCCTGACGGGTATAATAAGGGACCACCGAAAGCCCGGTGTATCTTCCGATGCATTTTTCCGAAGGGCATTTTGGGGAAAAATCGCCAAGATCAAAACTAACCAGATCAGATGGACGGCCATAAACAGGATAACAAAAATCCTGGGTCTGGGACCGGCTCCCCTGTAGCATGGGTTCATAATAACCGGTAAAAAGCAGTTCCACCGGCCGAGAAAATGTCTCCAAAACCCCTGGCCGGGACGCGTTGAACATGGAAGAAACCCCATCGGAACCATCTGGTTCGCTGATTTTATAGGTGTAGACATAATAATTTTGATAAATAAATTCCCGAAGCTGTGGGGCAGCGGGCCGGGCGCTGATAACATTTCGGAATTTTGTCAAGGATCGAATCATATGCCCCGCAGCATATTGATCTTCACCAAATTGAACTGGGGTTAGATGCGATTGCTTTTTGAAATAATCAATGCTTCCTTGAATCGCTTCGGAAAGGCGTTCATAATCCAAATCATCTTCAAATGCAGGATATTCTTGAGGCAAGACCCGTTGAAAATAGTGTCCGTCATCCGCGAACGCAAAGACCGGCCCCCATATCCAGACAAGAAAACTAAGAACAATCCCTATCCCAATAAAAAACATGGGATTGAAAACAAACTGGCAAGGGGCATATACGGAATGGGAGCGTTGTGGTGTGTTATGATGCATGTTCTTCCGGAACACCCATCATTTTTGTGTGTTTATCCACAGCAGTCAACTCCGTGAGGATTTTTCCCCCTTTGACGACAACCCCCATGTCTTGAAATTTCCTGGCGGCCGGCAGGACCCGATGTTCCAGGGATCCAACCGCGCGGTTATAGGATTCCACGCATTTATTTAAATCTTTTCCCAAATTATTGATGTGATCCGCCATGGACGAAAGCCGGTTATAGAGCTCGTTTCCCAGTTCGGCCACGGCTTTTGCGTTTTCTGCTGCGGTTTCCTGCTTCCATCCATAGGACACGGCTTTGAGCAAAGAAATGAGCGTGGTGGGGGTTGCCAGGATCACGCCTTTACCGGCAGCGTCCTCAATAAGGCTTGGAATTTTGGACAATGCCGCGCTGAAAAAATTCTCGCCCGGCATAAATAGCACGACAAATTCGGGAGTGGGCGTAAATTGCGCCCAATATTCTTTTTTGGCCAACTGCTGAATATGGGTCAGGACGTGACGGGCATGGCGTTCAAGCATCTCATCCGCCTGTTCTCGGGTCTCAGCGGACACTGCGTCCAAATAAGCATTTATCGGCACTTTGGAATCCACAATGATTTTTCTGTCACCGGGCAGGCAAATGATCATGTCCGGCCGTGACTGGCTTTCTTGCATCTGGGACGTCTGTTGTTCAAAAAAATCACACCGATTCTGCATGCCGGAAAGCTCCACCACCCGGCGCAACGTGATTTCCCCCCAGCGTCCCCGCACATGGGGCATCCGAAGGGCGTTCACCAGTTTTCCTGTCTCCCGCTGCAATTCGTTTTGGGTTTGCGCCAAAGAGATCACCTGCTGGGAAAGTTCGCCATAGGCTTTTTGGCGGGCGGATTCCATGGCCCTTACTTGCTGATCGTATTTTTCAAGGGCTTCGGCCACGGGCCGAACCATTTCCTGGACCGCTTTTTCCCGGACCTCCAGATCATGGCGGGCAGATTCCATGTATCTTGCAAACATCTGACCGGCAAGGTCCATAAACGATTGATTGTTTTCCTGAAGCACACGGCTGGAGAGGGATTTGAAAGTATCTATCATGCGGGTTTTTAAGTCTTCAAAAAGCGCTGTTTTCTCATCAAATGATTTCCGCTGGCTTTCCATCAATGTTTCCATTTCCGCAAGCCGCTTCCGGTAATCGGAAATCTGGAGGTTCAACGCGCGTATTTCCGCATTATTTTCTTCTAATTTTTTTTGAGCGGCATCCATTTGGGATAAACCGGCCTGGGCCGAGGCATGGGCTTTGGATAATTCAAAATACTGATTCTGAATCGCTTGGGCGTCTTGTTGGATCTGATCAAGATGTGCTTTCAATGATCGGCATTCATCTTCTTTGATTTGAAGCTTTTCAGATATCGAGGTCACAGCCGATCTTTCCAAAGCCAATTTTCCGGCATATACAAGACGCGTGATGAGCCAGCCCGTCACAACGCCCAAACCCAGGGCTGAGCAAAAAATCACCGCCGTCAACATGATATTTTCCATGGGAATGGATACCGACATGTGGGGTATTTGAATTTCAATCTGATGTTTTTTCTCCTGAAAAAAACCGCAGCATATCCAAAATCATTTGAAAAAAAATTTTTTACGTCTTGTTCCGGACATATTCCCCGCTTTTGCCGCCGGACTTATATGCCAAAAAGATATCGGTAATGGTCATGCCCCGGTCATGGGACTTGCACATGTCATACATGGTAAGGGCCGCCACGGATGCAGCTGTCATGGCTTCCATTTCAACCCCCGTTTGATCCGTGGAACGAACCGTGGCTGAAATAACAACCGCGTTGTTTTTTTCGTCCGGCGCAAAATCAATGTGAATGTGCTGGATATATATGGGATGGCATAAAGGGATGAGTTCAGAAGTTTTTTTTGCGGCCAGAATCCCGGCGATACGGGCCGTATCCAGCACATTCCCCTTTCGTCCGGTATTGGTCATCACCTTTTGAAAAGTATCCGGGTTCATCAACACCGTGGCCTGGGCAATGGCCACCCGGCGTGTCGCCTCTTTTTGGCTGACATCCACCATGCGCACCCCGCCTTTTGCATCCAAATGAGAAAATTCCATCACCTTGATTTCTCCACCTTTATGACGATAAATATGATCAACACCCCCCGGCCAAGGGACCATGATGCGTCTGTAAATGAGACGCCGCCTCGCATGACGGTTTTTCAGGTCTGATAATATTCTGTTTTTTGGGTGGCCGTATGCTTAATCAGGTTCAAAGTGGTTTCCAGTGTTTGAATAACATGTTCCCGAATATCGCCGGCCACTGCGATAAACATGATATCATCACCCACCTTCAAATCTTTATTCTCTGCAATTTCCACAATAATATCCACAATGCCGGGCGATTTTTTTTGAGTGTCCACAATTTCTTTAAGCTTTACGGGGTCCACAGCCACCTTCACGCCTGAAATTCTGCGCCCGTCCCGTGAAAATCCCCGAACCACGCCATTATGAACAAGAATCATGCCGACTTTATTAAAATCAGGATGGCATTTGATTTTCTCAATACATTGCGAAAGATTCATTTTTTATCGTCATCTCCTGGCAGTTGCGTGGATGGGTATCGGGGTTGATCTTAACATGTTCTAACCATGTGCCTGGGCGGCCTCCCAGTCCTGGACCGTATTGATATTAAAAAATGAGATCAGATCCGGATCTTTTTTTCGAAGCGTGGCTTCAGGAATTTTTTTTACTTTGAATTTTCGGAACATGCGTTGAATTTTGAGCTTATTTTCCTGAATATGCCGCGCCATGACCGGTAAACAATTTTTTGAATATGCCGCAAACAATGGTTCCAAGCCTTTGGCTGTCTCTGGAATCACAACGGAAACATGCGGCTCAATCTTTGCCAATATCAGTTCCACGAGGGATTTCTGAATAAACGGGGTATCACATGCGCTCACAAATATAAATGGTTGTGAAGCGTAAAAAAGTCCGGCATGAATGCCGGTGAGCGAACTGCGCAAAGGGAAAATATCGGTGACGATATACGCGTCAAAATCCAAATAATCCTGAGGCGTATTGGTGACAATGATGATTTCCTGAAATACCGAAGCAAACACCTCGTAAATGGCGTCCACAATGCGACGGCCGCCTACTTTTAAAAACGCCTTGTTTTCACCGGAATACCGGGTGCTTAATCCCCCGGCAAGGATAACGCCGGAGCAGGAGATAGGTTCCACTGCCATGTTGTTTAGACCTTTTGATCCTTTTTCAAAATATTATTTCTATAGAAAAAAAATCGACCAAAAGCAAGGGCATACCCGTTTGTTTCCAAATAAAACTTGTCATTATCCCGTCCATATAATAGAGTCTTTGACGTTATGGAAGTGCTCAGGTCTGAGATTTTTTTGATAAAACCGCATCCAGAAAACAAAGGATCATACCCCATGAAAAACACAAAAATGATATTGGATGCATCTGAAATTCAAATCCTCCTCAATCGGATGGCCGATGATATTTTGGACACGCAAAAAAATATTGAAAATCTGGCTTTGGTGGGCATTCACACCCGCGGCGTATTTTTGGCCAAACGCATCCAACACATAATTTTAAACCAAACGGCCAAGACCATTCCGACCGGTGCTGTGGATATCAATCTGTATCGGGATGACTGGACCCGCATCAGTCATCACCCCACAGTTCGAAAAACCGATATTTCTTTTGAAATCAACGAAAAAAACATTATCCTCGTGGATGATGTGCTGTATACGGGCAGAACGGTGCGATCCGCATTGAATGCGCTGATGGACTTTGGAAGGCCGGCCGGCATCCAATTGGCGGTTCTCATTGACCGCGGCCATCGGGAACTCCCCATCCAGGCCAATTTGATTGGAAAAACCGTTCAGACCACTCCGGATGAATCCGTGAATGTGCTTTTGATGGAATGTGATGGAGTTGACCGTGCAGATCTGGTGTCAGGATAAATCTCGCCGAAAATATTTGAAATATCGAACAAGGAATTTCAAACCGCAGAAGGCGAAAATTTTGCTTCGATATTCGAGATGAACGGTTTCGATATGCTGCGGTTTGATCTTGTCATCAGATTCATCAGCTGATGAATAACAACTCGGATTGAAATTGAAAGAATCTATGGGTCTTCATGAACATCAACAAAATGCCCCATGCAGATTGACTACAGGCATTCTATGCGTTTCAACCACCCGGACCATCGCCGAGGACAGAAGCGGTTTGTGGATGAAACAAAATGCCCTTGCCCAGGGATGGGACGTGTTGTTTCATCAAGTGATCCCGGATGATCAAGAAATCATCGCCAAAACCGTCGCCGATGTTGTTGCCGATTATTCGCCGGATATTATTCTGATGACCGGCGGCACGGGTTTAAGCCCTGCCGATGTCACCATTGAAGCGGTCCGGCCTTTGTTTGTAAAAGAGCTGACCGCGTTTGCCGCCTTGTTTGCCCAGCTTAGTTTTGAAGAAATCAAATCATCGGCCATTCTTTCCCGGGCCACCGCCGGGGTCATCGGCAACACATTGGTTTTTTGTCTTCCAGGAAGCTTAAATGCCTGTAAAACAGCATGCAATCGGCTGATCTTTCCGGAAGCCGGTCATGCGGCTGCCCATATCAGAATTCAAGCATTATCAAAACCATAAGGAGTTTTTACCATGTTTGGCATTGGAATGCCCGAACTTATTGTCATCCTGGTTATTGCATTGATCGTCATCGGACCCAAAAAACTGCCGGATCTGGCCAGATCCTTGGGCCGCGCCATCAATGAATTCAAAAAAGCCACCCGGGAGTTCAAAGAATCCATGAACCTTGACAATGAAATCAAAGAAATCAAAAAACCCTTATCCGATTTGCGGGCGGACTGGCAGCCCCATCCCACGGCATCCCCTGAAACGCCGGATACGCCAAACATTTCCAGGGATCAACCCCCTCCCGGGGAAACACAAGACCAACCCACAAAAACCAAAATCAATCCGGACCACAGCGATGCGTGAAGACGAAAAACTTCCTTTGACCGAGCATCTCGAAGAGCTTCGCACGCGGTTGATCCGATGCTGCATTGCCATCGCCCTGGGCGCCTGTATTTCGTATGCGTTCAAAGACAAAATTTTTGAAATACTGTCCCGTCCTCTTATAGAAGCCATGCAACCGGGCGATAAATTGATTTTCACCGGCATCACCGAAGCATTTTTTACCTATATCAAGATTTCGATTCTATCCGGCGTTTTGCTGGCAGCGCCCGTTATTCTCTATGAATTTTGGATGTTTACAGCCCCAGGATTGTATCAGCATGAAAAAAGAATCATCCTGCCCGTGGTCATTCTTTCAAGCATTTTTTTTATCGGCGGGGCTTTTTTTGCCTATTTTATTGTATTTCCCTATGGATTTCAATTTCTCCTGGCATTTGCATCAGAAAATGTCAAAGCCATGCCCTCCATGAAGGAATATCTGAGCTTTTCGGCCAAGTTCCTGCTGGCCTTTGGACTGATCTTTGAAATGCCCATTGTCATAACATTACTGGCCTGGATGGGTGTGGTATCCATGGATTTTTTAAAAAAAAACCGAAAATACGCCGTTATTATCATATGGGTGGTGGCGGCCGTGTTAACGCCCACGCCGGATATCGTCACCCAGGCCATGATGGCGATTCCCCTCATGCTGTTATATGAAATCAGCATTATCGGCGCGCGCGTCTTTGGAAGGTCGTCTCCAGAAGGTTCCGTCCCTGAATCAGAAGAACCCGGATCATCTATATAATGAAAAATCATAAATGAAACCCGAAACAAAATAAAACCTGAAATAAGACTGTATGTTAAAGGCGACATCCACTCATGTCATAAATTCTTTTAAAATTTAAGAAGGGAGGGGCGTATGAAATCAATAGTGATGGGGTTTGTATTTGTGTTGGGGCTTACAACATGGGTCATGGGAAATGAATTAAAACGAATTCCTTTGGATGATGCATCCGGCCTGGGGTTGACCCTCCAGACAGATCCGGATGTTAAAATTGAAGGAAAAGGCGCTGTTCGTATCCAGACCTTGTGGCCCACGGTGATTTGTCTTGGAGAAGTCAGCGGCATCGATATCGAAAACGCCAGATTGGTTTACAGCGCCAAAGTCAAAAGCGACTTAGACGGCATGGCATTTCTTGAAATGTGGGTCTTCGTGGCAGGCGGGCAGTATTTTTCCAAAGGCACAAATGATGTGGTCAGTCAAAAGACCGACTGGAAAACCATCCGGACGCCGTTTATGTTTGAAAAAAATCAAAAACCCGAAAAAATCGTTTTAAACATCGTGGTTAACGGCAAAGGCACGGTTTGGGTGGATGATATCGTATTAAGCACTGAATTATTAAAATAATCCTTTATTCAAACCCATTACGTATGAAAGGAGAATTCAGATGCCCACAATAGCCATTGTATATCACAGCGGATACGGCCATACCGAAGTCATAGCAAAATCCGTGGCCAAAGGCGCAGGATCCGTGGAAGGAGTGTCTGTTGTATTTCTGAAAGCAGATGAAGCTCAGAACCAGCTGGACACATTGACCGGTTGCGACGCAATGATTTTTGGATGCCCCACGTATATGGGCAGCGCTTCTGCGGAAATGAAACGTTTTATGGAATCCTCCAGCAAGGTCTGGATGAAACAAAGCTGGAAAAACAAGATCGCCGCCGGCTTTACCAACTCCGGCAGCCAAAGCGGGGATAAACTCAATACATTGATCCAGTTGATGATATTTGCCATGCAGCATGGCATGATCTGGGTGGGTTTGGGCCTGATGCCTGGAAACAACACCCGCCAGGGAAGCATTCATGATATCAACCGGCTGGGGAGTTTCAGCGGCGCCATGTCACAGTCCAATGTGGATGAAGGCCCGGATAAGGCACCCATTGAGAGTGATCAAAAAACCGGAGAAGCCCTTGGCCGTCGGGTGGCGGAAATCACTGCACGTTGGGTGAAAACCTCCTAATTTCATTTTATAAAAAAAGTTAGAGCAGTATATGAAAATCTTCATTCAATCGTTGATCATCATTCTCGTTGGCTTTGCCCGATCGTCCTTTGCTTTTGCCAAAAACTATGGCTATGAACATCATGAACGCTTCGAATCCGAAGCAGTCATTGTCACTATCGGTATTTTAACACTGATTTCCATGGTTTTAACCGTTCTTATGGGATTTTTTATCCCCAAAAACCGCAAACTTCTATTTTTGTGGCATCGAAAAGCAGCGTTGGCAACTTTAATCCTGGGGGTCTTACACGCACTCATGGTCCTTCTGCTGGATTAAGACGTCCATCAAAAGAAAAGGGCTGGGAACAAATATACTCGGAGTTATTTTAAGGTCTTTAGACTCAAGGGCTGCCTTCCATATGCGATTTCACCCGATCCTTTGCCGATGAATCAAGGAAATCGTTGTTTTATTAACGGCTTCCCTTAAAAAAATCCTTATATTTTTTATTGCCTCTTGCATGGGGTGGTTTTTTTCTGATATTGATACTCCATGTAAGAAAAACGCCTACAATTTAAACCCTGTTGCATGATCATTCATCGGACTTTAATTAAAATAAAGGATATGCCCATGAAAAAGGTATTGCTGGGTTTCATTTGCTTTCTTTTCTGTCTCCATATTGGATGCAGCGCCATGGACGGCCTCAAAAAAGACTTGGATTCCATGCTACAAAAAATGGAAATGGATTCCTTAAATCCAAAAGAGGAAAAAACCGGCCCGGAATCCATTTCCTCCCACGTCATCAAACCGACAGAAGAGATCCAGACAAAACCCCAAACAACCGGCTTCATCACCCAGCGGCCCGATGAAATTGAATACAGCCTCACCATCCTCCCGATGCCAGAAAAAAGCAGCGTCAAACTCATGAATATCGACGAACAATACTATCCTGGAATCAAACTTTCTCCGGGCTATTATGAAGTATTGGTTGAATCCAAAGGGTATGAAAGCTTTCGTGAATGGATAAAACTGGATAAAGACAAAGTGTTGCAAATTGCTTTGAGCAAAACAGGCGCTGCCAAAACGACCGTCAGCGAAGCGCCTAAGCCGGCTGAAGCATCGGCGCCGCCGGTTGCGCCTGCTCAAAGCAAAAAACCCCTTGCGGAAAAAGAGGGAGCGCTGGAAACGCAGGCCATCGAACCAGAACCCGAACCCAAGCTTCCGGATATGCTCACCGCCCATATTGATTTGGTCACATCCATATCCATTTCCTCAGACAATTCCATGCTCGGCTCCGGGAGCTATGACGCCACCCTCATTATCTGGAGTTTAAAAGACGGCGCCATTGTTCAAAAGATCAATCACGGCGACAAAGTCAGAGCGGTATGTTTCGCGCCATCCGGTAACGCCGTTGCATCCGGCGGCAATGACAAGCTGGTCAAATTATGGGACGCCAAAACCGGAAATTTGCTAAACACGTTCAGGGGGCTATCCGATCGGGTCTACAGCATTGGATTCTCACCCGGCGGACATTTGCTTGCCGCAGGCGGCAACAATGAACTGATCATTTGGAACGCCAGCACCGGAAAAACAGAACACCATCTCAAAGGCGACCAGTCGCCCTACCCCAGATTCGGCGCCATTAAAGCAATTTCATTTAATCCCACCGGAAAAGATGCGGACGGATTTGTCTGCGCATTCACCAGCCAGACAGGTATTGCCCTGTTTAATCCCCAAACCAAAGATGTTGTCATTGTGCCGGATGCCACCATGCCTGCGTCAGTGACATACAGCCCCAACGGGAATTACATTGCCTGGGGCGCCCGACATCAGCATAATGAAAATGCCTATTTCCCCCGCCTGCTGAAGGTGGCCACCCGCGAAATGGATCTGGATATCTTCAGGGATGACCCTTCCGCTGCTTCAGACAGGGTTTTTTACACTGCATATGTGCCTGGCGCCAGGCAATTGATCATGCTGTCCTATCATCAAGCCGTGTTGTATGATATTAAAACCGGATCCATCATCCGCAAATTTCCCGGCACCTCGTCCACAGCCGTGACATCTGCATGTTTAAGCCCGGATGGAAAAATCCTTGCCGCCACCGCCGGCAATCATATCCAGCTATGGAAGATTGATTAATCAAAAATATTCCATGATCTTTTATTTTGGGCGGGACTTCCTTTCAGGCAAACAAGATTCCCCTGTTTTGCGTTTGTTGCTTATCGCTTGAACGAAAATAATTATTTCTCATAAAAACGAACTATTATAAAATTGGCCGTGTTTGAGGATGATTTAATAAAATTGGTCAATGAACACAGCCGGCGGATTTGAATCATTGTCCCTTGATTTGGGCTTCGGGGCAAAGTGGATAAAAATCGGAAATTTGTTTAATATGAATTTTTTCAGCCTGGGCGATGGTGAGAAGGATGGATGCAACATTTTGTTCCGCGCGTTTCAGATTGGCAAGGGTTTTATATAAATCATAGGAGGCAAATTCCACATCCATCGCCAAATCGAGCAGGTGGATGCATCCAAATTTCTGTGTGCCTTGGATATAACCGATCAAATCGCTTAAGCCATCGCCTCCTTCGACCAGACCGCCAGGCAGGTTCGAATAAAATTCATCAAAGGAATGTTTAAGATCAGCGGATGATTTTTTTAAAAGTTCAAACAGCATTTGGGCATGAGATAATTCTGCTTCCGCCAGATTTTTAAAAATGTTTTTGCCATTGCCCAGAATATGGATTTTTTCAATGTGCGAATAAAATTCGACAGCGCCCTTTTCCATCCCAATGGCGGTTTCCAATAGCTCATAAGCGGTCCGGGATTTGTCAAACACCTCGATTTTCGGAAGACGGCTTACCGACATGCCGGACCATTGGCTGATTCCACCTTCCAGCGAATATACTTTCTTTTGCGTAAACCCTTCTTCGGCGAGCATCATGGCGGCGGCTCTGGAACGGCTGCCCACCAGGCAATAAAAAATAATATCCCGATCATGGGGCAATGAATTCATTTTTTTCGGTATGTCCGGCAGAGGCATAAGCAATGCGCCCGGGATGTGCTGGTCCACATATTCCGCGGGCTGTCGGACATCCACCAGAATATAGTCCTTTTCATTGGCTAAATTCATATAGCGCTTGAGATCTTCGACGCTGATGCGCTCAGCCTCATTGTTCTCCATAATGACTACTCCTATAAATTCAATAATTTTTATCCGCGTATTCCACCCAGCCGCCGGCTTCAACCAAATTGCGGTTGAATTCGGATATGGAAAAAGAAAATTGGGCCTTGGCTTTTTCGGATAAAATGGTCAATTGACTGCGGGCCAGATCGGTTTCAATGAATGCCGGATCATGTGAAAATTCTTTAAACAAACGGTCAATCTGGTCTTTGGGCAAATCCACGGCCAACATGCCGCAGTTGAACATATTTTGCTTAAAAATTCTGGCAAAACTTTCCGCAATCACCAAATGAATGCCGTTGACTTCCAGTGCCCAGGGCGCATGCTCCCTGGAGGAGCCGCAGCCGAAATTGGAGCGGGTGACAATCACGCGTTTGCCCTGGATATCCTTGGACGGATCAAATCCGGGCAATTTCAGATCTTCCAAAAGATGGGGTTTTAGGGCTTCTTTTGAAATCTCAACCAGGTATTTTGCGGGAATGATTTCATCGGTGTTGATATCCGAGCGATCCAGAAATAGAACTTTTCCGTTAAATTCTTTCATCGTGTCAGCCTCATGGTTTTTGAACAAAAAGTTCTGAATTGGTAATATAACCGGCAATGGCCGTGGCAGCGGCGGTGGCGGGGCTCATCAAATGCACCATGCCGCCCTTGCCCATGCGGCCGAAAAAATTCCGATTGGTTGTGGACGCGCAGACCTCTCCTTCGGCCAATACGCCGTTGCTCATGCCCAGACACGCCCCGCAGGTGGGATTGGTGACGCAAAACCCCGCTTCCATGAAAATCTTGATGATTCCTTGGTCCAATGCCTTTTGAAATATTTCCGGCGTGGCTGGAGAGACAATCCCCCGAATTCGGGGGCTGATTTTTTTCCCTTTTAAAATTTCCGCCGCCACCTGCAAATCTTCAATACGGCCGTTGGTGCAGGACCCGATGTAGACCTGATCCACGGGCGTGCCTTGCATTTCGCGCACCGGCTTGACGCAATCGGGCTTATAGCCGAATGTGGTCTGGGGCTCCAGCCGACTGACATCTATGGAAATCACCTTTTCATACACAGCGTCCGGATCCGGATTAAATTGTTGATAAGCTGCAAGGGCGGCCTCTTGGGTGGCAAACTCATTTTGTATAAACGGCCAGAGATACGCCACGGTGGTCATGTCCGGATAGCAGATCCCGCAGGTGGCGCCGGCTTCAACCGCCATATTGCACAGGGTCATGCGGGACTCCATACTCATGGCATCCACCACCGGTCCGGTAAACTCAATGACGGTGTTGGTGGCGCCGTTGACGCCGATTTGGCCGATGATATATAATATTACGTCTTTGGCATATACACCCGCGGGCAATTGTCCGGTGATCTGAATTTTCATGGTTCGGGGATAATGAAACGCACACACGCCTTTTATTATGCCCACCTCCAGATCCGTGGTGCCCACGCCCGCGGCAAAGGCCCCAAAAGCGCCGTGGGTGCAGGTATGAGAATCCCCCATGATGATGGTATATCCGGGCCGCACAAACCCCTTCTCAGGAAAAAGAGCATGACATACGCCGTTTCGGCCGATATCGAAAAAATCTTGAATATGTTGTCTTCTGGCCCAATCCCTCAAGATTTTTCCCTGCAAGGCGGTCTTGGAATCTTTGGCCGGAGTCACATGATCTATAACCGCTTTGATTTTTGAAGGATCAAAAACACGGTCTTTGCCCCGGGCCGCCAGATCTTGAATGGCTGGTGGGGTGGTGATTTCATGACAGAACACGGCATCCAGCCGGATCACATATATATCCTCAAAGGGATTGTCCACCAGATGCGCGTCAAAAATTTTTTCAGCAATTGTTTTTCCCATGCAAGCTCCTTTAAAAATTCCATTGGAATTTTTATTTTTTTATTTTCTATTTAAATGGAAAAGTTTTTTTACGCAGTAAAACAAAACCTGTCAATTACATAATGGTGGAATGGGTTTTTCCGATGGCATGCATTAAACTGTCCGTCAATAGCCATCCGGCAATGGCAAGACACTCCATGTCCAAATATTGCGCAGCGCGGCGTTCAAACAGCACGCGGCATTCGGCAGGGAACTCCTCATCCGTGTCGTTAAAGAACAGACAGAGGGGGATTTTTGGCAAAGAAAAGACTTTGACGGAAAGGTCATAGGCCGGGCCGCCGACAAACGGAACACCGCCGAGTGAGGCACAGGCCATTTCAAGATCGCTGACGCGACCGGCAAAATGATGTGCAATGGCTTTTTCCGTGTGATTGACAAATCCGCTCACAAAAGGCGTTGCATCCTTAAAATCTTTATATGTCACCCATTCTTCGCCGTCGCAGGGTTCTTTGGCCGGGCATAGAATCACATACCGGCAGAGCAGCACGCTGACCGCATGAAGAGGCTGCCGGCCGTTTTCATCCTCAATGCCGTCAGGGGTGATCCGATATATTTGTTGAAACAACGGGACGGTGATTTCCCGGGGTTCAATCCGAATTCCGAGGCGTTCGGCTCTTCCGTCCAGGTTCAACGCCCAGACCTGGGATAGATAATCCCGGTAAATTTTATCAAAAATCGGCGATTTTTCCATAAGCTTATTCCCACCCCCCAATGAGATACAAAATTCCACGTGTGGGCATCTGATGACTATGGCGGGTTCCATATTGCCCGCAAGATAAAAAAAGTTCATTAAAAATGCAAACCGACCTAAAGACCCTTGGGCGCCTCTTGCACAACAATAAAGAAATCCAGGAGTCAGAACCCGGGATGATATATGACGACAAATTCATCCCCGCTTCCGGCGCCTGGATTTCATAGTTCCCCATGCAATGGGATTCTATCCTGTTTTGACTACCAGCACCGATGTATTTTCCAATGTGCGCACCAGTTTTATGCTGATATCACCCAGAACAAATTCTTCGGATTTTGACATTTTTTTCCGGCCGATGACCACCATGTCATATTTTCTTTTTTTAAAAAAATCAACGATTCCATCGGTGACCGATGGATACGGATCTGTTACCAGGACGGTTTCAATCTGTAAAGGATCAAATCCTTTTTCTGTGACCAGTCGGTCTTTTGCTCTTTGAAGCACAGCGGCCAGGCGGGCGGGCTGTTCGGCCATGAATTTTTTACCCATCAAATCCTGGCCGGTTGTGGGTTCCCGGAAAATATGAATCAATGTAATTTGAGAATCTTGCGGGCAGATCGGCATGCGGATTAAAAAATTGATGATTGCCCGCGAACTTACCGAATCATTAATCGGCACTAAAATCGAAACCGTCAAAGCAACCCCCTTTTTCAATCAATAAATAATGAAAAAATCCCCGTGCTTCCTTGGGAAAAAAGTCTTGTTAATTAATGGATGACGACACGGTGCATGTCTTCCAAAATTTCATCGATATGTTCATAAAAAATATCTGCGCCCTTGGTAAAATGGCATAAAATGTTATTCAACGAATCCGGAATATAAGGAAAAACCTTTTTCAGATTCATCAGCCGGGATTTATACATAATGGAGAAATCATTGGCATTAATCCGTTCGGCAACCCCTGGATATTTTTGATGATCATCAATGATCATGTTGAGCTCATGAAACCCCATACCCACCGCATACAACATAATATTGCCCAAACCGAACAAATCCAGACTGAACGGGTTTTCAGGGGTGCTGAAATCATAATCAAAATCAATCCATACATAATTTCCCGTGGCGTTTTCCACAACCATATGATCATTGCGCACATCGCCGTGCCGGAAACCGTTGATATGCAGCAGGCGAAGGGCCTCGAAGGATCGGATCAGATTTTTTAAAATACCGGGAAACATTGTGTAAAAATACGTCTGGTGATCCATATGAACATGCTCCAGAAACACATAAAAATTATGCCCCCGTACAATGTCCAACACGCGAATATTGTTGTTTTTGATGTCTTTGAAGGTTTCCCCCTGCATAAAAAACGGATTGCCGCGGGTTAATTCCAGGATTTGGCTTTCTTTATCCGGATCCCGGTAACAGAGGATGGAAACCCCGCTTAAAATAGTTTCAAATTTTTCAAAAAACGCCAGTTTGATGATTTTGCGTTCGCCGGTGGTCAGATCAACGGCCCGCTTCACCCAGAACTTTGGATCTTCGCTGCCAAAACGACGCTCCCTTTCAAATCCGGTGATTCGGTATATGCGATCGCCCACCAGCAGTTCATCCCCGCTGTCAATGGAAAAAAAATCGCTCGTATCAACTATTGGTTTTTTCATCAACATTTAGCTTCTCAACATCCGGGGAGGGAGGCTGTCAATGGCCATCTTGATCTGATCCACAAAATTTTTCAGCCCGTTGTTTTCTATCACCAACCCCAGGTGATTGGCAAGCACACACAAAGATTCGATGTCTTCTTCATGCATGTTTACAGGTTGATCAAAATAAAGCCGCATTTCGCCGATGGAAGTCGTGCGATACTTAATGGGAATGGCCATCAATGAAACAATGCCTTCTTCTTTGGCCGCATCGGGATATTGAATCCGCGCATCATGCTGCATGTCATGAATGACCTCTACTTTGCCGGTGGATAAAGACCGGTATTTCTGATCGGCAAACACAGGCCCTTTGTTTAAATAATTTTCGCTGATGCCGAAACTGCTCACCCGAAACAGCTGATTTTCGATTTCATCCAAAATCATGATGCTGGCGCCTTTGATTTTAAATGTCCGGCAAACGCCTTCAACCAGATGGTTAACCAGCAGGTTGAAATCCTCATAGGTTGAAATGGCGTTGCTGATGGCTTTAAATTGTTTAAGATAAAATTTTCGTTCGATCTCTGCCATGGCTTCTCCTTGTCACATCCATTTTCCCTTTAGGGTCTTCTTTTTCAAACTCTGTTCAAGCTCTTTTAAAAATAGGGGTCGCGGAATTTCCCGGGCGCCCATCCGCATCAGATGCGGGGAGGCGACCTGACAGTCGATGAAATCAAAAGAAAGACGCTTCATGAAATCACATAATGCAACCAACGCGACTTTAGACGCATTGGCGACTTGGGTGAACATGGACTCGCCGAAAAAACACCCCCCCAATGAAACCCCATACAAGCCGCCCGCCAACCGGCTCTCATGCCACGCTTCCACAGAATGGGCGTAACCAGATTCATGGAGTCGGCAATAGGCATCAATCATCTCATCCAAAATCCAGGTGCCTTTATTTTCAGCAATTCGGGTGTAGGCGCACGCATAAATCACGTCGGCAAAGGCTTTATCAAAAGAGATTTCGAATTTATGTTGCTTGATCACCCGTTTCAACCGGGTGGAGATAATGATTTCTTCAGGGTATAAGACCAATCGGGGATCTGGAGACCACCATAGAATCGGGTCTCCTTGAGAATACCAGGGAAAAATCCCCATCCGATACGCCAGCAAAAGCCGTTTTTCGCTTAAATCCCCGCCAAAAGCCAGCAGGCCATCCGGTTCGGCAAAATGGGGGGGCGGGAACGAGACTTTCTCAGTCAATCGAAAAATGGCCATCCACAGAGCACTACACGTAGATAAAAGACAGTTTATCGTCCTCTACGTTGACCTGGACTTCGCCCCCTTTGACCAGCCGGCCGAAAAGGATCTCGTCGGTGAGCACATCCTTAATTTCCCTTTGAATAAGCCGGTCCAACGGCCGCGCACCAAAATGGGGATCATATCCATGCTTGGCAAGCCACTTCCGCGCGCCGTCGGATACCTTTAACACCACTTTCTTTAGGGCAAGCTGGGGCTTGAGTTCATCTAAGAATTTATCCACCACCTGTTCCATAATGGCGGGATTTAAGGGTTTGAAGGAAATGATATCATCCAAGCGGTTTCTGAATTCCGGACTGAAAAATTGCTCAATGGCTTTTTTCCCTTTTTCCGCCGGATCTTTTTGCCCGTCTCCGCCGAATCCAATGGTGTTGCAGACCATTTCCCGGGCGCCCGCATTGGAAGTCATGATCAGAATCACGTTGCGAAAATCAGCGGTTTTACCGTTATTATCCGTGAGCGCCGCATGATCCATGACCTGTAGCAAAATATTATACATGTCGATATGGGCTTTTTCGATTTCATCCAGCAGCAGCACACAATAGGGAAATTTCCGGATCTGGTCTGTGAGCAGGCCGCCCTGATCAAATCCGATATATCCGGGAGGCGCGCCGATCAATCGGGCGACCGCATGTTTTTCCATATACTCACTCATATCAAACCGCAAAAATTGTACACCCATAATCCGCGCAATTTGACGGGCCACCTCGGTCTTGCCCACGCCGGTGGGGCCGGTGAACAAAAACGATCCAATGGGACGCTCCAGGGCCCCCAGACCCGCCCGGGACCGTTTGATGGCTTTGACCAAAGCGGCAATGGCTTCATCCTGGCCGAAAATTTTTTCCTTCAAACGCGCCTCCAGATGTTCCAGATTGGCGCGGTCGGATGTGGATACACTGCGGGTGGGAATCCGTGCGATTTTTGACACCACCTTTTCTATATCGGAGGGCTGCACCCGCTTGCGGCTCTGGGACGGACTTAAGCGCAGCAGCACGCCGGCTTCATCAATCACATCAATGGCTTTATCCGGAAGATAACGTTCATTGATGTATTTGGCCGAAAGTTCAGCTGCGGCTTTTAAGGCTTTATCCGTGTATTCCACCTGATGGTGTTCTTCATAATAGGATTTTAAACCTTTTAATATTTTGATAGTATCGTTAATGGACGGCTCTACGATCTCGATTTTTTCAAACCGCCGGGAAAACTCCCTTACCTTTTCAAAAAAATTTTTAAATTCTTCGTATGTGGTGGACCCGATGCATCGCAGCTCGCCGGTCAACAACGCGGGCTTTAATATGTTGGAGGCATCCATGGACCCGCTGCTGGTGGCGCCTGCGCCGACTATCGTATGAATTTCATCGATGAACAAAATAGCGTTTTTTCGTTTTTGAAGACAGGCGATCACGGCCTTGAGCCGTTGTTCAAAATCGCCGCGGTATTTGGTGCCGGCCAACAAGGCGCCCAAATCCAAAGAAAAGAGGCGGGCATCGGCAAGCAGATCCGGGATTTCGCCTTTTGCAATCTTTTGGGCAAGTCCTTCGGCCATGGCGGTTTTGCCGACCCCCGGATCCCCCACAAAAACCGGATTGTTTTTTCGTCGCCGGCAAAGGACCTGAATGGTTCTTTCCATTTCCGTGACACGACCGATAAGGGGGTCCAGTTTCCCCTGGATGGCGCGCTCCACCAAATCCACGGTGAATGCTTCCAGTGGATCGATGGGTTTTTTCTTATCCTTTTTACCC